>Ga0307436_1000073_pt1 | contig 39302 bp, 27 predicted proteins | sample SalMarWE160440MG_FD_202513 | JGI IMG/M metagenome (GOLD analysis project Ga0307436, IMG submission 202513) | Salt marsh sediment microbial communities from the Plum Island Ecosystem LTER, Massachusetts, United States - WE1604-40 | ecosystem: Environmental > Aquatic > Marine > Intertidal zone >...
GCAAGGCGGCATTTCCGCATTTGCCGGAATTCACGGACGTATCTTTTCTGGTTTGGAAATCCCGCGGTTTGGGCTATAATTTGAAAGGCGATGGAGTTCGCCTTTAACCGTCCGGAACGGACTGATGACTCCTGCTCTCGCAGTTTGCCGAGGGTGGGAGTTTCTTATTATGGAAGAGGGGTAACAATGACGACGGAAACATCTTCCGCTATGTCTTCATACTCGCAGTTAAAGGGCGAGCTTTTGAGGACCATCGACGAAATGCTCGCCGAGGAAAGCATCCGCGGCTGTCCCTGCGAGGAGCTGCGCGAAAAGGTCGAGACGAACACCTTCAACCTTGTTGTGGTAGGTCAGTTCAAGAGAGGAAAGACAAGTCTCATAAACGCCCTCCTCGGGGCCGACATCCTCCCCGTTGCCGTTGTCCCTCTCACCTCTATCGTGACCGTGATGAAGTACGGAGAGGAGCTCAATGTTGTGGTGACTTTCAACGACGGCAGGGTAGCCGCGATAGAGCCTGAAAGTCTCACGGAGTATGTGACCGAGAGGGGGAACCCGAAAAACGGGAAGGACGTTTCAGAGGTGGTCATAACCTACCCGTCTCCTTATCTCAAAGGCGGCGTGCAGATAATAGACACCCCGGGCGTCGGCTCGGTCTATCAGCATAATACCGATGTCGCCTACCAATACCTGCCGAAATCCGATGCGGCGCTCTTTCTGCTTTCAGTGGACCAGCCGCTCGGCAGGGCCGAACTGGATTTCCTCAGGGACGTGCGCGAATACTCTGACAGGATATTCTTCCTTCTGAACAAGGCCGACTACTTCTCCGGGGCCGACCTCCGGGAATCAATTGAGTTCTCAAGAAAGGTCCTCGCAGAGGCGATGGAGGGTGAAGTGAGGATTTTCCCCGTGTCCGCCAAACTTGCCCTTGAAGGAAAGCTTGCCGGTAATGAAGAACTCACCGCGAAAAGCCTGCTCCCGAGGTTTTCGCAGGTGCTGAACAATTTTCTCATGGAAGAAAAAGGGAAGATACTGATCGTTTCGGCTGCCAACAATCTCCTCCGGCTGCTTTCCCGGACGCGTTTCGAACTGGAGCTTGAGATGAAATCTCTCTCTACTCCCGTCGAGGAACTGAAGGAAAAGATACGGATATTCGGAAACAGGAAGACCGAGGTCCTGGCTGAAAAAGAGGACTTCAACCTGCTGCTGGACGGCGAGACAAAAAAAATTGTCAGTAACGTCCTGGACGAAGACCTGAAGGCCTTTAAACGGGAGTTGACCCTCAGGGCTTCGGAAAAATTCGAAAGCAGCTGCAGCGGGCCTTCGCGCCCGTCCCTGAAGGAGTTTCAGGGATTTCTTGAGGAGCAGGTCATCGCGGAAGTCAGAGGATCCTTTGATGCGTGGAGGGTCAGGGAGGACGAGAAGCTGGCAAAGGCCTTTGAGGCCGTCTGCAAACGGTTCATCGAAAGAATCGACGGGATAGTGGATGCACTGCTCAGATTTTCGGCGGAACTCTTTGCCGTTCCCTTCGACGCGGTCAAGGCGGAGGCCCTCTGGTCGGTGAAGTCCGGTTTCTACTACAAGTTCAAAGACGAGCCGGTGACTCTTGAGCTGATCGCATCGTCTCTCACCTTCTCCCTCCCCAGGTTTATAGGGGAAAAGATCATCATCAGGAAGATGAGGGAATTTCTCCATCAGGTGATCGATATGCAGTCCGGCAGGGTGAGGTTCGACTTTGCCGAGAGACTCGACAGGAGCAGGCTTGATTTCAGGAGGGAGATGACCGGTAGGATAGAGGCGACCATCGAAGGCATCGGCGCCGCAATCGAAAAGGGAATATCTCAGAGATCGAGAAGCCAGAAGGAGGCGGAGGAAAGGAAGGCCAAGGCCTCGGATGTGCTGAAGCGGCTCGATGGTATCAAGGCCGGTCTTGTAAAACTCAGAGAGGCGTCGGCTGCCGTGGGCAGGCCCGGATAGCAAAGAACCACTTCCGCCCCGCCGGCTCTTCACAATCTTTCACAATGCTTTCGTTTCCAGTTCATATTCCTCTGGTATTCTCTGATCATGAAGAAGAACTTCATCGGCAAGAAAGGAGGAAGGAGTCATGAAACGGTTGATGTATCTTTTTCTGGTCGGGGTCCTGGTTGCAGGTTTCACGGCAGGCGGGACTGCCAGGGCCGAGGCGATGGACAGCGGATCGGCGGCGTTGCTGGCCGGCACGGTAGCCGTTATCGGAGGGGCCGTCCTGTATGCGGCTGCGCTTGACGCAGACCACCACAGGCCGGTGTATGTGAAGTCTTACCCTTCCGTGACCTATTACCGCGAAGTCTACCGTCCCGCCAGACCAGGGGTGGTATACGTTCATCCCGGCAGGCGCGATTGTCTCCCTGATCACCGCCGTGGAGACTACAGGGGATGGCGGCACGACTATCGCCGGTATTAACCGAACAATTGATGGATTTGAGGAGGCCGGTCCGGGGACCTTCAGAGACGGTGCAAAATCTCTCCGCCCGTTGACTTTCCCGGGATCAGTGTAGTAGTTTCAAACGAGAGGGATGTACCCTCGGTTGCGGAACTTGACCATTGGGCTCCGGGTTCGCCTGAACCCGGGGCCCGCTTATTTAACCCTTTATTTTCCGTCTTCCAGTTCCGCCATTCTTGCACTCAATTTCCTGAAACGCTCGCGTTCTTCTGCAGTGAGGGAATCCGGGCCGTTTCGCGCGGCCTTGTCGAGAAGCCTGTCAATCTGCTCCTGGAGCTTCTGCTTTTCCTCCTGGCGTGTCCGCACGACGCGGAGAGCGGACCGGCGACTCTTCTTGCGCCGCCGGGAAGAAAAAGACCTCTGCCAATCGCCCCATTTCATGTAAACCAGACCGAACAGCATGCCCCCGAGATGCGCGACATGGGCGATACCGCTCTGGGTGGTACTCACGGCGGTCAGGAATTCTATGGCTCCTATGCCGATGACAAAGTATTTTGCCTTGACCGGAACGATGCCCCAGATGTAGATGAGCTGTTCTGGAAACAGGATAGCGAAGGCCATGAGAAGGCCATAGATGGCCCCCGACGAGCCGATCGTCGGGACCGGGCTGGCCGGGGTCACGGCGGCATTCAGAATTCCGGCCCCGATGCCGCAGATGAAGTAGAATTTAAGAAACCTGCCCGGACCCCATGTAGATTCGAGTGCCGTCCCGAACATCCAGAGGACGAACATGTTGAAGAGCAGATGGAATATTCCGCCGTGGAGGAACATGTAGGTTACCGGCTGCCATATGAAGCCTCGCCAGAAAAGGATCGGTGTGAGGCCGAGGAAAGTGAACCACTGAATGCGGAAAAGAAACTGGAACAGGAAGATTCCTGAACAGACCAGTATGAGATACTTGACTGCCGGGGTTATCCGCGGAAAAAACTCCCACCTGCTGCGATAAGCCACGGTCCAGGCTCCTTTCTGCAAGTTCTCTTCTTTGCATTCATATTTTACCCCGTTTGATCTACGGATTCCTCCCTGTTGCAGGCCGAACGTTTCTCTTGACACCCGGCATATGTTCTGATAAGCAGTAGAGAAAAGGGAACAAAGGAGGGGCCATGTTTACCGGGATTGCATGCCGTTTATTGCCTGTTGTCGCGGTTTTATTTTTTCTTCTGCCGGTGCGGATGGCTAAAGCCGACCGGGTTGTGCTTGCAAACGGGGATTCTCTCAGCGGAAAGATCGAAAGAGTCGTGGGAGGGAAGCTGGTCCTCCGGACCGAATATGCGGGAGTGGTTGAAATCGATGCGGCAAGGATAAGAAAGATCTCTACTTCCGCTCCTGTGGACGTCCACCTCGCCGACGGGGAGGTGCTGAAAGGGCAGTTGAGTACCACGGAGGACAACAGGATTATTGCGGAGAGAGGCCCCGGCAGGGAAGCAACTTCATTTGACTGGAAGCAGGTGGCATCGATTAATCCTCTCCCGCCCCGATGGAAGGGAAGCATAACCGTAGCCGGGAACGTGCAGACCGGAAACGTCCACGCCACAGGCGCTTCCCTCTCCCTGGCTGCCTCCAAAAAGACGGAGACCGACAAATTCACGCTGATCTATCAATTCAACTATTCCAGCGAAAACGGGGCCATGACGGTGCGTAACCACTATGGGCTTGTGAAATATGATTATTTCTTCTCGAAGAAATTCTATGGCTATATGGGTACGGAGCTGTCCAGCGATACATTCCGCGATCTTAAGCTCAGGGTGGCTGTCGGCCCGGGGGCCGGGTATCAGTTGCTGGATGATGCGAGGAAGTCCCTTTCCGTCGAAGCGGGCCTGTCATATGTCAATGAAAGCCGGAAAAAGGGTGAGGACAAGGACTTTCTGACGCTCCGGCTCGGCGCTAATTTCGATTACAGGATAGCGGAATTCCTTGCCTTTTCGGACAGGCTTATCCTCTATCCGAGGCTTGATTACATCGGCGAATATATTCTTCGCAATGAAGCTGGCCTGACGGCGCCGGTAGGTTCGGGCTGGGCCCTCAGGCTCGACAATATAGTCGACAGGGACAGTAATCCACCGGCCCGGGTCCAAAAGACCGACGTGCAGTGGCTTCTCGGCATGCAGTATTCTTTTTAACAAAAAGGAACATCCGGCTCCCGGCGCGGCCGGGCTGCTGATTACGGACATTTCGATCCGGACGTTTACGTGATAAGATTTGTCTATGAGGAGACCGCTGCCGACAATCTTCGTTTGCGGGATTGCCCTCCTGCTCTGGCTGGCGTTTTTTTCCTGGGAGAATTTGCGAGGGATAGGCCCGGCCATCGAAAGACCTTCCGGCGACATCGTGAAGCTTATCGGTCCGCACGGCGAGGCCGGCGGCGCCCCGGGCATGCCTTTGAAGCTTCCCGCGGGATTTTCCATATCCATCTATGCCAAGGGATTGGGAGGGCCGAGAGTGATGGTCCTTGACCCGGGCGGCACTCTTCTTGTCAGCATTCCCTCCCGCGGCAGCGTGGTTGCCCTTCCCGATGAAAACGGGGACGGAACCGCAGATCGTGTTGTCACTGTCGTGGAGGGGCTTGACCGCCCCCACGGTCTTGCCTTCAGGTGCAACCCCGGCTGCCGGCTCTACATAGCCGAAGAAGACGAGGTTGGCGTCTATTCTTACGACAGCATGAACATGAAGGCAGTCAGAGAAAAGAAGATCGCCGATCTCCCGGACGGGGGCGGCCATGTTACGCGGACACTTCTCTTCATGCCAGGCCCCGAAGACGGCAGTCTCCTGATCTCCGTGGGCTCATCCTGTAATGTCTGCAGGGAGGAAGACTGGAGAAGGGCAAAGATACTGGTAGTGCCCGCCGGCGGCGGGAAGCTGAGGACCTTCGCCTCGGGCCTCAGGAATTCGGTATTCATGGCGGTGCACCCCGGGACCAAGCAGATATGGGCGACGGAAATGGGGCGGGACTTTCTGGGCGACAACCTCCCTCCCGATGAAATAAACATCATCAAGAAAGGCAGGAACTACGGGTGGCCTTTCTGCTTCGGCAGGAATGTCCATGACTCGGATTTTGATCCGGGCAACAGGGTACAGTGCAGAATACCCGGGACCTATCCTTCCCATATCGATATCCCCGCGCACTCCGCCCCTCTCGGCCTGTCTTTCTTCCCTGAGAAGGGCTGGCCGGAGGATTTCAGGAATGACCTGCTGGTTGCATACCACGGCTCCTGGAACCGGAGCGTGCCAACGGGATACAAAGTCGTAAGGCACCGGTTTGACAGCGGGGGGAAGTATCTGGGGGCGGAAGATTTCGTCTCCGGCTGGCTTACAAAGGGTGGGAGGGCGTTCGGGAGGCCCGTTGATATCATGATCCGGACCGACGGAACGATCCTCATTTCCGATGACAAGGCCGGTGTCATCTATCTAATGAGCCGTCAAGGGCCCGCCGACCGGGACACGAGGTTATGAACGAACCGCATTGCCATCAGTCCGGGTTGCTGATAAACTTTAGTCATTAATCCTGAGCGGAGGAGACGGTATGGAAAAGATTTTGATCTCGTTGCTTGTTTTTTCGGCATTGCCTGTATTTGCGGGAGAGGTCCGGGCGAATCCCAACGTCGTCGGGCATGAAGTCGAATACAAGGCCGGCGGCGACGTGATGAAAGGCTACCTCGCCTATGACAAGAACATGAAGGGTAAAAGACCGGGGGTGCTTGTTGTCCCGGAATGGTGGGGACTCAGCGGCTACGAACGGATGCGTGCCCGCATGCTGGCAGATCTGGGCTATGTCGCCCTTGCGGTGGACATGTACGGAGGGGACAGGCGGGCGAAAGACCCGGATGAGGCCTCAAGGCTTTCGTCGGAGGTCACGAGGGACTTCGATCTCGAAAGAACCAGGTTCATGGCCGCCCTGGGTTTTCTCGGTAAACAGCCTGTTACAAACAGTGCGAGGATTGCCGCAATCGGTTACTGCTTTGGAGGAGGCGTAGTGCTGAACATGGCCGCCCACGGTGCTGACCTGAAAGGAGTGGCGAGTTTCCACGGCAGTCTGGGGGCGGTGCAGCCTGCGAGGCCGGGAACTGTCAAGGCCAGGGTCCTTGTGTTTCAGGGCGAGGACGATAAATTTGTCGGTCCGGAACAGGTGGAGGCCTTCAGGCAGGAGATGAAAAAAGCCGGGGCCGATTTCCGCATCGTACTTTATCCCGGAGCCACCCACAGCTTTACCAACCCGAAGGCCGACGAGTACGCGAAGAAATTCAATCTGCCAATCGCTTACGACGCAAAGGCCGACAAGGATTCCTGGCGGAAGCTCGAGGAGTTCCTCGATCAGATATTCAGGGAACAACCCGGCGAGCAAGGGAAGCAGTAATTTTACCCTGACGTTGCAAAGCAGCGCGGAAGGGACATCGAAAAAGTCCTGTAATGACGACATGATCTATCCATCTTCCACATAAATGAGGACCCGGCGTTCAGTGACTTTCGGAAAATGGCCGGCAGACCCCTCCCCCCCCTTTACTTCCCCCTTGAGGAGGGGAAAGAGGGGGGTGTCGCTACAAGACATTTTTCGCTGCCCCTTCCGCGCTTTTCAGAGAATCTCATGCAACAGCAGGGGTAAGATTTATGCAACCGGAAGTTTCATCCGATCCAGACCGTTTTGTCGAAGTCCTTCATCCCTTCCACGATATGGTTTGTCGTACCCCGCCTGCCGACCTGCAATTGCGATTCCAGGTTGTAATGCTTTAGGCATGTTCCACATGAATAAATTTCGACTCCCATGGCTTCAATGTCTTTCAGGAGCGGGACCGTCTGATCGTTTGTTGTCGTGAGCTTTACCCCTGCGTTCAGAAAAAATATGGTATGGGGCAGCTCTTTGTATGTCTTCATCGTTTCCAGATAGGCCTTCATGAGTATCCTGCCGAGTTCCTCCTCCTTGCCCATCGTGTCGGTTCCCACGACAACGAGGAGGTCTCTCTCCGTCGAAGGTGTCTTCCCGGAAGAGGTTTCAGGCGTGCACACATAGCCCTTCACTATCTTCACCCGCCAGTCTTTGCCGTCCCTGGCCGTATCCGAATGAAAGGCATTGCTGTTAGCGAAGGATGCGAGATTCTCGGCCGACGCCTCATTGTCCACGACAACCTCGACAATGCCTTCCGTGATTTTAGATAGTGCTTCCTCAGCCATCATGACGGGCCTGGGACAACCCTGCCCTCTTGCGTCAATAACCATTATAATCTCCTTGATGTCCCGGAGTCCGTCGGTACGTTCCTGGCGGGACTTTGCCATATGCCGGGACAACTTCTTACTTCAAACGCCCACGAATCCAATCGTTCCTCATGTGGCAGACAAAAATTTGGAGAGGGGCAGTGGGAATCGGACCCACTACGGCCTTTTTCGGACCATACCTCTGGTTTTGCAGACCAGGAGGGGCGCCAGCCCCTTGCCCCCCGATTCAGGTATAGCCCTTATACTTCATTGTGTAATGAATTACCTGCCCGAATTCTTTTCGAGTATCGATCATTATTATCCGGATATCCCGGCGATACGAATTAACCTTATAGTTGCAAAAGAATCTCCGGGCTGCTTTGCAACGTCAGGGTCAATATAAAGCATATATCAACATCTGCCTATATGACAAATAGATAATAGCTATCCATCAGCCTGTACCCATAGGCCGGTGAAAGAGGGGAAGTGGATGGCGTCCTGTCGGACCCCGCCTCTATGCCCGGCCGGGAAGAAGGTACTCAAGAAAGTCTTTATAGATATGCGGGAGCGTTCTCTTCTTGTGGGTGACGACAAGAAATTTCCGCTTCATGCCGGCATCCTTTATCATGATCTCCTTTAACATGCGGCACTTGAGTTCATCCCGGACGGCCCGGCGGGAAATGATCGACAGACCCATTCCTTCCTTCACCGCCTGCTTGACTGCAGCGGTGGAACCAAAGAGGCCGACGACGCTGAGTTGCTGCGGATCGATACCCTCCTTTACGAGTATCTTTTCAAATTCCCTCCTTGTGCCTGATCCCTGCTCGCGCATTACCATTGGAAGTCCTGCAAACTCCCTGATGCCGATGCTCCTTTTGATGTTGAAAGACGGTGCTGCTATTGCCACCAGCTCATCGTCAAGAAGGGTGGTGTAGTGCACCTGGGCGTTATCCGGTTCAGCGCCTACCACTCCCATAAGAAGATCGTGCTCCGCGACCTTTTCTGTTATTCCCCGGGAGTCCGAAACGACTACTTCGAAAAAAACACCGGGATGTTTTTTCCTGTAAGATGCGGCGAGACCCGGAAGTATGTATGTTGCGGGTATCGTGCTTGCACCGACGACGAGATGGCCCGCAAGCTCCTTCCTGAAATCTCCCAGAAAGTCCTGGATCCCTTCGAACTTGTCGATGACCTCACTGACGCGTCCGATAAGAACACCGGCCTCTCTCGTGGGAATGATCTTTCTGCTGAGCCTGTCGAAGAGCCTGCAGTTCAGCTCCTCTTCAAGCGCCTTGATATGGTCGCTGACCGTCGGCTGAGCGAGGTGAAGTTCCTCGGAGGCCTTTGAAAAGCTTCTGTGCCTGTAGACCGATGCAAAGACCCTGAGATGGTGTATATCCACTGGCCCCCTAGTTTACCACTATCATGAATTCCGGGCCAGCCCGACGAAGATCTTTCTCAGTACTTCATCGGTCACGGCGCGCACGCCCCGAGAACAGAATCATTTACCCCGTCTCTCCCGTCCGCACGCATATGCCCGCAAGAAGCATCAATGCCCATGTTCAATTATATGTATCAACTGTACCCATGCGTCAAATAGATAATTACTATGGGTCTGGAGGAATAAATAGCAGTGACCAATGTTTCTTCTCTTTAGGGCCGGCCCTGCAATGATATGATTTTATCTATCAACGTGCCGGGCATGTCCCGAGGGACATACTTGCCGGTTTCGTCCGTTGATGACCATATGAGCGTGTGATGGCCGTATGCGAGCTTGATCCTTCCCGCGGGGGGAGCCGATTTGAAATATTCAAAATAGAGTTCCACCCCTTGCCGCCATATGCGGTGAAGCCGCAATGTTACGGTTATGCGGTCGAACGGCATGGCCTCGCGCAGGTGCGTGACCCTGCAGCGGGTGGTCGCAAACTGGGCCTCATGCGACATGTTCATGTAGAGTTGCGGGTCCAGTCCGTACATGAATCTCTCCATGAGGTGTCCCTGCCACGCAAAGTAGTTGGAAAAATAAATGTTCAGTGCCAGGTTTGAATGCTGCATCGAAGTGTCCAGGGTCGTTTCGGCGTCCGGGCGTCTGTCCCTGCCGATAAGGTCGTATTCCCGGACGAGCTCGCCCAGGTCCTGCGGCGTAGCGGCTTCGGCCAGGGGCATATCCTCCGACTGTTCTGCTTTGGGCAGTTTCGGTGCCAGGTCGCTCTTGCGGAGAAATTCCGAGAAAAATGACGGACATTTTACGGGCTCGACAAGACCATGTCCCGTGACCCTGATCCATGAGACCTGCTGCTCGCTGAAAGCCGCGGGGACGACAGTGCCGTCGGCCGTCAGTTTTGACCATTCGAATTTCAGCACAAGGGACGAGTCCCCGTATCCGAATATCCGGTCTATCCACGTGCGCGCCTCCATGCCTTCGTGGTTTCTCACGTGTCGTACTATGCGGGTATCGGTGTAATTGGTGACCATGAAATGGCCGTTATGGAACTCCTCGCTTATATATTCCCCGATCGGTTTCAGTGCGGCCTCCCGCACTTTCCCGAGCCAGTGGGCGTAGCTGGCGAAGTTTACGCCGCCGCTTATGGTGGAGCTGTCCTTGAGGCCGAGGTCGAACGTGCAGACAAAGACTTTTTGCCCTTCCGGTCCGCAGTCGTTCCGTTCCCCATGGCGTTCCTGTGAGATTGAGGGATCCTCCGGCCTTGTCTCGTCCTCCTGAGACGGCGGTGATTTCTTTTTCGTGGCAACAGCAATGATCCGTTCCGGGCCTCTGAGCAGCCTGACGGGGAAAGTGAGAACGGTAATACGCTCCGGACAGTTGAATATCACGCAGTCCCCGGTTTTTGCACCGAACGTGAGTTCGTCCTGTTGCATGTCAGTCGCCTTGCGAAGTGCTTCAACTGCGCACCAGATGCGGGTGGCGGCCCTGTCAAATGCATCGTCCTCCTTCTTCAGGCTGTCCAGCAGGAGCTGCTTTTCGCGGCCGAGCATGAGGTCCCACTCGTCCGGGTCCCTGTGCATTACCGGCTCGACGTCGCAACCCTGGGGCACGGGGCCTGTGCTGCAGACCAGGAGCTTAGCATCGTGAGTGCAGGAGAGGGCTATCTCGCCGTTCCCGGGCAAAAAGGGCTTGCCCTGCCCGGTCCAGGCTACGGCGACCGGACCGGAGGCACCGGAAGGTTTCGGCAAGACCTCCCGGCAGGCGCCTTCAAAGAGCGCCTGCTCTATCGCATGACGCTCCGGTTTCGACAGTTTGGACAGAAGGGGAATATGCTTTATGCCTATCGCCGGAGCGACAGTGCCTGCCTCCATGCAAAGCCGTGCGATTTGCCCGTTTACCATTTTTTCGTCCCACTGATCTGGTGACAAGAGATCACTCAGAGCAGGAGCATCCTTCTTGCGTTCTATTATTTTTACCGCGTATCCATGTATCTTTTCGACAATCACCCCGTTCGGGTCTACGGCCGTCACGTCCGATACGATGGTATCATCGTTCCTTTGGAGGATATGGACGATCACGCTGTATTTGCCGAAGCCCTGCGGTTTGGGGTATATCTCCCATCTGTCGATTTCAACAGGAAGAGCTACCACGTCCGGAAGAATGATCTGTACCGACTGCAGCAGCGTGTCCCTGAAATAGGGGTCACCGGCCGTGAAGGGATGGACGTCCCGGTCAAAGTCGGCATCGGGGGGCTGCGTGGAGGCCTCAAAAATGCATCGGTCGTCCGTCATCGATATGATCCTGCTGATGCGCTGGAAGCTCGGCCCCTGGAAGAGCATGTGGCCGTAAAGGTCCTCGCGGGGCTCGATGTCGAGATCGTCCCCGGTTATCTCGCCGGGAAAAAGGCCGGGAGCCTGCCCGCTGTTCAAGACAAAAGTCGCTTCAAAGCAATCTTTGGTGAACCCCGCCTGTTCGGCTGCGACGGCAGCCTTTACTATTGTCGAAGCGCCGTCACTACCGGCGTCCTGCACAAGGGCCTTTATGCGTATTTCCGTCAGCCCATCGGGCTCCACCGTAATGGGATAGCTGAGCCTTATGTCTCTTATCAGGACGGTTCCCGCATTTTCTGCTCCTGCAACCGCCGTCGCCGCCTGGTGCATTGCTTCAATACCGAATACCGTCGGGAACAGGCGTACGCCCCTGAAGACGTGATGGTCCAGGTACTTGTCGTGCGCCGTTGTTAGGACGGCCTTTGCCTCCAATTCGACGCCATACTCAAAGAAAATGATTTCCCTGATGAACCGTGTTCTCCGGGCAGGCGGCCGGGAGCGCATAATATCGAGCGAGCCCAGTCTGCCGGCGACGACCACCTGGGGTGTCCCCGCGGTGGAGGTGGCCAGCCGCATGAAGTGGTCTATGCCCTTTTCTCTCGGTATAGCCTGTATGCCCATCTTCGACAGAAACGCCAGGCTTCCCATTTTGGCGCCCATGCCGATCTCGGCCCATATGCTGAATGCGCAGGTCATGATCTCTACGCCCGGTTTTTGTTTCCTGAACTGCTGCAGCAGGAGGTTGAGGACCTCGTTCGAAAACCCGTACCAAGCATTCCCGCCCATCCCGGTGACTCCTATTATAGAGCCGAAGGCGACGATCAGTTTCGGAGGATTGTCTTTGAGCGAGTCAAGAATGTTGATCGCACCCAGGACCTTGGGGCCGATTTCCCTGTGGGCGTCCTCCAGGGAGACCTGGTCGAACCGGCGCGGCTTGTTGATGGCGGCGCCGTGGACGAATCCGGTTATGGGGCCGAGTTCCCCGGCGATACGTCCTACCAGTGATGCGACAGCATTTTCGTCGGTGATGTCGCACGGGTAATAACGGTGTGGAATGTTGTTCTCGCCGTAACGTCTCAGACTCTCCCGGATCTCTGGGTCGCTCTCCGCGTTTGAGGTGCTTCCGACAAGTGCGAGCCTGACTCCTGTCTTGAGGGCGAAGGCCAGCGCGCATGCCGCGGTGATTCCTTTAGCGCCGCCCGTTACAAGGACTACGTCGCGGCTTGTCCATGTAATAGGCCTCGGGACGAACTCCTGCGGCCTGACAGGAGAAAGGACGGGTATGTGCCGGACGAAATTGTCGTCGTACATTGCAGCGACGAAGGCATCGCCGGACCGGAGTTCGTCGAACGCTTTTTCTATCGCAAAAAGAGAGTTGCGGCTGAACTGCAGGATGCGTATCTTTTCGTCCGGTCTTTCATGGTGCAGGCTTGCGAGGAACGCTGTAGCGCCTTTTGCCCCGATGCCCGCCGCACTGTCGCAGGCAAAAAAATCCGTGTCTCCGAACTGCAGCACTGCGTATGCCGGTTTTGGGGTGCGGGCCTCCATTGCGGCAACGGTTGCAGCGATCTTGTGCATCCTGCCTGCCATTGCACGGGTCTGCCGGACCGTAAAGGGCCCGCCGGCGTCTTGTCCCTCCGGAAGGATGAAAAGGAAGTAGTCGTAATTTTCCAGTGAGTCCGGCGGATCTACGGACAGCCGGTCGTAATTTATAGATGTGGCAAGCAGACGGTTCCGGCTGAGCAGGTCGCTGAGAGCGTCACGGTATTCCTCCGGCGTATGTTCAGATACTATGAGAACTTTCTTCTGCCGCAGGTCGCCGGGGACTTCAGGGATGAGCGGCCGGGGCACATACTTTATCGTGAAGTCGCGCACCCAGGCGTCACCTGGTTGGCTCTGAGGGACCGGGCCATCTTTCTTCTTTCCCAGCACTATGCGTTCGTAAATCTCTTTCAGTGAGCTGTTGGCAAAACCCGTGGGGTCGACAGTGCCCGAAGCATGGTACAGTTTCACGGCCTTTGCCACGATTTCAGCGGCCTTTATCGAATCGAGGTTCAGGTCGTCCAGCAGCCGGTTGTCCAGCGATATGGTATCAACGGGGAAGCCCGTCACGTTTGAAACCATGTCAAGAAGCTTTTGGGGTGTTTCGGCGTAATCGTCCCCCGGTTGCCTTTCCTTGTCCGGTTGCCCTGCCCTCTGTTGCCCGTCACCTGCCCGCTCCAGCAACTCCTGTGTCCGGGAGCGGACGGCCGCGAGCGGTTCGGCGTCAACGGGCAGCAGCGGTCTTTCGCACGGATTTTCTATGAAGACGCGTTCGGAAGCCGGTATGAAGGGCCGTACGAGACGGCTCTGAAACAGGGCAGGCCATTTGATCGCCCCGCCGTGAACGAAATGGCAGGCGAGCACCCTGTTCAGCGACCGGTCGTCACCTGCCACGGCCTCGACGGGTAGGCAGAAGATATCTTTACCGGAAGTTATGGAACGTGCCAGGTCGGAGAGTACCCGTCCGGGTCCGACTTCGATTAACATGTCGCACTCTTTCGCCATATTCTCTACAAGTGAAATGAAATCGACTGTATGCGTAAGTTGCCGGGCGAAGTGCCGCCTGATGTCTGTTCCGGGAATCACCTGTCTTCCATCCAGGGAACTGAAAAGACGGACCTTGGATGCCGTGAAGGTATCGGGGATAGGTGCGCTTTCGGCAAGGGTGGAAGCTGCTTCAGTCATGAAGCGTGAGTGGAACGCGTTTGCTACCGGCAGCCGCTTAGTCCTTATGTCGCCGGCTGCGGCGAGATGCATTGCGTCATCTATCGCCCTCGTCTCGCCTGATATGACCGTCTGCCCCGGAGAGTTCATGTTCGCTATAATGGCGTAACCGTCTGTTTTATCGAGTATCTGCCGGGCCTTTTGGCGGTCGCAGGCGAGGCTGGCCATGGCGCCGGCTTCATGGACCTTTGCCGCAGTAATTCCGCCGCGAAATGCGGCGAAGCGCAGGAGAGCCATGTCGTAGAACGCGCCGGCGGCATAGAAGGCGCTCAGTTCACCGAGGCTGTGTCCGCCGACTGCCTGCGGGGTGATGCCCAAATGCTCAAGGTGACGCATCCACAAGAGCGAGCACAAACATATTGCCGGCTGCGCTATTTCGGAGTTCGAGAGGGTTTTCTTCCAAGCCTCGATCTGGTTGACATCCAGGGCCCTGTCCGTATCCGTATATATGCAGTCTACGATTTTTCTGTATCCCTGTTCCACAAGGTAAAAGTCTGTCAGGGCGACCAGGTCTCTGGCCCACGCGTGCCTGTCGGTCAAGATCCTGCCCATGTTAAGCTGCTGTGACCCCTGGCCCGGGAAGAGAAAGCCGATTCGCGGCGTTTTTTGACCGTGGCCGACCCAGATGTCCTGCTGCGGGCCGGTCTTTACGGTTTCTTCCTTGAACTCGTGGTCAGCAAGGATGCGGTGTGTGCGCCCCAGACAGTCGATGAGGTTGTCGGGAGAGTGAGCTACAACGGCGACGCGGAAATGATGGGCCGGGTCTACGCCTTGTGTGAGGTGGCTCGAAAGATCGGTAAGCTCGGAAGCGCTTATGCCGTAGGCGAGTTTCTTGAGTTTGTCTATTTTCTCCAGCATGTCCTGCCGGTTCCGTGTGGAAAGGGCGAAGACCTCGGTCTCCTGGTATGATGCCAGGAGCTCGCGTTCACCGATTGATGTGTCGAGTCTCCTCGTTGGCTGCCCTTCGGATTCGATGGTTACATGGCAGTTTATCCCTCCGAAACCCATGCCGGAGACACCTGCCCGCATGATCTGGTCGCTGTCCCTGATTTCGCCGCGCAGCACCGGGAACAGGCCTCTTGCCTTGTCCTGGAACACGGCGTTCGGTTCAGAGCATCCCGCAGTGGGGGGGATAATACGCCTGTTCACGGCGATGACAGCCTTAATGAAACCTCCTATGCCCGAAGCGGCCTTTGTGTGGCCGATCAGCGACTTGAGGGATGTTATCCCGCACCTCCGGAGGCGGTCCTGCGGACCGATGGAATCCATGGCCATTGCAATCCCTTCCACCTCCGCCCTGTCGCCTGCGGCGGTTCCGGTGCCGTGGCCCTCGATGAAGTCCACGCTGGAGATGTCGTAGCCTGCTTTGCCGTAAGCGCGCCTTATCGCCAGGGCCTGCGATTCGGCCTTGGGAGCGGTCATGCCGCCTTTACCGTCCGACGATATGCCCCATCCGCGAAGTATGGCGTACACATCATTCCCGTGCGTATGGGCGTCCTGGAGTCTTTTGAGGACCACGAATCCGGCGCCTTCACCCGGTATGAAGCCGCTCGCCCCCCTGTCATAGACCCTCATGTCTCCCCGCGTGAGAGCGTTCGTCTTGGCGAATCCCACGAGTTCAAATGTGTCGAGGCTTATATCTATGCCGCCCGCTATAGCCAGGTCCAGTGTGCCGTTTGAGAGTGCCGTTGCGGCAGTGGCCACCGCTATGAGAGATGACGAGCAGGCGCCGTCTACCGTATATCCTCCACCATGAAGGTCAAGGAAGTTGCAGATTCTTCCAGCGATCGTGTTCGACAGGTTGCCCGCCAGGGTGTCTTCGGTCACAGGGGCGAAAGCGGACTTGTAATACTTCTCCATGGTCTGAAGAAGGTCCTCCGTGAGCTTCCGGGGCAGCCCTTTTTCGATGGCCGCGACCTTAAGGATCTTGCCGACGTAAGGCCACCGCAGACGCATGTTCTGCGAGCGGCTGTACTCTCCCGTAAGGGTGTTGCCGAGTATGACCCCCGTGCGGTCGCACGGGGTGCTCTGACGCGTATATCCGGCGTCTTCGAGCGCCCGCAGGGCGACTTCCAGGGCAAGCCAGTGTACGATATCCGAAGAATCGACCACCGTTTTCGGTATCCCCCTTTTTATCCAGTCGAAAGTAAAACCGTCTATGACGGAGGCGCGGTCGGCGTATGTCTTGTCAGGCACGGCCGGATCGGCGTCATAGTATTCCGACAGCGGCAAACGATGGTCGGGGAGTTTGCGGAACTCCCGTCTGCGTGCGAGGATGTTTTCCCAGAAGGCCTTGAGGGTGGGTGCGCCCGGATAGTAGCAACCCATGCCTATTACAGCGATGGCGTCATGTGTTATCTCTTTTTTGATTTTAAAAAAGGACCGCTTATAGAATGCCTTGTACTCCGCTGAAGGGTCCAGTATGTGGACTCCCATGATGTCGCCATCGGACCAGACTTCCACGCATGACATGGCGATGGTTTTTGAAGGAGAGATCGGCAGCGTGACGGTGAACGGCCGGGCCTGGCGGTTCTTCCGGAGTTCACGGGCCTGCAGGACTATGAGTTGGAGACCCTGTTCAGAAATGCTGAAGAGAAAGCCCTTGTAAACATTTCCCTCCCTGCTCAGGGTTACTTCTCTGCTTACAGGTATTCTCCTTGTGTTTCTCTTTTCCATGCAAGTGCCTCCCGTGCCTCCCGCCTGTATGGTTTATTTTATCAATCTTCCTATGTATTTATGTTATTATTTTTTGGCCCGGGAAAGCAGCTTGTTCTTCGGGGGACTTCAGACGACTGGATTTATCCAAATTTTGCAAGCAAGATAGTATACAAACGAGGGCTCACAGTCTACAATTTATTCATGTACATGGTGAACAGGATTATCGACAAATTGATGGACACCAGTCCGTGGCATCTGCTGTGGATATCCGTTTTGCTGTCGGAGCTGTTCACCCTTGTGTTCTCGACGATCCAGAGTTATATGCTGTGGGGACATATCTCTCATGAAGTACTGATCGTGGGGTTTGGTGATGCTCTCGTTGTCGACGTTCTGGTGGTAGCACTCATTATAATCCTGGTGTCGCATATCAGTACGCTCAAGCAGAGCCTTAAGAGTCGCGAGGAGACGGAGGAGCAATTCCGGGTCCTTGCTTATTACGATACCCTTACAGGTCTGCCTAACAGGGCAATGTTCAAGGAGGTTCTTGGACAGGCCATACGGACTGCCGAACGGGAGAAGAATGCGGAGGTGGCTCTCCTGTTCATCGACCTGGACTATTTCAAGCGCGTCAACGATACTCTCGGTCACGAAGTAGGCGATGAACTTCTGCGGGCTGTAACGGAGAGGCTGCTTGTTTCTACAAGAAGTTCCGATTATATTTCCCGCAGCGAAACCAGCGGAGCTCCCGGTGTGCTGTCCCGGTTGGGAGGGGACGAATTTACCGTACTGCTTCACGACCTTTCCCATAATGAGGATGCGGGGAAAGTGGCGGTGCGCATTCAGAATGATCTGGCCGGTGCGTTTGTGATCCGGGGGAGGGAGATTTTCATAACGGCAAGTATCGGGATAGCGCTTTATCCTTATGACGGCAAGAACGTCCAGGATCTCCTGAAGAATGCCGACGTGGCGATGTATCAGGCAAAGTCCAGGGGCAGGAACAATTATCAGTACTACTCGTCGGCGTTGAATTTTGCGGCGCTGGAGGCCCTTACGATGGAGCACAAGTTACACAAGGCCGTTGAAAACGATGAACTGCTTTTGTTTTACCAGCCAAAGAAATCGCTGGTGAAGAACAGCATTGTGGGGATGGAGGCTCTCTTGAGGTGGAGACCTGCCGACGGAGACTTGGTCAAACCCTCTCAGTTTATCCCTATTGCCGAGGAGTCGGGTCTTATAATAGACATTGGAAAGTGGGCGTTAAGGCATGCCTGTATACAGGCGAAGGAATGGCAGGAAGCCGGGTATGACCCGCTCGTGATGTCGGTGAATCTGTCCAGCCGGCAGTTTGATCAGAAGGACCTGGTAGAGGTCGTGTCGGCTGCGCTGGCGGATTCGGGGCTTGAAGCCCGTTATTTCGAGCTTGAGATCACCGAGAGTGCCGTGATGCGTGATCCTGACGGCGCCTGGAAGGTTTTGGGAATGCTCAAGGAAATGGGAGTGACTATAACGATTGATGACTTTGGGACGGGTTACTCTTCGCTTAATTACTTGCGCACGATCCCGCTTGACTACCTCAAGATAGACCGCTCCTTCGTATTGAATATCGGCAGGGAGAGGAGCGATGAGGCTATCATCAAAGCCATCATGGGGATAGCGCACAGCCTGGGTTTAGGTGTTGTTGCGGAGGGGGTTGAAAACGAGGAGCAGTTGACTTTCCTGCGGGCACACGGGTGCGACGAGATCCAGGGATATATTGTGGGCAGGCCGGTTCCTTCTTCGGAAGTGACGACGTTGCTGGTCAAGAATTAATATGCTTGTCCCTTTGCAGGGAATTCATATAATCTGTCATTCCGGCCTGTCCGGAATCCTTCTCTCCAGGCCGGCAGTTGGGCGGCAGAGCATTCAGAAGGCCCTGTCTTTCAGAACTGCCCCCTGTCCAGCGTCCTGTACTGGATTGCCTCTGATATATGGTGCGAATGTATGTCCTCCGCCGAATCCAGGTCTGCTATTGTCCGGGAGAGCTTAAGTATCCTGGCATAAGCCCTTGCCGACAACCCGAGCTTCTGCATGGCTGTCTCAAGGAGACTCTGGGCGTCGTCTTTCAGTTTGCAGTATTTCTTTATGTGACGGGTCTTCATCTGCCCGTTTGCGTAGATCTTCTCACCCTTGAATCTCTGTAGCTGGACCTCTCTCGCCCTGATTACCCTGCTGCGGATGTCCCCGGAATTCTCCCCGGCGTAATCCGTCGAGAGTTCCTTGTATGGCACGGCCGGGACTTCTATGTGGATATCTATCCTGTCCAGCAGCGGTCCCGAGATCTTCCTCCTGTACCGGTAGATCTGCCCTGGTGTACAGGTGCACTGGTGTGTAGGGTCTGAAAAATAGCCGCAAGGGCATGGGTTCATTGCGCTCACCAGCATAAAAGAGGCGGGATAGGTAAGTGAGGCCACTGCCCTGGAAACCGTCACCTCGCCGTTTTCGAGCGGCTGCCTGAGGACCTCCAGGACGTTTCTCTTGAACTCGGGGATCTCGTCGAGGAAAAGGACGCCATGGTGTGCAAGACTGACCTCGCCCGGTTTGGGGACCTGACCGCCTCCGATCAGTGCCACGTCGGAAATAGTGTGGTGGGGAGCCCTGAAAGGCCTTGTCGCAAGAAGGGGCCGGTTTTCCCGCAGTACCCCTGCGATGCTGTGAATCCGTGTCGTCTCAAGGGCCTCATCGAAGGTCATGTTAGGCAGGATAGTCGGCAGACGTTTCGAAAGCATGGTCTTGCCGGACCCGGGAGGACCGAGGAGAAGGACGTTATGTCCGCCGGCCGCAGCTACTTCCAGTGCCCGTTTTGCGTGCTCCTGCCCCTTTACCTCGGAAAAATCGTCTTCGTAGACGGAAAAGTTTTTCATTGTTGCGGATATGTCGGCCTGAAAGTGCGGGGGAGCCGCCACCCCTTTCAGAAAATCCACTACGTCGGGGAGGCTCTTCAGTCCGTAAACACGGGCACCCTCCACTACGGCGGCTTCGGGGGCGTTTTCGAAAGGCAATATGAAGCCCCGCAGTTTTGCATCCCTGACCATGAGCGCCATGGAGAGGGCCCCCCTGACCGGTTTTATCCTCCCGTCAAGGGACAGTTCGCCCGTGAAGAGGTAGCCCTGAAGCGCCTCGGGTTCTATGAGGCCTTCGGATGCAATGATACCCACGGCTATCGGCAGGTCGAAGGCGGAGCCTTCCTTCTTAAGGTCCGCCGGGGCGAGATTGACGGTTATCTGCTTGAGAGGAAAGTTGAAGCCGATATTCTTCAGGGCGGCCCTTACCCTGTCGCGGCTTTCCTTCACCGCCGCATCGGGGAGTCCCACCATCGAGAAGTGAGGCAGCCCCCGCGAAGAGATGTCAACCTCAACCTCCACCTTGTGGGCCTCAATGCCTATAACGCTTGCGCTCAATATGTTCGAAAGCATGTCTAAAGAGTAGCTATACTAAACCGGCAGCCGGATTTCCTTTCCTGTTTCAGTCACGGTGGAAAGCCGGATTATGATCACCCGGCTAAGGATAACATTATGCGGCGAAGGAGGGCAAGATATTTCTTGACATGAGTCCGCCGGATACGGCCGGCATTGATTGCACACAAACTCCTGACCCGCCTTCAGTCAAAGGCTTCAGACGTGGGGCTCCGGAACATGGCAGGACAGGCGCCGGGGAGGAGAACTATTTGTTGCAGACCGAACCCTGCGGTTTGCCCCCCTTACCGGGCGATAAGGGAGGCACGCAGCTATTCCTCAAAAAAAGTGTAGAGATGCGGTTCCACGTATGTATCAACTATTTCCCGGCCGCTCACCACGCCGAGGAGTTTTTTCCCTCTGACTATGGGAATGACGGAGTAGTTGTTTTCCACCATCATCTTCGAAAGCTCTTCAAGCGAAGTCTCGGGGTCTGCCGTTACCGGCACCTTGGACATCACCTTCTCGGCCGTCACATTGTTCATTTCGGCGCCTTCTTCCTTGGCTGCCTTCAGAATATCACACATCGTCACGACCCCCACGACTTCCTGCTGGTCGTTGATTACCGGAAGCCCCGGGCAGCCTGTTGCCATCAGTTTGAAGACGACCTCCCGCCCCGGCATGTCTTTCTTGACCGCCGTCCTCTGACACATTATATACTTTGCACGTATCATTTTCTGTCTCTCCTTTCTGCTGTTTTTCCCCTTTTTTTGTGGAATTGCGCACACGGCCCGGGTTTGTCCTGGTGTGAGCGCAGAGTCTGAGAATCCTACCTTCTAATGATATAACAAAGCGGTTCCTTTGTCAATTAATTGCGAAACTTGTCTACAGCTACCGGGAGGGCCGATACGCCGCAGACAATACCGCCCTTATCCGGGAAACGCCATCAGGACGAACCTGCCCCGTCTTTCCGGATCTCCACGTAGTGAGCGGCAGCCAGTGCCGCGATGCATCCGTCGGCCGCAGCCACAACTATCTGGTTGGCAAACTTCTGCCGCAGATCACCCGCCGCAAATATGCCGGGGACATTCGTCGCGCACTTGTCATCGGTAATGACGAAGCCCTGTTCGTTCATCCGGACCTCGGGCGGGATCAATTGATTATTGGGAGAATATCCGACAAAGATGAAGACGCCGTCCGTCGGGAATTCTCCTTCCTCCCCGGAGTCGGTATCTTCGTATAATACGGCCTGGACTGTTTTCCCGTCCCCCCTGATTTCCGTGACGACCGTGTTCCAGACTACCGCAATCCGGGGCTCACTCATAAGACGGCTTTGGAGTATCCTGCTGGCCCGCAACGAGCTCCTCCTGTGAACAAGATATACCTTCTTCGTTATTTTTGCCAGATACAGCGCCTCTTCAACGGCGGTGTCGCCACCCCCCACGACCACGACCGTCTTGTCCCTGAAAAAGAAGCCGTCGCAGGTGGCACAGTACGAAACACCGCTTCCCAGGTATTCCGCCTCGCCGGGGATGCCGAGCTTGCGAACGGAGCCGCCGGCTGCGAGTATCAGGGCGGCGCACCGGACGATATCGCCGTTTGAAAGCCGGACGGAATGATAGTCATGCCCCGCGCTCACCTGCGCAACCTCCTGCCGTGAAATCTCCAGTCCGAAAGAGCGGGCGTGATGGAGCATTTTTTCGGCCAGATCGAAGCCTGTTATGGCCTCCATGCCGGGGTAGTTTTCCACGTCCTTTGATATGGCGATCTGGCCGCCCGGCATTCCCTTCTCGAAGAGGATTGTCTTAAGGGCGGCCCTCCTGCAGTAAAGGCCCGCCGAGAGCCCGGCTGGTCCTCCCCCCACGATGATTACTTCATAGTCCTGCATAATTCATCACCATACACGACCATGATATCATTATAAGCCCCGGATAGAAAGGCCGGGAATGCCGGTGGTGCTATTTCTTCAGGAACTTCCGTATCTTTCCAAGAAAGGAGGTGCGGATGTTGACCTTGAGAAAGAGGTTGCCCGGTTCGCCGCCGTGCCTCCCCTCCTCGCCAAGGCCCCTGAGCTTTATCTTCTGCCCTTCCCTTATCCGGGACGGGATACTCACAAGCAACTCGCGGCTGTTGCCAGGCTTCCTGTAAAGATAACGCACCTTGCCTCCGGTTGCCGCTTCTTCGGGACTGATCCGGATGATATCGTACCGGTCTTTTCCGTTCTCGGGCAGATCAATGCCCAGCTTCCTGGCAGCCATTTTCTGGAAAACGTCCAGGCCTTTAAGCATCACCCTTGAAAACAGGGGATGCCCGCCGCCCCCTTTAAGTTTTTCCCGGTAAGCATGCCTCATCGGACCGTGAGTGAAGAAGCCGCGGCCCGAATAACCGGGCCCCTTGAATTCAAATGTCCTGTAATGATGGCCATAAAAATTCGCCCTGCTGAAGATGTCCTCAGGTCTGTTGAAGCCGAATATCTTGCTCAACTCTTCAAAGACCTGGCCGATATCGGAATTACGGAAGATGTCCTGATCGGTATAGGTCTGTCTGAAACGGTCCCTCGCGAAGGAGCCGTATGTCTGCCTCAGATTGTCGTATTCTTTCCTCTTCGCGGAGTTTGAGAGAACGGCATAGGCCTCGTTGATCTCCTTCATCATCTCCTCGTTGCCGTGACTTCTGTCGGGGTGATAACGGAAGGCGAGATTACGGTACGCCTTCTTGATATCTTCGGATGCCGCGGTCTCGCTCACTCCCAGAATCCTGTAATAATCTTTTTGGTTCATCTTCCTTCCGTGCAGGGGTTATTACACCGATCTACTTACTTCAATCTTCACCCATCGGGCCGGAGAATTTCAAGGAAGGGTTTTGCAACCCCGAAGAGCCCGGCGGTTCAGGGAGGTCTGGCGACAGGCATGGAGTCCGGCCCGGAGACCCGACTCCATGGACCGCATACCGAAGTGTTCCGGGGCGGGTTCACATCTTCTTCACTTGAGGGTTTTATAATAAAAATATGCCTCAAGGAGGTGGTTGTTATGGTAGGAATAGTGAAAAGTGTCGAAGGATCGACGGCGAAAGTCCTTGTGGAGGCTGGAGCGGGCTGCTGCGACCAGTGTCAGAAGGGGGCTTGCGACATAAGCACCAGAGGCGTGGAAACGGAGGCATTCAATCTGGCCCGTGCAAAGGTGGGGCAGAAGGTGAATGTCGACATGAAGACCGTGACATATCTGAAGGGAGCGATCATCTTTTATGTGTTGCCGGTATTTGCGCTTTTTATCGGCGCCATACTCGGCTGGGATTATCTCCCGGTATATTTCCGCACTGTCGATCCAAACCTGCTGAGCGCCGGGGGAGGATTTTCCCTTCTGCTCATTTCGCTTGTATTCGTCAAGGTTCTGTCCGGCAGAATGGAAAAGAAGACAGAGCATAGATCCGTCATAGAGTCGGTGATAGAGGAATAGGCAGGTTTCTTGCGAGGCCGCATGCCCTTCTATCCCCTCCACCGTTTCCGGCCGGCATCAATTAACAATTCTTAATCGGCTGTTAATCTTTACTTAATGAGTACGAGATAGAATGACTTCAGAGTAACAAACCCACCTTTGGTCCTGGTGCCCCCCAGGACACAACCAAACCCTCCTTTAGCCCTGACCCCCAGGGCTTTTTTTTTGCGTGTCGTGACCGCCGGGCAACTTTGTCCGATATATGTTTACATTTGCTGTGCAGCCGGTTATTCCGGTCCCCCGTGCTCTTCCTTTTCCCGGCGTTCATTGATAATGCGCCGGACCGTCGCCCTGAGTTCGCGAAAATCGCCGGATTTTACGACATAGGCGTCGGAAGTATCGCATGCCAGATCGTACATATAGTCGAATGCCGTGTGCATTATTACCGGCACGTCCCCCCTGATCTCCTTCATTAGCGCCAGGAGTTCAAGGCCATCAATATCGGGTAGTTTGATATCCAGTACGACAAGGTCGGGGCTTTCCCTGCGGAAGGACTCCATCGCGCCGGCACCCGTAGCAATAATGGAAACCTCATAACCGTCCTCTTCAAGTTCCTCTCTGCAGAGTCTCCCCAGGTTTGGTTCGTCATCCACAACCAGGATCTTCATCCCTGCTCCTCATCGCCGGAGATCACTACATATACCGCCAAATCAGATACCTCTGTCTTATTGTCCCATGGATCCGGGAAGGTATCAAGGGTCGGACAACGACCCGGGGGGGACGGGGGAAGAGACACTCCCGAGACTCGACATCTCTGATGAATTCGGGTAATCTTTGAATGAAGGATCTCAAAAGGAGAAAGAGGCATGAAACAGGTACACGTACATGAATATGAAGCCGTTTCCCATCCCGTACCTTCGCCCGGGGCCAGGTCTCTCGGCATAAAATCGGCCGAAATCAGAAAGTGCAAAAGATGTGAGAAGGAGATGCCCTTCATACTGACAAAAGACCGGTGGGTCGCACTTTTTGAAGATCCGGATGCCGACGAGCAGGAAATACTTTTGGCCTGAAGAGGATGTGGGCGTTTGACTTACGTCTCGCTGTTGGGGTATAAAAGTAAATGACCTGAACGCTCAGGAAAGGTTCTGAGTTTTTTGAACCGCAAGCGCTGTCAGCTTCCCTGAATCCCTCAATCTGCCCCGGAAAAAACTGTTTATCCATGAATTCATTAACGGATAGATTAAGATCACTTCAAGTGACGGGGGCTTCTTTCGCTTCGTGCGTCACAGGTGTCTCGCGGACAAAGGTTTCAGTTCATCACAACGAATAGAAGCAAGGGAGGAATTAAGTCTATGTGCACTATTTGCGGACATTTTATGGAAGGCGGGAAGAGGGTTTCGACCGACATATACGACATGCTGAAGAAAATGGAGCACAGGGGACCCGACACGCACGGCATCTACCTCGACGGCCCGACTTTCAGGGGTGAAGAGATCGATGAATTCAAGGATGCGCTGAAACGGGGAAGTCATATCGCCCTTGGGCATTCCAGGCTCAAGATAGTCGGCCAGGAGAGCACCACCCAGCCTTATACCTCCTGTGACGGCCGGCTCGCATTGGTCCATAACGGAGAGATTTACAACTACGACAAGTTGAAGACCCTTCTTCTCCGCCACCATGAGATAAAGACTACGAGTGACAGCGAGATTATCGTGCACGTTCTGGAAGAGACGTACCAGGGAGACCTTCTCGACGCCGTGAAAAAAGTCACGGGGCTCCTCGACGGCATGTATGCCCTTGCAGTCACGGACGGGAAGTCCATCGTCGTGGCGCGCGACCCGATAGGAAAGAAGCCTCTCTACTATATCAAGAACGGCGATGTCACCTATTTTGCCTCTGAAAAGAAGGCACTCTGGAACGGGACGGACAGTCCCGGACGGCTGAACCCCGGGGAGATCCTGTCGATAGATGATTCGGGACCTGCGGTGCACGAAGGGTTCATGCTGCAGTTCCCGCAGATAGACATAGTGGATTTCAGGGAGGCCGTTGAACTTTACAAGACCGCCCTGATCAGGGCAGTAAAGAAACGACTCACAGGACTGAACGAGTCCCACCTCGGGGTGATCTTTTCAGGCGGGATCGATTCCGTTCTGGTGTCGAAACTGCTTCAGCGGGAAGGCAAGAACATTGTCTGCTACTGCACCGGCACGGAGGATTCCGGGGACATCATCGCCGCCCGGGCGGTGGCGAAGGAACTCGGTCTGGAGTTGAAGACGACAATAATCACCGATTCCTTCGTAGAAGGCATAATCCCCGAAATAATCCGGAATGTCGAGGAGAGCGGACTTCTCCAGGTCGAGGTCGCCATCCCCATGTACATGGCTGCCAGGATGGCCTCGGAAGACAACATACGGGTGATGTATACGGGGCAGGCTGCCGACGAGCTGTTCGCCGGTTACCCCTGGTACAACGATGTGCTGGCGGAATTCGGATACCTGAGGCTCCATGAGAAACTGTGGGAAGACCTAAACTATCTTTACAGGGACACTTTGGAAAGAGAGGACAAGCTCACGATGGCCCATTCCATAGAAGTGAGGGCGCCCTACCTGGACAGGGACGTGATCCAGGTAGCCATGAGGATATCTCCCAGGTTGAAGCTCGAAGGCGTCGACGATAATCTCAGGAAAAGGGTCCACCGTCAGGCGGCGGTGGAGCTCGGAGTGCCGCCCTTCCTTGCCTTCAGGGTGAAAGACCCCGCCCAGTCCGGCTCCGGCATACACGGGATCATCGAAAGGATTGCCAGGAGAAACAGCGGCGCCCTTGACAGCGACCTCGTGAAGGAGAATATAAGGAGGGACAAGGGAAGCCTGTACCGTTACGGAGACGGAGTCTACGGAGACGAAATCACACGCTGCTATCTGCAGCAGATAGAAGAGGACATCAAGAAGAAGTACATACCGGCTTTTCTCAGCTACCAGGGGGAAGAAGCCAGGTGAAGGCCAGGATATGTGTCGTCCAGATAAATTATATGAAAGACGATCCCGATGGACATATCGAAAGAATGAAGGGCATCATTTCCGAACATGCCTCTGCCGACCTCATAGTTTTCCCTGAACTCATCCTGCACGGACATCCTTCCGCCGAGATACCGGAAGGCCTCCTGTACCGGAAGATGAGGGTCCATCACGCCTTCGTATCGGAGGATATGTACGAATTCGTCAGGCGCGCAGGCGCCCGGGTGATCATCGGGGAGTTGCGGAGACAGCGGGAGAAATACTTCAATGTGGCCACCTACATAGACAGCGGAACCGTGCAGAGCTATACGAAGACGCATGTGCACTGGTCGGAGAATTTTGTCGCCGGCGGACGGCTGAAAACTTTCGATACCCCACTGGGAAAGGTCGGCATCACCATCTGTTTCGACGCCGCATTCCCCGAGGTCTGGCGCGTACTGGCTCTTAACGGAGCGGACATCATCGTCAATATTTCCGCAGTTCCGAGATCGTTCCCGGTCAAGTACATGTGGCGCAGAATGCAGGGGGCCGCCCTCAACAACCAGGTTTTTGTCATATACGCCAACAGGCCCGGTGAGCACTTTTCGGGTTACAGCGCCGTCCTTAATCCCCAGGGGGACATCGTCGTACACGCAGATGACGAGGAGGCCGTGATCCAGGCCGAAATAGATCTGGATGACGTATGGACCTGGCGTGACGAGGAAGTCATCTATCCGAACCGGCGCCCCCTGCTTTACAGGGAAATAACAAAGAAGAACGCGCAGTCGGTGACCCCCTTGACCGCGTCCTCAGGAGGGTGAAGTGAAGAGAACGTGTCTGTCATCATCACGTCATCGAGCGGGAATATGGCCGGTGCTGAAGGGACTGACTGTATGCCTGGTACTCGCGCTGGCCCTGATCATGCCCGCCTGCAAGAAGAAAGAGACCGCCGGGACCACCACGGTCCGCTTCGTTACCTGGAAACCGAACCAGCCCGCCGTCTGGGATGAGATAATCAGGACCTTCGAGGCCGGGCATCCGGGGATCAGGGTGGTGCGGGAGACAGGACCGCATTCATCCACGGGCTTTCATGACCTCCTGACCCAGAAGCTCAAGAACAAGAGTCCCGATGTGGACGTCTTCTTCATGGATGTCATATGGCCTTCGGAATTCGCCGCAGCCGGCTGGGCGATGCCCCTGGATTCCTATTTCCCCCAGGGAGAACGGAATAAGTTCCTGGACGGCACGGTGCTGGCGAATACTTATAAAGGGCATATCTACGGGGTACCTGTTTTCGTCGACGGCGGCATGCTTTATTACCGGAAGGACCTCCTCGAAAAATACGGTTTCAAGCCGCCCCGGACATGGGGGGAGATGGTGAGCCAGGCAAAGAAGATTACCTCCGGCGAGGCGGCGGATAATGTTGCGATGGAAGGGTTTTCAGGGCAGTTCAAACAATACGAGGGGCTTGTATGCGATATGATGGAATACATCCTGAGCAACGGCGGCAACATAGTGGACCCCGATACGGGACAGCCCGGGATCGCAGCGAAACCGGCCGTCGATGCAGTGAGGTTCGTCAGGGACCAGATCATCGGCAATATAGCACCGGAAGGCGAGCTGACTTACGAGGAGCCGGAGTCGCTGGCGCTCTTTACCCAGGGGAAGGCCGTATTTCTCAGGAACTGGCCCTATGCATGGGAGGTGTCCAACGACCCCTCACGTTCCAGGGTTGCCGGCAAGGTCGGCATAGCCAAACTTCCTCATTTCCCGGGTGGAAGGAGTTACTCCACTCTGGGAGGCTGGCAGCTCGCTATCAGCAGCTACTCTAAGCACAAGGATGCGGCGTGGACCTTCATCAAGTTCCTCACGAGCAGCAGGATACAGAAGCTGCTTGCAGTAAAGGCCGGCCTGGCTCCTACCAGAAAGGCGCTTTATGATGACGGCGATATCCTCAAGGCCGATCCCCAGTTCAGGTCGATGAAGGACGTCTTTCTCACCGCCTATCCCAGGCCGAGAAGCCCGCTGTATCCTGCGATATCGAACATCCTTCAGCGCTACTTCAGCTCTGCCATATCCGACCGGAATTCGGATATAGAGGGAGAGGCGCGTAAGGCCTCGCAGGAGATGGAGAAGATCATTGCGCTCACGCGGGAATAAGAAGTCCCCTGTTTCTTGATCTTTGGTCTTTTCTTTGACTACACTGTTACAATGAAACTGTCCCTTTCCGCGAGAGAGAGGATCTTCGCCGCGTTTCTGGTCCTGCCCTGTTTGCTCTTTGTCGCAATCTTCGCCTTCTACCCGATCCTTTATTCTTTTTACCTGAGCCTGCACAGGATAATCCTCAGCCTCCCGGGACTGAAGCAGCCCTTCATCGGTCTGGCAAATTACCGGGAACTGTTGCATGACGCGGTTGCCCTGCATTCACTTGTAAATACCTTCGCCTTCGTCTTTGCATCCACCTTCTTTGAACTGGTTTTCGGCCTCATCATCGCCCTTATTATCAACAGGCATTTCAGTGGGAGAGGCATCGTGAGGGCGGCCGTGCTCGTTCCCTGGGCGATACCCACCGTAGTGGCCTCCCAGATGTGGAGGTTCATATTCAACGACAATTACGGTCTCCTGAACTACCTCCTCTTCGGCTCCGGTGTCACCTCGTATAAGGCATGGCTTGCGGACCCTTTCTTCGCTTTTTCGGCCATAGTCGTCGCCGATGTCTGGAAGACTTCGTCCTTCGCCGCTCTCATCATACTGGCCGGACTCCAGACCATACCGGACGAACTTTACGAGGCCGCTCGGATAGACGGTGCGGGCGCCTGGAACAGGTTCCGGAGTATCACCCTCCCGCTCATCAAGCCGGCGCTGCTCATTGCGCTTCTCTTCAGGACGATGGACGCCTTCAGGGTCTTTGATCTCGTCTTCGTCATGACCCAGGGCGGGCCCGCGGACTCGACGAACGTCCTTCAGTTTTACGGTTACAAGAAGATATTCGCCGAGGGGCTCATGGGCTACGGCTCCACCATTTCGGTCCTCGTCTTTCTCGTGACCTTCTCCGTGTCCCTCCTGTATATCAGAATGATAGGCAGCAGGATCCTGCAGGAGAAGACATGAAGGAACGGCTGGAAAAGGCAGGTTTTGCGGTCCTGACCCTGTTCGTCGTCTGCCTCAGTCTGCTGCCTTTCCTGTGGTTTCTCGATACCTCCCTCAAAACCCCGATCGACATCACGGCCATACCCCCTGCTATTGTTCCCTCGGGGTCGTTTCACTTTTATGAATCGGCGATTGAAAACTACAACCTTCTTCACTTTGTGAAGAACAGCATGATCGTGGCCGGTGCCTCGACTCTCATTACAATCCTTCTGTCCGTTTTTGCCGGTTATGCGCTGGCCAGATTGCGGATGAAATACAAGGGCATCATCATGGGAAGTTTCCTGCTCGTCTCCATGTTCCCCCAGATATCCATAGCCGGACCTGTCTGGAAGATACTCCAGTCGTTCGGCTGGCTGAATACATACCAGGGGCTGGTCCTCCCTTATGTCACCCTCACACTTCCGCTGGGGATCTGGATCACTGCCAGCTTTTTCAGGGAACTGCCCGGGGAATTGGAAGACGCAGCGAAGATAGACGGATGCGGCCACGTCCAGACACTCTTCAAGGTGATCATTCCACTGGCGGCGCCGGGTGTGTTCACCGCGGCCCTCCTTGTATTCATTTACGCATGGAACGAGTTCTTCTTCGCCCTCCTGATCATGACGGAGAAGAGCTATCAGACGCTGCCTGTCGGTATCGCGTTGTTCCAGGGACAGTATACTATGCCGTGGGGCGAGATTGCCGCCGCCTCGACTGTTGCCACGGTGCCGCTGGTACTCCTGGTCTTCTTGTTCCAGAGGAGGATCGTGCGGGGACTGTCCGCGGGGGCGATAAAGGGATAGATATGGTCGGCCTGAAGATAGAGAACCTGACAAAGACATTCGGCGGCAGGAAAGTTATCGACCATGTCTCCTTTGAAGTGTACGAGGGTGAGTTCTGTATACTCCTCGGACCTTCCGGGTGCGGGAAGAGCACTGTGCTGAGGCTCATCGCCGGGCTTGAACGCCAGGACGGCGGCGGGGTATATATCGGTGACAGGGAGGTGAGCGGGCTGACCCCGAAGGAGAGGGATATCGCCATGGTCTTTCAGAGCTACGCCCTCTATCCCCACCTCAATGTATACGAGAACATCGCCTTCCCCCTGAAGATCAGAAAGATGTCCCGCCGGGAGATCGAAAAAAAGGTGCAGGCCGCGGCGGGGCTTCTCGGCATCGACACGATGCTCCGGAGAAAACCGAAGGAACTGTCCGGGGGGCAGAGGCAGAGGGTCGCCATAGGGCGGGCGATCGTGAGAGAGCCAAGGCTTTTTCTCTTCGACGAACCCCTCTCGAACCTGGACGCAAAACTTCGCAGCTCGATGAGAGTCGAGCTGGCGGGACTCCACAAGAAACTGGGGATCACCACGATTTATGTCACCCATGACCAGATAGAGGCGATGACCCTCGGGCAGAAGATCGTGGTGATCGACAGAGGTGTGATTCAACAGATCGGAACCCCGCGGGAGGTATACGACAAACCGGCCAATCTTTTTACGGCGTCTTTTATCGGCATGCCGTCCATAAACCTGATCGAGGGACGTTTAGTCAAAAAAGGAGAGGAGATATTGTTCAGGTCGGATGACCTGGAAATACCGGTGGCACGCAGGGACTTCGAGAGATATGTCGGGGGGGATGTCACCTCCGGGATCAGGCCCGAGTCACTCGGGCCTGGGGAGGGGCCGCTCGCCGGCCGGCTTGAACATATCGAGCACCTGGGTTCGGAGACGATACTCTACGTAAAGTCCGGAAATATGAGGATCACTGCGAAGGCCGGCGCTGACTTCGGGGGAAAGGTCGGAGAAGACATTTCGCTGTCTGTCAACACCATGGATATCCATTTTTTTCTTGACGGTAAAAGGCTGGACGTGGCGAGAGGGGCGGAAAATGACCGCGGTGCACGGACTGTCTGATACTTAAGCATACGCCGTAAGATTGCCGCGATTATCTTCCGAAGTTGTAATCCGGATCACTTACAGTATTCCCTGTCTCTGGTATCTTTATGCAATGGAAATACGTCAAAGGCCGCTTCCTGATTAAGAAAACTTAATTTCTCTTTGTATGTGTCGCCGGGTATCCTTGTAATAAATAAGCGGAGAGGAGGTGTCTTAATTTAATTCGCCGGCCGAGCCGGGAACAGGTCTCATATCAAAGGAGGAGAGAAATGTTCAGGAGTACTATGTTAACAGTCTTGGCTTCAGTTGCAGCCGTTCTTGCTTTTGGCACGGCATATGCCGGTCCCGCACAGGCTGGTAAAGACCTGGTGTACGGGTATTACAGCATCCGGGGCACCTCGAATTACATGACAGCCGTCGTCGAGACGACGACCTGCTCTATCCCGCTTCCTGCTTTTAAGCAGGCATTTACCTATACTCCTGTCGCCGACACTTTTTCCACTTGTGATCCGGCTACGTCGAAACCTGTAGGCGTGGGCGCCATTGCTCAGGGTGGAGACAGTTTCGATATAAGAGTGGACGTAGACTTCGATGAACCGGTCGACGTTTCTTTCGGCCTTTTTAACGCGTCTTTCGATGCTTCCAATATATTCTTCATAAACGTCTATAATCAGATCACATCGCTTCAGGACGAACTGGCAGATGTTTCCGAAGCGCAGGGCGGAAACGGCCGGAACAACCCGCCTGGCCAGTCAAACGGAAAGAAGAACTTCAAGAGGCTCGTACCGTGGAAGAGCGATGTCCTAGGGGTACATGAAACAATCGCCTCCGGAGACGTCGCGTACCTCCCGCCCGGCCTGTACGTATTCGTATTGAATGTTACGCGAACAAGCCCCGCAGATAATAATTTCGACCGCTTCTACCGGTGGGTTACTTATTTCATAGTCCCTGACAGTTCCCAATAGTTGACAGAAATTTGTGATTCGCTGCCGGGGAGGGGCAGCGAATCACTCTTTTTCAATACGGGGTAAAACAGTCGGGGTGTTCGCATGAGATCTTAATGGTGCCGGTGGGGAGAATCGAACTCCCACTCCCTTGCGGGAACCGGATTTTGAGTCCGGCGCGTCTGCCAGTTCCACCACACCGGCACATTGTCGGTCAGATGCCCTATAGTATACAGGAAGTTTGGGGGCAGAATACAGGAATCAACAGTCTCATCGTAGAATTCCCATTGACCAGTACCAGAACAAAATAGGGACACATTGGGACACATCCCAATTATTGATTAAGGCGTGGGCTATTCTATGAGTGGCGGCCTCCTTAGTGGCTCCAAGAGCACACTTTGCCCACGCACCACTATCTGTGTTTTTAAGATTATTATGCCTTTGCTCGTCTGCCCCATGTGCACAAATGAGTCAGTTCTATATTCCACAATGTGATCTAAACCGATGTCTTTGCTGTGGCCCGTCGCGGAATATGATAGTCGGATATGAGCAGCAGAAACATACTCATCGGCAAACCAAAAGTCGGGAGGCCGGCTGTTTCCGCGTACTTCTATTTTGGGACTCGGGTAAATTCGAACCCAGCCTCGCAGTTGCTTAATTTTCTTTTTGTTCATATCGCAAGCATATGAAGTATTATAATCTCTTCGCCACAACCACCACACGTGCCACTTCCCTGCAAGTTGCCTTAGACTTTCTTTGGAAGAGCCCTTTCGCCATTGCATGCAAGACAGCCCTTCGGAGGTGGGCCGCTTTGCCCTAATTTTCGCTGTGGCCGAGGAAGATGTTGGACAACATTATCTCAAAAAGTGGGATGTGTCCCTATTTTCCGTCCCTATTTTCCCCTAATTTTTAAAATCTAAAGTACATGGAAGTTGCAGTGAATTTACCTTCACAATTTATTCATAATTATGTGATACAAGTTGACTAAGTCCCGACAAAGCCAACCCTTCGCGAGGAGAGGACGGAAAGCGGCGGATCTTGAAAAGAAAAGATGGCCGAGCTGCCGAAGGATAAGAGGGAAAACCGCCGCCTCCGTTCGACGGCTCGATCTCATGCTGGGCTGGGGCTGCATTCAAAAGGCTCACCCTTAGAGCGCGAGCAAATTTATCGAACGCTAATGTGTCTGGCTCTTAAATAGCTGCGGAGTGAGAAAAGCTCAAGAGGGTCGGGGCGGGAAGCTGTCTGGGGCCTTAATAGTTAAGGAATTCTAAAGGGGAGGTTTTGACATGAGGCAAAGAGGATTCTTATCGGTCGTAGTGGTAGCTTCTTTCTTCCTGATCTTCGTGTATCCGCTTAATACCGGAATATCGAGTCCTATCCGGTCTAATGAGCATGTCGCTTACGTAGCAGGTGCTCAGTCGGCCCAAATTGGTCTTCACAATGAAATTATTCCGCTGAGCGGCCCTGGGCGTGGGAATGACATGCTTCAGTTCAGGGCAGGCGGCCATGTGCTGGGATTTCAGCCCAACAAGGTATACCTTGCAGGGATGGACCATGCACTCAGCGTGGAGTTCCTCGGCACGAAAGGGGTTATGCCCCGGGCTGCAGCAGATGAAAGCAACGAGATAAAGGCTGCTCCTGCGCTTCAGGAAGTGAGCTATGCCGGTCTGTGGCCCGGCATAAGCGTTGTTTACGAGAGTGCAAGGGACGGCATAACGGAAAGCACATATCATCTTGCGCCAGGAGCAGATATTTCGAAGATCAGGCTGCGCTACAACGTCCCTGTGGAGAGACAAAAGGACGGCTCGCTCAGATTCAGCTTTGCAAGTGGTTTCGTCACCGAGTCCGCTCCTGTGGCGTGGCAGGAGATAGACGGCAGGCGCGTGCCTGTGGAGGCATCTTTCAAAGTGTCGAAGAACGAGGTAGGGTTCAGCGTGGCGAAATACGATGCACGTTTCCCCCTGATCATCGACCCCATATATCAGTGGAACACCTTCTACGGCTCAAGCTCGGATGATTACGGTAACGGAATAGCAGTTGACGGCAGTGGCAATGTATATGTCACAGGTGAAAGTTATGCAGCGTGGGGCTCTCCGCTTAACGCCTATACCGGAGGTGATGACATCGTTATCCTGAAGCTCAACAGCAGCGGCGTACTTCAGTGGAACACCTTCTACGGCTCAAGCGCTGATGATTTCGGCATTGGGATAGCGGTCGACGGCAGCGGCGACGTATATGTCACAGGCGGAAGTGGGGCAACGTGGGGCTCTCCGCTTAACGCCTATACAGGAGGTTCGGACATCTTTGTCCTGAAGCTCAATAGCAGCGGCGTACTTCAGTGGAACACCTTCTACGGCTCAAGCGATTTTGATGACGGCACTGGAATAGCAGTTGACGGCAGCGGCAATGTATATGTCACAGGTGAAAGTTATGCAGCGTGGGGCTCTCCGCTTAACGCCTATGCCGGAGACAGGGACATCTTTGTCCTTAAGCTCAACAGCAGCGGGGCACTTCAGTGGAACACCTTCTACGGCTCAAGCTCTTATGATTACGGCGTTGGGATAGCAGTTGACGGCGGCGGCAATGTATATGTCACAGGTGAAAGCGGGGCAACGTGGGGCTCTCCGCTTAACTCCTATACCGGAGATGGGGACATCTTTGTCCTTAAGCTCAGCAGCAGCGGGGCACTTCAGTGGAACACCTTCTACGGCGGCTCGGGTTCTGACGATACCGGCGTTGGGATAGCAGTTGACGGCAGCGGCAATGTATATGTCACAGGTGAAAGCGGTTCAACGTGGGGCTCTCCGCTTAACGCCTATACCGGCAACGCGGACATCTTTGTCCTGAAGCTCACAAGCAGCGGCGTACTTCAGTGGAACACCTTCTACGGCTCAAGCGATGATGATTACGGCGCTGGGATAGCAGTTGACGGCAGCGGCAATGTATATGTCACAGGTGAAAGTAGTGCAACGTGGGGCTCTCCGCTTAACGCCTATACCGGTCATGCGGACATCTCTGTCCTTAAGCTCAGCAGCAGCGGCGCACTTCAGTGGAACACCTTCTACGGCTCAAGCGCTTATGAGGAAGGCAGTTGGATGGCAGTTGACGGCGGCGGCAATGTATATGTCACAGGTAGAGGTAATGCAACGTGGGGCTCTCCGCTTAACGCCTATACCGGAGGTTACGACATCGTTGTCCTGAAAGTGGCTTCCTCGACGCCGCTGCCCGCGGGCCGGCAGACTTTTACATATCCGCCTGCGGCGTCACCGGGGCTGAGCGAGACCCTCGCCGGCGATATGCCGATCGGCGTCGGATCGGCCGCCAACGGAGGAGATACTCTCGGTATCCGGATAGGAACGCACGAGTTTTCATCTCCGGTTGATATGTATGTGCTCTTTTATTTTCCTGAGATCAGCCCGGATATATATTCCTGGACGGGCTCGTCATTTGAGCCCTATTCGTCGTCGGGCCTTGTCCCCTGGAAGCAGTCTGTTACCGGACCGGTCGATGAGTCTCTCTTCGGAGATCTCTCAGTCTCCGGGCTAGGTCTCCCGGATGGTACTTATTATCTGGGGCTGCTGGTGACCCCCCCGGGTGTTAGTGATCTGAGCCTTTACTACCTGTGGGTTACCGACTTTGCCGTGCCTCAGCCTGCACCATGACCTTATAATCGGACTTCATCGGTAGAAGGCACAGGGATTGTAACTGGCAGGGACGGAAACGGGGGCTTCCGGAAGGGATGTAAGTAAAACCCTTCCGGAGGTCTCCCGGGCATTTAACTGGGAATAAAAATGGGGGCGTTTCGGGAAAAAGAAGTGTCAAGAGCGGGCCGTTCCTAACCGGAGGCCACGTCGTTAAATTAAGCCCGGAGGGGTTTTGAGTCCGGCGCGTCGGTCAGGCCTGATTACCTGCCCATGCTCAGGGCGCGGCCGATGGCCGGGATGAAGTCCCTCTTCCGGGAAAGGACATCGGGGAGGATGCAGGTGTCCTTCTCCACTTTCACATTGAACGCCTTTTCGACGATCCATGTTTCACCTTTGAGGAGGATTCTTTCCTCCCTTGAAGTCAGCGGATTTGTCACGAGCAGCGCCGCAAGGTCGTAACCGCCCGTTTCCCTTATACGGCCGAGTTCTTCAAGGAGTTCTTCCTCCCTGAGATCTATGTCTTCACAATTGAGGACCATCATCTGGCTCACGCCCAGTTTCTTGCCACCTATCAGAAATTCCTTGAAGTCCGCGCCGATAAGTTCGGAGGCGGTTTTGCCCTGGATGTTTATACTGGCCTGCAGCAGTTCCTTCCCATACTCCTGGATAGCTATTCCTGCCTGCTGCGCCAGGCGCTCCGCTGCATCGCGGTCTCGCTGCGTGGTAGTGGAAAGCGTAAGCAGAAGCGTGTCCGAGAGGATGCCTGAAAGAAGAAGTCCGGCTATCTCCGACGGGATGTTTACCTGGTGGAGGAACATCATTCCAGCCACTACCGTGCAGGTGCTGCCCACCGGATCGTTGTATACGTAGATGGGTGCAACCGTGGAGATGTCTCCGACGCGGTGGTGGTCGATGATCTCGATGATCTCGGCATCCTCGATGTTGTCGACTGCCTGGGACACCTCGTTGTGGTCCACGAGTATGGCCCTTTTTCTTACGGGGCTGAGAAGGTCCGTTCTGGTAACGAACCCGATGACCCTGTTTTCACTGTCCGTAACAACGGCCGAGCGGTACTCTGATTCGACGATCCTCTTTCTCAGGTCGGATATCGGAGTGTAGAGGCTTACAGTCGGACTTTCGGCATCCATAATCGCCTCCACCGGCTCGGACATGGTCATCAGCTCGACTGTCGCGAAGGCCGTGTGAGGAGATGATAATAGCAGAGTGCCGTGAGCTTCGGCGGCCCTGATCACGTCGCCCCCGACGGGCATCCCGTCGACCACGATCAGGGTACCGCAACCGGCCTGAATGAGTTCGACCTGGATGTCGTGCTGGTCTCCGATGATAACGACATCACCGGGGCTTACTTTATTCAGGATTGTTCCTTTCTGCATGGCAGCGATATATACCTTGCCCGTCAGAAACTCCACTTTCTTTGTATTGCTCACGACCCGGCCTTCGAGCGTCTGCACCAGGATATTAAGGTCTATGGGTGCCCGCGACAGGTCGGAAAAGCCGACGCTCTCCATATAGTGACTGGCAACGTCTTTGAGACCGGCTATTCCGGCCAGGCGTCCCGTTTCGTCGACGACCGGGACGGTCCGCACGCCCGTTTCACGCATAAGGCGCACGAGCGCCTGGACAGAGTCGTTGGTCCGGATGGAGATGGGCCTCTTCAGTTCAAGATCGCTCACATTCGCCGCAAGGCTTTCTACCTCGTTTGGAACGGGGACACCGAATTTCTCGAGTACGAACCTGGTCTCCTCGTTGATCTTTCCCGCCCGTGACGGGAAGAAGAGGAACCGCTTGTCCGTCAGGTTCTTGAAATGGGCGTAACCGATAGCCGAGCAGACTGAATCCGTGTCCGGGTTCTTGTGCCCGATTACATAAACTATTCTTGCTGGTTTCGCATTCACCGGCAGTCCCTATCGCGCGTGCATCCGGATGAAGTTGCCTATGGAGCGGTCATAGGTGCGTTCGTATTCACTGTTAAAGAAGCAGGCCGGCAGTTCTCCGCTTCTCCTGTGGTAATGCAGGCACTCGCAGCATTTGTATTTCCGCGGGCAGCCGGCATAAGTGCAGTTGCACACTGACTTGTTTCTTTCCGAAATGCATTCCATTGTCTTCCTCCTGTCTTTCAGCGCCCCGCGCAGCGAAAAGGCGTTATCTTTACGCATTCATACTCACAGATTAATATAGTTGCATAAAAAATCTCATAAGAAAAGGCGACTGTGCTGAAAAAGGTCCATAACCGGAGGCTCCGCAGGTCCGGGGAGGTAGCCGGCCAGCCTTCTTCGAAAATCCACCAGTGTCAAAAACTGCGGTCACGTGAATCATAATAAATTCATGCCGGCTTTATGGACTTTTTCAGCATGTCCGCCTTCTTCCTTAAGCAACTCTCCGGGGTCTACTTCCCGATGCAAAAATCGGAAAAAATCCTGTTCAGTATTTCCTCTGTGGTAACGGCGCCCGTGATCTCGCCGATACTGTCCATCGCGTCTCTCAGCTCGATCGAAAAGATCTCGAGGGGAAGGCCGCCAGCCAGCACGTCAGACGCCTTTCCAACTGCGGCGCAAGCCCTGTCCAGCGCCAGCTTGTGTCTTATGTTGCTTACCACTGCGCCGTCCCGTTCACGAGACCTGTCCCCCATGGCGGATTCGAATACGGCAGACTTCAGTTCGCCAAGTCCCTCTCCGGTCAGAGCCGAGATATGTATATATTGTCCCCCCCAGGCGGCGATATTTTCAAGCGGCAACTTTCCCGGCAGGTCCGATTTGTTTATGGCTATGACGGCATTCTTTCCTCTGATCCTTTCCATTATGACCACGTCCTCTTCTTCCGCCGGCCTGCTGCCGTCAAATACGGCGATAATGAAGTCGGCTTTTCCCATTGCATCTATACTCCTCCGAACGCCTTCTTTTTCGATGGATTCCGCCGTATCCCTGATCCCCGCAGTGTCCAGGATCCTCACAGGA
>Ga0307436_1000074_pt1 | contig 38938 bp, 38 predicted proteins | sample SalMarWE160440MG_FD_202513 | JGI IMG/M metagenome (GOLD analysis project Ga0307436, IMG submission 202513) | Salt marsh sediment microbial communities from the Plum Island Ecosystem LTER, Massachusetts, United States - WE1604-40 | ecosystem: Environmental > Aquatic > Marine > Intertidal zone >...
GACACCATGAGGGAGGGACATATACAGCGGCTCAACGACGGGATCTGCGAGGTCGACTCCGGACTTGTCTTCATCGACATATTGACCAACTTTGAAAAGATAGGTGATCACACGTTCAACATCGCCGAGGCGGTAGTGGGAATAAAATAATAAGGAGCAAAAGGCATGATCATCAAGATCAACACCGAAAATCCTCAGCAGAGGCTCATCCGTAAGGTCGCAGATACCCTCAAGGAAGAAGGGATTATCGCCTACCCCACTGACACCGTATACGGTCTTGGGTGCGATTTGTTTCACAAAGAGGCCATAGAAAAAATCCATCACCTCAAAAGACACCACAAAAACAAACGTCTCAGTATCATCTGCGCAGATCTCAGTGATATCAGCAAGTATGCCCATGTCCCCGACTACGCCTATAGGATCATGAGAACGCTCATCCCCGGACCCTATACCTTTATCTTGGAGGCCACAAAACTGGTACCCAAGATCATGCTGACGAACCAGAAAACGGTGGGGATCAGGGTCCCGGACAATACCATCTCGCTTGCCTTGGTGAGAGAGCTGGAGCACCCCATCATCACCACCAGCGTGAAGAAGCCTGATGAAAGCCTCTATAGCGACCCTGAAGAGATTGATCAGATGTTCGGCAAGGCCCTCGATTTGGTAATCGATGCCGGGACTATCGTAGCAGAGCATTCCACTATTATCGATTTTACGGGCGATCAGCCGCTGGTATTGCGACAAGGTAAAGGTGATGTAGGTTTTATTACGACGGGCACGTAAAAAGAAATCAAACGGGTGTGAAACCCTCACAATGATTGCTGTGGTCATCCTGTTGATATATGTCCGATAAGGTATCTCCTCACCCTATCAAGCGCAACCTCAGAGGCCATAAGTTTTATCTCATGGCGATCGCCGGAAAAATCATATTGTTTTACCTCGAGCATATCTTCAGCTGCCAGGGCGATAAAGACCCTTCCGACCGGGTTCCTGGCGCTCCCCCCTGTGGGGCCGGCAATGCCTGTTGTGGCGAGACCTAACGTGGTCTTGCCGCGCTCCCGCACCCCTTGAGCCATATGATGAGCAGTCTCCTTGCTCACTGGACCAAACTGCTCTAATATGGAGCGCGGTACTCCAAGGAGCGCTTCTTTTGCCTGATTACTATAGGCCACCACTCCTTGAAGGAAATACACCGAGCTGCCGGAAATTTCAGTGATACGGTGGGCGATGAAACCTCCGGTACACGATTCCGCCACCGCAATGGTCGCCCCCTTCTCCCTGAGCAACCTCCCCACAACCCCCTCCATCACCTCCTCGCCTCTGCCGAAGAGATCGATCCCCAGACGCTCGGCAATCTCATCGCCACAGTGCTTGAGTTTTACTTCAACTTCCCCTTCATCAGCCCCTCGCACAACCACTTTAAGGTGGATCTCTGGGAAAGACAGGAGATAGGTCAATTCGATATCATCGGTGATCCCCTGGAGGATTTCCTTTACTTGCTCTTCGGTGGGACCAAATATTTTGAATAAAACAGATCTGACTATCGCCTGATTCTTGTGCATCGTTGCTCGCAAAGGGCAGGAAGAATCCCTTCACCCGCCCTTCAAGCTCCTGTGATCCTAGAGGGGTGAAACGTTTAACCTAAAGCCACCCATTTCATTATCCTGCTATGTTAGATGTAATACCGCCCATGGCACCCTTTCTTAATCAAAAAACGCGTTACAGCAATTTCAAAACGATTGCTACTGCCCTCTTGAGATGTCTTTCCGTAACATAGGGATGGGTCGGGATGAGGACGAGCCTCCTCGACAAATAGGTTGCATGGGGAAAGGGATCGGTATTTCGGTCATAGCCGAGATCATACACCTCGTGAATAGGATAGGGGTACAAGATCGTGGACTCCACCCCTCCCTTGATAAGGGCGTCGCGGATGCTATCCCGTTTGGAAGGATCATCTATAAGAAGGGGAAACTGATTAAAGACCGGGAGGGACCCATCGGGTATGGCAGGTATGGTGATCCCATCTACCCCTGAAAAGGCACGATGGAGGTAGAGACCGTTCTCGAACCTCTTTTCAAAAATGAATTGAGCCCTCTTAAAGGCCGATTCACCCATACCGGCCTGAAACTTGGTATAGGCCTGGATGGCGAACGCGTGGTGGAGCCCCTGATACTTGAACCGTGATACAAGAGCACGGAATATCGTGTAGAACCACGGCCGCACGGCAAGGGAGAGGGCAATGGCCTTGAGGACAATACCTATCCGCGTCATGGAGGACGGCTGCCGCAGGTATCGCTTCCCTTCTTCCATCACTAACCTAAAGATATCCTCACGGTCTGTTCCCACAGCCCCCCCGGCAAGGGTCGCGAAGTTTTTGCCTCGGTTGAAACTGACAAAACTCACGTCACCAAAGGAACCGACCGGCCTGCCGTTTAGTGTTGAACCTTGAGCTGAGGCCAGGTCTTCGATGATGAAAGATGATTGGGCAAACTCATCTTCTTGTACAGCGGATTCAAACCATTGAGGAAGTCCAAACATGTGCACGATGGTGATGGCCAAGGTGTCATCACTCATAGTCGGCGGCAGGGCCGTAAGGTCCATATTGAAGGTCTTGAGTTCTATATCGCAGAGCCGGGGAACAAGCCCTGCCTTTTTGATGGGGAGTATGAGGGATGGTGCGGTATATGCCGGGAGTATAACCTCTTTTTTATCGGAAAGCCTTTGTAATGCCCTCAAGATGAAAAAATAGGCCGTGGTGCCTGAATTAGCCAACAGGACATGTCTCCTCTTCGTGTGTTCCGCTATGGTCTCGGCAAACCTCTCCAAAGCTCCACGAGAGAGAAGCCCATTCACAATGTCTTTGAATCCCACAGGGGTCCCCACAGAAGGGATCATCGCTGCCTCCTCTCCCCCCCTTTTTGTATCGTCACAACATAAACAGGGGGATTGATCTTCCACCACGTGGGGATAGGGTAATAAAACACACCTCTATGAATACCTACTGAGCGTAATACATCTTTTATCTCACCTCTGGTAAATGCCCGCAGGGGAAGTTTAATATCAGGGTCATGAAGTTTAACGGTCTTGTATAAGGTAAATATCCACGGGTTCATTATATTCCTAAAATCGAAGATGAGGGTACCCTGCTCTTTGCAGACCCTTAAAGACTCTTGTATAAAGGAAGTCACAACCTCCCTCTCGGGGATATTCATAAAGACATTGAGTATGGTCACCACATCGAAGACACCGTTCTTGAAGGGTAAATACCGTGCGTCACCACGTATGAATAAACTCCTTTTTTTGTTCGGGCATCGTTCCGCAGCCTGTTTCAACCACTCCCTTTCGAGATCTATACCATAAAACAACTGTGTAGTATCTGTATCTGATTCAAACATCTTTAACAGGAGACCTTCTCCCGCGCCTACATCCAGTAACCGTACATCGTTTCCTATTAAGGAAACTGCCTTTTGTCTGATCCTGTATGAGAGGAAGCCGCCAGAAGGTTCTTCAACTTCATCCTTTTTCTCGATTAATGATCTCAAGTATTTGGCAATATTAGCTATTATCCGCATTTTTTATTCTTTCTAAAAGCTGAGAGGTAACCTCTACAACCTCTTGCACGGATATGACCTTCCAGCAATCCTGTCTATCGCACGAATACTTTACACATGGTGCACAGGATACAAGATGTTGTACTACAACACTCTCTTTTTTGCCTCGAACAGTTAGATACGCAGGCTCGCTCGGTCCGGCGAGGATCACGGCCGGGGTACCCACTGCCCGGGCGATGTGGGCAGGTCCGCTGTCATTGGTCAACACAAGAGAGGCCTTCTCGAGGATCGCAGGGAGTAATTCAAGCGGAGTCTTGCCGGAAAGTATAAAAACTCTATCCCCAACATTTTTCTTGATGAACTGCGCGAGTTCCCTTTCACCCTGCTTCCCAATAACCCCAAACTCGATGCGGGGAAATATACCCTTCAAGTTCTTTACTACCTCTGCATATCGTTCAATGGGCCACCGTTTGGCTGGCCAGTCAGAGCCTGGATTTATCAAAACCAGGGAATCTTCCTGGAAATTCCGTTCTTTTTTTAAAAGCTCCCCTGCCCTTTTCCTGTTTCTCTGTGAAATATGAAACTCCAATTGCTCGTCGAAATCTCGATCCGATATGGCCCTGAAAATTTTTCCATAGAACGCCACTTCGTTTTCCATCTGCATCTTTGTCTCAGGAATCTTGATATGATAAAAAAAACCCCTCCCTTCGGTATTCCTTCCCACCCATTGCCTCGTATTGATTAATAGAAAAAGGAGATACATCTTGATAGCGGAGACATAGGAAGTTACAGGCATTAAATTGATCGCCATATCAAACTTTTTCTTGCGCAGTTGTAAGCCTGTCTTGAGGAGACTAAAAAAAGACATGGGGACAAGGAAAAGCCTATCGATATATGATTGCTCCTGCAAGATCGGCCCTGCCCTCTCAGCGCACAGCACAGACACCTCGGAAGAGGGAAAGGCAACTTTGAGCCCTCGCAAAAAGGGGATTGAGAGTATTAGATCTCCAATACCTCCAAAATCAATAACGAGAATTTTCTTTGACCTCTTCATGATTTTGTTTTGTGAGTTTTAGACGCTTTTTTGTGCCGCAACTCTTCTCTTTCGTTGTGAGCGAATGCGGGTAATCTGGGATTGCACAGCCTCAAAAACCTCATCCACCGTTATCGATTCCATACACTCGTGCCCTTTACAAACCACCCTGTTGCACGGGCTACAAGAAAGTCTTTTATTAATCACCACATCGTGTCTTCCAGAGGGAAGCCACAAGGGGGTAACCGTCGGCCCTATCATGGAAACAGTAGAGACCTTGAGGGCCGATGCAATATGAAGGGGCCCGGAATTGTTACATATCAGGAGATGACATCTGCTTAATAAAGCCATAAACTCTCTGAGTCTCAATCCCGAAAAGTCCTGGACCTTCTTCCCTGCGACCTCTTTCACCTTTTTCACCAGGTCTTTTCCATCTCTGCTGCCAAAGAGAATAACCTTCGCCTCGTATTGTTCAAAAATTCGCCTGGCCAATTCACCAAACCTCTCAGTCGACCATCTTTGACTTAGATAATAAGCCCCAGGGTGAATGGCCACTATCAATGTATGCTCGCCGATTCCCTTATTTGAAAGGGCCTTCGAGGCCCATTGTAACTCTTTATCAGACAAAAAGACCTCTGCTTCACAATCCTTCCTGTTGCCGCCTAAGAGTTCTACCAGCTCCAACAGGTGTTCAACCATGCGCTTGGTGTTGGAGGCTACAGGACCTCGCAGATTAAAAAAGATCTCCCTCCCTGCATTTTCAAAACCGATCCGGTATTCCCCCCCGGCAAGATACGTCATGAAGGCCTGCTTGAGTTCATGCGTCACAAAGGGATCAATTACTAAATCATAGCCTTTAGGTCGTATCTCTCTTAAAAACCAAAGAATCCCCTTATAAATAAGGATTTCATCGACATGGGGGTTATGCTTCAAGATCTCATGATTTCTCTGAGAGGCAAGGATCGTAATCTTTGCCTGGGGATACGCCCTTCTCAATGCCTTTAGGGCAGCCGTAGACAGTACCATATCACCGATACGGTCGTACCTGAGAAATAGGATGCTCCGTACTTCCGCCTTGGGTAGTTTCTTGGTCCTTCTCAAGAGCAATATGGGCCACAATAAGGCACTTCTCGTCTTCACATAGGTTGTTCTCAAGAGCGCTTTAAGCACGTTTAACATTGTTCATCCGCATACTTATTGTCTTATCAACGAAGAAGATGATATTAAGGCATCAAAATCTTTACAGAAACTGCCGGCATTTGATTCACTAAGGTATTTTATACTGAAGTCGGAAAAAACATCCTGCATTGACGACGTGCTTAGATCCATCTTTTCTTTATATAGAGTAATATTCTTCAATATGATGTCACTATGTGGTTTTCCTGAAAGAAATGCCTCTTCAAAGTCGTTCAGGACAGGTTTTTCCCGCGTAAGCTCACGAGCCAGATATCTCGCAAAAAGGACATATTTGAGCGAAAAATCTAAAAGGTCACAAAGAGGGGTTCCATCAATATTAGAATATTCCCAATCAAAAACCTTTAGTCCATCTCGCGAAACAAAAATATTGGAAGGATTGAAATCTCCATGTTCAATAACCGTCAGCTTTTTTTCCGTGTGACCAGTTTTTGTTCCGTTTGCAGTCGAGAAATGAATGAGGGTATCAACAACCATGTGGAAGATATTTTTCATCTTCAATATCCCCCCTCTCGTCCTTATCCCCTTCATAGAGTAAACCAAGGGGGTACCGCCCAAGGCTGATTCCAAAACACACGTATGCCCCATCAACTCAAACAATGCAAGAGGTCTAGGGACAACCCCCTCGATGGTTGCGTTGTTTGCTAAATATGATAGCGTTTCATATTCCTTCGATAGTCTATCAAAGGCTATCGGATCTTTGGTCGCTTTTATGACAGCAAAAGGATTTTTATCTCCGTCTTTGAATATAAACAAAAGCGTTTTCCTAAAACCCTTAACAAAGAGATAGGAAAGCTTGTGGGGAACTGGAAAAGAAAGATGAAAGTTACGCCAATTACTGAGAATATATTCCTCAAATAACTCTATCATGCTATTTCCTGGCAATAATGCTGTAATCGGGGCCAAAAAAATCCATAAAAAAACCAACGGGAAGAAGTTTAAGAAAGGGCACAGCAATCCTTAAAAACCTCAAGCGCTTCATACTCCAAACATGTGTTGCACCATACCGTGCAACCTTCCTATCACCCATGGGAACGATCATCTCGAAGTTTCTGTAACTCGGTAAGGGTAAGAAGAACTGAATCTCTTTAAACCCTGCTCCTTTGAGCATCTTTTGATAACCGAACTTAGAATAAATGTATGTTCGATACTTAGTTTTTTTCTTTACGCGAGCATATACGTTGGCTATGATCCTTGGCATCAGCGTGGTAAATCGTAGACCGCTGTGCGGATCTTTGAAGCCAAGGAAGTATATAGCCGAAATTCTGTTCTCTATTGCTAAATAAAGAATGCCTCCTGGTTTCAATAAGTTATATATATTAATTAAAGCCTTTTTCTGAACTTTATCAGGAGAACGAGAGGTGTCAGAAAGGCCTAACCACTCCAAAACCCCGTTCAATATAATAACATCAAAGGAATGCTCGGGAAAGGGAAGTGCGAGGGCGCTGGCACATGCAGTCTGAATATTATCTACCCTATCCTGATCTACTCTCGTCTTAATAAAAGCGGTCCTCTCAATAACTGAATCTACAGCGACAACATCATATCCTGTTTTCGCAAGTGAAAAGGTAATGGCACCCCATCCGGCCCCAATATCAAGGACTGTGCCAGTATCGAGCAAAGGCAAAAGATATCGCCACCATCCCCTCGTCTCATCTGAGCTATACAAGATAATTGCCTCTCGTTTCTCTTCCGGAATCATCTCAAGAGCGCCCTTCCAATGCCCCTCCTGCGCCCTCTTGAGCACGGCTCTCATTTCATCCTGGGGAAGTTCACCCCAATACGGAGCATCTTTTACAAAACACGGCACACCGTCTTTAACGTCCCACCAATGATTGCAATGTGAGCAATAAAGCTTATTCTCTTTCTCCTGCAAAACACTGCTGCAGTGAAGACATATATAAGGGACTATTGTAGGTAACGTAGGCATAAACCGTATCCATGTGACATAACAGTTACTTCCATTCAGGTCCGGTGCCGAAGAAGCTTCAAATAGACTTCCTGAATGCTTTCAACATTCAGCTGGATTGCAAACATGCTTTCCACCCTTATTCTGCCAGCCTGCCCCATTTTTGTTCTTTTCTTCTTATCTGCAACAAGCTCATTGCTACGCGCAGCCAATGCCAATGAGTCTCCAGGAGGAACAATATAACCTGTTTCACCATCTACAACGGCTTCTGTATTGCCACCGACATTCGTTGCAACAACAGGTTTTTGTGCAGCCATCGCTTCCAGTATAATCCTCGAAAGACCTTCAGTGAGCGTCGGTAAAACAAGTATATCAATTGCTTTCAACAAGGAGGGAATGTCATCTCTGTATGTGATGAAAACGACGCGATTGGAAATCCTAAGCTCGTTGCATAACGCCTTTATTTTTTTGAGGTACTTTTCTTCCGCACCCCCTACAAGAACAAGTCTAGCATTTCCTATGTGTTTCATGGCTGTTATAAGATATTCTTGCCCCTTGTGCTTCTCGATCCGTCCTATACATCCTAGGAGCACCGTATCCCTCTTGACGTTCAAATCATTTCTCATCGAAGAGGTAGCTGAAAAATTATCAAATTCCTCAAGATCAATAGCATTGTGTACGACAATCACTTTTCTACTCTTTGCAAGCCATTGAAACCGTGGACGTATAGCCTTGGCAACGAGAATCAATCGCGTGGAAAGCAGTGATAGAATCCTATCTAAAAACCATTCCCCTTCATTTACTCGAATATGCCATATCAGTGGAATTTTCATTATACGTGCCGCTATGCCAGCATAAAATGTCTCTGTGGAAGAATCTGTGTGTACAATGTTTATTCTTTTTTCTTTTATTAACGCTCGTAAACGCACTATCACCAGGGGGTTCAGGTATCTGATCTTTCCCATTTTCAAGCGCACAACGTCCGCACCCGCCCCTCTCATCCGTTCTGCAAGTTCCCCTTCGGTGGGACATAACACGACGGCGTGAAAGATGTCTTTGTCCAGATGCTTTATCAGGTAATAGAGACTCCACTGCCCCCCACCCATCATGTTGCCAAAGGAGGTGGTATAAAGAATATTATATCTATTGTGCTTTCCCCCAGCCATATGATTCCTGAAAATCAGTTGAAGGCAAACAGGATAATCCCGGCACTGAAAGTATTTACCAGAGGAGAACGTGGCCTTTTAAAATAACCACGACTTATTGCGTCCAACATATCGTGACAGTATTGTCGCATATTGTTAGGGACATGCACTTGAGCCTTGTCATCATCTCGCTTCGTATGTAACCATTCCTGTAAAGAGACCGGGAACAACTGTTTGACAGCTGATCCGAATCCACGAGAATAATCGATAAGGTCTTTTGTTAATGGGGCATTCCCAATAACATATGCTTCTTCGAAGCCAACCGTTACAGCAAGCTTTTTTAACTCTCTCCTTGTAAAGGATATTTCAACCTCTAAATTCCATGTCCCCGTCATTTTCTTAAATGTCTTTACCCATTGATAAAAAGGACTCAATGTATTAGGAACGCCTATATAAGCAATTCCACCATCTTTGAGGAGAAGGCGGTGATATCGTATACATTCTTCTCGGTCTGCACCGATGAAATGTTCAGCAAGCCCACTTGAGATAACGAAATCAAATTTTCCTCTCAACTCGCCAATGGGAGCCTCCATGCAGTCAGCTTGGATCAATTCTGCCGTACAATCATAGAGGTCGTATATATCCCGTGTCTTTTCCAATACTCGTCGATTAAAGTCGAGGAGGGTAATAGATGCCCCGAGGAGACCAAAGGTAAGAGCAGTAGTACCGGTTCCGCAACCTATCTCTGCTATCTTTAATGCCTTAAATGCAACATTCCTTTCAAGAATAATCCGTATTGCATGTTGCCAGCCAAAATGACGGGTACAGGTCCGTATCCTCCGATCCATTGTTTGCTTTGATAGATCAAAATCTATGTCCCAAACATTTTCGGACATCCTCTTGTTATTCATTGTTTGTCGACTCCCCTTTTTTTCACCACCTTCGCTGGAACGCCGACCGCCACAGAGTAAGGAGGGATATCCTTGGTCACTACGGCTCCTGCCCCGATTACTGACCCCTTCCCAATGGTCACCCCATCCAAAACAATAGCACCAACACCAAGCCAGACATCATCTTCGATCTGTATACCCTTTCCCTTGATACCTTGTTTTCGTATGGGTACATCAGGATCTTCAAATATATGATTCGTAGGCATAATCATCACCTGTGGGGCTATCCTCACATCGTTGCCTATCCGAAGTCCTCCTTGGCCGTACAGGATTGCATAATAGTTTACCGTACAATTACGACCAATAGTTATCCAACCATCATATGTTCTTAGGATACAACATGAGGAAAGGTAGGAATTGTCACCTATCGTAATAGACGAACTCTCAGTATCAACCCAAAGTGTTACACTCCCCTCCACCACGACATTATCACCTAAGCTTATCTTCTGGCCCCTCTTAACGATAGCGCGGGGTGAAATATAGACATTGATCCCGCTCGCCGTGACCCCTTTTATGAGGCAAAGGAGTCGCTTGATCAGGTGTTTTAAGACCCGGTAACTCCTCTCCCCGAGCATTGTAATGAAGAAATGACGAATATCCATAATTCAAACTCCCATCACGGTATCAAGGATCTCTTTTATTCTGTGTCGGTAGGTATGATGGGCTACAACCTTCTTCCTTCCCTTCTCGGCTATGGCTTTCGCTTCCCTAGGATGCTGAAGATAGTACGTTATAAGATCCCTCAATTCTTTTGCATCATCAAACACAGCAAGATCCTTGCCAGGGTTAAAGATATTCAGAACGTCCCTCTGCTTATCAACCACCAGAAAGGCCCCGCATGCCAATGCCTCATATACCCGTGGGGCTGCCTGATAACAAGGAATTTTACCTGATGGATCTTGATAATGGGAGTGAAAAACAATCTTTGAAGCACTGAATATCTTGACCCACTCTTCCGGTCTTATCTGGCCACCCCTGATAAATTGTTTCAGCGGTGCATGCGGGGGTAATGTATTCCACCCTGGTCCCCATATGCCTAGATCGAAATCTACGATGCTCTCTAGAAAATGTCTTCTTTGAGCATAGATTGCTCCTCCAGAGCCAATAAAACAGACATCACAACGGTATCTCTTTCTCTCTTCAGCGCTCACCTTTACTGGTCTATGAACGTCAGGATCACAGGCAAATGGCAGCCAGTGTAGACTCTTGACATTAAAATTTTCCAGGATTTCATATGCCTCTGAACCTCCAGTAAAAACAAAATCATAGTGAGGCGCTGCCTTTGCAATTGGCTCAAATATCCTTGGTGGATCAATCGTCCAAAGTGCTGTTTTTATTTTCATATCCCTCAAGGCATCCACTGTATCAGGTAGAACATTCCAACCCCCGGCTTCTAAAAACAGGTCAGGCTTATAGGCGCGTGCTTTATCAAGAAGCCTTCTATTGAGTTTCCGCACATCCCATTGTTGTAAATATGACACCCTTTTCCTAATTCTGCCCGGAATGCGAAAATCCCGATTTTCAAAAAAAAGGGTTTCGCAACCATTTTTCCTGAAGGCCCTTTCTATATACTCTGTAAAGGTCTCAAAGTGAGGGTTTTTATTCGATGAAAACAAAACCTTCATAGCATCTCATCCTAGTATTACCCCTATCATCTTTTTAGCCATGTTATCCCAGTTATAGACCTCTTCAACTGTCTTACGGCCATTGGCTCCCATATGCGATGCTAACTTTCTATTTAAAAGTAATTGTATGAGCTTCGCAGCCAGATCTTCCGCGGTAAACTCAGCCACCAAACCACATTCATAGTAATTCAATATCTTTGCAGTCTCTCTGCAGTTCGTTGAAACAACCGGACGCCCACAAGCTAAAAAATCGAACAGTTTTACCGGGAGGGTCGTATGGTAATGTATATGATCAGGATGAGGTATCACCGTTACATAGCATTCCTGTAAAAACTTATTGGCGTTCAGGCTGTAATAGATATCATCTCGAAACGTGATCCAAGCAGATGTGTACTGTTCTCTTAATCTTACATAATAGTTGATTCCCTCTTGGTGGTGCGTTCCTGGAGTTCCTCCAATGGCTAGTGTTACCTCTGGTACTTTTTGTTTAACTAACCTCATGGATTCGATTAACAACTCAATCCCCCTCCCGGGCGCTATCCCTGCGATAAAACCTACCCTTAATTCCTCTGGAAGCTTCGTGCAAGTAAACAAATGAGGATCTGAAGCATTCTCAACGACAAAAATTTTGTCATGGTATTGCCGAGGATACAGCTCCTTACATGATTGCGATACTGTAAGCACATAATCGCAGATCTCTATATTCCTTAATAAGAGCTTTTGTATGGCATCCATCTTTTCCGGAGTATCATCGAGTTGGTAGGCAGAACGTTGCAATGCCCTATTATCCCTGATATCCAAGGCAAGCTTGAATCTCAATTTTTTAAAAAACGACACTAACCTTTGAGAACGCTCATTTTCAATTAATACAATATCTGAATATTTTCTTGTAACCATGAAATAAAGAAGTTTGAGATAGTTCATCAACATAGAGAATGATACTTTTCGAATATTAAAATCAGGAAGTAGTATCGTACGGACACCATTTTTCTTGAGATATTCATGGAGTTTGGTTGCCCGTACTGCCATCCTCAATTTTTTTTCCTCTTTGGGTGTAAAAATCAACATTCTCATCTTAGATATCCGTTAACTAATCAATCGTATAGGAGGATATACAATTTTTTGTATGGAAGCCTCCAAAAAAAGTTTAGATAAAAATTTCGTTGCCCACTTCAATGTCTTACTTTTTCCCAACCCCTGGTCCTTCTAGCAAACTTTGATATATTGTTTCTAATTTTATATTTAGCTTTCTAATATCATAATATTTTTTTACAAACTCTCTGCCCTCTCGCCCCATTTTGGGCCATAGCTCTGGATGTTCAATGAGATATATAAGGCGATCCGTTAAAGCATCCACATCACGCTCAGGAACAAGAAAGCCAGATTTGCCATTTTCGACCAACTCAGGAATCCCACTATGGTAAGTTGAGATAACAGGCATCCCTGTTGCCATAGCCTCCATGAGTGTCACTGGTATTCCTTCCTGATCACCATTGCTCCCTGTCACACTCGGTAAAAGGAAAAAGTCAGAATCCATCATCAACGCCTTCACCACAGTCTGCTCTACTGAACCTATGATTTTTATTCTACCCCTCGCACCTAATTGTAATATTAAACCATCGAGCTCGGACTTGAGTGGACCGTTACCTGCGATGATATATATTAAATCATATCCCTTTTTTATCAAAAGACCAACAGCTTTAATAGCATAGTTGATCCCTTTCTTCTCTACTAGTCTGCCAATTGTTAGCACCTTGATAGGAGCATCATGACTGCGAGATCTTTCCTTGAACTCAAACCTTTCAATGTCAACCCCCATATGGTGTACGAGTATCTTATTTTCACCACATCCGATGTCTACGAGCTTTCCTTTTCCTATTTCGCTTACCGCCAAGAAAAGGTCTCCCTTTTGGAAAAGGTGATTATAGACGTGTGGGCCTTCTTTTTTCACGTATGATGTGAGATCGTAAGCATGGAACGTGGTAATCAATTTTCCACGCATCCCCAAATCTTTTAAAAAGACTCCGTAGTTCCCATTGGGGCCAAAGTGACAATAAATGATATCATAATCTTTATCTAAGAAAGGGAGCACATAATATAGATTTCTTAAAGAGAAGGCGTCCTTGCCATATTTGAAAACATTCAACGACCTTAATAGAACCATAGGATTTTTGTGAAAATCGGTAACGATAAGTCCGAGGGCACTGAAAAAACGTAAAAATTTATTAGTAGGCATTTTTTGATAGTACGTCCGATCCAACAGTTTATACGTCTTAACATCGGGATGAACCTTGAGATCTTTGTTTACCGAGGCACTCACAAATATATCGACATCATGTCCCATATCTAAGAGACCTGTAATCTGGTTCAGGATAAAGGTCTCTGAGAGTGTCGGAAATACTGTAACAATAAATGCTACTTTGATAATATCACCTTCTTTCCTAAAACTATATGCTCTTCAGCACCATATTTAATATATGGCTCTAATCGTATTATCAGTCGATACAGTATGCCTTTACCTTTTAAATGAAATTGAGAAAGAAAGCTCAACCGATAAGTAAGCCTCGTAAAAAAGTTAAAATATTTGCTTGTGCTTTTCTTATCAATTACTAACTGTGCATCTTTAAATAGACTTTTAATATCTCTCAAAGAATATCCATTGCGAATATGACCCCAACTTTCATTAACCATTGCAGTTTTACCCTTATTTAAAAACGGAAAAGATATGCCCTTTCGCGTGGGTGTCGTCAAAATTATTTTACCACCTGTTTTCAAAACTCTGGAAATCTCTTTAAGCAGTTTATCATCTTCTTTTACATGCTCAATTAAATCGAGACAGAGCACGACATCAACTTGATTATCTGCAACGGGCAATTCAAGAGCTGATGCATTAAGTATATTCAACCCGCGTTCTCTTGCTATGGGTAACCCTGATTTATCAATATCCAAAACGGTAATGTTAAGATTCAGTACAGTTTTCGTGAGGTTATACCCTATAAATCCATCATAACCCCCAATATCAAAGAGGATCGAGTTAGAGCTAACTTCAGACCTCAGAATATTTTTTAAAGCATGCCAACGTAATAGTGTTCCAGGTCTCATGATTGTTCTGTTCTACCTTTGTGGGCTTTAAGAACAATTTGATAACCGAATAAATTGGGGAACTTCTTAAGAATGGGATTAAAAAACCTTACAGGTTTAAAAATTCTTGGAAAGATAAATTGACCATCTATTTCAATTGAAGAGAATCCAGCTTCCCGTAATAGTTTATAAAATGAATGTAATGTAAAATTTTGAATGTGTTCTCCTGGATATAAAAGATAATTCTTTGGGAAATGGCCCCTCAACATATCTATTCTATATTTATACCAAGCGATATTGGGAAAAGAAGCAATAAGAAATCCATCTCCCTTTAAAATTATATCAACTTGCTTAAGCACATTTTCTGGCTTGAATAAATGTTCGAGGACTTCTAAAAGAACAACATAATCAAACTTCTGTTCATAAAACCTTTTTATTAGCCCATTGACCTCAATATCCAGTTCATGCACGTTGGAGTAATACATACGAGCTATCTTTAGTGCAGTTTTCGATATATCACAGCCAGTAATAATAACTTTATCTCCTAAATTCGCTTTTAATAATTTCCCCAGTGTCCCCTCACCACAGCCAATATCAAGAACAGATATTGGTTCATCTTTTTCAAATCTCTTGTCGTTAACTATCATGCCTGCAGCAATACTGATCCGTTGGGGCACCCGCATTTCCTCTTTTGTATGGAAACGTCCTTCCGCTTTTCTACACTTCCAATATTCCTCATAAAATTCTTTGTGATTTCTCATAGTCTAACTGCCCAGCCTGACCCCTTTTATCACATCCCATAGGTTATAATTAGAAAGCCTATCAAACAAAAAGATAGCAATGAGATAGAATAAGATGGAAAATATCATACAGGCAGAGAATCCAACTAAGTTCACTGTTGGTTGCCAATATATTCTCAACACTTGCACTGATAAAATGGCAAACACGACACCTATAAAGGGTATTATTATCGATGGAGCAAGATTATAAAGCTTACTCTTTGTAATTTTGATTGTCATATAAAAAGCCCCTAAGTTAGCGATTAATGAAGCGAAAACAACCGCTAAGGAAGTCCCTAATATTCCATATTGCTTAGAGAGAGGATATATTAAAATTGCCAATAAGATGGATTGAATTAGTTGTAACTTTGTCGCTATCCCTGGCTTTCCGAGGCCTTGGAATACTGGTCCAGTTGTCGCTCCTAACGATCTTATACATCCCCACAAAACTAGTGCCTGCATAGCCGGGACCATCGGCATCCATTGCCCCCCTAAAAATATCCGCGTAAAGTCTGGAGCTAAGACAAATATTAGTCCTGCTATCGGAAAAGACAAAAAAGCCGTCATCTGTAAAACCCTTAAATAAGCCTCCCTTAACCGGGGCAAGTTATCCTGCATCTTAGAATATGCAGGAAATGTTACCTGCGAGATCACGTGGGTGATCTCTGTTGCCGGCATGTTTGATATTCTATAGGCCATCTGGTAAAAACCAAGCGCTACCATACCAAGCATTTTCCCGACAAAGATATCGTCTCCCTGAGTAATTAGAAAAATCAGAATGCTTGATCCAAAGACCCATTTCCCAAACCCAAACAACTCCCTTGTCTTACTTAAATCAAACATGAAACGCGGCCTATAGGGATGTATTAGATAACTCGCTGCCAGTGCCGTTAAACTCCCTGCGAGCATACCAAAGACAAGGGCCCATACGCTTTTTAAAATTAAAGCGGCTGAAATCACCACTAAAAATTCAAATAAAGTAGTCGACAATCGATAGATAAATTGCCTGTTAAATTCCAGCTCTTTCTGGAAATAGAGAATACCAATATTGGTAAAGCCTCCTAAAAATAGTGAAATGCCAATAACCTGAATTATAAGAGATGCTTTAGGGGTGTTAAAAAAGAGAGCTACATAAGGCGCAGCGAGGAGGACTAGAATAAATAAAATGAATCCCCTGATTACAGAAACTGTCCACGCAGTATCTAAATAATTAGCGATATTTTTCTTTTTCTGCACTAACGCTGCTTGGAAACCCGTCTGGGAAAAGGTCTCTAAAGTAGACATTGCCAACAAAGCAATGCCGAAAAGCCCGAAATCATGGGGGGCTAGCAGCCTTGCCAAGATAACGAGTCTGATCAGTCCAAGCCCCTTTTCCAACAATCTTAGGGTAAAAACCCAGACTCCGCCTTTGGCTACACGCTGAGAGAGAGATGATTCCGGTTTCATGAAATTTTATTTCTGGTTATTTTTTCTCTTGTTTCTCGGTCTAATCCATAAATGCATCGATAGGAGGGATTAAGCAAGCATGCCCTGCAAAATTCCCGTTTATTCTTCAGCGGTTGAAAGTTCTCCTTTTATCAAGACACAGGCGGCTACCAAACCCATCAAGAACCAAAAGGGCTCCATGATCCGAACGATGATAAAGGAGCTGGCACTGATTGAATGTCCGATAAGACCTGCCAAGGCCCCCAGCATCCCCAAGGAGAGGGCCTTAAAGAAGAGATCGTCCACGGACCAATAGGTATCCCATAAAAAGAGGGCCATGCGCCACAAGAGAAAGAGAAAAAAGGCGAGCCCGATAATACCCGTCTCCACCAATATCCGAAGGAACTGGGGGTCGATGAAGCCTGCCCCAGTGACACCATAGCCTAGAACAGGGCGTTTCTTCCACCTTTCGAAGCCTTGCTTGTAGCTTGTCACCCTCGCCGATGCCGAGGGATCGAGCTCCATTCCCATAAACTGTTCGGTCCTGGCAAAGAATGGCTCGGCTCGAAAGGTACCGGCAAACCGCTCTTTGGTTGATTCAGGGGCGATATAGGGAAGGGCGATGAGGAGGAGGACTGCCCCGGCGATGAAAAAGGGCCTCTTGGGAGATAACAGCATAAAAGGAACGCTCATGAAGATCAGCCCCAACCAAGAACCCCTTGATTGAGTAAACATCATTATGCCCCCTGAAAGAACGAGCACGGGGATCAGAAAATTGGTCCTCTGGCCGAAGGACCTCGAGAGAAAAAGGGCGAGGGCCAATGATATTATAATAATGAGATATCCTCCCAAGGTATTGGGCTCTCCCAATTCACCCTCAAAGGGGGCGGTCACCCTCATGCCCGAGGGGACTTGGTAAAGGGCATAGAGGTTGACCAGAAAGGCCACCAGGAGTATCAGGATGACGAAGGTCTTGATATCCCTTTCATCCTTCACATAATTGACCACCATAAAAAAAACGACGAAATACTCGAATATCTTCAGATTAAAAAAGAGACCGGAGGCGAGACTCACCCTTCCCATCACCATGCCCAGGAAAGTAGCCAGGAGAGAAACGGCCACGAACAGGGCAATAGGTGTATGGAGGGGGGTACTGCGAAAGGCGGCCAACTCCTTGTATACGGCGGCCCTGACCAGCCAGGTAAGGACGATGATGAACAACAACACATCGTCCATCCGGAAGGTGACCTCCCTGGCAGCGGTCTGCCCGGCGATCACCTCCGGGGAAAAGAGCATGGCAACGATGAGAATGTAGAAGGCAACGTGAGGATAGGAAAAGCAGATGGCGGCAATCACCAACGCCAAAACGGCGATCACCAGAACAGAAGGCGGCAGGAAGATGATCAGGCCAGCCGCCAAAAGGGAGAGAGCGGTCAGGATCAACCTGATGTGGAAAGAAGTATCGATGTTCATTGTTTATGGGAGCGTTTCTCCTCTTCCCCGTAATAGTGCTTGTACGAATATTTATAAAAATCAGGGCTCACCTCCGCCTTCATCTTGTTGAGCACGGCGCCTATAATCCGCCCCCCGGCGTTCTGAATGTGGGTCCGCGCCCTGCGAAGGGCTATCTTGGAGACCTTTCCGGCCTCATAGACAAGGAGGACGCCATCCACATGGGCGGCGAGCTCCACGGCGTCCATAACGGGGAGTATGGGGGGGGTGTCAATGAGGATAAAATCAAATGCCTTGATTTCCTTTATTTCATCCAATACATCCTTGATATACACGGATAACATCTCTCGAGCCATCGGCGTCTTGCTGCCGGTCGGGAGGATGTGCACGTTCTCCAAACCGGTCCCTGAAAGGGCAAAATCGAATCCCCGTTCTCCCAACATCACGTCGACGATACTCCTGGCCGCCTCTGCGAACGGGACCTTCCGTAAAATGACGTCGGAAAGCCCCGGTTCCCTTGGGATCCCAAAGGATCTGTTTATCATACTCACCTTGGTATCCGCATCGATGACCAACACCTTCTTGCCCATCTGCGCAATGGACACTGCCAGATTCATCATGATGAAGCTTTTTCCCTCGCGGGTAGCAGGACTGGTAACCTCAATGACCCGTGCTGAATCTAGTTTTTTCAAGAGGGCCGTCCGCAGGATCCTGAAGGCCTCCGTCAAGACATGATCATGCTCGAAGAAGGTGAAGAGGTATTTAAAGAGCTCGAGATCCGGGGAATTTGTACCCTCCCCTCTCATGGCGATCCTCTCCCTCATCTCCTTGTCACCGATATAGGGGATCACCCCCAGCACCGGCACCTCCAAGATGGACTCGATCTCCTCCACCGTGGTGATGGAGGTGTCGTACGATTCATAGACCACGGAAAAGACCACCCCCAACAGGAGACCGATAAGGATGCCCAATAGTCCGTTCTGAAGATATGAGGGCCTGTTCATAGGAGAAGACGGCTTTAGTGCGGGATTGACAATGGAGACCTCTTCGATCCGCTCCGCCTCTTTGATCAGCAATTCCTGGTACTTGGTCTTGAGCTCGTGGGTGAGGGTGTTGTTGATCTCCACCTCCCTCTGCAGCCGTTCATAGGCGACGGCGTCGGTCGGCAACAACCTCACGTTCGCCCTGATGGTCTCCAATTCCGTCTTGAGCAGATCAATCCGATTCTGATAACTCGTCTTCTGGGCCCGCAAATGCTTCAACAACTCACTCTTGGTGTTCTCCAACTCCCCATCAACCGCCTGAACCTCGGGATGAGCCGGGAAATAGATGAGGAGCAGATTTTTCTTCTTTAAAAGGAGTTGAGAATAGCTTTGCAAGGTTGAGAGAACAGTGCTTAAATCCCGCTCCACGGTCACCTGACTCCTCGGGTTGATCATCTTTCCTTGCGTCACCTGCTGGATGGCGTAGTCCACCTCTGCCATCTCCGCCTTGAGGTCTTCGATCCTTCCCTCAATGGAAACGAGTTTCCTGGCCAGCCCCTTCTCCTGTTCCTCAAGATGGGCAAGGGACGCGCCTTCGCGAAAGGAGAGCAGTTGTTCCTCCGCCTCCCGCAACCGTTCTTCTACAAAACGGAGGCGTCGCTCCACAAACTCCTTGGCCTCAAAAATCCTGCTATTCCGAGACGCAATATTGAACTCCCGGTATTTTTCCGCCACCAGGTTAGCCAGTCTTTGGGCCTTTTCAGGCGTAGCGGCCGTCGCACTGATGGCAAGGATATTTGAGAGCCCCTGTCGCTCAATGGATATAGAGCTTCGGAGGGAAAGGATGACCCCTTTGTAATCCTCGTTGGTGCTCACCTCGTCCAAGGTCGCATCGCTGGGAATCGAACCCGTGGCCTTTGCCACCCTCGCCAGCACATCAAAGCTCTTGATCATCTCCATCTGCCCCTGCAGGACATCCCCCAGGGGGTACGATATCATCTCCATCAAGAAGCCGGTTACGTCGGTAATACGCTCCACCTTTACTGAGGCGGTCGCCTTATAACGGGGAGAAGGGGTGGCCAGATAGGTCCCGAAGACGACCGCCGATAAGGTGAAGAGGAGGACCAATACGATAATCCTCTTACGCTTTGTCAGAATAAACAGATAGTCCCTGATAGAAAGTTCGTAGCCTTTTTTCTCCATCACATCCTCATTCTGCCAAACCCTTGACGGTAGTCGCTGTACCGAGGGGGAGAGAAAGAATCTCGACGGTGGGGCGGATATAGAGATTGATAAAGTTGTTCCAGTCCCCGATGGTGCTCCGAGGCACATAGATGACGTCATTCTGGGCGAGGAGAACATCCTTCGACCCTGTACCCTTGAACGCCCCTTTGAGATCAACCCGGATGAGCTCGGGATTATCGAGGTCCCCTCTGATGATCCGCATATCATTCAGCACGGCGGTGTTTTTATATCCGCCTGCCAGGACGAGCGCCTGTAAGGTGGTCATCCCTGCGGCAAAATTGTACACCCCGGGGCTCTGGACCTCGCCGAGAACAAATATCTTTTTTTCCCGCCATTCCCTGACAATGAGGTCCACGTTGAAATCCCGAAGGTATTTACCAAGTTCCCCCTGGGCCTCTTCCCTTATTTCGTCGATGGTCAAACCTGCCGCCTGCACCTCTATGAATGAGATGACTATCGTGCCGGTGGACATGACCGTTGCATCGAATTCATTGAGCTTCGCACCTTCCCTGAGCCGCACGGTGAGTACATCCCCCACCCCCACGGTATAGACGGAACGGGGGTCTGTTGCCTGAGGAGGGGTTCCCTCAGCCTTCACAGCAGGTTCTTCCACGTGGGCACAGGAAACGAGACACAGAAAAGTCAGGCAAAAGATGATCACGCTACCGGTCGTTTTCCTCATCAGAAACTTCTCGTAATGAAGAATTTTTGATCCCTGTCCAGATCGACGATCCTGGGTTTGCTGTATTGTCGACCGTCTTTGTCATGGGTGATCTTCACCACCGGGCGCATCGGGCTCGCCCTGTTCTCGTCGATCACCTCAGCCTTCTCTCGACTGTTCAGTTCCACGTGGCTCCCCACTGGAAAGAGAAAATAGGCGACCAGTGATTTGAGCACACTGGCGGGGAATCTCCGCAACTCCTTTGTCACGATCTCCTTGATTGCCTCAAAAGAGGAGTACCGTTTGTCCCGATAGGGGCGGGAATGGAGGAGACTGTCGTATATATCAGCAACACCGATGATGTATGAAAACTCATGGATGTCCTCGCTTGAAAGGCCATGAGGATACCCTGAACCATCCATCCTCTCATGCTCTTGCAGTACCACCTTGGCAATTTCATCTAACGGTTTAAGGCGCTCATAGCCATACAGGGGATGCTTCCTCATCTCATCAATTTCAGAGGGTGAGAGATATCCCTTCTTGGTCCATATCTCCTCCGGAATATCCCCCATCCCTACATCGTGAATCAGGGCCGCCAGGGACAATCGTTTCAATTCATCCTCACTGTAACCCATCCCCATACCTATCTTCACCCCCTGAGCCGCCACATTCACGCCGTGTTGGAGAAGGTACACATCGGGTTCTTCACCGAAGAGAGCCTTCCTCATGAGTCCCCTGTCCGTCTTCAAGGCCCTGATAAATTGAGGGACAAGGGGTTCGAGCTCCTTCTCCACCAGATCTATGGGGTTTTGCCCCTGCTTAAGGTAATAGAATCGGTCGAATATTGTTATGAGTTTTTCATATATATGGTTGTCACCTTCCCCTCCATCCGTTGCCTGAAAGACCTCCCGCATCGGTGTCCACAAGACCTCTCGCTCACTCATGAGTGACGCCCGTTCTTCAGCAACCGACTCCACCATCCGGGCATCGACAAAATCTTTTCCCCGTATCGCACCGAGAAGGAGGGCGGCGTCACAAATATGGTTTATGTTGCGCGGCAACCCCTCTGAATATTGATATATCATGTGTACGGCGTCTTCCGTGAAGATGTTCGGATCAGCAGCGTTTACCTTTTTGAGTTGATACTCGATATAAGCACCGGTCTCCTCTAACGTGAGGGTGCCGAGAACGTAGAAGGCCCCTATCCTCTGGGAAAAACCCTCTTTCTCACGAAGGATGGGTGTGATCTCCGGCTGGCCCAAGAGGAAGAGGGTCAACACCGGAGTACCATTCAATGACCAGTTGGTCACCAACCTGAGCCTCTCCCAGATATCCTTATCCTTGATCACCTGGCATTCATCGATGAGCCATATAGTGGTAGCACCTTTCTCAACGTTATCTCTGAGCTTATCCTTGAGGGCCACTACCAAACCATTATTATCAAGAGAGGGGTCAAGTCCCATACTTTCCCCCATCTCTCGCAAAATCTCAGGGAAACTGCCCATAGGATTTGCAGCCACGCCCATGGCAAAGGGAACATTGTAGTTTTCAAGATCGCCCTTGATCCTCTTCCAGAGTGTGGTCTTCCCTGAACCGGGCTTACCCGCAATCAAAATGATCCTCTTGCGGGTCCTGATGGCCTGTAATATCCTCGCCCTGGCCTCCTCATGGGTCGCGGACGGGAAATAGGTATCCCCCGAGGGAAAGACCTTGAACGGGAGATCTAAAAAGCGCCAGTATTTCTCATATTCCAACATTGTTTTACCCCAAAAACATTCCCTTAACTTCTATATATAATGACATATTATACCAAAAAATACAAGATATGCAAATCTCTGTATGTCTTCGCTCCTCTCGAAATATAGAGAGTTTCACCCTAAAATAACTGCAATTTATTTGCCAAATATACGATTTTATCATCAACTAAGGGATATATGCACCGTAGACCGGGCATACAATAATAGTTGTATCTTCAGGTACCCTTGTAAATAAGGAACAAAAAAAGAGGTCGACGATGCACCTTTACGGACTTAATAGAGGCTGATTGATGTGAAGACTTTGAATTTACAGCAAAAACCGGAGGATCCTTAATTTATTGAGAGGGAGTGACATTATTTGTCACTTTTTCATATTAAAATTGTCATCATAATTATAATAGATTTATGGGGTTTTGTTACTAAAAATATGAGACAATTACTCAATTCTCCCCCACAAGAGCCGATACAGGATGAAGAAAAAGAGCACCCCTGAGAAATTGGCTGCCAAGTCACCAAAAGAGCAGTCCCTGCCTGGAACAAGCAACTGGGCCAATTCCAATATAGCCCCATAACCAAAGGAGAAGAGAACCGCATAGATGTCGATCGGCTTGAAACGGGTGCGAAAGAAGACAGAGAACAAGAACGCAGTAAAAAAATAGGCGATAAAGTGAGCGACCTTATCCCATCGATCACCCAAGTCCAGCCCGGCGCGGGGAATAAGGGAAAGGATGGTCAACAAAACCATCCAAGCGACAAAAAGAATGTAAAGCTCCCTTGATATCTTCATCCTTTTCTGTTAATTTCCTAACATGATCGCGGCAATACATCAACCCCAATTTATGCCGTGGTTGGGATATTTTGACAAAATCGCAAAAAGCGATATCTTTATCTTCCTCGATAACGTCCAATTCAAAAAAAACGAGTTTCAAAATAGAAATAAGATAAAGACAGCCCAGGGTTGGATATGGCTCACCGTGCCCGTCTTGTACAAATACCCTGAGCCTATCGATGAGGTGCGGATCAACAACCGAATCGACTGGCGAAAGAAACATGTCAGGGCACTGGAGATCAACTACCAAAAGGCCCCCTATTTTCAGGACCTCTTCCCTGAGGTGAAGCGCTTCTATGCCCAGGACTCGGAATTCATCTCCGAGACGAATAGAGCAAGCGTCCTCATGCTCCTGAGGATGTTAGAGACAAACAAAAAGACAGTGGTCGCCTCTGCATTGGGGCATCTCCCAGAGGAACCATCGGAGCGGCTTGCGGCCATCTGCGAATCCGTGAAGGCCGATACCTATCTTTCAGGGACTGGGGGAAAACATTATCTTGATCTTAAACCGTTTAACAAAAAGGGAATCAAGGTGCTCTTTCAAGACTTCAAACACCCCATCTATATGCAATTATATGGGGACTTTATCCCATACCTATCCCTCCTCGACCTCCTCTTCAACTGCGGCCCAGATTCCCTGCAGATCTTGGAGGGCACGGAATGAAAGTATTAGCCATCGGGGCCCACCCCGACGATATCGAATTTGGGTGTTCCGGCACGCTCGCCCAATACAGAAACAAAGGGGATGAAATTTATCTCTTAGTAGTCGCTGATGGAGGCATGGGCGGAGATCCACAGGTGAGACAGCGGGAACAAGAGGTGGCCGCCGAGATACTGGGGTCTAAAGAACTATTCTGGGGGGGATACAAAGACACCCTCATCATCTTCGACAAGCCCTTGATAGACCTATTGGAGGGATTTATGCGGGATATAAAACCCTCTTTGATCTTGGTGAACTATCCCGAGGATACCCATCAGGACCACGAGCGTCTCGCCAAGGCTACCATCTCCGCTTCCCGGTATACGCCCAAGGTCATCTTCTATGAGACCCCGACGTCCATCGGCTTCAATCCCCTGTTATTCGCAGACATCGGCGAGACGTTGGAGGAAAAGATCAAATGCCTGGAGGCCCACACATCTCAATTTCATAAGACCAACATCCCCGGCTCCAATATCGTTGACATCGCCATCGCGACGGCCCGCTTCCGGGGCACCCAGGCCAGGGTGACCTTTGCCGAAGGTTTTGCACCCCTCCGTTACTTCTTGCCATGAACATAACCCATTCCATGCCCACCCTGGGGAGAGAGGAGATCGAAGGTCTCCAAGAAGTCCTCGCCACTGGGTGGATCGCCACCGGTGAACAGGTGGAGGGATTTGAACGGGAGATGGCCTCATACCTGGGTCTCAGTGGGGCGGTAGCTATCGCATCAGGAACCGCTGCCTTGCACCTCACCTTATTGGCCCTCGGGGTCAAAGAGGGGGATGAGGTAATCATCCCCAGCTTTACCTGCAGCGCCCTCCTCAATGCCGTACACCATTGCCGCGCTGTCCCCACGATAGTGGACATCGATGAGGGGCATATGAACATCTCCATCTCGGCGACCAAAAAGGCCCTCACCAAGAAGACCGCCGCCATTATCATCCCCCACATGTTCGGACATCCCGTAGAAGATATGGACGATTTTCTCGCCTTGGGTCCACCCGTCATAGAGGACTGCGCACAATCCCTGGGGGCAACCTATGGAGGAAGGATGACGGGGTCTTGGGGCACAGCCGCCATGTTCTCCTTTTACGCCACCAAGGTCATCACCACCGGCCAGGGAGGGATGGTAGCCTCCCGGAACGAGAAAATCCTGGAACGGGTAAAAGATCTGCGCGAGTATGACAAAAAAGATGATTACAAAGTAAGGTATAATTTTTGCATGACCGACTTGCAGGGACGGATGGGGAATATACAGTTAGGGAAACTCCCCTTCTTTCTCGAACAAAGAATGGACCGAGCTCAATTGTACGACAAACTCATAAGAGGGCTTGAGGGAGTGATCGTGCCGCGGCCGGGGGGAATATATTACCGGTATGTAGTAAGAATCAAGGGGGGAGACCTTGATCAAGTCATAGCGCGGTTGCATCGCCAAGGTATTGAGGCCCAGCGTCCCGTCTTTTGCCCCCTCCATCGTTATCTCGGCCTCAACGGCTTCGAGGCGAGTGAAAAGGTCTATGCAGAGGCCCTTTCCCTCCCCCTCTATCCGCGCCTTACGGCGGATGAGGTGCGACATATTGCCTTCTGCTTCAGGAGGGCCGTCGAGGATAGACATGCTTGAAGAATTCCTTCCGCCCCTCATCGTCCCCGTTTTCCTCTCCCTTATCCTCACCCCACTGGCAAGGTGGTTAGGGAAAAAATGGGGTTTTATGGATATCCCCGCACAACGCAGGGTCCATACCGTCCCCACCCCCAAGACCGGGGGGTGGGCCATCTTCACCGCTTTCATCATATCGGCGCTGGTATTCACCAAACCCTCGGGACAGATTTTGGGCCTCCTGATCGCCGCAAGCTTCATCTTTGTAGTGGAGGTCGGAGACGACGCGCACGAGTTGCCTGGCGTGACAAAGTTTGTTTCCCAGATCGTGGCCGCCTGCATCCTCATCTCCTTTGGTGTGAGCGCTACCATCTTCCCCAAGGCCTGGTGGGGTTATGCCCTCAATTATACCCTCACGGTCCTCTGGCTGGTGGGAATTACCAATGCCGTCAACTTCATCGACGGAATGGACGGATTGGCAGCGGGTCTCTGCATCATCTTCTCCTGCCTCTTCTCCATCGTCTTCCTCCAAATGGGGTCGTTCTCCATGGTACCTCTTTGTCTGTTTATCCTCGGTACTTGTATCGGCTTTATCCCCTATAACTTTCGTGGGGAGAAGGGGGCGAGTATCTTTCTCGGGGATACGGGGAGCAACTTTTTGGGTTTCGTTCTCGCCTCCCTCGCCATCATGGCCGAGTGGTCGGAGGAAATGCTCCTCCCCTCCCTCGCCGCCCCGCTGTTGATCTTTGCCGTGGTCATCTATGACATGGCCTATATCAACGTGCGCAGGATAATTATGAGGGAAGTGCATAACGTGCGCGAACTCATCGAATACACGGGGAAGGACCACCTCCACCACCGGCTTCATTACCTCTTGGGATCAAAGACCAAGACGGTGCTCGCCATCTACCTCCTGACCATCGCCTTGGGCATGAACGCCCTATTGATCAAGATGGCGCCGGACTACTTCTGGATCCTCCTCCTGCAGGCCCTGGTCATCCTCTCCTTTGCGACCATCTTGGAAATCGCTGCCAACCGCAGGATGAAGAGAGAAAAGGGCGGGTGAAGGTCTTACAGCTGATAACGAGACTCGATAAGGGCGGCGCACCCCGGGTATTCCTCCAACTGATCAGAGGACTCACGGAACTGGGTATAGAGATCGTTATGTCCTCCGGCCCTTCTCAGCAACCCGAAGAAGACCCCTGGGGGTTCTCTCAGAGGCTCAATATTTCTTATCACCTCCTCCCCCATCTGCGCCGCGATATCGCCCCCTTGCATGATCTCCTTTCCTTCTTTGAGATCTGCGCCCTCATCCGCAGAGAGCGGCCGGCGCTCCTCCACACCCACACCACCAAGGGAGGGATTTTAGGAAGGATAGCAGGACGGATAACCCGCACCAAGACCATCCACACACCCCACGGCCATCTATTCTATGGATATTTCGGCACAGGGAAAGAGCGGCTCTACGTCTTTCTCGAGCGTCTGGCTGCCAGATTCTGTGGGCGGATTATCACCATCTCCGAGGACGAACGCAGGGCATACCTGAATAAGGGGATCGGCGACGAAAAAAGAGTAATTACCATCTACAATGGAATAGATATACAACGCTTCCCAGGAGAAGGTAAAAAGGTGAGAACTGAGTTGGGGATAGCACAACAGGTACCTGTCGTAGGCTTTGTGGGGAGAATGGAAGAGATAAAAGGGCCTGATCGATTTGTGGAGGCTGCCAAAAAAATAAAGGCCGCTTACCCAAAGGCCCACTTCGTCATGGTGGGGGATGGTCCGATGCAAGAAGGGCTTCTGAAGATGGCCGAGGGCATCTCGGGCTTCCACTTTTTAGGGTATCGAGAGGACATCCCCGACCTCATCGCTGCCTTTGATATTATGCTCATCCCATCCCTGAACGACGGATTCAACTTGGCCGCGGTAGAGGCCATGGCCTCCGCCAAGCCCATCGTGGCGACGGCCGTCGGGGGGCTCCCCGAGGTGGTTGGTGACGGGGGCGTCCTGGTAGGACCTGGAGATACAACGAGGATGGCACAGGAGGCCATCGCACTCCTTAACTCATCCCGACTGAGGAAGGAGATGGGAGCGAAGGGGAGGAAGCGAACAGAGGCCCTCTTCGACTGGAACGTGTGCCTTCAAAGGACCATCGACCTCTACCACGAGGTCTCAGGGGAAAGCGGATGAAGCGGGAACTCACCTTTTACCAAACGGCCTCCCAGAATCTCATCCTCATCCACCACCTGCGGGAGGTGACGGAACGGCTACAAAAGACGGGCCCTGAGGTTATCTTCTTCAGAGGAATAAGCCTTCTGGGAGATGTTTACCCCGAGCTGGGGGATCGGGGGATGCTCGATGTGGACATCATGGTCCGGGAACGGGAGGTGGAACAGCTCAAAGGGGTCTTACGGGAATTGAAATGGCAGGAGGCGGAACCGGGGGTCTTCTATAGGAACGGCCTCTCCCTCGACCTGCACACCTCCTTCCTCACCCCTATCCGCACAGCCCTGGCGAACGCTTGCCTGACGGTCTCTATGGATGAGGTCTTTCAACAAGGCATCACCAAGCAATTAGACGCACTAGAGATAAAGATCCCTTGCCCGGAGCACCTCTTTATCTCCACGGTCATCCACCTCCAGAGCCACTCTTTCGGATCTGAGAAGGGGTGGAAAGATCTGACCAGGATACAAAAATACTATCAGCTCTCTGATGAAGCGATACGCGCCGAGGCAAAACGGATGGGTGCTGAGCACACCCTTGTCTATCTCAGCTTCCTGTACCCGGATATTTTCCCATCCTGGAAAGGGAATCTCTCCATTGGAGAACGATGGATTCTGAAAAAAATAAAGGGGGGAACGTTCAATCAAAATTTCGGTGACCTTCTTTTTCTCTTTCAGTCAAAACATAAAGGAAAAGCCCTACAGGAGATATTCTTCCCTAAGGGTTTTTCCTTCAGCGTCATCGGCGATAGGCTGTGGAAGTGTATAAAGCTCCTGAGGGACACCTTTATGTGATCAAGCTTTCCGAGAAGGCTATGGAAGCTGGAAACCAGCTAGCGTTGGTTGAATCCTTCGCGCCTTGCGGTCAGGTACGTTAGGTGCTAACATGGCAAAAAAGTACATAATTTTTAAGACATTAACTACAAGCTTCCGCTAAAAATTAAGGGATGACTGAAAAACCCCGGGTCTTAGACCGCCGCTATTATCACATTGCCGGTATCACTATAAAGATGGTATCGGACTTACCCATCACCGATACGACCTTCCACCCCAAGTTCAGACTCTTTGAAGTGGATAGACCTGGAAAGGATACCATAACCATCAGGCACCACTTCTCCCTACCACCTCTGACCAGCTTGGATATGGCTGACGAGGTCTATCGGAGGCCCCCGTGGGTCATTTACAGAAAGGGGCCTTGCTGGATCTACGTGGTTGTCCCGGGGGGCACATGGGAACCGATTAAACGACTATGGCGCCGCCTCTATCCAAGATCTCGTAAGAAAACAAATGGGGGAAGTTTCACGCGTCCACGCCTTGTTCAAGAAAGGGATATCCACCAACTGGCGATAATGAACCGTAGAACGGTCAAGATATATAATAAAACTGAGAGGCCTTTCCACAGGGGCAATATCCCTTCCCTCACCCTCTTTCCAACTGATCAGGTCATCCTCGCCCAACTTCTGGCTGAACGGGGAGGGTGTTATATCCATGCAAGCGGCGTAGTGCTTGACGGCAAAGGACTCCTTTTCGTGGGACATTCCAATGCGGGCAAATCCACCATGGTGATGATGATGCAGGGTAAGGCAAAGATTCTGTGCGATGACCGGATGATTGTAAGAAGGTGGCCGGAGGGTTTCAAGATCCACGGGACCTGGAGTCATGGCGATATTCCTGATGTTTCGGCAGATTCCGCGCCGTTGAAGGCCATTCTTTTTCTGAAACAGGACCGGGGAAACCAACTCATCCATATGGACCACACGCAGGATATCATCAAGATCCTCTTGGCTTGTCTGATAAAACCTTTGGTTACAGCCGAGTGGTGGGAGAAAATGCTTGCATTAATGAATACGATGGCTCATGAAGTTCCCTGCTATACCCTTCACTTTAATAAAGATGGAGGGGTAACAGACCTCTTAAGGCACCTTTGATCGAGTGAACAGCACGTCCTGGCCTTTGGATTCTGCAGTTGAGGACACGTGAGGATGGTCATTAAAGATTCTTATATTGTAGTAAAGATAAAGGACGATGGGGTCTCCGTCGGGAAGGGGAATACCACTGCTCTTAACTCACTCGACATGGAGCTCACCGAACGCTGCAACAACAACTGTATCCACTGTTATATAAATCTCCCTGCGGACGATCGTCATGCCCAAAAAAGGGAACTGTCGACAGGAGAGATACAGGAGATCCTCCAAGAGGCCCTTTCCCTCGGCTGTCTCACAGTAAGGTTCACAGGGGGGGAACCCCTCTTGAGGGAAGATTTTGAAGACCTCTATATCTTTGCCCGCAGGCTCGGCCTGCGGGTGACGATCTGCACCAACGCCACATTGATTACACCAACGCTGGCCAAGGTATTTGGGCGCACCCCACCCCTCATGCCTATCGAAATTACCCTCTACGGAATGACGAGGAACTCCTATGAGGCAATCACTAGAATCGCGGGTTCTTTTGAAGCCGCGTGGAGCGGTACGCATTTGTTATTAGAATATCAGGTCCCGTTTGTGGTCACGGGTGCGCTTCTCCCACCTAACAAAGAAGAAATAGAGGAATTTGAATCGTGGGCCTCCACCATCCCCTGGATGGACACAGCACCCTCTTATACCCTTTTACTCGATCTTCGCGCACGCCGGGACTCGAGCAAAAAGAACATCCTTATCAAGGGGCTCAGACCCTCACCTGAGGATGTAATAACATTCTTTTCCAGGAGGCAAGAGAAATACCTGAAAGAGATGCGGGAATTCTGTTCTATGTTTGCCAGGCCATCGGGGACAAACATCTTCTCCTGCGGCGCAGGGGTGAGGAGCGGATGTGTCGATGCCTACGGTTATCTCCAACCATGCATGTTGCTGAGGCACCCAGACACCGTTTATGATCTAAAAAAAGGCTCACTCAAAGATGCCATGACGAATTTCTTTCCAAGAATAAGGCAGAGGAAAGCCAAAAACCGTGATTACCTCACCCGCTGTGCCAACTGCTTTCTGAAGGGCCTCTGCGAACAGTGCCCGGCCTGGTCGTGGATGGAGCACGGGACCTTGGACACACCGGTTGACTACCTCTGCGAGGTCGCCCATGCGCAGGCACGGGTCTTGGGGCTGCTTGAAGAAGGCGAGCAGGCCTGGCAGATAAGGAACTGGAAAGAAAGGATACAAATTTTTATCGCCACAACTCACTTCACTCGCCACACAAAGGAGGTCTGTAATGGACTCAAAGGTCAAATTTGACGCCGCCTACGTCCCATCGGAGGACCTGGTATGCAGGGAGATTGAGGGAGAACTCATCATCGTCCCCCTTGTTGCCGGCATGGGGGATATGGAGGACGAACTCTTTACCCTAAATGAGACTGGCAGGGCCATGTGGGAAAAACTGGACGGCACAAAGAGCTTGAAGGCGGTGGCTGAGGAACTCGCTACGGAGTATGAGGCACCGGACGGCGAGATCGAGCGGGATGTGATCGGCCTTGCAAAAGAACTCCTCAAGAGGAAGATGATCGTTGAAGCCTCAAAGAAGTGATATAAAACCTGCTTTAATGGTCACCTCACCTGACATGCAAGTTAAGCCAGCCCTCTTTGTCAAGAAGAGGGAGGAGTTATCTCTTTACAGCCAACACCTTGAGGAACTCATGAGGGGCGTGCTTGACAAGGGGGCGTCCTTCAGGTTTCGGTGCAAGGGTTTTAGCATGTCCCCCTTTATCAAGGATGGCGATGTCCTCACTATTGCCCCTGTGCAGGGAGCTGACCCCCGTTTCGGTGATGTGGTGGTCTTCACCCATCCGAGTACCTGCAAGCTCGTCATTCATCGAGTGATCGGGAAAAAAGGGGGGGCTTACCTCTCCAAAGGGGATAATATCCCAGAGGCTGATGGGTTTATCGCCAAGGCAAACATCCTCGGGCGTGTTATCAAAGTAGAGAGAAACGGGGAGGAGCCCCCTTTCGGCCTCGGCCCAGATCGTTTTATCATAGCCTTCTTGACCCGTTGGAGGCTCTTACCCTTGCTAGGCCCCATCTGGAGGTTTGCCCGCTTCATAATAATAAGGAGGCGGCCCGGTGCGTGAATCCTATGTTTCATCCGCCGACTTACACGATCTCCCCCTCTGGGAAAAGATGAGAAAAAGAAGGGGGCTGATCTCTTTTGACCTGGAGATCACCGCCCGGTGCAACAACCACTGTCGTCACTGTTACATCAATCTTCCGGCTGGGGATAAGGAGGTCAAAAAAAGGGAACTCTCATGTGAGGATATAAAAGAGATTGTAAATGAGGCCGTATCCCTTGGCGCCTTGTGGTGCCTCATCACCGGAGGTGAACCCCTCCTGCGAGAGGATTTTTTTGATATCTATCTCTCACTCAAAAAAAAGGGGCTTCTGATCTCGGTCTTTACCAATGCCACATTGATAACAAAAGCGCATATCAAATTATTCAAGGAATATCCACCGAGGGATATCGAGGTTTCGGTCTATGGAGTCAGCAAAGAATCCTATGAGAGGGTTACTCGCAAGGCAGGCTCCTTTGCAGCCTTTCATCGAGGGCTCGATCTACTCCTCGGAAACGGCCTTAACGTACGCCTCAAGGCCATGGCCCTTCGCACCAATCTCCACGAACAGCTGGCGATTGCCCGCTTCTGCAGAGAGAGAGTAAAAGACTGCTTCCGCTTTGACCCCTTTTTACATCTGAGATATGACGGGGACCCGACAAGAAATGCGGAGATAAAGGCCGAAAGGCTCTCTCCCGAAGAGATCGTGGCCCTGGAGCAATCGGACCCTGAGCGGTTTCAGGCCCTGGAAAAAGAGTGCGATACCTTAATCGTTCCTCAGCTATCGCATACTACCTCGAACCATCTCGTGCGGTGCGGTGCGGGGACCGCAAGTTTCAGCCTCAGCTATGACGGCCTCTTCCGGCTCTGCCCATCCCTCTGGCACCCCGATTGTGTCTATGACCTGAAACAAGGAACCCTCACCGATGCCTGGCGGAACTTTGTCCCCCAGGTACGGGCTATGCGATCGGAGAGATCCGATTTTCTAGAGACGTGTCAAGTATGCCCCCTGATCAACCTCTGTATGTGGTGCCCTGCCCATGCCTCGCTTGAGACCGGGGAATTGGATGCACCGGTAACCTATTTCTGCCAGGTTGCCCACGCGAGGGCTAAAGCCCTTAAGACAACGAGAGCCCCTTTACTGCCTTTGGAACTCTAACGTGGAGTTATGATTAAAAGGGATACCATGAGACCTCAAACAGTCTTGGCGCCGTGAAAAAGAATTGCTTATGTCGGAGAGGAGGATGTGATATACTCTATATGTTAATCAGTGCAGCTATACATAAGAGTTCTGATGGCGCATTTGTGGCATTTATAACGTTAAAAACGTGGAGGGCGTAAAAATGAAGACCAAAGTCTGGACAAAACCGAAGTTGATAGTATTGTTTAAGGGTAGGCCGGAGGAAGCAGTACTCCAGGTGTGTAAGACATCGGGCAGAAGCGGTCCAAATGTCAACAACTGTACGATCTATAGTTCCGCTTGTCAACGGGTGATTCCTACCTGATTTTTTTGCGTGAGTTGAGACCTGGAATAGACAAGCGCATCAACTCAGCAACAAACCCGCTCATCTCGTGCTCTAGATACCACTAGATGAAGGCTTCATTTCTCTATCTCCATGATACACGTCGCAATTGACAGCATGGTGACCTTGGTAAAAAATTCAACTGTCATAAACACCATAATCGAACGGCAACGATAATCAGCGTATGAATCCATTAATTCAGGTGTATACTTTCCACAAGAAGGGGTTCGGGTTAAAAGAGCATTCATTTCTTCGACTCTTTGAGGAAGTACTATCCACAACCCCTTGTTCTCTGTTGGAATGCTCAGTCAAGATCTCCTGCGAAGGCACCCATGCCTCGAGGCTCAGGTTTGGGTATGAGCAAAGCGATATTCAAAGCGGCCTTCATGCAATATATGATCTCTTGAACAAGATCGCAGGGTGTAAAAACGTATTGTTGAACCGTGACATTCTGGGTCAAATAGTCAACAATGACCTCGATGTATTAAGGGTCATAGCGATCGGCGTAGGTCTGGATTATAAAGCGGACATGAGTGATTCGAAGGTCAAGTGTTATCTCATGGTCAGGGAATACCCTGAAAAGGTAGATCAGGTCATCTCTTTACACCCTCCCCTTGAAGGCATCCGCGATTACCTGGTCCATGAGGAATTTGTATTTGGGATTGATTTGTATTTTGACGGGAGAACCGGCGTAGAAATATATCCTTGCCTTGATCGCCGGGACCTCGATAGTCCTACACTCATGGCCAAGCTCAAACTTCGAGATGCCGCACAGGAATTAATTAAGGAATGCAACCTTTTGCACATCTCCTTTCAGGGTAATGGAGGGCGTGTATTTTATTTTCATCCGCGAAGCCCTACCAGATTTATTCGCCTCCTGGACAACCGCCGGCTCAGCCTAGCTTACAGCCACGTGCAAACCTTAAATTATATTCTGAGCCAGTCATACAAGACTGCTTTTGTCTCTGTCAACCTCTCCCTTATCGAAGATGAAATATCCTCAAAGGACATACAGCATATCGGCCTGCAATACGCTTTAACATACAGGGCCTAGAAAGGCCACAAAGCACCCCATTTTCTTGGAGCGTCTATCTTCAAAACGGTGAACTAAATTATGGGCAGATCAAGAGAGACTGAATATGACGTCATTGTAGTGGGTTCAGGACCTGCCGGTATCTCGACGGCCATACACCTGAGCAAGCTCCTGCCGCCAATGAAAAATCGACTGATAGTCCTGGAGAAGAAAACCCACCCCCGAAAGAAGATCTGTGGGGGCGGAATTAGTGTATATGCTGATTACTGGTTACAGCGTCTTGGCATCACAATGACTATAACCTCCTTAGCGCTTAAAAGAACGTGCTTCGTCTTTGATTATGATAACTATGTAGAATATTGCTTTGATATTGGCGGATTACGGACGGTAATACGAGAAGAATTCGATGAGGCGTTAGTTCACATGGCACTGGATCTGGGCATCTCAGTTGTTCAGAACGAGCCGGTGACCTCCTTTTCTTACCGTGATGAAGCAGTTGCCGTACAAACTCCCAAGCGAAGCCTTACTACCCGCGTCCTAGTAGGTGCCGATGGTGCGCAAAGCATCATACGCAGAATGCTGTGCAGAAACGCAGGGATACGGGGGCCAAGGAACACGTGTATGACGCTGCGTTTTATGACGCGCGCCGACAGTTTTAACCTTTCTGATCAAAGAAGGTTGGAAGCAAAAATAGACTTCTCGTGTGCATTCCGGCATGGGATTCGAGGCTATGCCTGGTCCTTCCCGGTGGTACTCCATGGTCAAGCATGGCTGAACATAGGCGTCGGTGGTTTCTCCACCTCTCGGAAGGAAATCCCTCTCCTCAGGAATATCCTTGGGGAGTTTTTAGCCACACGGGGTATTTCACTAGATCAAAGTCAGGTTGAGGGCTGTCAGCTACGGTGGTTTCATCCCTCATCAATATTTTCAGCCAACAGGGTGCTCTTGGTAGGTGATGCCGCGGGAATTGATCCCTTGTGGGGTGAAGGGATATCCTTTAGCTTAGGGTACGGTCACGTGGCAGCCAACTCAATCATGCATGCGCTCAAGGACAAAGATTTTTCTTTCTCGACATACAAGGAACAATTGTTAGGACATGAGGTAGGTCAAGAGCTGATGAATCGGTTACACTGGGCCGACAAACTGTATCGTCCACATAAAACCGAGGACGTAAAAGATATTTTATTGTCCCTCTTAATGCCCAGACAGAACGGATGAGCACTGTAGCCGGACGGTACTGCACAATACCGTTTTGAGGAACGCAAGATCAGACACATATATATACCATATAGTGATAGCCGCCATAAGCTTTTTAGCAGGGGGGTTACTGCTGTAAACATCCATGACCAAAAAACTGCTTACCCCCTATGACAAAGATGTGATATACTGTAACATGTAATCTGATGCAGATATAAAGTAATAGTTTGGATGGCGTACAAGTTGCGATTAAGGCCTTAAAAACACGGAGGCACTAAAAGATGAAAACCAAGGTCTGGACAAAGCCCAAGTTGGTAGTGTTGGTCAAAGGGAGGCCGGAGGAGGCAGTGCTCCAGGTGTGTAAGCAACAGCACATGGATGGCCCAGCTGGCAACCATTGCCGACAGGGTTGGCGTAATTGTTCCCTTATTCGTCCTTCCTAGATTTTTACTGCACCGTAAGGTGGAATCGGCGATAGACAAGCTCATACACGCAACAACCACTCAACTTCGAGACCACCGTTAAAACCTACAAAACTCCGTGCACCGGGGACAGACAGGAAAATAACCCCTCTCTTTGAGGAGACGGCGAAACCGCATTGCCCGATCTCCGTTCCATATCTCCTGAAAACCGGCTTCTTGCAGGTTTCCCATCACATACCCCAGGCTGAGGCAGGGCTTGACTGTCCCATCCGGCAGCACATAGGCCACCATCCAAGGACTCAGACACCTCCGCTTATACGAGGTGGGAAGAAAATCAAAAGAACTATAGTACGCCCTGATCTCCTCATCGGTGAAGTTGGGATAAAAAAAGGCCGGTATTGCGTTCCTCCCCCGTTCAATCGTGCGCCTCTGCTCGATGATGTGCTCCGGGTCTATCCCAGGGAGCTCGTCTCTGACGAACCCTCCCCAATCAGGTGAATTGCAGGCGAGGGCCGCCTGTGTGATGGCCTCTGTCTCCCTGAAGGCCGCCTGGTCGAGGAAGATGAGGTGATGAAAGGTGATGGTCTGGGCCCCGAACCGGGCCGCCTCCTCAACGATATCACCCAACATCGTGTGGTTCTCCTCCCAGATGACCGTGTTGACGTTCACCGCGGGCCTCTTTTTGCCATATCTCTCCTTCACTGTCTGGAGGTGCTGGAAACCCTCCAAAGCCCTGCGGAAGACCCCCTTCCCCCCCCGGATGGCATCGTGCACCCCGGCAGGACCATCCAGGGAGAAGATGATCTCATCCAGTCCCAGTTGCACCGCCTCCTCGGCCTTCTTCTTGAGCAGGATGCCGTTGCTGATCATGTTGCAGCGAAGTCCGGCCCCCTTGATCAGTTTGACGACCTCACCCCATTGTGGGTGGAGCAGGGGCTCCCCACCAAAAAGGGTCATGGTGGGGTGAAAGGACTTCACTTCTTCGATAAGGCTCTCAATCAACGGAAGCTCCAGATATCTCCTCGTGACGGCAGAGGGGAGATCTTTTAAGCTCCCCCGCTCCCCCCACTGCCCGCACATCTTGCAATGCAGATTACATTGATAGGTAAGCAGCAGGGAGATGGTCTCAGGGGGGGCGCTCCTCCCATCGAGAAGGCGATAGCTCAAGGAGGATAAGAACCGCATTCGGGCCGCTCGTAAGGCATAGGCAGGCTGCTGAGAGGCCTTGGCAAAAATCCTCCTGATGTTTTTAAGGGGTATCATAGATCAAAATTTTACTTGTTTTCTGTTCAATGTGTCAAGCTTTTTAGAAATATTTCCTTCTTCTTTTTTAGTACGTTAATTTATGCAATATTTTTGCCATAGGTCCTTTGATCTGGTATAACGTAAACTACCCCGCCAAGGGCGGGACTTTAGGGTTCAATCCCGCTCCGCTTTGCATAAATTACGGAATACGGGATGCCGCAAAGCGGCAGGGGTCCAGTGGTCAAGGATACAAGGAATCACTATTTTTTCTTTACTTGACTCCTAAAACCCTTGAATCCTTGAACCCTATATAGTTTGCTTCGCCTAAAAGCGAGGGTTTTGCTCCCAGAATGGGACAATAAACATGAAAATCACAAGCGCCGAATTCCTCAAAAGTGTCTATCCCAAAAATGAATATCCACCAGGCAATTATCCGGAGGTGGCCTTTGCCGGGAGGTCCAATGTGGGAAAATCATCCCTTATCAACACCCTGGTAAACCGCAAGGGCCTGGCTCGAACCAGCTCTTCCCCTGGAAAAACACAGTCCATCAATTTCTATCTGGTCAATCAAGCGGTGTGCCTGGTGGATCTACCCGGATACGGCTATGCGAAGGTCCCCCACCAAGTGCGCAGACAATGGAGCCCCCTCATAGAGCAATACTGTCAAAACAGAAAAACCCTCTGTGGGGTAGTTATTATCATCGACGCCCGGATAGGTCCCACACCCTTGGACCTCTCACTCATCGCGTGGTTGAAGACCCTCGCCATGCCTGCGATAATCACCATGACCAAAATCGACAAGCTTTCAAAAAACAAGATTTTCAAGGTCCTGCAGCAAACAAGCGAAGCCCTTTCCATCATGCCGGAGGCGCTCGTCCCCTTCTCCGCCCACACAGGAGAGGGAAAACGGCAATTATGGCAGAAGATTGTGCACCTCCTTGATATTTCAAAAAAGTGTGCACCTCCTTAATATGAGCCATGATATCAAAAGAGTGCAACCTCCTTAATATTGCAAAAAAGTGCGCATCTCGTTGGTTCGAGTGAAACTTGACAGAGCGAGAGGTTTGTGATAGTTCACACAAAACAAATCAAAGGCAAAGGGAGGGAGAACCTTGTTTAAGATAGTGGAAAAACGAGAAATGGCGGGAAATACCGTTTGTCACTTCAAGATCGAGGCCCCCCTGATCGCCGCAAAGGCCCAACCAGGGCAGTTTGTGGTGCTCAGGCCAAATGAGACGGGGGAGAGGATACCTCTCACCATGGCCGGCATCGATCCTGAGGGGGGAACCATCGATATCATCTTCCAGGTAGTGGGGAAAACGACGGCCATGCTGCGCACCTTTCAGGTAGGAG
>Ga0307436_1000075_pt1 | contig 38836 bp, 28 predicted proteins | sample SalMarWE160440MG_FD_202513 | JGI IMG/M metagenome (GOLD analysis project Ga0307436, IMG submission 202513) | Salt marsh sediment microbial communities from the Plum Island Ecosystem LTER, Massachusetts, United States - WE1604-40 | ecosystem: Environmental > Aquatic > Marine > Intertidal zone >...
GAGACCCTCAGACGGCGTCCGGCCTCCGACTCGAGCCTGAACAACGGCCGCCCCGGCGCCGCCAGATCACCCACGTCGACCAGACGCTGGGCGACATGACCATCGAACGGCGCCGTGACGCGCGTGTCGGCAGCCACCGACGAAGCGGCGGACAATGCACCTCGGGCCTGCTCCACCGCACCGCGCGCCCGTTCGCAGTCGGCCCGGGCCACGTCGACTTCCAGCTGCGATGCCGCCTGCTTCTCCAGCAACGCCTGATAGCGCTCCAGGTTGCGCTTCGCCAGCGCTTCGGCGGCCTCGGCTTGACTCACGGCTCCCTGAGCCTGCGCCACTTCCCCGGCCGCCACTTGTGGGTCGATCGTGGCCAGCAGCTCACCCTTGTGCACTGCCTGTCCGACCTGGACTCGGATCGAGGTGATCGTCGCCATCACCCGGGCCGCCACTGCACTCGACGAACCGGCTTCCACCGTCCCCTGCAATTCCACCGTTTGCGGGCGTTCCGCCACCTGAACCGTGGTCAGCGCGGCTCGCACCGGCTCCGCCGACGGCTCGGCTGTTCGGGACGCTTCCCGCCCGCAGCCCAGCGCCATGCCGGCGAGGAGAAGCAGCGCCGTGATGGCCGGGTGAATACTTCGTGTCATGGCTGGTCCCTTCCATTCAGGACGGATTCCGGCTCCCGCCCTGCCTTCACCGCGAGCTCCAACAGTGCGAGATGCGCCTCGGCTCGACTTGTCAGCTCGCGAGTCTCGGCCTCGCGTCGAGCCGTCTCGGCGTCGAGGACATCTACCGTGCGCGCGATCCCCTGACGGAACCGTTGCTCGACGATGCGCTCGTTCTCACGCGCCGCATCGAGCGCCGCCGCCGCCGTGGCGTGGCGCTCGCGAGCGGTCACCGCAGCCGAGTACGCCCGCCGGACCGCCAGAGCCACGCCTTCGGAGAACTCCTGAAGATCCTCCTGCGCGGCGTTGGCCTGCTCCTTGGCGGCTGCCACCGCGGCGCGATGCCGACCGCCCGAGAAGAGGTCGACGCTGGCTTGCGCCATGAGCGCGAAGGCTTCTCCATGGCTGCCGAAGAGGCTCTTGTCATTGAGGTCGTAGCGGGCCACGAGGCCGACCTTCGGCAGGCGCGCCGCTCGTTCGGCCTCGGCTTCGAGCCGCGCTGCTTCGACCCGGCTTTGCGCCGCGCCCAGGTCCGCTCGATGCGCCGCCGTCCCCAGCCAGTCGTCCAGCTCGTGGATGACGGGCCGCGGCTCGCCGAGCGGGGCGAGCTCGAAGTGGCTGTCTTGATCCATCGCCAACCGAAAGGCCAGGTTGGACTCGGCCACCGCCGCATCGCCCTTGGCTTCGGTCAACATGTCTTCGACCCGCGCTTGCTCGACCTGGGCTCGCAAGAGCTCCGAACCGACGAGCATCCCTTGCTCGACGTAGGAGCGAGCGAGCTGCACGTGGGCGGTCACCGTCGCCAGTGACCGTTGCAACAGCTCGACGTTCTCCCGTGCTTCGGCGAGTTGGATGTATGCGGCGGCGGCGGCGAGTGCGGCTGAATCCTGGCTCCAACCTCTCGTCGCGTCCGCGGCCGACGCTGCGAGCTCGGCTTGCCGAATACGGGTCGACACCTCGCCACCCGTGTAGATCGGCATTGAAACCTCGAAGCGAGTCAGCGAGTTCTCGATTGCGTCCGGCTGATTGGGATCGCCGGATACGAAATCGGCAAACGAGAAGCGTTCTTGATTGAGTTGCAGGGCGAAAGCCTCGGCGGGCGAATCGGTGCGCAGCCACACTTCTTGGAGCTGCAGCCGCGGCAAGCGGTACGCCTTGGCCTCGCTGAGAGCTTGCCGGCTGGCCGCCAGGCGCGACTCTGCCGACGCCACCTGGCGGGCATTGGTTCGCGCCCGTGCCATCGCCTCGCGCAGCGAAAGCTCTTGCGACCGCAGCGGCGACGCCGTCGCGGCGATACAGATCAATAGGACGAGAGGTCGTCGCATAGAGGTTCCGATCGGTGGAGCGTGAGCGCGGCCGTCGCCTCACCGCACCATCTGAGTCATCCCGGCCGCAACAACTTGGAGTCAAAGTCGGCGCAATCGGTTTCAAACCCGAGTCGACCACTCCGACACGGGTGACTCGTTCGTCATAATGTGGTCGCGATGAGCAACGACGAAGGGACTCCCATCGACCCGAATTTGACGCCGCAACAGGCGATCCCACGGCTGCTCGAGGTGCACGGCAACCGTCTCTATGGACTCGGGCTACGCCTCTGCGAGAGTCCGGAGGCGGCGCGCGATCTGGTGCAAGAGACCTTTCTGCGTGCCTTCCGCCACTGGGATCGCTTCGAAGGGCGCTCGGATCCCGGGACCTGGCTGTATGCCATCGCCGCCAATACGTGCAAACGACTGAGCCGCAAGCGGGCCGGCGAGCCGCGACATCTCGAGCCGCTCGAAGCGTTGATGCCGAAACGGGGCGAGCCAGTTCTCGCACCAGACGGGGCGGTTGGGCAGCCGGAGTCCGAGCTGCGGCGCCGCGAGGCCCAGCGCATCGTCGGCGAGGCACTGCAGGAGCTGCCCTTCGACTACCGCCTGCCCCTCGTCCTGAAAGACATCGCGGAGCTCTCGGTCGGGGAGGTCGCCGAGATTCTGGGTCTCAAGGAGGGAACCGTGAAGACCCGGGTGCACCGGGCTCGCCTGAAGCTGCGCCAGCTTCTCGAACGCAACCTGCCGCGCGTCGAGATGCCCGAGCACGACCACGCACGCAGCGTCTGTCTCGACCTCCTCGAGGCGAAACAGGCGGCGATGGATCGAGGCGCCCCGTTCCCCTTCTCCGAGGAGGAGCTCTGCGTACGTTGCCGTGCCCTGCTGGAGAGCCTCGATCTCGCGCACGAAGCCTGCCATTCGCTGTTGGGCGGTCCGCTGCCACCCGAACTTCGGGCGCTCATCCAGCAGCGCGCGCGCGACGCTGCCGAGTAGTTTCCACCACCCGGCTCTCGGATCAGGCACTGCACCAATCCGGCGCGCGATGAACCGCGTCGTGCAGCTTTCGTACAATCTGGTTCAGATGCGCCACCGGTCCGCCCCGCTGTTGTCTATCGCGATCTTGAGCGCCCTGGTTTCGGGGCCTCTCGCCGCCGCGTCATCCGGCGCCGATCTACAGCCGTCGAAAACCACGCTCAGCCCGCGGCATCAGCGGTGGCTCGAGGAAACGGAACCGATTCGCTATCGACAGGAGACCGAGGCCTTCGAGGCTCTGTCGCAGGGCTACCAGCGTGACGCCTTCATCCAGCAATTCTGGCGCGTGCGCGACCCCTACCCGCAGACCGGCCTCAACGAGTTCCGTCAGCTCTGGGAGAACCGCACCGAGGCGTACGTGAAGTCTTTGGGAGACACCTTCGGCGATCGAAGATTCGTCTGGATGCTGGCCGGTCGCCCATCGCGCACGATTGACGTGCGCTGCAGCAGTCTGATGCCGCCTTTGACGATCTGGTTCTACCCGGCGAGTGAGCGTCTGGATCGGAACTTCGCCGTCATCTTCCGCCGCCGGGGCGGCGCGGATCGCTGGCAGTGGTGGGACGGTCACTTCGGCCTCGAGGGCCTCGTCGACGGGCCGGATGCCTTCGGCCAGACGGGAGACGCCCTGCGGCGGCTCGTCGCCACCCAGTGCGACCAGGGTGCGGCCGTCGTCACTGCGTCGCAGATCTCGATCGGCCGAGACGACTTGCAAGCCGCTCTCCGGCCACCCGTCGACCTCGACTGGGTCAAGCGCTTCACCGGCCGGTCCACCGACCTGCCGCCCGATTCCGCGACCTTCCCGGCCCAACTCGCCATCCGCTACCCGGGCGTGCATCGAACGCGAACCGTCCTGCAGGCAATCGTCGAGGTGCCGGCCAAAGAAGTGGAGGCCGCGCAGCAGGATGGTGGTCGCAACTTCGACTTTCTGGTCGACGGCGAGATCTTGCGCGGCCAGGAGCTGTTCGAGAGCTTTCGTTATCGATTTCAGCTGCCGGCCACCGCCGACGCCGAAGAACTCCCGTTGTTGCTGGAGCGCTATCTCCGGCCTGGCGCATGGACCTTGGTGCTCAAGGTCGAGGACGTGCACGGAGGCCGCTACTTCCGTACCGAGCGCGCCATCGAGGTTCCGGCTTTGACAGGCCCTGCCGCACCAGCCGAGGCCGCCGTGCAGCCCGCTTCACCGGCGGCGATCGGGAGTTTGCTTCCGGTCGAGGTCGCTCCGATTCCGGTCGAGCCGAGCATCGAGCTATTGCCGATGCCGGCGGACTTGACCACCGGTCGGCTCCGGGTCACGGCGCGAGTCGGCGGCGAGGGCGTTTCAGCGGTCGAGTTCTGGCTCGACGGCTCGCCGGTGTTGCGCAAGACCCGGCCGCCATTCAGCGTCGAGCTCAACCTGGGCCGTGCCCCTCGATCGCACGCCATCCAGGCCGTCGCCCTGGATGCCGCCGGCCACGTACTCGCTCGAGACCGTTCTGAGGTCAACGGCGGCCCGAACCGTCTCGCCGTGCATCTGCTCGAACCGCGCAACGGAGGCACCCCGGGCACGACGCTGCGGGCTCGTGCCGAAGTCGAGGTTCCGAACGACTCGCGGCTCGACCGCGTGGAGTTCTATCTCAATGGCACTCGCCTGGCGACGCTTTACCAGCCGCCGTTCACCCAGCCCCTCGTCGTGCCACAAGGCGACCAGATCACCTACGTCCGTGCCCGAGCCTGCCTGACCGACGGGCGCTGCAATGAAGACATCGTCTTCCTCAACAAGCCCGAGAACCTCGGCCAGGTGGACGTCCATTTGGTGCAGCTCTACGTCACGGTGGAGGATCGGCGCGGCCACCCGGTCGAGGACCTCGACTCCAGCGCGTTCGCGGTGCAGGAGGACGGCGACGCGCAGACCATCCGGCGCTTCGAACAGGCCCGTGACCTGCCCGGCCATTCGATGGTCGTCCTGGATCTCTCCACTTCCATGGCGGACGAGCTCTCCGACGCCAAGAAGGCGATCCTCGGCTTCTTCGAGAACGTCCTCTCGCCGCGCGACCGGTGCTCCGTGCTCACCTTCGCCGATCGGCCCCAGCTGGTGGTTCCGTTCACCGGCGACCTGGAGATCCTGCGGGGCGGCGTCGCAGGGCTCCAGGCCAACGGCGAAACCGCCCTGTGGGATGGCTTGATCCAGGGGCTCTTCCAGTTCGGTGGCCTGCGCGGCAAGCGGGCACTGATCGTCATCACCGACGGCGAAGACTCGGTCAGCTCCTTCAGTTTCGACGACGCACTGGACTACGCCGCTCACTCCGGCGTCACCATCTACCCGATCGCCATCCGTCTCCCGTCGCGCGCCGTCGAAGCCCATGCGCGCTTGCGCCAGCTCGCCAAGACGACCGGGGGTCGGGCCTTCTTCATCGACCGGGTCAATCGCCTCGAGGCGATCTACCGCACCATCGAAGAGGAGCTCCACAGCCAGTATTTGATCGAATACCAGTCCACCCATACCGAGGGCAAGGACTTCCGGCGCGTCGAGGTGGGCGTGAACCGCGCCGGCCTGACCGCTCGCACGGTGCCGGGCTACTACCCTTGAGCCGATCCGATCCGGGAGCGCTCACTGTCCACCCGCCGGGTTCAAGGATGCCCACCCTGGTTCTCGCCTCCGCCTCGCCGCGCCGCCGCACGCTGCTGGAATCGCTCGGCGTCGAGTTCGTGCAACGACCGGCCGCGGTCGACGAGACGCCGTGGACGGGCGAGACACCGAAACGCTATGTCGAGCGCCTGGCCGCCGACAAGGCGAGAGCCGAAGCTCGGCCGGGCGAGGTCGTGCTCGCGGCGGACACCACCGTGGTCCTGGAGGGCCGGCTGCTGGGCAAGCCGGCCGATGCCCCTGAAGCCCGCGCGATGCTCTCCAGCCTGGCGGGGCGATGGCACGAGGTGTTCAGCGGGGTGGCTCTGTTCGATCCCGAGCGCGGCGAGCTCGCCCAGGGCGTCGAGCGGTCACGAGTGCGAATCGCCCCCCTCACGGGGGCTGAGATCGACTGGTACGTGGCGACCGGCGAACCGTTCGACAAGGCGGGCGGCTACGCCATACAAGGACGGGGCGCACTCCTGGTCGAGACCATCGAGGGCAATTACACCAATGTCGTCGGGCTTCCCATGCCCACCGTCTATCGCCTGTTCCGCGCGCTTGGCTTGGATCTTCTCTCCGCGGTGGGAGAAAGATCGGTCGGCTGAAGTATCACAGCCGGTCTTTCCGTATCCAGACCTCCAGCGGCCGGCTATCTCGGTTCGTCGGTCGGATCGAGGCGACCCGTCGATACCTCGCTCGCTCGAGGCGATGCAATGCCCCCCACATCCGTCGAAGGGCGCTGGGCCGACCACCCCGGAATGCGACCTCATGAGCCGTGATGTCTTCCTCGGTGAGCACGAGTTCCAGAATCGCCGCAGGCGGATTCTTCTCGAGCCTTCCAAGGTCGCCAAGCAGAACGCGATCCGGACAGACGTCGAACCATTGCACAGACGCGAACATCGCTGACGGGCGCCCGCTCATCAGGTGGAAGATGGGAATGTCTGGGAAAGTCACGAGCCCGTCGTTCGGACGAGTCCATCGCTGGACTGCCCCGTTCGCTATGTCGATCGCCTGCGCCGTCGATGCGGAGAGACGAAAGCCGTTCAGTGCTTCGATCTCAGACCGCCCGCGCGCCGCGAGCACGGACGGTTCCTGCCAGCCGGCGAAGTCGTATGGAATCGCCAGCCGAGCCCAGGTCGCCATCGCCAGACAGACCCAGCAGCCGACGACGACCGCACCGCGCCGTCGTGGACTGGAGCTCGAGGTTCCGAACGTGCTCTCGAGCAGCATGGCGAGGGCCAGGACGCCACCCGGAATCACGATCGGCTCGTTGAAGCCCCACGACAGGCTCAAAGCGAAAGCCACCGACAGTGACACCGTCGTCATCAACAGCACGGACCTCTGGGACCCGGTCAGGCCTCTCCGCCAAGCCAGCCACATGAGCCTGACGGCGAGCGCCGCCGCAAAGACCACCCCCATGTATGTCAAGGCTCGCTGAGGCAGACGAGCGAGCCCGATGAGGCGGGTTCCACAGCTCCAGGCCAGAAGCACTCCGACAGCAAGCGCCGCAAGCGTTGCGGCCGTCCACCACACCAGCCTCGAACGATCCGGCGAGGCATCGACCGTCTTCAGCCGTAGGCGGGTCGTGGAGGCGGCCACGACCGCTCCGAGAAGACCCAACGCGGCGGGAACGGCGAAATGGAGATCACGAAAGGAATTGGTGACGAAGCGAGGGACCTCCGCCAGCACGGAACCTTTCATCTCCGGGCCGAGCAGGAGGGTGTCTTGGATCGCCAGCCCGAGCGCGTGCGTGGAGAACAACCAGGTCACCATGGCGGCGGTCGGGATACCGAAACCGAGCGACAGGCCCAGCCACAGCCGGCGCCAACGACTCTCGCCGCGATGGCACGACCACACGAAGAGGAGCACGCCCAAGAGCGCAGATAGAAATACGAGGCCTGTCGTCTGCTTCGTCCACAGGCACAACGCGGCGCCTACCCCGCCCACCGCCGCCCAGCCAAACACCCCGCGTTCCTTTGACAACGCCCGACTCAGGCTCCATCCGGCGAGCACCGCCCACAGGATCGAATCCATGTTGTACAGCAACAGGATCTCGGTCGTATTCCCGGACGCAAGCACCACTCCGGTGATCACGGCCAACGTCGCCACAGACGACCGCGCGACGTCCCGCATCCATACAAAGAGAAGCCCAGCCAGCGCCAGCCGGAGGACGATTCCGAGGAGTCGAGGAGCGATCAGGGCAGCTCCGAAGGCGGAGTAGAGCAGCGCGTTCAGCAGCGGCTCCAGCGGCGGAACGTAGAGGAAGAAGTCCCGATAGGGCACGTGCCCCGTCGCGATCTTGGATCCGAAAACGAGAAAGTATCCGTCCAGGGTGAGACCGATCGCCCGGTTCCACCACAGCGAGAGGAAGACGGCACATCCGGCGCAGGTTCCGAGCAGCCCGAGCAGCTCGGTACGAGAGAAGGCGGACCCGCGAGAACGGATCGACTCGCGATCGCCAGCCGTCAGCCCGACGTCCGCTGGCTCGCTCACGGAAGCGTCGGCAGGATTGGAGGCGTGGCGATCAACCACCGATCTTGATGGGTTCTCCTAGCTCATCCAGCGAGAAATTGGCCATGATCTGATGCCCGTTGAAGTCCAGTACTCGAAGGTCTTCCGCTTCGGCCAGATCGTCTGAGATCGAGTCGAATGACTGCCCATAGCGGGCCTTGACAGCATCCAGTTTGACTTCGTAGGCAATGAACTTGTTGATGCCCTTGTAGCGCAGTTTGCTGAGCAACCGCTCGTCGATCAGGTCGCCGTATGTCGACAGCGCGAGGATCGGGCCGGTGCCGGTAAAGATGAGATAGGCATGTGGGTCGCTCATGGGCTCTCCAGATCGGTTGCCGAAAACATTGCGAGTCTAGCAGCTCGCAACGGCACCGAGCAGCGCCTCCGGGGTCGGAGGAGCCCCCGCTGCGGAGCGCGCGTCGCCCGTGCGAACCACGACGACGGAGTGCGCGAGCAAGGACGATAGAGTCGTCGAACATGCTGCAGCCGTCACCTCTCCTTCCCGCCGTCCTGCTCGTGCGCACGCAGGAGGCGGGCAATATCGGGGCCGCGGCGCGTGCCATGGCCAACATGGGGCTGTCGGAGCTCCATCTCGCCGCGCCGCGCGCCGATCCCGCGGATCATGCCGCCCTGGCCTTCGCGGTCGGCGCCCGTGATCTCCTCGCGGCGGCGCGGCGGCACGACAGCTTGCCACAGGCGCTGGCCTCCTTCGCACACGTCGTTGGTACCACATCAGAGCGTGACCGGGCGGCCAGTCCACCTCCGATCAGCGCCGCGGACCTGCCGAGACACCTCGCAACGCTTCCGAACGGCACTCCGACCGTCCTGGTATTCGGACCGGAATCGTCCGGGCTGACTCGCGACGAGCTCTCTCTGTGCCAGGTCGTCGTCCAGATTCCGTGCGCCCCCGAGCATCCGACCCTCAACCTCGCCCAGGCCGTCCTGCTGGTCGCCTACGAGATGCACCAAGCGCGAATGCGCGGCAACTCTTCTCTGGAGTCCGCGGAGGACGAAGACGATCTGCCGGCCGCGACCGAGCAGCTCGACGGCCTGGCGGCCCAGCTCGATCCTCTCCTCAGGCGCATCGGGTTCGCGCGCGACAGCTCCTACCGAGCGGTCAAGCGGGATCTTCGACAACTGCTCGCCCGCGCCTCTCCCAACCGTCGGGAGGTGCGCATTCTGCGCGGCATCGCCCGCCGCGGCATGCACGCGCTTGGTCGCTCAGCGCCGGTGATAGACTCACAGCCCCATTCGCCGCAGGGACCAGCCGGCAATCCCGACGAATCCGAGGAGAGTGGATGAAGCAGGATACCCCTCCCCGCCAGGTCGTGTTCGACCCGACGCCGGAGATCTTTGCCACCAATCACCAGGGCGGATTCACCTTCCCGCTCACCGTGGGCGGGGTGGCCGCGGTGGAAACGGGCGCCTACGACGAGGTCCGAATCATGATCTCTGCCTGGCATCCGTCGGGGCAGCGGACGATCGAGTTGGACCGGGCCTACATCGAACTGCGCGGCGCCTTCGATCCGACCGAAGAGCACTGGGCGACCCTGGCCGAGATCGAACCGGTCGTGCCGCCGTATGGAGCGGATTCCTTCGACGGCTGGATCGTGCTGCCGATCTTCGCCGCGCAGAGTCGATTCCTGGTCATCGGCTCCGGTTTCGAGCCTCGGGCCCGCCTCCAGGTCCGCACCGTCGCCTATTTCGTCGCTTAGAAGAAAGAGCCGACCGAAGTCAGCCCCACCCCCCAACTCCCAAGCCTCAAGCCCCAAGCCTCAAGCCTCAAACCCCAAGCCCCATGCCCAATACCGACTCGCATATCGAACTGCTCTCGCAACTCGCTCAGCCGGCCAACAGCAGGATCGTGCTCCTCGTCCTCGATGGCGTCGGCGACCTGGTGACCGCGGATCAAGCCCAGACGGCCCTGCAGCGCGCAGCCACGCCGAACCTCGACGCCCTGGCCGCGAGATCCGCCCTCGGACGCATCGTCCCCGTGACGCCGGGAGTCACGCCGGGCAGCGGACCGGGACACCTGGCGCTCTTCGGCTACGACCCGACCCGGCCGGAAAACGAGATCGGCCGGGGCGTTCTGGAAGCCCTGGGCATCGGACTCGAGGTACGGCGGGGCGATGTCTGCGCCCGCGGCAATTTCGCCACCGTCGACGGAGACGGTCGACTCACCGATCGCCGCGCGGGGCGAATCGCCACCGAGGAGAATCGCCGACTCTGCGACTCGATCCAGGCCGCCCTTCCGTCGTTCGGCGAGTTCGAGGTCACCGTGGCTTCGGGCGAAGGACATCGCTTCGTTCTCTTGCTGCGGGGCCGTGACCTCTCCGCCGAACTCGCCGATACCGATCCGCAAGCCACCGGCGTCCCACCGCGACCGGTCCGGGCGCTCAAGTCCGAGGCCGAGCCCACGGCCGAGAAGGTGGAACGGGTGGCAGCGGCCATCCACGACATCATCCACGGAGAGAGACGGGCGAATCAGATTCTGCTGCGCGGCTTCTCCACGTTGCCCCATCTGCCCCAGATGTCCGATCTCTACAAGATTCGCTGCGGCGCCTTCGCCGGGTACCCGCTCTATCGGGGCGTCGCCAATGCCTGCGGCATGACCGTGGTGCCGTGTGGAAAGCAGCTTTCAGATCTCATCGAGCCCCTCCGCGAACACTGGTCGGAGTTCGATTTCTTCTTCCTCCACGTCAAGCAACCCGACATGGCAGGCGAGGATGGGAATCTCGAAGCGAAGGTGAACGCGATCGAAGCGGTCGACGCCGCGCTGCCGGAGGTCCTGGCTCTGAAGCCCGACGTCGTGGCGATCACCGGCGACCACTCCACCCCGGCGCCGCTCGAGGGCCACAGTTGGCACCCGGTGCCGCTTCTCGTGCATTCGGATCGGTGTTTCGTCGACAGCGTGCCGACCTTCGATGAACAGGCTGCAATCGCGGGGCACCTCGGCACGATCCCGTCCCGGCACCTGCTCGGCCTGCTACTCGCCAACGCGGGCCGGCTGGCGAAGTTCGGGGCCTGAGCCGGTCGAACCTGCGGTTCTGGCGCCGGCTGTGGCTCAGTTCGGCGATGAGTAACGGACGGAGGGCTCCCGGGTCCGCGCGCCGCCCGGCGAGCCCGAGCCTGGGATACCGGCCGTGCAGGGTCCAGTCGTCGAGCTGTGCCACTGCCGCATTTCCCCCGCCGGCGCATGGCGTGGCCGGGGCTTGATAAGATGACGGGGTTCGACGTTTTCGAGGAAAGAAGGATATGGGCGAAGGTACTGCCAAAGCGACTGAAAACCGCGTAGTCATCAATCTGAACGACACCCTGCTGGAGCTCATCGAGGCGGACATCACCGAGCTGGACGTCGACGCCATCGTCAACGCCGCCAACGAGGACCTGAAGATGGGTGGCGGAGTCGCCGGAGCGATCCGCAAGAAGGGCGGTCCGTCCATCCAAAAGGAGTGCGATCGGATCGGTCGCAGCGCGGTCGGGAGCGCCGTCCTCACGGGTGCCGGAGAGCTGCCGTTCAAACACGTCATCCACGCCGTCGGCCCGCGCATGGGAGAGGGCGACGAAGACCGAAAGCTGGCTTCGGCAGTGCGCTCGGCGCTGGCGCTGACTGACCGGCACGGCCTCCGATCTCTCGCCATCCCGGCGATCTCCACAGGCACCTTCGGGTATCCGATGGACCGCTGCGCACGGATCACCCTGACCGAGATTCACCGCTACCTCCAGGGCGGCACCAAACTCGAACGCGTCGTCGTCTGCCTCTATGACGAGGCCGCGTACAAGACATTCATCCGCGAGCTCCGCCGAGGGTTCAGATAGGGCCGGCCCCCCAACCCGATCCAAGGGGCGAGGCCTCCACTCCCCCGCCCCGAGGGGCGAGTACCGCCTTGTTGGCCACGACTTGCCATTGATCACGACTCCCTCGCCCCTCGTTCCTCGTTCCTCGCTCCTTCCGCTACACTTTCCGCCGCCATGTTGACGCGGATTCGAGATCAGGCGCGCAGCCGGATCGCGGCTCGTATTCGTGAGCTCTACGGCCTCGAGCACGATCCGATCGCGGAAATCCCACCGCGCCGCGAACTCGGCGATCTGGCCTTCCCGGTCGGATTGCACCTGGCGCGCGAGCTGAAGCGCAACCCGCGTGCGATCGCCGAGGAGATCGCCGCCGACCTCGAGCTCCCGGCCGGCGTGGGCCAGCTTCGCGTGGAAGGGGCGGGATATCTGAATCTCTTCATGGACCGCTCCGCGGCGGCGGCGGAGCTCATTCTCAATCCGATTCTCGCTCCCGCCCGCTCGGAGGGCGGCAAGGTGATCATCGAACACACCAACATCAATCCCAACAAAGCGGCGCATATCGGCCACCTGCGCAATGCCGTGCTCGGAGACATCCTGGCCCAGGGACTGCGCGCCCGCGGCCATCAGGTGGAGGTCCAAAACTACATCGACGACACGGGAGTCCAGCTCGCCGACGTCGTGGTCGGCTTCACCGAACTACGCGGCATGGACCAGGGGGCGATCGCCAGCTTGCCGGAACCCTTCGACTATTACTGCTGGGACCTGTACAGCGAAGTCGGACGCTGGTACGAGGCTGATCCGGACAGGGGCGCCCTGCGGCGCAAGATCCTTCACGAGCTGGAGACCGGGGAGGGCGAGCGGGCCCGGATCGGCGAGCTGGTGGCGCGGCGGATCGTGGCTCGCCATCTCGCCACCATGCAACGCCTCGGCATCGGCTATGACCTGTTGACCCATGAGAGCGCCATCCTCGGCCTTCACTTCTTCCGCCAGGCCTTCGAGCAATTGCGGGAGCACGGTGCCATTCATCAGGAGCAGGAGGGCAAGAACGTCGGTTGCTGGGTCATGCCCTTGTCGGAGTCGCAAGAGTTCGCCGGCCTCGAGGACCCCGACAAGGTGATCGTGCGCTCCGACGGCACCGTGACCTACGTCGGCAAGGACATCGCCTACCAGCTCTGGAAGTTCGGCCTGCTCGGCAAGGACTTCAACTACCGCTACTGGTCGGAGCAGTCCCTCTGGGAGACGACCTACCAGGCGGGGGCTGACGAGCATCCCGAGTTCGGCAACGGCTCGCGCGTCATCAACGTGATCGACAACCGCCAGAGCTACCTCCAGAAGATCGTCCGCGCCGGCCTCGAGGCCCTCGGCTACGAACGGGAGGCCGCGGCGTCGATCCACTTCGCCTACGAGATGGTGGCTCTGTCACCCGCCGCCGCCCGCCAGATGGGGATCGAAACGGCCGGTTCCGAGGAGGGGGAACGAGCCGTCGAGATGTCGGGCCGCAAAGGGATCGGCGTCAAGGCGGACGATCTGCTCGACCTTCTCGAAGCCCGCAGCCGCGAGGAGATCACGGCGCGCAACCGGGAGCTGGCGGACCCCGAAGTCGCCGAGTTGTCCCGGCAGATCGCGATCGCGGCGATTCGCTTTTTCATGGCCCGGGCCACGACCACACGGGTGATCGCCTTCGACTTCGAGGAGGCACTCAGCTTTGAGGGCGACAGCGGACCGTATCTGCAATATGCCTTCGTGCGGGCCCAGAACATTCGCCGCAAGCTGGCCGATGCCGGCCTGGCCGACAGCGTCCCCACGGAGAATGTGGCAGTCCTGCCGTCGGCGTTGTGGAGCGACGATCTCTGGGAGTTGGTCTTGCTCGTCGCCCAGATTCCCGAGGTCGTGGAGCGCGCGACCGACACGCTCGAGCTCTCGTTTCTCGCCCGCCACGCTCACGATCTGGCACAGGCCTTCAACGCCGTCTATCACCGCCACCCGATCCTGCAGGAAGACGACCCACAGCTGCGCACGGTGCGACTGGCGGCGACCCTGGTCTTCATGCGCGGTCTGGAGGCCCTGGCGGGCCTCCTCGGCATCCCCCTGCCGAGCAGGATGTGAGGGAAGGGGCGAGGCACCCCGGCCCCCCGCCCCGAGGAGCGAGGCACCCCGCGCCCCCACCCCGAGGAGCGAGGCCCCCCGCGCCCCCGCCCCGAGGGGCGAGTTGCGTCTTGACCGTCTCTCCTCGCTCCTCGCTCCTCGCTCCTCGCTGCCCGCTACCCGCTACCCGCTGCCCGGTACCCGCTACCCGCTACCCGCTGCCCGCTGCCCGCTGCCCGCTGCCCGCTACTACCGCGATGCTAGACTCTCGCCACCGATAGGAAGGAGCTGCTATGGCCTCACGTGCCGCCCGCTGGATATGGATCTTCGTCTTGTTCCTGCTGCTCGTCATCAGCTGGCAGTGGATGTCCACCCGCAAGCGGATCGCCCGCCTCAACGCCGGTTATGTCGATCAGCTCAGCAACAAGGTGGATTCACTCAACAAGTGGGGCGCCACCTGGGCGGGTAACGTCGCCGATCATGCCTCCACGTCCATCTTTCACGCCTTCGCGGCCGGGATTCAGCCGGCGGTGCTGGCCGGGCGGGCGGATTCTCTCGAGCAAGCCAAGGCACAGATCCTCCAGCTCCCCGAAGTCAGCTTCGTGCACGTCATCAAACCGGACGGCACGGTCCTGATGTCCAGCGACGATAAGTACTCGACGACCGGACGCGCCGACGACGAGCGCACCGCCTGGGCATTGGGCGCGACCAAACTCATCACCCGCGACGGGGCTGTGCCGGGCACCCTGGAGCTCGCCGCCCCGATCGTCGGGACCACCGGTCCCCGCGCGGTGCTATGGATGGGCATCAAGCGGCAAGGCATGCTGGACGCGGCCCGACCGAAGCAGGCCGGAGAGTAGCAGGAGCCGCGGGCGGGGGGCCTGGGGCGGGACAGTCTTCTGGCGAACGCGAGAAGCAAGAGGCGAGAAGCGAGTCACTCCGGATCTCGTTTAGCGATCCCGTATCTCACATCCGGGCAGGAAGGGCCAACTGGCGGCTGGATGGGGTGGGGGAACCGGTAGCTGGAAGCTGGTGGCTGGCGGCCGGTCGGGTGGGGGCTTCAGTACGCCAACAACTCGCGGGCTGCCTGCAGGACCTTCTCCTTCGTCGGCGACAGCTCCTCCTCCAGTACCCGCGCATAGGGTACGGGGCGATCGGCGAAGGCGACGCGTCGGATCGGCGCGTCGAGCCACGCGAAGCCGGCGTTCGCCGCTCTCGCCGCCACTTCGGCGCCGAAGCCACCCGTCATCTGTGCCTCGTGCACGATGAGCAGGCGTGAGGTGCGTCGCACGGACTGCACGAGAGTGTCGAGATCGAGCGGCACGAGCGTCCTCAGGTCCACGACTTCCGCCTCGACCCCCTCCTGCGCCAACACCCCCGCCGCCTCGAGGCAAGTCCAGGTCGTCACGCCGTAGCCGATCAAGGTCAGGTCCTTGCCGCGTCTGGCAACGCGAGCCTTGCCCAGGTCCTCCGGAGGAAGGTCCGGCGGCAGAACCTCCTTGATGCGCCGATAGAGGTACTTGTGTTCACAGAAGACGACCGGATTGGGATCGCGAATCGCCGCCTTCAGCAGTGCCTTCGCATCCAACGCCGTCGCCGGACAAACCACCTTCAAGCCGGCGACGTGTGTGAACCAGGCCTCCGGGTTCTGCGAGTGGAATGGACCCGCCCCCACGCCGCCTCCCGAAGGCAAACGGATGACCACCGGACAAGGCACTTGCCAGCGGTAATAGAGCTTGGCGGCTACGTTGACCAGCTGGTTGAAGCCGCAGGTGATGAAGTCGGCGAACTGCATTTCCACCACCGGACGAAAGCCCAGGATCGCAGCGCCGACCGCTATGCCGATGGTGCCGCTCTCCGCTATCGGTGTGTCCCGGACGCGTTCCGGCCAGCGCGCATAGAGCCCTCGAGTAGCGCGGAAGGCCCCTTCGAAAGCCGCGATGTCCTGGCCCATCAGCAGCACGTGGCTGTCGCGCTCCATCTCCTCCGTCAGCGCCTGGTGAATCGCCTCGACGTACGTGATCGGCGTCCCGGTCTCACCGGAATCCGCCTGTGCGTAACGCAAGACCCTCTGGCTGGGATCGAGCGGTTGGAAGCCCGGCGCCGGCGCCAGGGCCGGGCGGTGCGCCGTCTCGCGACGCGGCGCCGCCGCGTCGAGGGCCGAATCGATCGAGGATTCGACGAGCTCCTCGACACGCGCGTTCAAGGCGGTCTCGATCTCCTCGCTGAGCACGCCGGACGAGCGGAGATGCCGCGCGTAGTTCGGCACCGGGTCGTCGGCGACATAGCGCTCCAGATCCGCCTCCGGGACGACCTTGAGCGAGTCATCCCCTTCGCTGTGGCCACGCATGCGCCCGAGCATCGCTTCGATCAGCGTCGGTCCCTCGCCGCCGCGCGCCCACTGCACCGCCTTGCGGACAGCGGCGGCGATCGCTTCAGGATCGTTGCCGTCCACGGTCACCGCGGGGATGCCGTAGCCGACCCCCCGGTCGGCGAGGCGCTCGGCCGCATATTGCTCCCGGGTCGGCGTCGAGAAGGCATAGCGGTTGTTCTCGATGACGAGAACCAACGGGAGCTTCCACACCGCGGCCATGTTGAGACCCTCGTGGAAGTCGCCCGTCGACGTCCCGCCCTCGCCGATGAAGTTCAACGCCACACGGTCCGTGCCTTCGAGCTGCCGTGCCAGTCCGCAACCCGCGGCAACCGGGATCATTGCGCCCAGGTGACTGATCATGCCGACGTGATAGATCCCCGCCTCCGGCGCCAGGTAGCCGTAGTGGAAAGATCGCTCGATGCCGTGCGAGAAGCCGGCGTCGCGACCCAGCAACTGGGCGGCGAGGACCTGGAGGAGTTCCATAGGTTCGGGCCGTCGTCCATCCGGTTGACCGAGGCCGAGTCCGGGAAAGGTTCTGGCCGGATCCAGATAGACGGCAAGAATCGCGCCGAGATCCCGGTGCAACGTGCAAAGAACGTCGCCCGCCTCTAGCGCCAGCCCCGCCGGCACGGTGGTCGCCTCGTTCCCCACCTCGCTGTACCACTTGGAGACTCGCCCCGTCTTGAGGAGATTTTCGAACCGCGCGTCGAAGCGGCGCGCCAGCAACATCATTGCGTACAGCCCTAATTGATCGCGCGCCGACATGGGGGTGGAGAGTGTAGTGGGCGGAAGAAGCGAGAAGCAAGAAGCGAGAAGAGAGCCAGAGGCTGCGGTTCGCCCGCTAGCCCGGAAAAACCACCCATCGTCTCTTAGCGCCCTGGCTCATCGCGAGGCCGCTCTTGCCCAGGCGGCAGAAAGCCGAATCATGCAACGGCCGGGTTGCGTCTCGCTTCCCGCTTCTCGCCTCTCGCTTCTCCGCTCCCCGCTCGTCATTCGCCACTCACGACTCGCCCCTCGCTACTTCCCAGTCAGCTTCCTCACTCGCGCTTCCATCTCGGCGCGGTGGTCGAAATCCGGGTCGAGGCCGATGAGAATCAGAAGAGCGGTGTCCGCCCCCCGCGCGTCACCCTTCTCGAGAAAGGACTCGAGCTGCTCGATTCCCTGACGGATCGCGCGTTGCTTGCGCTCCTCCTCCTGCATCCCGCGAACCTCCTGGCTCATCGCCAGTGCCCGATCCGGCGCCAGGTCAGTCGCCGCCAACCGCCGCGCCACGTCCAGTGCCCCTATCCAGTCGCATCGGCCACAGCAAGCGAGATACTCCGTCTCGAGCGCCTCCAGCTCATTCGATTCCTCCTCGCGCTCCCGGCCGGTGTCGAGCTGCCGGCCGTAATTCTGCAGCGTGACTCGCGTCACGCCGAGGTCCGACAGGGCATCGAGCTCGCGCTCGGCAGATTCCCAGTCGCCCTGCGCGAGCAGCGACTCCAGGCGCTCACGGTGACTCTCGACGCGATCGTCTCGGGAGCGCTCCTCGCGCCGACTCTCGAGCTCGCGTTCGAAGTCTCGACGCTCGGCGCTCTGCGGAGCCGACTCCCTGAGCATCTCCAGCCAGCGCTCAGCCTGCCGGAGATCCCCCTCCTGTAACGCCTGGTGCCCCGAGTCGACCAGATACTGGAGTCGCTGACGGTCAGCCGTCGATTGCTTCAGCTTCTGCAGGCGGCTCTTCAAGTCGTCCAGCCGGGCATGTCCAGGCGCCATCTCCTCCACCGTCTCCAGCGTCATGCGCGCCAGCTCGGGCTTGCCCTCCTCGAGATAGCGCTCGAACAGTCCGATTGCCTGGGCTAGTCGGCTGCCCTCTCTGGCCGCGGCCTCTTCCAGCGCGGACTGTACGTCCAAGACACCGCCGTCGACGAACGGGGCGAGCGCCTCGATGAGCGCCACCGCATTGGGATAGCGCGCGTCCCGCTGTCGTGCCAGCGCACGCTGCAGCACAGCGCTGAGCTCTTCGGCGTGCGGCAGGTCCGGAACACGGTCGATGAGCGGGATCGGATCCTCGTGAATACGCTTGAGAAAGAGCCCCTGCGGCGAGCTTCCTTCGAATGGAAGCGACCCGGACAGCATTTCGTAGAGCACGAGACCGAGCGAGTAGAGATCCGTCCGGTGGTCGAGAGGTTGATCGCTCTCGACCCGGGCTTGCTCCGGAGAGCAATAGGCCAGCTTGCGAACTACACCACCCGTCGACTCCAGCTTCGACAGGTCGCCGGCCCGGTAGACCCATGCCAGCCCGAGGTCGATGATCTTGACCTGCGCCGATTCGCTCTCGTCCTCGGTCAAGAGCAGATTGTCCGGGCTGACCTCCTGATGTACCAGACCGGCGCCGTGAATGGTCGCTAGTCCGCTCAGGGTCTGGACGGCGATGCCGACTGCCTCGCTCACTTCGAGGCGCGGTTCGCGACGCATGCGGGATACCAGGTCTTCGCCTTCGACGTACTCCCAGACCATGTAGCTCGAGCCCTCAGGCAGGCGAGCACAGTCGTAGAAGGTGGCCACATTGGCGTGCTTGATCCGGCTGGCAATTCGAGCCTCGCGCTGGAACTGCTCATCCGAGGCGCGATCCCCGATGAGGTCTCGGGGCAAGATCTTGGCGACCCGCTGCTCATCGAGCTGCAGGTGACGGACGAGCAAGACTTCGCCGAGGCCGCTCCCACCGAGCAGACGCTCGACTTCATAACGCTCGTCCAGAATCGATCCGCGCGTGAAGACGTCGCTCATTCCGGCACCGCAGTAACCGCAGCGCTATTCTAACGCTGGTGCCCAGACACTTCGCGGTACGAATCAGACGCCGACCTTCTGCCCGCACGAAGGACAGAAATTCGCTGCCGCCGGCAGGTCGGCACCGCAGTGGGCGCAGGAGGCCGCCGAGCCGCGGCTCATTGCACTCTCGGATAGCTTGCCCTCACCGAGGGCGGCACTCTCCGATGATTCAGCCTGCATCGCTTCCTGCATCAGCTGCGGCAGCATCATGCCCATGCCGGCGCCCATGCCTGCGCCGACACCACCCGCGGCCTCCCCCGATTGCCGAGCCGCATCGCCCATCGCCCGGGCGGTCTTGAACTTCATGTACGCGTTCATGTCGCCGACCGCCGCCATTCCGGTGCGCTCATCGATCAGCTTCTGCACTTCGTCGGAGGGCGAGATGGCACCGAGATACAGATCCACCAGCTCGATACCGTACTTGCTGAAGTCCTCGGCGACTCGCGTCTCGAGACCCATGGCAAGCTCGTCATAGACCTTCGGCAGGTCGAAGATCGAGCGCAGGTTCTCACCCAAGAGATCGGTCAGCCGGGCCACGATGACGTCCTTGAAGTAGGCCTCCACACCGTCCGTGGCGTAGACGCCCTGCGTACCGACGACTTCGTTGACGAACTGCTGGGCGCTCGACACTCGCAAGGCAAACTTGCCGAAGGCGCGCAGCCGCACCATCGACAGCTCGGCATCGCGGTAGACCACCGGTTCCTTGGTCCCCCACTTCATGTCGATGAACGTCTTGGTGGCGACGAAGATCACCGCCGCCTGGAACGGACTCTTGCCCTCGAATGGCAGCCCGATCAGACGAGTCAGAAGGGGCAGGTTCCCGGTCGCCAGCACGTGACGTCCCGGAGCGAAGGTGTCCAGCGCCTTGCCGTCGCGCAGCAAGACGGCTTCCTGACTCTCCTCGACGACGAGCTGGCTGCCCAGCTGGATCTCGGTGGTGCCTTGCTTGGGATACCTCGCCACCATCGTCTGGCCGGTCGGATCGACGAACTGGATGACTTGCATCTGAGATTCCTTCCCGGCGGCCGGCGCTATTCCGATCCCTCGCCGCGAGCGCTGACCAGGCCGTCCACTAGCTGCGCCCGGCGGCTCCACTTCTCTTCCAGCACGCGGACCTGCTCCAATGATGCCTCGAGAGCCGGGGTCACGTCGCCCGAGCCGGGGCTGGGCAGAGCAGCCAGCTGGCCCGCCAGGCGGGAGACGTCGTCGAGCAGCGCGAGATCGAACCGGTAGAGCTTCTCCAGCTCCGCCTCTTCCACCTTGACCACGTCGAAGAATCCGCTCTGACCGTAATCGGCAAGTCGAATCGCCTGTGACAGGCTGTCCAGCCGCTGATCGATGCGCTCGAATTGATGCAACGCGCCGATCTGATCGGCATCGGCCCAGGCCCGAGCCCGCGCCCTCAGCCCGACCTTGATGCGTCCCAGCTCCTCGGCCAGGTGCTCACGCTGCATCCGGTCCACGTCGCGGCGCAGCTCGCGCTCCTGGTAGCCCTTGAATCCGGGAATCTTCGCTCCCAGCCGCTCCACAGGGCTGCGTCGCTGCCCGGCATCGTCGAGTCCGTTGTCCATCGTCGCGTTCCGTCTCAGTCCTTGGCGCGAAGAGAGTAGCAGACGGTGCAGGGGCGCCGACGGCTCGGCTATCAGCTACCAGCTACCAGCTACCAGTCCCCCCGCCCGGCCCGCTGCCCGCTGCCCGCTGCCCGCTGCCCGCTGCCCGCTGCCCGCGAGAATTCTGGACCATCTCGCTTCTCGCCTCTCGCTTCTCGCCTCTCGCTTCTCGCCTCTCGCTTCTCGCCTCTCGCTTCTCGCCTCCCGCTTCTCCTCTCTCCCCCGTATCCCGGCACAATATGTGGGGTTGCACAATTCTTTGTGCACCTATATATTGCGCCCAAGTCCCGATCGTGCGAGACTAGAGAACCTCACCGGGAAGGAGGACGGAGGCCGTGGCCGAATCCCTGCGCAAAGACAAGCGTGCTCAAAAAAGTTCTCAAAACGTCCAGCCATTCCGCCGCGGCGGCGGCCTGAACGTCGTCGATGAAGGGGGCCGCGAAGGGCTCCTCTTCGAGCGTTATTTCACCCGCGAGGGCGTCCATCCCTACGACGAGATCGAGTGGGAGACGCGCGACGCGATCATCAAGAACTGGCGCGACGGCTCCGTGTCTTTCGAGCAGAAGGGCGTCGAGTTCCCGTCCTCCTGGTCGATGAACGCCACCACGATCGTGGCGCAGAAATACTTCCGCGGCCAGCTCGGATCGCCGGATCGCGAGCGCTCGGTGCGGCAGATGATCGACCGGGTCGCCGACACCATCACCGAGTGGGGCCGGCGCGGTGACTACTTCGTCAATGAGAACTCGGCCGAAGTCTTCAAGGCCGAGTTGAAGCACCTGCTGGTCCATCAAAAAGCGTCCTTCAACTCGCCGGTGTGGTTCAACGTGGGGGTCGAGGAGACGCCCCAATGTTCGGCTTGCTTCATCCTCTCGGTGGACGACGACATGCGGTCGATTCTCAACTGGTATACCGAAGAGGGAATCATCTTCAAGGGCGGATCGGGCTCCGGTGTCAACCTCTCCACCCTGCGTTCCTCGCGCGAGTACGTCGAAGGCGGCGGTCATGCCTCCGGACCAGTGAGCTTCATGCGCGGCGCCGACGCCTCAGCCGGCACGATCAAGTCGGGCGGCAAGACCCGCCGCGCGGCGAAGATGGTCATCCTCAACGTCGACCACCCCGACATCGAAGAGTTCATTTGGACCAAGGCCAAGGAAGAGCGCAAGGCACGGGCGCTGCGTGAGGCCGGCTTCGACATGGACCTTGACGGCGCCGACAGCTACTCGCTGCAGTACCAAAACGCCAACAACTCAGTGCGGGTCACCGACGAGTTCATGCGCAGCTACGAGAACGACAAGGACTACGGGCTCAAGGCGGTGCGCACCGGCGACGTGCTGGAGAAGAAGCACGCCCGCGACGTCATGCGAGAGGTCGCCGAGGCCGCCTGGGAGTGCGCCGACCCCGGAATGCAGTACGACACCACGATCAACGACTGGCACACCTGTCCCGAGTCGGGGCGCATCAATGCGTCGAATCCATGCAGTGAATACATGCACCTCGACAACTCGGCCTGCAACCTGGCCAGCCTCAATCTCAAGAAGTTCTATGACTACGAGGCCGACCGGTTCGACGTCGAATCCTTCCAGCGCGCCGTCGAAGTGGTCTTCTCCGCCCAGGAGATCCTGGTCGGCTTCTCTTCCTACCCGACCACCAAGATCGCCGAGAACGCCCGCAAGTTCCGCGAGCTCGGTCTGGGCTACGCGAATCTGGGCGGCTTGCTGATGAGCCTCGGCCTGCCATACGACTCCGACGCCGGCCGCGCCTGGGCGGCGACCATCACCGCCCTGATGTGCGGCTGGGCCTATCGCACCAGTGCCGAGCTGGCCCGCGTCGTCGGCCCCTTCGACGGCTACGAGAAGAACGAGAAGGGAATACTGCGGGTGCTGCGCAAGCATCGCGACGCTCTGGCCGCGATCGACAACAAGCTGGTGCCCAAAGAGGTCTTCCTGGCGGCGCAGAAGGCATGGAAGGACGCCGTCGACATGGGCGAGGAGCACGGTGTGCGTAACTCCCAGGCGACGGTGCTCGCGCCGACCGGCACCATCGGGCTGGCGATGGATTGCGACACCACCGGCATCGAGCCCGATCTCGGACTGGTCAAGACCAAGAAGCTGGTCGGCGGCGGCTCCATGGCGATCGTCAACCAGACCGTGCCGCAATCCCTGGAGCGACTCGGCTACACGGCGGATCAGATCGAGGCCATCACCACCTACATCGACGAGCACAAGACGCTGCTCGGCGCGCCGCACGTGAAGCAGGAGCACCTGCCGATCTTCTCTTGCGCCATGGGCGACAACGCGATTCCCTACATGGGTCACGTACGCATGATGGCCGCCGTGCAGCCGTTCATCTCCGGCGCCATCTCCAAGACCGTCAACATGCCCGAAGAGGTCAGCGTCGAAGACGTCGAGCAGCTCTACTACGACGCCTGGAAGATGGGCCTCAAGGCGATCGCCATCTACCGCGACAACTGCAAGGTGGCGCAGCCGCTGTCGATCACCAAGACGGGCAAGATCGCGTCCAGTGCGGTGGCCGACAACTCGCTGCTCGAGATCACCGACACGGGCATGGTGCGGCGCAAGCTGCCCAAGAAGCGCCCCTCTCTGACCATGAGTTTCCGGGTCGGTGATGCCAAGGGCTATCTGACCACCGGCGAGTATCCCGACGACGGCCTGGGCGAGATCTTCCTGCGCCTGGGCAAGCAAGGCTCGACGCTGTCCGGCCTGATCGACGCATTTGCGATTTCGGTTTCCATCGGCCTGCAATACGGCGTGCCGCTGGAGGCCTTCGTGGCCAAGTTCATGAACATGCGCTTCGAACCCTCCGGCATGACCGACGACCCGGAGATCCGCATCGCCACCTCGGTCATCGACTACCTGGCCCGCAAGCTGGCGATCGATTACCTGCCGTACGAGAAACGTGCCGAGCTCGGGATCTTCACCGTGGAGGAGCGCAAGGCCGAGTTGGAGGCAGGCAGTGATAACGCCGACCCCGCGAAGGCACTCGCCGAAGGCGATATCGACCTGGCGGCCGAGGATGACACGCCCGACCTGGTCGAAGATCGCGACGCGCCGATGTGCTACACCTGCGGCATCCGCATGAAGCGCGCCGGCTCCTGCCACGTCTGCGAGAGCTGCGGCTCGACGAGCGGGTGTTCCTAGGGACAAGGGGCGAGGGGCGAGGGGACAGGCTCGACGGCTCCGAGCCTGGCGACTGGGGACCGGAGACTGGTGACTACTTCGCCACCTGCTCCCGCGTCCAATCGATGAGCAGATCCGCGTAGCCGTCCGGGAGGCGTTGCGGCGGGAGGTGGTCGGGCAGCCACCACTCCACGGTGCCGTGTTCCATGTCTGGGAAGAGTTTGCCCGTGAAGTGGCCGCTGCCGCCGTCCATCAGCGCCTCGTGGACGTGCTGCTGGCTCTGCCTCACGTCGCTCTTGGCGGTCCTTGCCACCGGAGATCATCAGCACCGTTTGCGGCGCCGCGGCACGCGACGTAGGATGAAGATTCCGCAGGGGGTGTCCGGGCGTGTGGTCCGGGCTGAGATCAAACCCCTGGAACTTGACCCGGTTCGCACCGGCGGAAGGAATGCGGAGACACTTGATTCGAGAACGATCAGACCCGCTCCCGAGACTCATTCCTCCACTTGGCTGCGTTGCAGGACGCGCAGTGGACGCTTCCCGCTGCCCGCTGCCCGCTACCCGAGGGAAAGGGACGCCGGCCTTCGGCACTAAGCCATCGGCTCGACACCCCGCAGAAATGGGGCGCGTGGACGGGGACCGGAGGCCGGAGGCCGGAAGCGGGCCGGGCGGCGGCCGGTGCCTGGTGACCGATGACTGGAGACTCCATCATGCGTGAAGATTGGATCCGCAAGCGCAAGAACGATCCGAAACCCACCCAGCTCTACTACGCGCGACAGGGTCTCGTCACCGAGGAGATGCGGCACGTCGCCGAACGCGAGCAGGTCGAACCGGAGTTCGTTCGAACCGAGGTGGCGCGGGGGCGGGCGATCATCCCAGCCAACGTGAATCACCCCGAGCTCGAGCCGATGATCATCGGCAGCCGTTTCCGGGTGAAGGTCAACGCCAACATCGGCAATTCGCCGACCACTTCCTCGATTCCCGAAGAGGTCGAAAAGCTCGAGTGGGCGGTGCGCTGGGGCGCCGACACCGTGATGGATCTCTCCACCGGCCAGCAGATCCATGAGACCCGTGAGGCGATCCTGCGGCATTCGACCGTGCCGATCGGCACCGTCCCCGTCTACCAGGCACTGGAGAAGGTCGGCGGTCAGCCCGAGGAGCTCAGCTTCGAGAGCTACATGGAGACGCTCGAAGAGCAGGCGCGCCAGGGGGTCGACTACTTCACCATTCACGCCGGTGTGCGGCTGCCCTATATCCCGCTGACCGCGAACCGGGTCACCGGCATCGTCTCCCGCGGCGGCTCGATCATGGCCAAGTGGTGCCTGGCGCATCACCGGGAGAACTTCCTGTACAGCCGCTTCGAGGAGATCTGCGAGCTGCTGGCGCGCTATGACGTTTCCTTCTCGCTCGGCGATGGCCTGCGTCCCGGCGCGATCGCGGACGCCAACGACCGCGCCCAGTTCGCGGAGCTCGAGACCCTCGGCGAGCTCACCGAGATCGCCTGGCACCACGACTGCCAGGTGATGATCGAGGGGCCCGGCCACATCCCCATGCACCTCATCAAGGAGAACGTGGACAAAGAAATGGAGCTCTGCCACGAGGCGCCCTTCTACACCCTGGGGCCGCTGGTCACCGACATCGCGCCGGGCTACGACCACATCACTTCGGCGATCGGCGCCGCGATGATCGGCTGGTTCGGCACCGCGATGCTGTGCTACGTCACCCCCAAAGAGCATCTTGGGCTGCCTGACAAGGAGGACGTGAAACAGGGACTCATCGCCTACAAGATCGCCGCCCACGCCGCCGACCTCGCGAAGGGTCACCCGGGGGCGCAGGCGTGGGATGACGCCCTTTCGAAGGCGCGCTTCGAGTTCCGCTGGGAGGATCAGTTCGACCTGGCGCTAGATCCCGAGACGGCGCGCGCCTACCACGACGAGACGCTGCCGCAGGAAGGCGCCAAACTGGCGCACTTCTGCTCCATGTGCGGACCCAGGTTCTGCTCCATGGAGATCACCCAGCAGCTACGCGACTACGCCCGGGATCAGGGCGTCGAGGTCTCGACCGCGGTCGAAGAGGGCCTCGCCGCCAAGGCGAAGGAGTACCGGGAGGAGCGCCTCGTGCAGCTCGGCAGCCGGTCGAGGTAGCTGCTCCCGAGAAAGCGAGTCGGCTCAGCGCCCCCAGCGGGCCTTGAATCCGCGCGCGTCCACGTGCACGAAGGGACCGTGTGTATGCGTCGGCCCGTAGTTGCCGAGGCCGCCCTGATAGACCTCGTATTCCGGCACTGAGAACTGGCTGTCGATCAGGTCATAGAGCGCGATGGCGTCGCGCACGTCGCTGCGGCCGTCGCCGTTCAAGTCATCCATGCGTCCGTCCTTCGGCGCCTCGTCGATGAAGATGTCGGCCGCATCGCCCCACTGGTGGCGGCTGTAGCGGACATTGCCCAGGGCCGCGTTGTAGGCCGGGGTCCGGAACCCGCTCATGACGTAGAAAGTGTCGGCGTGATAGCCGCGATCGTTCACCAGTTGGAGCAGATACTCGAGCTTGAGCACCAGACGCTCGCGCAGAGCGACGAATTTCGGATAGCCGCCCGCCTCCTTGCACAGGAACTGACCGATGGTGAAGTGTGGGGCGATGAGCGTGTCCCGATTGGCCGGCGTGACCTGGACGAAGCCGACCGGCGGCCGATAGATGTCGAGTCCCCGCAGCAGCTTGCCGGGGTAGCTGCCGATCCGGTAGCCCTCGAGCGAGCCTTTCGCCACGTGCGTCGCCGGCACCATGACGAAGGCGTTCAACTGCACCGAACCGGCCTCGGTCCGGGCGACGATCTTGGTCAGCCCCGTCGTCGACGGCGCTCTCCAGGTCCACTTTTCCCGGCTCTGTCGCCGCACGGTACCGGACTGCGCCGTGAGTACCACATCCCCGGGCAGGATGTGGGCCCGTGGATCGTGCAGGTGGATGTTCACCACCTGCCCGGGCATCACGTAGATGCCGAAAACGCGGTACGGGATCGATTCATTGTCGACTTCGAGGCTGAAAGGAGCCAGGCCCGGGTCGAACCTGGCGGCCGGCAGGGCGGCGGCGAGGCCGGCCGACGAGAGAAGGAGGGCGATCGTCGCAGAAATCGTCTTCATCCGGTGCATCATATTCAATATTCAGGGCCCACAAGCAAGTCGCATCTCGCGATCGAGAGTGGCATCGCGTCCGTAGAGATCGCGGCGAAACTGCACCCGGCCGTCGGGTTCCGCCCATGCGGTCCAGTACTCGATATAGATCGGTACCAATTGCGGCAACGGCACCACCGTCTGCCGGCCTGACTCGATCTCGGCTTCCAACGCCTGGCGACTCCATTTTGTTCCCGTCATCAGATATTCGGCCAGATCCAAGGGATTTTCGACCCGTATGCAACCATGGCTGAAGTCCCGCCGATTCTGCGCGAAGAGGCCCTTGGCCGGCGTGTCATGGAGATAGACGTTGAAGGCGTTCGGAAACATGAACTTGATCCGTCCCAGGGCGTTTTGCGGTCCGGGATCCTGGCGCAGGCGATAGGGGAAGCGCCCCGGCCCGAGAGCGGACCAATTCACCGTTCGAGGGTCGACCTCCTCTTCTTCCACTCCCCAGTTGCGCAGGACTCGGATCTTCTCCTTGTCCAGGTAGCCGGGATCCTTCCGGATGGTCGGAAGCTCCTCCCGCACCGCGATGCTGTCGGGGATCTGCCAGTAGGGATTCAGCACCATGTAGCGTAGCTGGCCGCTGAAGACGGGGGTCTCGTGATAGGCCTTGCCCACCACGACCTTCGACGACATGACCGTGGCGTCATCCTGTTGGACCCGCAGCTGGAAGGCTGGAATATTCACGACGACATACCGGCTGCCCAGGTCGAGCGGCAGCCAGCGCCAGCGTTCCAGGTTGAGCTCGATCTGGCGCACGCGATCCGTCGCCGGTACGTTCAGCGCCTCGAGCGTCTCCGGACCGACTCGTCCGTCCGGCACCAGGCCGTGGCGCTCTTGAAAGCGCCGCAGCGCGGCTTCCAGCTCAGCGTCGAATTCGTCCGGCCGAGACGCGGGCGAAGTCGGATATCCGGAAACCGCCAGACGGCGGCGCAACTGCTCGACTCGCGGCCCCTCGGCGCCGGTTTCGAGCGTCGGCCCCTCGTCGATCGTTTCCCAACCCCCATTATCGACAATACGGCGGTAGGCGGCCAGGGCGGCGATCAACCGCTGGTAACCGCTCTGTTTCGGCGTCACCTCGTCCAGGGCGGACTGAGGATCACCCCCATCGACGAGACCGCTCAGCCACTGAACCAGATCGATCTCCTTCCCAGCGGTGATCCATCGCGCGCCGCAGGCCTCCGGATCGACCCGCCCCATCGCCAAATGATCGGCATACGTCAAGAGGCCATCGCTGATCACGACCTCCAGGTCGACCAGGGCAGCCGCAGGTTCGCTCATATGGGGCAGATCGGACAGCAATCGATCGATGACGGCGACGTGGTAGTCCTGGGGGTATAGCCCCTGCCGGTCCGCGGAGCGTAGCGCTGCGACTGCCTGCAGCGCCAATCCGGAAGGGTGGGGTGGATCGCCGATGATCCATACGGGTAGATAGAGCCGTTCTTCGTAGAACCGGATCAACGCCCCCGCTGAGTGGATGCTCTCCCCGTCGATCGCTCGTACCGCATTCGGCGCCTCTTCTAAACGAAGGCGCAACCGCGATTGAATCGTCGCGAGATCCGGGGCGACGGGAGCCGCAAGGGCCGCCGCTGCGACGAGCCCGACGAGAGAGCCAATGAGAACTCGCCCTCGCATGGCCAAAGGATACTAGGAGGGGCTTGGGGCTTGGGACTTGGGGCTCGTGGTTGGGGAACTGGTAGCTGGCAGCTGGTGGCTGGCGGCTGGTGGCTCCGGACCCCCCCTATGGCACCAGCCGTATCTTCCGTCCGACCACCAGCCGGTAGGTCAGCTCGACTCCGACCGAGAGGCCGAGCATTGCCGCCAGCACCCAGACGTGGGACGGTGCCGTGCGCGCCGCATGCCACACCAGAACGGCCAACGCCAGGACGGTGCCTGCCACGCCGAAGAGCGGCAACGCACGCCCGCGCTCCATCTGCGGCGCGAGTTTGAATGCCGCCGCGTTGACGGCTCCGAAGATGATCAAGAATCCGGCGCTTCCCATCGTCGAGATGCTGGATAGATCGAAGGTATTGGCCACGATCAGCGCCGCGATCGCGGTGATCAGGAGGCCTTCGGCGGGCCGATTCCACACCTTCTTCTCCAGCACCTCCGGCAACTCGCCGTCGCGCGCGATGCTGTAGGACAAACGCGCCGAGCCGTACAGCGTGGCGTTGATCGCGGAGGCCGTGGAGAGGAGGGCCGCGACCGTGATCATGACGAAACCGGCCTGCCCCAGAAACGGCTTCGCGGCCACGGCCAAAACGTAGTCCCGGGCATCGGCGACGGCTCCGAGAGAGAGATTGCCCACCGTGACCAGCGCGATCAGCACGTAGAGCACGAGGACGAAGCCGACCGACAGATAGAACGCGCGCGGCAGGGTCTTATCCGGATCGCGCACGTCGTCGCCGGCATTGGCGATGAGCTCGAAGCCCTCATAGGCAATGAAGATCAGCATTCCGCCGGCCACCAGCTCGAAGGTCGGCGCCCAGGTCGCCGGAGCCAGTCTGGCCGCCGCGATCCCGTGCAGGCCTACGACGACGAATACGCCGAGGATGAGCAGCTTGATCGCCACGATCCAGTCCTCCGCCCGACCGATCAACTCGGCGCTGGCCAGGTTCAGCCCGGCGATGATCACGATCACAACGGTGATCAGGCCGTGCCGCGCTGCGCCCTGCATGTCTCGAGGCAGGAAGGCCGCGCCGTAGGCGCCGAAGGCGTGCGCGTAGATCGAGAGCATCACCACGTAGGAGAGCCAGAGCAGGACATTGAGCGATCCCGTCCAGAGGCCGGAGCCGAAGGCCTTGTCCAGATACGACACGGTCCCGCCCTGGCTCGGAAAGCGCACGGAGAGGTGGGCGTATGAGGTCGCGGTGATCAGCGCCAGCAGACCGGCAATGGCGAAGGCGATTGCCGTGCCGCCGCGCGCCGCCTCGACGGCCAGCCCGAGGACGGCGAAGATGCCCCCGCCGATCATCCCGCCGATGCCGATCGAAGCGGCCTCCCACAGGCCGATCCCCTGGCGTTGGTCGGACATGGGGGAGAGACTATCGTGCGCAGGCCCGGATGGAGCTTGGAGCATCCGCGTCTGCCACGAAGGGCCGGCGGCTCGCTACCCACTACCCGGTACCCGAGGGAGATATACCGGAAGCAGGAGGGAGGAGCCATCTGCGGTTCTCCCTTCTCGCCTCTGGCTCCCGGGCTGGGCGGGGGAACCGGAAGCGGGCAGCGGGCAGCGGGTAGCGGGTAGCTCTCCTGGGCGGGTGGGGCCCGGCGTCAGCCCTTCTCGCGGGGGCGCCAGGAGGTTGCCAGCACCAGTACCAACGCCAGCACGCCGGCCGCCGTCCACAGGATCGGCTGGCCTGGACTCAGAAAGACACGGCCCCTCAGGACGCTGCTGCGATAAGTGCGTCCGGCGGCGGCATCGGCGGCACCCTCGAGGCGGCGCAACTGGCGCGGCGGCAGGCTCATCGGCCGGCCGCTGCCCAGGCCCCGCAATCCCAAGACGGGTGCATACCAGTGCTCGAGGATGCGCTCCTCCCCTCTGGCAACCCACAGATCGCCGCGATGCAGCGCTTGGTTTCGTGCTCGCACGTGGCTCGTCCCCTCGGTCAGGAAGTAGTCCTCCAGAGACAGCGGCTCGAGATGCTCCGGAGGGCTCTCCGCCCAACGACGGGACCGCTCGCGGCTCTTCCGGCGCAGGGCGTCGGCGCTGAACCAGGAGCGGAAGGCCAGCTCATTCCGGGCATCCGAAATGCGATGACCGAGATGTGCCAAATCGAAGAATCCGGTCGAGGACAGGACCAGAATGCCCGCCAACAGACCTATCCCGATCCGGGACCGGCGAGCAACGGAGCGTACCGACGGCGGAGCGATGCTCGCTGCCGCCAGCAAGCCGATGCCGGCCGCCGACCAGTTCATGAGGATGTCCCGCATCTCCCCGACGCGGGTCGGAACGAGCCACTGCACGGACTCATCCAACACTCCGACGACGGCCGAGGCGAGCAGTGCGCTCGGCACCGCCAGCCAACCCTGCGAGGGCCGCAACGCCCAATAAAAGAGCGCCGCCAAGAGGCCGTATTCCAGAATGTGAAATCGCTCGACGGCGCTCACGTCGGCCGGTCCGCGCGCCACCACGTGCACTTGTAGTCCGACGAGAAGCGCGGCGAGCAGAAAGCCCCCGACGCGCCACCAGCGCAGCGAGCGCAGCCGGCGAAGGCCCAGGGCACCCGCCACCAGCAACGTGAGCGCGAACCCGGCACTGAGCACCATGGCGAAATTACGTGGCATCAGAGCCAGGAGACGATCGCGCAGCAACCCGAAAAACGGCGCGACGGCGAGGATGGCCACACCGAGCCCGAGCGGCAAGCTGAGGCGACCGGCAAGCGACGAGAACCGCATGCGCGGATGCTAGCAGCGGGGGCAGCGGCGAGAGCCGAAAGAGCTATCTAGCTTCAGGCTGGTCGCTATCGGCTACCGGCTACCGGCTACCGGCCACCGGTCACCGGTCACCGGTCACCATCCTCGCCCCCAACCCCGGTCCAGACTGGGAGCGAGGATCCTGCAGTTGATACACACACGTGTTTCCCTCCGGTAGCCGGTAGCCGGTGGCCTTCTGGAGTCTGCCTCCGCTTCCGCTAAACTCGACGGCCCCACCCCCGCCCAACCCGGAAGGGGAAACCGGCCACACGACGAACCGGCGGGCCGGGCGAGGGTGGGCCGTCGCCAAACTCAAAGAACTCCAGCGATCCTTCCGTACGCTCTCCCCTCACACGCTCGTGGGCGCCTGGACATCGCAACCAGTTGAGAGCAAGCGCGTTCTCGTGATCAGCGAGGACGCCATGAACAAGCGGCCACTTCGATCCGCCGGAAGCGGAGCGAAGTCTTGCCCAGGCTCCTAGTCCATCTGCTTGCGCAGCACCGTCGGGATATCGAAATCGTCCACGTTGGCGCTCCAGTTCGGACCGAATCCTCCCGGATCCTCGCCCTGTTGCTGCGCCAGCACCTTGCGAAAGAACGGAATGCGCGGCTGTCCGCCCTCATCGGTCGATTCGGCGCCTTCCGCGCGCTCCGCCTGCGCCGGCGCGTCCTCGGCGGCCTGTGCAGCGACGGGCCGGGCGCTCTGCCGCGGCTGCATGCCGCGGGATTGCGGGAAGAGATCCTTCCACGACCCGCCGTTCTCGCCCTGGTAGGCGAAGCCCGTGGCGATGACGGTGACCTTCATCTCGTCCTCCATCGCCTCGTCGATGACCATGCCCGAGATGATGTTGGCTTCCGGATCGACGCGCTCTCCGACGATGCGTGCCGCTTCCGCCACCTCGTGGAGGGTCAGGTCGCGACCGCCGGAGATGTTCAACAGGACGCCCTTGGCGCCCTCGATCGAGGTCTCCTCCAGCAGCGGCGACGAGATGGCCCGTTGAGCCGCCTCGACGGCCCGGTCCTCGCCCTTGGCGACGCCGGTGCCCATCAACGCCATGCCCATGCCGGTCATGATCGATTTCACGTCGGCGAAATCGACGTTGACCTCACCCGGCACCGTGATCAGGTCACTGATGCCTTGCACCGCTTGGCCCAACACGTCGTCGGCGATGCGGAACGCCTCGGCCAATGACGTGCCGCGCTCCACGAACTGCAGCAGCCGTTCGTTCGGGATGGTGATCAGTGTGTCGACCGCGGAGGCCAGCTCCTCGATGCCCCGGTCGGCCAGCGCCTGGCGGCGCCTGCCCTCGAAACCGAACGGCCGGGTCACGACCGCCACGGTCAGGGCGCCGATCTCCGAGGCCAGCGCAGCGATGATCGGGGCCGCGCCGGTGCCGGTGCCGCCACCGAGGCCGGCAGTGAGAAAGATCATGTCCGATCCGTCCAGCACCTCGAGGATGCGTTCCGTGTCCTCGAGCGCCGCCTTGCGTCCGACCTCCGGATCGCCGCCGGCACCCAGCCCGCGGGTGAGATCCGGACCGAGCTGCAGTTTCATCGGCGCCTTGTTCTTGCGCAGCGCCTGCACATCGGTGTTGGCCGAGATGAAGTCGATGCCGCGCAACCGCCGCTCCAGCATCCGGTTCACCGCGTTGCCGCCACCACCGCCGACCCCGATCACCTTGATCCGTGCCGGCACGATGTCCTCGCTCTCCAACGTAATCGGAACTGCCCGACTGCTATCCCGCTCATCGAACAAAATCATGTCTGCCCCCTTCTCTTGTCAGTCTCCAGTCTTCAGTCTCTAGTCGCCAGTCTCCAGTCCCCAGTCCCCAGCCCATCCCGCTGCGTGAAGCGGCCGGTCTCCGTGCCGGCCGTTGGGCCATTCTCCGTGCCGGTGGAACAGGTGATAGTTGCTTCACGAACATCACAGAAGATCCGCGAACATGCCGCGAATCGATCCGACGACTCCTTTCACCGAGAAACCTGCCCGGCTGCGTGGGGCGGGGCGCCGCTGACGCTCCGCCAGGCCGTGGTGCAACAGACCCGAGGCCGCACTCCAGGTCGGACTGCTGATCACGTCGACCAGGCCGCCGAGCCCGGTGGGCAGGCCGTAGCGCACCGCGACACCGAAGATCTCTTCCGCCATCTCGAGCAAGCCGTCCAGCTGCGCGCCTCCGCCGGTGAGCACCACGCCGCCCCGCAGCTCCCGATCCCAACCGTTGCGCTCGACGTTCTCGCGCGCCATGCTGAGCAGCTCCTCGGCCCGGGGCGCCAGGATTTCGCAGACGTTGCTCTTGGGAACGATGCGCTCTGTGCCGCCGGCGACGGCCGGCACCGTGATCCCTTCCGTCTCATCCACCATGCCGGGCACACAACAGCCGTCGCGCACCTTGATCCGTTCCGCTTCGGCGAACGGTGTGCGCAGCACCATGGCCAGGTCGTTGGTGAAATGGCCCGCTCCAATCGGCAACACGGAGCTGTGCTGGATCTCTCCATCGGCGAATACGCCCAGATTGGACGACCCCGCTCCGACGTCGAGCATCAGGACTCCGAGCTCGCGCTCATCGTGCGTCAGCACCGCTTCGGCTGTGGCCAGCGGCTCGAAGACCATCTGGGTCACTTCGATCCCGGCCCGATTGACGCAGGTGAGCACGGTGCGGCTACGCGTCGTGTGCGCGGTGACCAGGTGCACCGCCACCTCCAGTCGCGAGCCCAGCATCCCCAATGGATCCGCGATGCCACCCTGATCGTCGACCAAGAACTCCTGCGGAATCGCGTGCAGGATCTCGCGATCGGAGGGCAGGGCGGCAGACTGGGCCGCCTCGAGCACACGCTCGATGTCGGCCGCGGTGATCTCGCGGTCGCGACGCGCGACCGACACCATGCCGCGTACATTGACGCTGCGAATGTCGCCGCCGGCTACGCCGACGAAGGCACGAGCGATCTCGACACCGGCCATCACCTCGGCCTCTTCACTGGCCTGGCGCAAGGCGTCGACAGTCGCTTCTACGTTGACGATGTTGCCCTTGCGCGTGCCACGGTTGGGAGCCTGGCCCCGGCCGACGACCTCCAACCCCCCCTCTCCGTTGACCTGGGCGATCAGCACTCCGATCTTCGACGACCCGATGTCAATGCCTACGAGGTAGTCATCCGCTCTAGCCATACACCACTCCCCTCCTAGCTGCGCGGCGCGGGTGAGGCCACCGCGGGTTGGATGATGATCTGTCGTGTGAATCGCAGGTCCACGAATGCCACGTCCGGCCAGCGCCGCTCGATGGCGCCGCGATAGCGCGCCAGCGAGCGAACCGCCTCCTCCAGGTGCTCGGCACTGACCAGCAACGGGAAGCGAAACGCCCCCGTATAGAGGCGGAAGTCATGCGGGCCGAGTACCCGGATCTCCGAGATCTCGCGCCCCCAGTCGGGCGCCAGGCCGGCAAGCCGGTGGACGACGTCGAGCGCCGCGGCGATGCGCTCGCCCTGGCGCGTGCCGCTGACCAACGGCAGGTCCGCCGGCCCCTCCTGCGGAATGAACGGGGCGATGATCGTTCCCTTCGCGTCAACATACGCAAGCCTCCCATCCCCTTCGCGTAGCAATCCCGCCGGTACGCGCTCCGTGACCACGATCCGGAGCCCGTCCGGGAGCTCTTTCTGCAGCGCGACGCCGTCCACCCAGGGGTTCGTCCCCACGGCCTCCTGCAGCGGTCGCAGCGGCAGGGTCAACAACCGTTGGCCGAGTGCCCCCTCGACCGTCCCCTTGACCCACGCGGCGGAGACTCGCTCGCAGCCACTCACTTCGACGCGGTGCAAGCGAAAGCGCGGCGAGGTCCAGATCCAGCTGCCCGCGGCCACCGGAGCACCGACGACCAGCAGCGCGGCGGCGAAGGCGCGTAGCAGCGCGCTCCACGTGCTGCGGCGTCGTCTTCGGGCCGAGTACTGCCGCCGGCGAAATGGCAGAACGCGCGCCCCCGGAGCGCCCGGCGAGGTCATTCATGGCCCCCCACCAGGTGCTCTGCCAGACGCACGATGTCGCCGGCGCCCAGCGTCAACAGAATGTCCCCTTCCCGGAGCCACTCGCTGAGTTGCGCCTCCGCCGCTTCGAAACTCGCCACCGACACGACGTGGCGATGCCCGCTGCGCCGGGCTGCCTGCACGATCAGCTCGGAACTCACGCCTTCGATCGGTTGCTCGCGCGAGGGATAGATAGGCGTCAGGATGACCCGATCGGCGAGCAGCAGGGCGCGCCCGAACTCCTGTTGGAGATCGCGAGTGCGGGAATAGAGGTGCGGCTGGAAGACGACCAATACGCGGGCGCGCGGAAACGCCTCGCGCGCCGCCTTCAACGTCGCCTCGACCTCGGTTGGATGGTGCGCGTAGTCGTCGATGACCGGCGCGTCCCTCCAGACACCGAGTCGCTCGAAGCGGCGATGGACGCCGCCGAAGCCCGCCAATGCCTGTGCGATGACGTCGAACTCGATCCCGACCGACAACCCGACGCCGACCGCGGCGAGGGCATTTTGTACATTGTGGCGGCCCACCATCGGCAGATCGACCTCGCCCAGCTCGCCCTGCGCCAGGCTGCGCACGGCAAAGTGCGTTCGGCCGTCTCGAGTCTCGCGGTCGGCCGCGGTCAGCTCGGCCTGCGGCGTCAAGCCGTAGGTGAGCACGCGGCGATCGGCCAGCTCGGGGAGTACCTGCTGCACGTTGGCGTCGTCGATGCAGAGAATCGCCCGGCCGAAGAACGGCACCCGCGAGGCGAAATCGACGAATGCGTCGCGGATATCGTCGAGGTCTCGGTAGGTGTCGAGATGATCGCGGTCGATCGACGTCACCACCGCCAGAATGGGCTGCAAGCGCAGGAAGCTCCGATCGAACTCGTCCGCCTCGGCGACCAGATAGTCGCTCTTGCCCAGGCGCGCTCCGGTCCCGCTCACTCGCAAGCGCCCGCCCACGATGACGGTCGGGTCGAGGCCCGCTTCGGTCAGCACCGTACCGGTCAACGACGTCGTCGTGGTCTTGCCGTGCGTGCCGGCGACCGCGATGCCGTACTTCAGGCGCATCAGCTCGCCCAACATCTCCGCCCGACGTACGACGGTGATCCCATGCTCGCGCGCCGCCCGCAGCTCGACGTTCTGTTCCGGAACGGCCGATGAGGCGACGACCAGGCCGGCGCCCTCGAGATGCTCGGGGGAGTGACCGATCTTCACACTCACTCCCATCGACTCCAGCCGTACGACGTTCTCGTTCCTGGATTGGTCGCAGCCGCTGAGCTCGACGCCGTGCGCCAGCAATACCTCGGCAATGCCGGCCATGCCGGCACCGCCGATGCCCACGAAGTGCACGTGACCGAGATTGGCGAAGGGCTCGAACATCAGCTCGTCCCTCCGCGCAAGGTCTCGATCCGGTCGGCGATGCGCTCGGCGGCGTCGGCGTGGGCCAGGGCACGCGCTGCGTCCGCCATGGATTGCAGCCTCGCCGGCTCCGAGAGCAAATCGCCCAGTGCCGTGGAGACCGGATGCGCGGCGATGTTTTCGCCGGTGAACACCAGCGCCCCGCCGGCCGCCTGCAGAGCGCGGGCATTGTGCGTCTGGTGCCCGCCGGCGATCGAGAGTGGCAGCAACAGGCTCGGCCGCCCCGCAGCACAGAGCTCGGCGATGGTGATCGCGCCAGCGCGCGAGACGACCAGATGCGCCCGCTCCATTGCCGACGCCACGTCTTCGATGTAGGGCACCACGTCGGCCGCTTGATCCCGCGAGGCGTAGTCCTCGCTCGTCGCATCCACCATCGCGGGGCCGCTCTGGTGCACCACCACCAGATCGATCGCGCGTGCCCGCAGTGTCGCCACGACGCGCGGCATCAGGCGGTTGATCTGCTCCGCGCCCTGGCTGCCTCCCAGAACCAAGAGATGGAATGGCGGCGCCGGCGGCAGCTCCGGTCTGACTTCGAAGAACTCTCGTCGCACCGGCACCCCCGTCTCCCAGACCGGGCAGCGCAGCCCTCGACACCCATCGAGCCAGGCGACTGCCGCGCCGTCGGCCCAACGGGAGAGCCATCGGTTGGCGACCCCGGGGGTCGCGTTGGGCTCCAGCAAGAGGGTCGGCTTCCCGCCCCAGTGCCCGCCCAGGACGACCGGGGCGGAGACGTATCCGCCGGTACCGATCACCACGTCCGCGCCGAGGCGACGGACCAGGCGCCGCGCCGCCGCCGCCGAGCGCCCCAGTCGGACGAGGCCGGCCAGCTTCCCCGCCGCCCCGCGTCCGACCATCGGTGCGGCGGCCAGCGGCTCGTAGGGGAGGCCGCGTCCAGTGATGATGCGCTGCTCGAAGCTGTCCGGACGCCCTACGAAGCTCACCCTCCACCCCCTCGCCCGCAGGGCTTCCGCCACGGCCAGCGCCGGATAGACGTGCCCCCCGGTGCCGCCGCCGGCAAGCAACGCGTGACCCGGGTTGGAGGAGATGTCCGCCATGCGCTCATCCGTGTTGCGAGACGTTCAGGAGCAAGCCGCAAGCCGCGAGCGTCACGACCAGCGACGAGCCGCCGTATGAGATGAAGGGGAGAGGGATGCCTTTCGTCGGGAGCAGAGCCACGACGACACTGATGTTGATCAACGCCTGGAACACGACGGCGGTGGTGACGCCCCAGGCCAGGTAGCGCCCAAACGCGTCCGGGGCGCGCAGACCGGCACGGATGCCACGCCAGAGGAAGACGCCGAACAGAGCCAGCACGCCCAGGGCGCCCAGCAATCCGAGCTCCTCCGCCACGATGGCGTAGATGAAGTCGGAGTGCGGGTAGGGCAGGAAATACAGCTTCTGCAGGCTGCGGCCCGGACCGCGCCCCAGCACCCCGCCGGAGCCGACCGCAATCAGGGACTGCAGAGCCTGGAAGCCGGAGCCCAGCGGATCGCGCTCCGGCGCCAGGAACGCGAAGAGTCGTTGCCGCCGATAGTCGGCCATGGCGATGACCAGAGCCAATGCGCCACCGCCCGCCAGGGCTCCGAAGATCACCCAGCGCCAACGCATGCCCGCCAGAAACAGCATCACGGCGGCGATACACGCCAGCATGCAGGCGGTTCCCAGGTCCGGCTCGAGCAGAACCAGCGACGCCAGGGTAGCCACGACGATCGCGGTCGGAACCATGTGCTTCAGGTCCTGTCCCAGGCGCTCCTCGTGGCGCTCCACCTGATAGGCGATGAACACGATGAGCGCCAGCTTCGCCAACTCCGAAGGCTGCACCGAGAGAGAACCTATGAAGAGCCAGCGGTGCGTCTCATTCAGCGCCGGCGACACCAGTGCCGCCGCCAGCATCGCGACCACTGCGAAGAGTCCACCGTA
>Ga0307436_1000076_pt1 | contig 38820 bp, 40 predicted proteins | sample SalMarWE160440MG_FD_202513 | JGI IMG/M metagenome (GOLD analysis project Ga0307436, IMG submission 202513) | Salt marsh sediment microbial communities from the Plum Island Ecosystem LTER, Massachusetts, United States - WE1604-40 | ecosystem: Environmental > Aquatic > Marine > Intertidal zone >...
CGCGATTGGTCTTGACCGTGAGCACGGCATGGCCGTCGCCCTTCTTGTCGCGCACCACGGTGATCAGCAGCGCCGAGCGCGGCCAGCCGGCCTTGATCAGCATGCGCCGCTTGAGCAGCACGTAATCTTCGCAATCGCCGTAGCCGTCGTCGGGATAGCTCCAGCGCTCGACCACGCCCCAATGTTCGAGGTCGGTGATCGGCTTGATGTTGTCGTTCACCCAGGCGTTGACCTTGACCATGTCGGCCCAGACCTTGGACGTGAGCACCACGTCGCGCGGGGCCGCCGACTTGGTGTGGCACTCCTGCTTGTATGCGACGCAGAACTCGAGCCAGCCGATCGGCGCGCGTGCGGTCGCACCAACCGCGGCGTAACCCACGCGCTCGCGCGGTGCGTAGCCATAGGCAAGTTTGCGCGCGCCAGCCGCCGTGCCGCCCGTCGAGGCGGCCAATACCGCCGCGCAGGCCATGACCAGCATGCCGCCGGTCGAAACTCGTTTGATGCGCCAGCCCATCTGTTGTGGCCCCTTCCCTCGTCTTGTTGGGGCCACAATTCTCACAAAGATTTTGCAGCGCGGCTAAGTTGAGCAAGTCATTTTAAGAAGAACAAAAATAAAGCAAGAGACGAATTCAGTACAACTTAAAATCAAATTTGCTTAAATTCTTAGCGAATACAATTTAGCTAAAATTGTCGGCGTTAAGCGGGTAAACCCAGCATCCGCGCTCCCGCGCAGGCGTGCGTGCGCGGGCGGTTTACCGTGAGCGGCCGATGCAGAAAGCTCAATGCTACCGGCAAGCGGGCGCGCCAGCCCGGTCGTGCGGGTTCACGACGCGCGCAATTTTACGCGCCGCGGTTACCGGCCGATGACTCTATTCACCGGTGATGTTGTCTTCGAGGAAGTCGGGATGCTGCAGGCGGGTGAATTCGACGGCAAAGCCGTCATCGATGTGACGGACCACGCGCCCTTGCGTCTTGCCGATGGTGACCACGTCGCCGACCGCGGGCCGCAGGTCCGGGGCGATCGCGACGGCGGCGCCCGACTGCGACAGGTCGATGATGCGGCAAGCGATATTGTTGCCGTTCGGCAGGATCAGCCGTGCCAGCTGATTGCGCGGCGTGAAGCGGCCGTGGCGGCGGTCTTCCGGCAGATTGAGGATGTGCCGGTTGGCAAGCCAAGTGAGCTGGGCAGCGAGCTTGTCGCGCTTGCGCTCGCTCGCCGTAATCGTCATGGCGAAGCCGTTTTCGAAAATGCGCGCAACCTGGCCTTCGAGCCGCCCCAGATGATCGATATAGGCAATGACCCGCTGGTCTTCCTTGCCAGCAACCGGCGCGATCAGCGCCATGCCACCCGGCGACATATTGATGATCTGGCACGGAAATTCGCGCCGGTCGGGCAGCATATAACGTCCGAGAAGGTTGACCTTAATGCGTTGAAAGCGCCGGCGTTCTTCGGCCAGCGACAGAAACTTTGGTTTGACTTGCGGCATCGGCATGGCGCGGCTGGGGCCTGGGCGCGCATTCGCCCACAGCCGACGACCCTAGGGCGGTATCGTTAACGGGGCGTTAGCTGGCCCGCTCGCCGGGCGGGGTTTTCAGCCCGCCGCTGTAGACCACGAAGCCATGCTGCACGCGGCTTGCGTCCGCCGCCCGCCCGAAGCGGGGTGTGCCGCGGCCCTTCAGCTGCGGCCCGATATGGCGCAAGCCGACGAGCTCGAGCTCGCTGACCGGCTGGGCGCCTAGCCAATAGGGCGGGACCATGGGCACCACCACGCCGAGTGCGCGGATGCGGGTGTGGCCACTATAAGCAAGCGGCAGCAGCAGCATTTCGATTTCGGTCGCGGCCCCTTCTTCGGTGCGCCCGATGAGGCCGGCAACCGCGCCGCCCGCCTCGCGGGTCACGATGCTCAAGAGCTCCTCGATCGCCTGGCGGCTCTGCTCGTCCCAAAGCGTGGTGAAGGCTTCGCCCTTGATCTCGCGGCCGAACAATGCGCAGACGCGCGTGCCGGCAAGACGAAAACGCAGCTGATCGGCGAAGTCCGCCGTCAGCATGAAGGTGTCGCCCAGCGCGTGGCGGATATGGGCCGGATCAATATCGCCGCGCTCGGGGGCGGGGCGGTTTTGCCGTTGCCTGTTCCAGTATTCGAACACGGCCCGCGTGGATGCATGTTTCATTTGACGCCTACCTGTTCCGTCGCGGGACGCCGGTGGCGTTCTTGTTGTCCCCGATCGGGACATCGGTGCCGGCGTTCGCTTGCGACGGTGCAGACGGAGCAGGGCGCATGCCGGGGAGGCGGGCTGGCACCGGCCAATGCGAGTTAGTGTTAAGAACGGCAGCGGATTGGCGGCGCGCGCCGATCGGCGCCTATGGTCGACGGCAATCCACACGGGCGCCGCTTTGAACCTTCCGGCGCAACTTGAATTGAGCCACGGGGAGACGTGGGGACGTGACAAGCGCCGTTCAGGCGCGAACGACGGCCCCGCAGAGCGCGGCTCGAGAGAGGGCGAGAGCCCTCCTTTTTCTTGTCCGCTGCGGCGATCTTTGGCTTGCGGCGGGCGGGCAAAGCGGCGTAACTGGCCGGCTACCGGACTGGCCGATTAGTGAAACGCGAACCCGCCTTCAATATCCCTCCCGTCATCGTGGCCGTGCTCGCCGTACTGGCACTCGTCCATGCCGTGCGCGTGTTCGTCCTGACGCCAGATCAGAACAACGACGTGCTTTGGCTATTTGCATTCAATCCCGTGCGTTACGGGGTGGGATTGCTACCGCCCGAGGCTTTACCCGGCGGGTTGGGCGCGCAGATCTGGACCTTCGTGACCTACGCGCTGCTGCATGTCAGCTGGATTCATCTTGGCGTCAACGCCATCTGGTTGCTGCCGTTCGGCTCGGCGGTGGCGCGCCGCTTCGGTGCGTTGCGGTTCTTGATTTTCTTCGCCGTGACAGCGGCGGCCGGCGCGCTCGCTCATTTGTTCGCCTATGGCGGGCAGGATGCACCCGTGATCGGCGCTTCCGCCGCGATCTCCGGCACCATGGCGGGGGCAATGCGGTTTGCGTTCCAGCCCGGCGGGCCGCTGAGTTTCCGGCGTACCGGCGGAGAGGCTGATTTTCGCGTTCCCGCGGCCCCGCTTTCCCGCGTGTTGCGCGAGCCGGCCGTGCTGGTCTTCCTGCTGGTGTGGTTCGGGATCAATCTGTTGTTCGGTTTGATCTCATTGCCGAGCAGCATGGGCGGCGGCGAGGTGGTGGCCTGGCAGGCCCATGTCGGCGGTTTTCTGGCCGGCCTATTGCTGTTTTCCTGGTTCGATCCGGCGGCCGATTTTCGGCAATTCGACCGCGGCAGTGCAACGCGGCATTAAGCAATGCGGCAGTGCGGTAGCTTCTTTTCTTGACGGAACCAGTGCGCGGAAGGATCGTTCTCTATCGCCCGGACTCAGTGGGTGAGCGTGCCCTAGAGCGCCGGGCTGTTTTTCGTTTTGCGCATGATCTTGTCCGAAAACCGGTACCCATCCCGGATCAAGTCCGGGGCAGGCTTTTTCGGGATGGATCATGCGTCATGGAGGCTGCCATGAACGTCAAGACGATCCTGGCCGCCAAGAAACGTACCTTGGGCGGCGACATCATAGGAATTGAGCCGGCGGCGGATCTTGCGGCGGCCGTCAAGCTTCTGACCGCGCACCGCATCGGCGCGCTGTTGATCCGCGGCGCGGGAGGGCGCCTCGCCGGCATATTGTCGGAGCGCGACATCGTGCGCGCGCTCGCCGAACATGGCGCCGGCGCGCTCGAACTGGCGGTTGGACAGGTGATGACCCGCGAAGTCGAGACCTGCGGCGAGGACGAGACCGTGGCTGGAATTATGGAGCGGATGACGGCCGGAAAATTCCGCCATATGCCGGTGATGAGCAACGGCAAGTTGGTCGGGCTGATCTCGATCGGCGACGTGGTCAAGGAGCGCGTCGAGGAGTGCGAGCGCGAGTCCGAAGCGATGCGGGATTATATCCGCAGCGCCTGAGTTTCGAGATTATTTCGCTGGGCCCTCGGGTCCGTAAGGTTGCGACAGCGCGGCGACCGCCTCGGTCACCGCGTCGAGGGTTTTTTCCGTCGCCTCGGCACCGATCGCGATCGCTTCCGCAGCGCGATGGAAGTCGAACAAGCCGACCTGGCCGAGACGGGGGCTGATCAATACGTCCGGCGGGTCGCCGGCCAGCCGCGCGCGCGTGATGCGGTCCTGCATCACGTTGAAGGCTTCGACCATGACGGTCGGAATGCTGGGGCGCCCGCGCCGGCCGATGAGTTGGCGGCGCAGCAGGCGCTCGCGGCTGAACATGCCGAGCAGGCCGTTGGACTTGGGCGTGAGCTGGATTTCATCGTCGCTGTCGTCAGAGCCATGGCTCGCGATGATGGTGCCGCGCCCGAATATATCGGAATTGAGATTGACCGCGATCACCATGCGGGCGCCGAGCGCGCGCGCGGCCGAGACCGGCACCGGATTGACCAGGGCGCCGTCCACCAGCCAGCGCCCGCCGATCAGCACCGGCGGGAAAATTCCCGGCAGCGCATAGGAGGCGCGCAGCGCGTCGGCCAACCGTCCGCGGGTGAGCCAGATCTCGTGGCCGGTATTGAATTCGGTGGCGATGGCCGCGAAGCGCAGCGGCAGATCGTCGATGCGGATATCGGCAAGGGCTGCTCCCAGCGCGGTGGCGAGATGACCACCGCGGATCAGGCCGGCGCCGGACAGGCTGAGGTCGAGATGGCCGAGCACGCTGCGCACGGTGAGGCCACACGCCCAGGTTTCCAGGCTGTCGAGTTGATTGGCGGCATAGCAGCCGCCGGCGACCGCGCCGATCGAGGTGCCGACGATGACGTCCGGGACGATGCCGTGCGCGATGAGCGTGCGGATCACGCCGATATGGGCAAAGCCGCGCCCGGCGCCGCCGCCGAGCGCGAGCCCGATGGTCGGGCGCGTGGCGACCGGTTTCAAATGCGCGGTGGTGGCTTCGGCCGAACGGTCGCCGTTGCGCGCACGCGCGAATAGACCCTCAAAAACCAAACTACTTCTCCCCGGACCCGATGATCCAACCGGGCCAGCCTCCCGACAAGCATTTCACCGCGATATGGTGAAAGACTGCTGACGGAGTCTTGTGACCGAAACGTGACAGGTAGCGTGCGCTTCGGTGATTACATTATGGTTAAATGCCGCAGGCTGCCCACAGTTCACGCGCTCCTTTCACGCGGTCGGTCGCCGCATGGAAAACACGCTCTCGACCACAGCGTATTGGTCGTAGCCGCAGCGGGCGATCGGCTTTAGGGCGGCGGTGTCGAGCCGGCCGTCGACGATGAAGCGGTCGTCGATATGCACGCCGACGACATGGCCGATGACCACGTGGCAGTCGACCGCCATGCCGCCGGCGCTCTCGATCGGCACGATCTTGATCAGCTTGCATTCGAGCGCGCAGGGGCTCGCCTTAACGCGCGGCGGCTTGACCAGCCGCGACGGCGCGGGTGCCAGGCCCGCACGCTCCATCTCATTGACACCGCGCGGCAGCGGCGCCGAGGTTGCGTTCATCGCCTCGCGTAGGTCCCAGGTCGCGAGATTGCAGACAAACTCGCCGGTCTCGGCGATGAAGCTCACCGAATCCTTGAGGCCTTCGCTGGAGAACATCACCAGCGCCGGCCGGCTGGAGATGCCGTTGAAGAAGGAATAGGGCGCGAGATTGATGTCGCCCTTGCCGCTCATGGTGGTGACCCAGCCGATCGGGCGCGGCGCCACGATCGCCTTGAAGGGATCGTAGCGCAGGCCGTGATCGTTCTTGATGGCGTCGTAGAACATTTAGGATCTTATTCGTTGGCGCATGATCTTTTCCGAAAACCGCTTCCCATACGCGATCAGGTCGAGGACATGCTTATCGGGATCATGCGTGATCGCCGAAGCGCGTGACGATGTCGGCGAGCTTGGGCCGTTCGCGCTCCTCGGGCGGCTTGGCCGGGCGGCCGATATGGACGAAGCCGGCAATGCGCTCGTTCGCTACGACGCCAAGCTTGTCGAGCACGCGCCGGTCATAGGCGTACCATTCCGTGATCCAGCTCGCCGCATAGCCCATGGCATGGGCGGCCATGACCAGGCTCATGGCGGCTGCGCCGGCCGACAATTGTTGCTCCCATTCGGGAATTTTCACGTGCGGGCCGGCGCGGCTGACCACCGCGATCACCAAAGGGGCGCGCGCCAGCCGCTGGTGCTCGAACGCGACCTGGTCGGGCGTGGCGTCGGCGTGGTCGGCGCGGAACACGTCGCCGATGGTTTCGCCGGCGGTGAGCCGCGCGTCACCTTCGAACACGATGAACCGCCAAGGCGTGAGCTTGCCGTGGTCGGGCACGCGCGTGGCGATAGTGAGCATGGTCTCGATCTCGGCCGCGGTCGGCCCGGGGCCCGCCAGCTCCATCGGTTTGACCGAACGGCGGGTCTTGAGCAGCTCCAGGGCGTCGGGCATCGCGACCTCGCCGGATTTTGCAAAAGTTCACGCGCAAAAATCGTGCGCCTGCGCCTAGCATAGGGCCGAAAGGGTGACAAACCCGGGTGTTTGGCTTGAAATCGCCGCGATTTAAGCCGAAAAAAGCATGGTCATGCGCAGCGCTCCCGCAAACGCCGCCATCCGCGGCCGCCTATGGCCGGGGCTCGCGCTCATCCTTTCCTTGCTCACTCCGGGCGCGGCATTGGGGCAGGCGGCCGGCCAGAACTCGTTGTTTTCGGCGACGCCGTCGGTCAGCCTGATCTCGCCGGCGCCGATCACGCGCGGCGAGGTCTTCGGCCCCGGCGGCGCGCTGACGGCGCCCTCGCATTGGCCGCCGGCTGCGCGGCATGAGGCGACCCCGAACACCCCGACGCTGATGGTTCCGGCCGGCAAGGTGGCGCTCGAGCTCAGCGCCCGCTTCGGCAAGGACGCAGCCGTCATCGAGGGCGGCCTCACCTGGCGGGTCTATGCCGCCAAGCCCGATGACAAGGGAAAATTCCGCCTGGTCAAGGAAAACAAATCGCCGACGCCCACGGTCGTGCTGCCGGCCGGTGCCTATATCGTGCATGTCGGCTTCGGGCTTGCCACCGCGGTGCGGCCCGTGACCCTGCGCGGGCCGACCGTGCGCGAGGAATTCGATCTGCCGGCGGGCGGCCTGCGCATGGAGGGCCGCGTCGGCGATGCCCGCATCCCGGCCGGGCAGATTTCGTTCGACGTCTACAAGGGCAGCCAGTTCGAACCCGGAGACCGGCGGCCGATCGCCGAGCATCTGATGACCGGCAACGTCGTGGCGCTGCCGGAGGGCACTTATTACATCGTCTCACACTACGGCGATGCTAATGCGGTGGTGCGCTCCGATATCCGCGTGCAGGCCGGCAAGCTCACCGACGTCACTGTCACCCACCGCGCTGCTGCCATCACGCTCAAACTGGTGACCGAGAAGGGCGGGGAAGCGCTCGCCAACACCGCCTGGTCGGTGCTCACGCCCGGCGGCGACGTGATCAAGGAATCGATCGGCGCCTTTCCGCGCGTGATCCTGGCCGAGGGCGAATACCGCGCCATCGCGCGCAACGAGGGCAATGTCTTCGAGCGCGAATTCAAGGTCTCTACCGGCGTGGACGGCGACGTCGAGGTGCTGGCGCGGTGAGCCAGGCACCCACGTCCGATCTCGCCGCCGCCAATGATGCGGCCATGGCGATGTTCACGCGTCTCGACCCCAAGGCGATCGCGCTCTTGCTCGATGTCGACGGCACCATCATCGATCTCGGGCCGACGCCGCACGAAGTGCATGTCTCCGATGCGCTATGCCGCTCGCTCGCGCGTCTGTTCGACTTGACCGGCGGCGCGCTGGCGCTGGTGAGCGGGCGCCCCATCGTCGATCTCGACCGACTGTTCTCGCCGCTCAAGCTGCCGGTGGTGGGCGGCCACGGCGCCGAAACGCGGCTGGGCGACGAGCACATCAGCATGAAACCTTTGCCGGAGGAGCTGCGGCGGCAGCTCGCCAGTGCGACAAGCATCGATTCCCGCATTGTGATCGAAGACAAGGGCTATTCGCTCGCGCTGCATTACCGCAACGCGCCGCAACGCGAAGAAGCGTTACGGCGGCATATTGCCGCGGCTTGCGCGGCGTTTCCCGGCGAAGCGATCGAAGTGCTGCCGGGCAAGGCTATGTTCGAGGTCAAGCGCCCGGGCGTGAGCAAGGGCGAGGCGGTGCGCGCGCTGATGACCCATGCGCCGTTTTCCGGCCGTAGCCCGGTGTTCATCGGCGACGATGTGACCGATGAATCGGTTTTCGCGCTGCTGCCCGAACTTGGCGGTACCGGTTTTTCGGTGCACCGGCATTTTGCCGGCGTTAGCGGGATATTCCGTTCGCCTGAGCAGGTCCGCCGCGCCCTGCAAACGCTGGCGGGCCAGTAAGCCCGTGAACATCCGCGCCGTTCGGGCGTTTTAAGCCCATATACGGCTTTCGCGACGGTTTTTTTGAATTGCCGATTGTGGCTTATGGAGGCAAGCTGATCGGATCAATTGCGATCAGGTTGTCGCGGCGCTGGGGAGACCGGATTTGGCGCGGCTCGTCGTAGTGTCGAACAGAGTTGGCGTGCCTGACGGCAGCGCGCGGGCCGGCGGGCTCGAAGTGGCAATCCGTGCCGCGCTCAAACGCCGCGGCGGCCTCTGGTTCGGCTGGAGCGGGCGCGCCACCGACAACGCTCCCGGCCCTGCCAAGATGGTCACGCAGGACAACATCTCCTTTGTCACCATCGATCTGCGCAAGGACGACTACGAAGAATTCTACAACGGCTTTGCCAATCGCGTGCTATGGCCGATCCTGCATTACCGGCTGGACCTTGCGGAGTTCACCCGGCGCGATCTCGGTGGCTATTTCCGCGTTAACGAATATTTCGCCACCCACCTGGAAAAACTGCTCAAACCAGACGACGTGATCTGGGTGCACGATTATCACCTGATACCGTTCGCCAAGGCGCTGCGCGAGCGCGGCCACAAGAACAAGATCGGCTTCTTCATCCACATCCCGTGCCCGCCGCCGGAAATCCTCACCGCGCTGCCCAATCATGAGCAACTCGTACCCGCGCTCTGTCACTACGACCTGGTCGGCTTCCAGACCGAGACCGACTCCACCAATTTCTCGCGCTATCTCGTCAATGAATGCGGCCTCAAGCGCGTTGGCGACGACAGTTTCATCTTCGAAGGCCGCGTGGTGCAGATCGGGCAATTCCCGGTCGGCGTCGAAACCGAAGCCTTTTCGCGTCTGGCGCGCCGCGCCATCGAATCCGGTTTTGTGCGCGAGGTGCTGGAGAGCCTGTCGGGACGCGCCATGATCATCGGCGTCGACCGGCTCGATTACAGCAAGGGCATTCCCGAACGCATGGATGCGTACGAACGCTTCCTGACCAATTTTCCAGACTGGCGCGGCAAGGTTACCTATCTGCAGATCACGCCGCGCAGCCGCAGCGGAATCCCGGAATATGCCAACATCAGCCGCAAGGTGGGCGAGGCGGTCGGGCGCATCAACGGCACGTTCGGCGAGGCGTCATGGACGCCGCTGCGCTACATCAACAAAGCGCACAGCCGCACCGCGCTCGCCGGGCTCTACCGCGGGGCGCGCGCCGCCCTGGTCACGCCCTTGCGTGACGGCATGAACCTGGTGGCCAAGGAATACATCGCCGCCCAGGACGCGGACGATCCCGGCGTGCTGATCCTGTCGCGCTTTGCCGGCGCCGCACGCGAATGCGGGGCGGCGCTGCTGGTCAACCCCTACGATCCCGAGGGCGTCGCCATCGCCATCAATCGGGCGCTGTCAATGCCGCTGACCGAACGGCGCCAGCGCCATGATCAGAATTACCGGGTGCTGGTCGCCAACGACATCACCCACTGGGCGGAACGCTTCCTGGCGACGCTCGAAGGCCCGCCAGTGGCGGCCGGCGATCCGCCGGTCGCGCGTGCGGCTGGCGGCCGCTGAATTCCCCACGAACTTAAGTCGGATGAGACGCGCGATGCGCCAGTGTATATGATCGTGCCGCCACCAACCCTTGCGAGACCCCACATGAAACGAACAATCGTCGCGCTGCTGTCATTGACCTTTTTCGCGAGCCTGACCGGCGCGGCGTCGGCGGCCGATGCGGCCAACGGCAAGCGACTATCCGAGCGCTGGTGCGCGTCCTGCCATGTGGTCACCTCCAGTCAGCAGCATGGCAACACGCAGGCGCCGCCGTTCTCTGAAATTGCGAAAAAGCCGCACCTCGACGCGCCCATGCTGGCGCTGTTCCTGCTGCTGCCGCACCCAAAAATGCCGGACATGAGTTTGTCGCGCTACGAGGCGGCGGATCTGGCGGCCTATATCAAGAGCCAGGCGAAATAAGGACCTGCCTCCGCTCATTCCCGCGCAAGCGGGAATCCAGGATTTTCATCGCTGCGCTGGAAATTTCACGCTCGGTCGCCGCTTTCGCGGGAACAAGCGGATAGGGCTGTCACGGTTTCGCGCGCTTGACGTCCGGCGGCACCGCTTCGGCGGCGAGCGTTTTGAGCGCGTCGTCGAGGGTCAGGACCTGCTGCTTGTCCTGGCCGAGCCGGCGCACCGAGACCGTGCGCTCGGCCGCTTCCTTCTTGCCGACCACCAGCAGGGCAGGGACCTTGGCGAGCGAGTGCTCGCGCACCTTGTAATTGATTTTCTCGTTGCGCAGATCGCTCTCGACCCGCAGGCCGCGTTTGCGCGCCGCTGCCATCGCCTCGTGTGCGTAGTCGTCGGCGTCGGAGGTGATGGTGGCGATCACGGCTTGCACCGGCGACAGCCAGAGCGGCAGATGGCCGGCATAGTGCTCGATCATGATGCCGGTGAAGCGCTCGAGCGAACCGAACATGGCGCGGTGGAGCATCACCGGCGTCACCTTGTTGGAATGCTCGTCGATGTAGAAGGCGCCGAGCCGTCCCGGCATATTGAGGTCGACCTGCACGGTGCCGCATTGCCAGTCGCGGCCGATGGCGTCGCGCAGCACGTATTCGAGCTTGGGCCCGTAGAAGGCGCCTTCGCCTTTGTTGAGCGTCCACGGCCGACCGGAGGCTTTCAGCGCCGCCATCAGCGCGGCCTCCGCCTTGTCCCAGACCGCGTCGTCGCCGATGCGCTTTTCCGGCCGATCGGAGAATTTGATGGTCACATCGGAAAAGCCGAAATCCTCGTAGATCGACAGGATCTGGTCGTTCACCTTGAGCGACTCTTGCGCGATCTGCTCCTCGGTGATGAAGATATGCGCGTCGTCCTGGGTGAAGGCGCGCACGCGCATCAGCCCGTGCAGCGCGCCCGAGGGTTCGAAGCGGTGCACCTTGCCGAATTCGGCGAGCTTGAACGGCAGGTCGCGGTACGACTTCAAGCCGTTCTTGAAGATCTGGATATGGCCGGGGCAGTTCATCGGCTTGACCACGAAGACGCGCTCATCGTCGTCGCGCGGCTGCGTCAGGAACATGCTCTCGCGGAAGGTCGTCATGTGGCCGGAGGCGACCCAGAGCGAGGAGTCCATGAGCTGCGGCGCGTTGACTTCCGCAAAGCCGAAATCCTGCTGGCGGCGGCGGATGTAGTTCTCCAGCTGCTGGAACAGCGTCCAGCCGTTCGCGTGCCAGAACACCGAGCCCGGCGCCTCTTCCTGGAAATGGAACAAGTCCATCTCACGCCCGACCCGGCGGTGGTCGCGCTTCTCGGCCTCCTCGAGCTGCTTGAGGTAGGCGTCGAGCTGGTCTTGTTTGGCGAAGGCGGTGCCGTAGATGCGGGTGAGCATCGGATTGTTTGAGTCGCCGCGCCAATAGGCGCCCGCCACCTTCATCAGCTTGAAGGCGTTGCCGATCTTAGCCGTAGAGGTCATGTGCGGGCCGCGGCAGAGATCGAACCAGTCGCCCTGCTTGTAGATTTTTATTTGCTGATCTTCCGGAATGGCGTCGATCAGCTCGACCTTGAACTCCTCGCCCATGGTGCGGAAAGTTTTCTTGGCCTGCTCGCGCGACCAAACTTCCTTGGTGAAGGGTTTGTCGCGCGCGATGATCTCCTTCATCTTCTTCTCGATCACCGGCAGGTCTTCCAGCGTGAACGGCTGGTTGCGGAAGAAATCGTAATAAAAGCCGTTCTCGATCACCGGGCCGATGGTGACCTGGGTGCCCGGCCACAGCGTCTGCACCGCTTCCGCCAGCACGTGGGCGGCGTCGTGCCGGATCAATTCCAGCGCGCGCGGGTCTTCGCGCGATACGAATTCAATCTTGGCGTCGCGCTCGATCGGATCGGCGAGGTCGGCGAGGGCGCCGTCGAGCGCCATCGCCACCGTGCGCTTGGCGAGCGAGAGCGAGATGCCCTTGGCGACATCGAGGCCGGTGGTGCCGGCGGGATATTGCCGCTGGGCCCCGTCCGGGAAGGTGAGAGTGATTTGTGGGGCGGATTTGGACGAGGCTTGCGCGCCCGCCATGCCGGCTTCGGCCATATCGGTCTCCTTGCTCACTCGCTGCCTACGATTGCAGGTAAGCGTTTGTACGGGCCGGGATTTAATCAAGGCTGGGGCAAAGAGCAATTCCCGATGCTGAGCGCATTCTGCGGCGGCCGGCAGGCCTCGTCAAATGAAGTTGCAGTATCGAATAAAATCCCCGTATAGTTGCTGCGGTGCCTGGCTCGGGGAGAAAAATCCATGGGCGATCGCGAGCAAGCGCCGCCGCCACCGGACGCCGCCAACACGCCGGCACCGATATCGATCGGGGGCACTCGGACATCCGCTGAGCGCGGGGTTTGGCCGCATATCCTCGACTTCTTTTTTACCCTCTGGGTGCTGCGCGCGTCCGTGGCTGTGCTCGTCATCGGCGCCGTGCTGATGTGGTTCGTGCCGCAGGCACAGGATCTGCTGATCGAACTCGCCATGCCGGCATCGCTCGCGGACTGGGGCCGAATTGTTCTCTTCTTTCTCGGGCTGCTGGTAATTTGGGCCATGCCGACGCATTACGCGGCGCGGCTGCTTATCCGCAGTGATGAGGGCTATCTGCGCCGCATCGATACGCGCGGGACAGCCTGGATCAAGGGCCTACAGAAATGGTCGCCGCGCGTCCTTGGCGCGTTGACCTTCGTCGTCATGCTCGGGGGAGTCTGGCGGGCCTGGTACAACAGGCCGCAGTTTTCCGATGCGCAAGAATTCCCCGGCCTCGGTTGGCATCTACTCATCGTCGCACTCGGCCTGGTCGCGACCGGCATCGTGTTCTGGCTCTACGCGGTCTATCGCGAACGCGCCGACGCGACCTCGCTGGTCGTCGCATCGGAGCGCTTTGCCGGCAATGTCATGGCGCCGTTGCGCCGCGTGTTGCCGGCGATCACCGCCACGCGGCAAGCCGGTACCAGCAATCTCGGTCCGTTGTTGCTGCTGCTGATGTTTTTTGGCTTTGTGGCATTGCCCATGGCAGCTCCGCTCTGGTTTGCCGAATACCTGCCGCGCGCTCTTTCGGTCCCCTTCGTGCTCGGTGGCTGGCTGCCGTTGCTCGCCTATCTCTCCGGGCTCGGGCGGCGCGTGCACGCACCATTTATCCTCGGCGGCATAGTGCTGCTGACCCTGCTGCCGCTGATTTTCGGCGACAACTATGCCATCCGCCGCATCGATTGGGCGCAGGGCGGCGCGAAGTCGCGGTATGTGGAATTGAAGGACGCGATCGACTGGTGGAAAAAGTTCAACTGCAACAACAGCGGTTGCCCGCGGCCGATCATCATCGCCGCCGCAGGCGGGGCGAGCCGCGCCGGGTTCTTTACCGCCAGCGTCATCGGTCAATTGTTGGACGATCAGTTGCGTGTCGACGGTAAGGGCCATAACCTGGCCGCCGCCGCGATGGCGAACCGCATCTTTGCCTTGTCGACGGTGTCCGGCAGTTCGGTCGGCGCTGTGATGTCGGTTGCCGCCATCGCCGCCTCACAAAACGGGGCGCAGCCATGCAACGGGAATACGCAACCGCTGTGGGACGGCAGTAAGATCAACTCCTGGCGCTCCTGCTTTGAAGCACTGACGTCCGGTGACTTCTTGACGCCGATCTTCACTGGTTTCGTGTTCCGCGACATGTTCGGCTTTTTCAAGTGGCAGGATCGCGGCACGCTGCTGGAGCGCGCGGTCGAAGAACAATTCGCAAGCCTCGTCACCAAGCCACAAAATCCCGGCAAGCTTGCTTGCATCGGCAGCCTGACTTGCCCCTTTACCAGCCTGCGGCCGACGCCAGATCACTGGGTGCCGATCCTTCTGTTGAACACCACTTCGGTGAAGACCGGGCAGCGTGTGATTGAGACCACGCTCGAATGGCATATCGAGCTTGCCGATAACAGGAATTGTCCCAACAATATTCGTGAGCTGAGCTGTGAAATCTTTCTGCACGGCGCCAATTTTTTCGATTGGCAGGGCAAAGACCCCAACCCGAAAAAGGACCTGCGCCTGAGCACGGCGGCGCATAATTCGGCGCGCTTCCCGCTGTTGTCGCCTCCGGGCTCAATTGTCGATGCCAAGGGCCACATCGTAGACCGTTTGGTCGACGGCGGTTATTTCGAAAATTTTGGCGTGCAGACGGCGACCGAACTCGCGCGTGCGATCCATGCGCTCGATCCGCAACTGAACCCGTTCATCCTCATTCTTTCCAACGATCCGGAGGTCCTGCGCCATAATCCTCAACAGAGCTCGTCTCAGAATCCCAAAGCACGGCAAGCTCAGTCGGCGACGGCTGACAGTTCCGATAGCGGATCGACATTGCTGCCTGACCTGTTCGGACCGCTCGGCGCCTTTGTTGAAACCCGCAGTGCGCGCGGTGTGCTCGCTCTCGAAGGCGCAGCGGTCGCGCTAGATCATGAGAATTCGAGCCAGTGCAACACCAGTTGGGTGCGGGTGTGGAGTGAGCCGAATCCGCACGACAAGAGCAGAGCCAAGGCGCGCCCGCTGTCTATGAGCTGGTGGCTGTCGAAGCCGGTGCAGCGCTATCTGCGCGAGCAGACTGAATTTGTCGGCGGCCAGTCCATGAACCGCCACGAGAACAAGGACCGCATCAAAGGTCTGCTCGACGCGATCGCCAACGTCTATCTGCAGCGACCTAAGGCCGGTGAGGTTCAGTGCGAGTCGGAGGAGGACTGATCGGCGGCCCCCGTCGTTGATTACCCGCCATCTGCCGTAGCACCACTGCACCGACCGATGCGCGCCGTCAGGCCGCGGGACGCCCCAAAATGCCGCTGCGGGTGATGACAGCCACCGCGAGCACCGCCACCGACACCAAGAGCCCGCTCAGGTTGCCGAGGAACTGGCTGGCGGCTTCGATATTGCTGCCGATGGCGAAGCCGAGGCCGAGATAGGCCGAGGTCCACACCAGGCGGCCTAATCCTGAGAACAACAGGAACGAGGACCAGCGGTAACGGCTCAGGCCGGCGAGCAGGCTGGCGAGCGAGCTCAGATGCGACGCCAGCGTGCGCGTGAACAGCACGGTCAGTCCGCCCCAGCGCGCGAATAGTGCCTGCGCGCGCGCCAAGCGCTCGGGCGAATAGCCAATCCAGCGGCCATGGCTGATGAGAAAATTCTCGCCGACCAGGCGGCCGATCAGGAAAGCGATCGCGTCGCCAGCTATCGACGCCGCGACCGCGATCGCGGCCGCCCACAACCACTGGATCTGGCCGAGCGCGGCCAGCGAGCCGGCCAACACGGTCACCAGGCCGGTTGGCACCGGCAAACCGATGGCGCCGAGCAGCAGCGTGGCTGCCAGCGCCGGATAGCCGTAGGCAAGCACTGCCGACAGGACGCGGTCGCCCAGTCCGCCTTGTGTCTTCTCTTCGCCTTCGGCCGGCGGCACGCTGGCGCCGATGGCGCGCTGCACCTGGCGCACGAAATCGAAACGCGAGATGCCGCGCCGGTCGGCGATCGCCTTGAGGCTGTCGTCACGGTTGGTGGCGGGCGGCAGGTCGAGGCGCGCGATCAGTTCGTTCGCCGGCACGTGGTATGTCGCCGCCACGTGATCGAGCGTCATCCAGCCGCGCAGGCTGCTCACCTGCGGGCTGCCGGCCTCGTAAGCTGAACGCAGCAGCAGGAGCGAGACGTAGCTGCGCATGCCGAAAACGACCGAGGCGAGCGCGGCGAGCGCGATCACCAGCGTGAGGATGCGGGCTGTGCGTTTGCTCATCGCGGGCCGGTTGGCGTCTCGTTTGTCCCGCGCCATCTGCCGTAGCGCCACGGCGTCCACCAATGCGCGCGGGCGGGCAGCGTGGCCGGCACGAAGTCGAGCCCCGACGTGCCCAAAGGCTGGCAGCGCAAGATGCGCGCGAGTGCCATCCAGCCGCCCGCCCACAAGCCGAAGCGCGCGATCGCCTCGTCGGCGTAGTCGGAGCAGGTCGGCAGGTGCCGGCAGCGCGGGCCGATCACGCCTGCCAGCGTGTAGCGATAGGCCAGCACCAGGGCGCGGCCGGCGAGGCGGGGCAAGCGGCGGACAAAATTTACGGCCGCCTCCGCCGGCGGGGGAGGTGACGACGCGTGTCGCGTCATTGGTTCACTCCGCCGCTTGCTTCTGTGTTCGCTTGGCTTCGATCTGGTCGAGGGCGGAAACCACCGCATCGAAGGTGAGCATGGTCGAGGCGTGGCGCGCCTTGTAGTCGCGCACCGGCTCGAGCACCGCAATGTCGGCCCATTTGCCGGTGGGCGGCGGGCCATTTTCCTTCAGCATCTTGCGCACGGTCTCGCGCAACTCGCGCAATTCGGCGGGCTTCGCGCCAATGACATGGCGGGCCATGATCGAGGAGGAGGCCTGGCCGAGCGCGCAGGCTTTCACGTCATGGGCAAAATCCGAAACCGCGCCATGGTCCATCTTGAGGTCGACCGTGACCGTGGAACCGCATAGCTTAGAATGGGCGGTGGCGCTGGCATCGGGCGCGGGGAGCCGTCCCAGGCGGGGAATATTGCCCGCCAGTTCCAGGATTTTAGCGTTGTAAACGTCGTTGAGCATTAGGTTTTACCCGCGGGCCGGCCGGCGCATTTGCCTACGCCGCGCAAACGAATATATAGGGACTGATCTGGCGGCGCGAGAAGGGTTCTTGGGCCGCCGGATTATGGCGAAAAGCCATGCTATGGGAATGCAGCGTCCAGGCGCGGCGGATTGGAATAAATCGATCCACCACGCGTTTTTAGACGCGGCCACCCGGTGACACTCCCGGCGCCAACCCGCTTAAGGGTGCGTGCTGGTCGAACGGAGAGACCGTCATGGACGCGAAGAACGCCAACATCACACCTTGGCCGAAGCAGGGCCTGTCCGAGCACGTGCGGGCGGCGCCGACGCCGGTCGAGCCGCGCCCCTCGCGCGAGCAGGCGGAAGCGGCCGTGCGCACGCTGATCGCCTATGCCGGCGACGATCCCAAGCGCGAGGGCGTGCTGGAGACGCCCAAGCGGGTGATCGACGCCTACGAGGAACTTTATCAGGGCTATCGCGAATGCCCGGTGGAGGTGCTCGAGCGCACCTTCAACGAGACCGGCGGCTACGACGATTTCGTGCTGGTCAAGGACATCGCCTTCAATTCGCATTGCGAGCACCACATGATGCCGTTCTTCGGCAAGGCGCACGTCGCCTATATGCCGGTGGAGCGGGTGGTGGGCCTGTCGAAGCTGGCGCGCCTGGTCGATGTTTATGCCCGGCGGCTGCAGACGCAGGAGCATCTGACCTCGCAGGTGGCGACCGCGATCGACGAGATCTTGAAGCCGCGCGGCGTGGCGGTGATGATCGAGGCCGAGCACATGTGCATGTCGCTGCGGGGGGTGGAGAAGCCCGGCGCGCTGACCGTGACCACGCATTTCACCGGCGCGTTCCGCGACGACGCCAATGAGCAGGTGCGTTTCTTGACCATGCTGCGCGGGGCGCAACGGTAAACACAACCGGTCATGCGCAGGCTTGACCCGCGCATCCAATCAGCGTTTCACAGTCCGCAAGACAAGATGGATTGCCGGGGCTTTCGGCGACAAGACGGCGCTGCGCGCCTTTAGCCCGGCAATGACGGCTCATGTCCTCGTCGCGCGACATCGAAGAAGGCCTGTCCTTCGCGCCGCAATTCGGCGCAGATGGGCTGGTCACGGCCGTCGTTACCGATGCCAAGTCGGGCGACGTGCTGATGGTCGCGCACATGAACGCGCAAGCGCTCGCCAAGACCATCGAGAGCGGGGAAGCCTGGTACTATAGCCGCTCGCGCAAGAAGCTTTGGAAGAAGGGCGAGAGCTCCGGCCATGTGCAGCGCGTGGTCGAGTTGCGCGTCGACTGCGATCAGGACGCGCTCTGGCTCAAGGTCGACCAGCTTGGCCCCGGTGCCTGCCACACCGGCCGACGCTCGTGTTTCTACCGCGCGGTGCCCCTCGGTAAGGCGGGCAGCGTGACGCTGGAGTTTCGCGAGGCTGAGAAGACGTTCAATCCCAAAGCGGTTTACGACAAGAAGCGCTAAGTTTTCATCCGCTCCAGCAGCGCCTGCGCCCGCACCAGATGCGGGCGGTCATACATCTTGCCATCGATGCCGACCGCGCCGGCGCCCGGCTTGGCCGCGAAGGCGGCAACCACCGCTTTGGCCTTCTCGATCTGCTCCGGCGTGGGCGTGAACACCTCGTTGATTACCGGCACCTGCGCCGGATGAATCGCCAGCCGTCCGGTGAAGCCGTCGCGGCGTGCGGCTTGCGTGTCGCGGCGCAGGCCTTCCGAATTGCGGAAATCCACATAGACCGTCTCGATCGCCGGCATTTTCGCTGCTGCCGCGCCGTAGAGGCATATGGCGCGCGCCAGGCGATAGGGCTCGGTGAGCGTGCCGTCGGCTTCGCGATTGGCTTCGGCGCCCAGCTCGGCCGACAGATCCTCCGGCCCCCAGGTCAGCCCGATCAGCCGCGCGCTGGAATCGCGAAACGTGCCGGCGAGAAACAGCCCGGCGGCCGATTCCACCGCCTGCGCCAGGATCTTGATCGCGCCTTCCGGCAAACCGGCCACGGCCTCGCGCGCGGTCAGCTTGGCGTCGAGATGGATGACTGAGGCGCCGCCTTCCGCCTTGGGAAACAGCACCGCATCAGGCGCACCGGGAACAATCGCATCAAGGTCGGCGTTGGTCATGCCGGTGTCGAGGCCGTTGATGCGCACCAACAGGCGCGGGCGCCCCTTCTTGGAGGCGGCACTTTTCAGAAATTCGAATGCGAGTTTGCGCGCTTCGTCCTTGCGCTCGGGCGCGATCGAATCCTCCAGATCGATGATGACGGCGTCGGCGCCGCTGGCAAAAGCCTTGTCGAGCTTAGGGCCGCCGTCGGCGGGAACGAAGAGAAGAGAGCGCATGGACTTTGCCGTCATGCTGCGTTCAGGACGGCCTTTTTTACCGCCTGGGGCAGGGCGATCGCGCGAAACAGGCTTTTTGGATAAAGGTAGTCATCGCCCGATTCGTCGATGATGCGCACAAGCCCATGCTCATTCGCCTGCGCGTCTCGGAGCGCAACGTAAATCTTCCGCTTTTCGAGCGATGCCAAATAGCCGTCGTTTTTGATGCAGACGACCAATTGTTTTGTTGCAGACTTCGCCATGGATTTTCGCATCTTTACAGTAAGTACTTGATCTTGAACTCGCGACGTCCGATTCCGCTTGCCTCATACCAGTGTAGCTCAGCTTTTTGAATTGAGCCATCCGGTAGGCGGATTTGGGCAACGCCTTTGCGCTTGCGCCAGCGGCCGCGCCCGTAAATGCGCCGCAAGCGAGCACGTTCCCGGATTCCAGCGCCGGTAGCGAACGTCTTGATGTTCGAAATTTCACCGAGAATTTCGAACAGCCGCGCCACGAACCCGCCTACTTCGGCCGCATGCGGATGAAGGCGCTGCGGTGACACTCGGCCACCAGCGTGCCGTCCTGCTTGAAGGCCTTGTGGTGGAATTCGACGATGCCGGCGCCCGGCCGCGATTTCGACTCGCGCTTGTTCACCACGACGGTTGTGCAGTTCACCGTGTCGCCCTCGAACAGCGGCGCGGGGAATTTCACGTCGGTCATGCCGAGATTGGCGATTGTTGTGCCGACGGTCATGTCGGAGACCTGGATGCCGATCATCAGGCCAAGCGTGAACAGCGAGTTCATCAGCGGCTGGCCCCATTCGGTCTCCTGCTCGCAGAAGTGCCGGTCGATGTGCAGCGGCTGCGGATTGAGCGTCATGTTGGAGAACAGCATGTTGTCCATCTGCGTGACCGTGCGGGTGTAGCGGTGCTCGTAGGTCTTGCCGACCTCGAAGTCCTCGAAATAGAGCCCGCCACGCTTGTGCCGCTGGATCGTTTCCACCATCGCTGCCTCCAAAAACAGGCCGCGCGCGGGCGCGCGCCGGCCGGCGTTAACCGGTCATTTACCATAATTACCCATGGTCGACAGAGCTTCCGAAGGCTTTGAGCCCCGGCGGGCGACCCACGAAAGCCAGGCCAAGTTCCATGGCGATCGATTCCATCAATGTCGGCGCGGCGTCCCGGATTGCCGGCGCCATTCGCGACGCGGCGCAAACGACCGGCACCAGCTTCGAATACCTGCTCACCACGGCGCAAATCGAATCCAACCTCAATCCGGCGGCGCAGGCAACGACCTCGTCGGCGAAGGGGCTCTACCAGTTCATCGAGCAGACTTGGCTTGCGACCCTGAAACAGGCGGGACCGGCGCTCGGGCTTGCCAATTATGCCGCGGCCATCGGGCAGGGCGCGGACGGGCGCTATGCGGTGCCCGATCGGGCGGCGCGCGCGGCAATCATGCGGCTGCGCAGTGACCCGTCCGCCAGCGCCATGGTGGCGGGCGCCTTCACCCGCAGCAACGAGGCGCGGCTTGCCGCCGCGCTCGGCCGCGCGCCATCGCAAGGCGAGCTCTACATCGCGCATTTCCTCGGGCCCGACGGGGCATCCAAGCTGATCGGCGCGTCCACGAGCCAGCCGCAAGCCAGCGCCGCCGCCATGTTTCCGGCCGCCGCCGCGGCGAACCGGTCCATTTTCTACGATCGCTCGGGCAGCCCGCGCAGCGCCGCCGCGGTCTATGCCAAGCTGACCGGCCGCTACGAGGTGGCTCGCGCGCTTGCATTCACCTCGCCGGCGCCGCAAGCGAAAGCGCGAGCGGATGTGCCGCTCCCGCCGGCGCCGATTCCGCGCCCTCCAGCGCCGATTCCGACGCCGCCAGTGGCTGACACCGCCGGCGTGGCTGAAGCCTATGCGCAGGCCCGGGCGCCGTTGCCTGTGTCAGCCCATACCAGCCGGCCGGTGCAGGACAGCCGGCCGCTGTTCCAGGCCATGTTCACCGACGTGCCGCGGCGCGGCGTGTCGCAGACCGTCAACACGCTATGGGCGTCAGGCAAGGGCGAGCCGCAGCCGGCCGGCCGGCCTTCGGCGCTGCTCGACCTGTTCCGGGACACCCCTGCCGGACCGCGCAAGAGGCTGGGCGGCAAAGTCTGAGAGGCGCCCGCGACGTGCGCCTCCGCGTCGTTAACAGCGCATCAATTTCTATGGTGAACGGTTTGTTAAGCCTCTTCGGCTAGATTTTGCGTGCCGTCGGGTATGGCGGTGCAGTGGTCGCGTCGGTTAAGTCATGATTGTCCGTCAGTTTCTGCAATGGATCCGCTATGCGCCGCCCGGCGAACGGGCCGAAGCCACGTCCGCGCTGGCGCGCGCCTATCTTCATTCCGAATTGTCCGCCGACGATCTCGCCGCCGCCGAAGGCGCGATGATCATGCTGCTCGACGATCCGTCGCCGCTGGTGCGGCGCGCGCTTTCCGAGGTGTTCGCCTCCGCTCGGAAGGCGCCGCGCGTGGTGGTGCACGCGCTGGCCGGTGACCAGCCGGAGATCGCGATCCCGGTCCTGGCGCGCTCACCGCTGCTGCTGGAGGACGACCTCGTCGACCTCATCGCCACCGGCCATCCGGAAGCGCAGGTGGCGATCGCCACGCGTGCGCTGCTGCCGTGTTCGCTGGCCGCGGCCATCGCCGAAGTGGGCGCCGCGGAAGCCTGCCTGGCGCTCCTGGAAAATCCCGACGCCGAGATCGCGCTGTTCTCGGTCGACCGCATGGTCGAGCGCTTCGGCCATCTGGCGCCGATCCGCGAGAACCTGTTGGCGCGCGACGACCTGCCAATGGCGACGCGCCAGGCGCTGCTCTCGAAGCTGTCGCAGACGCTCGCCGGTTTCGTCGCCGCCCGGCAATGGCTCGGCCCGGAGCACGCGGAATATGCCGCGCGCGAAGCCTGCGAGAAGGCGACCGTCGCGCTTGCCGCCGATACGCCTTACGAGGAGGTCGGCGAGTTGGTGCAGCATCTGCGCCAGAGCGGCCAGCTTTCCGCCGGCATGATCCTGCGCGCGCTGCTCTCCGGCAATGTGGTGCTGTTCGAGGAGGCGCTGGCCGAACTGTCCGGCGTGCCGCTCGACCGCGCCGCCAGCTACCTCCACGACCGCAATATCTCCGGCTTCCGCGCGCTCTACGCCAAGGCGGGCCTGCCGGACGCCGCCTATCCGGCCTTTCGCGAAGCCATCAAGGCGATGCGGGACGGTGTGCTGGTCGGCGAGCAGGGCGGGGTGGGGCGGCTCAAGCGGCGCATGGTTGAGCGGGTGCTCGCTGCTTGCGCGGCCGCGCGCAACCCCGACATGGCCTCGCTGTTGGCGCTGCTGCGGCGTTTTGCGGTCGAGGCCGCACGCGAGGAAGCGCGCATGTTCTGCGAGGATCTGGTCGCCGACGATTCGATCACGCCGCCCGTTGACGTGGCGACCGCCGACATGCGGCTGGTGGCTTAAGCCCGATGGTCATCATCCGCGAAAGCGGATGATCCAGTACCTCGGCGCTTGAGGAGTTCAGAAAAAGCCTGTGTTTACTGGATGCCCCGCCTTCGCGGGGCATGACAGCTGTTATTCGGGCGCGATCGACGGCCCCGTGATTCGTTCGAGCACGTCAGGGCGGTCGCGGTTCTCATGGATGAGGAATTCGTCGGTCACCTCGCGCAGCCGCTTGGTCAACTGGGCGGCCAGTTCCTTGGCATCGGAGCGGGCGTATTCGCGATAGATCGCGCGCACCGCGTCGACGTGCTGGTCCACAAGCTCGAACGGAATGTGCGTTACGTCGGGCGTGTGCTCGATCAGCCGGCACAAGCTGTCGGCGGCCGACGCCACCGCTGGATACCCGAAAGTCGCGGCCTCGCCCTTGAGGTCATGAGCGGCGTGGAACAGCGCTTCCTTGTTGGATTTGGTGAAACCGCTCTTGCCGACGCTGCGCCGAGCCCGGTCGAGCCGCTCGCATTCGGAATCCATCCAGGAAGAGAATTCGGGCGACAACTTACTTAGCGCCTTTTCCGCGCGCACGAGCGGATGTTCTTCGCCCGGGAACAGCGGCCGCACGGCAACCGCGTTGCGCAGCTTGTTTTCGGGCGTGATCACCTCGTGATCGCCGTAAGTGGCGGTGGCCGCCGTGTCTTTGCGGGGGGGCATTGGATGGGTTCCTCGGTCAGTCTGGGGAACGGACTTTTTCGAGCAATGGCGTCTGCCGGATCACGTCGGCCTTGCCGCCCCTGCGGCGCTCGGGTCCGACATAATTCGGATTGACGTTGCGGCGACGGTCCGGGCCGAAATAGGTCTTGGTCTTGATGAACGGGCGCGGATTGGCGACCACGTTGACGATGCGTTGATAGAGCCCTTTCGCCGAGAGCGGCTTGGCCAGGAATTCGGTGACGCCGGCGTCGCGCGCGGCGGTGACGCGGTGCTTCTCGGTATGGCCGGTAAGCATGATGACCGCGACGTAGGGATTGGAGTTGGCGCCGGGTTGGCGGATCATCTGCGTGAGCTCAAGCCCGTCGAAGATCGGCATCGCCCAGTCGGTGATCACGACGTCGGGGACGTAGTGGGTGAAGGCTTCCAGGCCGGCCGCACCGTCTTCCGCTTCATAAACGTCGCGCGCGCCGAAGCCGTGCAGCAGGGTGCGCAGAATTCGGCGCATATGGGCGTTGTCGTCGATGACGAGGAAACGCAGGCGGTTGAAATCGATGCGAACCATGCTGCCCCGGGCCGCGGGCGCCGTCGCCCGATACCAGCCGCCCGAAGCTAGCGGGGCCTCGTTAAGGAAGGGTTTAGGATATGGGCGGAGGCCTGCCGGCCGCCGGCTATTCCTTGAGCAACGCCGCCATGATGCGCTCGCGCGTGAGCGGCAGGTCGCGGATGCGGGTGCCGAGCGCGTGGGAGACCGCGTTACCGATGGCCGCGGCGGTGGGGCCAGCGGCGACTTCGCCGACGCCGAGCGGGGCTTCGTCTTTGGTGTTGACGAGTTCGATGTCGATCTCGGGCACCTCACTGAATTTCAGCACCGGGTAGGTTTCCCAGTCGAGCGAGGTGACGCCGTTATCGAAGCGCACCTGCTCCTTGAGCACCCAGCTCGCCGACTGGATGATGCCGCCTTCGAGTTGGTTGAGCACGCCGTCGGGGTTGACCACCAGACCGGCATCGGCCGCGCACCAGACATGGGTCAGGCGGACTTCTTCTTCGACCGCGAGCGCGACCACCACGGCGGCGTAACCGGCCTTGTTCTTGTAACGGGCAAACGCGATGCCGCGGCCACGGCCGGCGCCGCCTGCTTCTGCGGCTTTCCAGTTTGCCATTGCGGCCGCCTTCTCGATCACGGCGCGGGCGCGCGGGTCAGAAGTGATCGACAATCGATAGGCGACCGGGTCTTGTCCGGCGCGTTCGGCTAATTCGTCGATACAGCATTCGAGCGTGAACACATTGGCCATGGCGCCGAGCCCGCGCAGGGACGACACCCGCACCGGCGTCTCCGGCACCAGATGGTGGATGATGCGCTTGGCCGGGATGTCGTAGAGCGGCTCGGCGTTGCGCGTGGCGCCGCCGCCATTGGCCTCCGGCACGTCGCTTGGCGCCGGCAAGGGCAGGGGATCGGGCAACGCCTGCCCGCCGAGCAGCGGCGCGCCGCCGCCAGGGCGGCCCTGATGGGTGCCGCTCCAGATTTCCGCGGTCCAGTCGGTCGGTTTGCCGGCCTCGTCGACGAGCGCGCGCACCTTCACCAGCATGGCCGACGCCTTCGGCTCGTAGACGAATTCCTCTTCGCGCCGCCAGCGCACGCGCACCGGCTTGCCCGGCTTTTGCATGGCGACGATGGCCGCGTCGGCCGCGGCATCGTCGGCGCCGTTGTGGCCGTAGCAGCCGGCGCCCTGCACGTGGTGCACGGTGATGGCGAATGGCGCGAGCTTGAGCGTGCGCGAGAGCGCGCCGCGCAAGGGGAAGACGCCCTGGCAATGGGTCCACACCGTCAAATGGCCGTTTTCGTAGATCGCCAGCCCGCAGGACGGCGAGACCGAGGCGTGCGCCAGATGCGGCTTGCTATAGGTCGCCTCGAAACGCTGCCGGCCTTGGGCGTCGGCCGGCTCCGGCGCGCCGATGACCCGGTCGACTGACGGGCGTTGCAAAAGCCACGTGGCTTCCTGTTGCAGCGGCGTCGGCGCTTCCACGTTCTGCCAAGTGACGTGGTTGGCCGCCGCAGCGCCCGCCGCTTCCACCGCGGTCTCGTCGTCGCCGACGATGGCGAGGAAATTCCCCTGGCGCACGAACTCGATCTTGCCCTTGGCCGCGCGCTTGATGGCGGCTTCGTCCACCGACGCAAGCGTTGCGCCGCGGTTCGGTTGCCGCACCACGCGCGCATGCACCATGTCTTCCAGCGCCAGGTCATGAATGAAGGCGGCCTGGCCGAAAATCTTGGCCGGCAGGTCGAGCCGGGCGCGGCTTGCGCCGATGGTTTTGAAGTCAGCGATCGGTTTGCGTGGCGCAAGGCCGCTCGCCTTGACGTTGAGATCGACCGCGCCGGAAAGCGTCCAGTAGTCCTGCCCGGTGGAGGTGCCGTTGCGAAGAATGTTGCCATCGCGAACAGAAAGCTCGCTCGCCTTGCAGCCAAGCACTTTAGCGGCCTGCGCCAAAAAAGCGCTGCGCACTTCCGCGCAGGCCTGCCGCAGCGCCACGCCACCCGCCTGCATCGACAGGCTGCCGGCGGTATAGCCCTCGTTGGGCGTCAGCTCGGTGTCGCCGGAGCGCACGGTGATGCGTTCCATCGCGACATCGAGCTCGTCGGCGGCGATCTGCGCCATGGCGGTGAGCACGCCTTGCCCGAACTCGACGCGGCCGGTGCAGATCGTCACCTGGCCTTGTGCGGGGAACGCCACCCAGCGGTCGAGGCTGGGGTTGTCGTTGAGCGGGCCGGGCAGGGGCGCGTTCATGATGCTGCTCCTGCGCGCATGGCTGCCGCGGCTTTTTCTACCGCGCGCAAGATGCGGTTATGCGAGCCGCAGCGGCAGATATTGCCGTCGAGCGCCGCGGCAATCTGCGCCCGCGTCGGCTGCGGATTGCGATCGATCAGCGCCTTGGCCGTGATCAAAATGCCGGAGAGACAATAGCCGCATTGGCCGGCCTGCTCGTCGAGAAAGGCCTGTTGCAGCGGGTGCGGGCGCTCTGCGGTCCCTAAGCCCTCCACGGTGGTGATCTTTTTCCCCGCCACACTCCACACCGGCTTGGCGCAGGATTTCTCCGGGCTACCGTCGATCAGCACCATGCAGCAACCGCATTGCTCAAGCCCGCAGCCGAAGCGGGTGCCCATCAGGCCGAGCGCGTTGCGCAGCACGTCGAGCAGCGGCGTCTCTTCGTTGGCGGGCGAAACGCTGACGGCTTTGCCGTTGACGGAAAAATCGATCTTCGCACGCATGAGTTAGAACCCGAACTGCTCGCGCAAGATCCGCTCGTCGAGATTGTGGCCGGGATCGAACAGCATGTTGATCGATACGCCGTGATCCATGCTGACATCGACCGCGCGCACCGAGCGCACCTCGTCGCTGTCGGCGACCGCCGCCACCGGCCGCTTCTCGGCCTCCAGCACTTCGATGGTGACCTTGGCTTTGTCCGGCAGCAGCGCGCCGCGCCAGCGCCGCGGCCGGAACGGGCTGATCGGGGTGAGCGCCAGCATGGGGGCGTTGATCGGGATGATCGGCCCTTGCACCGACAGGTTATAGGCGGTGGAGCCGGCCGGCGTCGACACCAGCACCCCATCGGCGATCAGCTCGGCCAAGCGCTCCTTGCCGTCGATCAGGATGCGCAGGTGGGCCGCCTGCGCGCTCTGGCGAAACAGCGACACTTCGTTGATGGCACGGTGCTCTTGCGTGCGGCCAGCTGCGTCGCGCGTTTTCATCACCAGCGGGTGGATGACGGTGATCTCGGCGGCGGTGAGCCGTTCGTTAAGGCCCTCCTCGGAATACTCGTTCATCAGGAAGCCGACGGTGCCGCGGTGCATGCCGTAGATCGGCTTGCCGGAATTCATGAACTTGTGCAGGGTTTGCAGCATCAGCCCGTCGCCGCCGAGCGCCACGATCACGTCGGCGGAGGCGGGGTCGACATTGCCGTAACGCTTTTCCAGCTTCGTATAGGCCTCGCGCGCCTCTGGCGTTGCGGCCGCAACGAAGGCGACATGCTGGAAACGATGGGCCGGGCGGCTCATGAAAGGGGCCTGAGAATGGAACGCGCCGTGCTCGTCTATACGACTTGGCCCTCGATTGTCGAGGCGGAGAAGGCCGGAAGCGCGATCCTCGAGAAGCGGCTGGCGGCCTGCGTCAATATCCTGCCGGGGATGATCTCGCACTACTGGTGGGAGGGGAAAATCGAGCGGGCCGAGGAAGTGGTGATGCTGGTCAAGACCCGCGCCGCGCTGGCCGAGGCGGTGCGCCAAGCGGTGAAGGCGGCACATTCCTACCAGACGCCGGCCATCATGGTGCTGCCGGTGGAAAGCGTCGATGCGGATTATTACCGATGGATTTTGGAAGAGGCCAAAGGCGCCGACACCCAATGAACGGTCATGGCCGGGCTTGTCCCGGCCATCCCGATTGTCGTGGCAAGGCCATGCCTCCGTAAGCGAGATCGCCGGGACAAGCCCGGCGATGACGCAACTATATGTACCGCGACTGAGCTCAGTACGTCGCCTTGCCGTCGATCACGTCCTTGAGCTGGCGGTAGGCCTCGCAGTCGGTATCGCCGCAAATCAGCTTCACCTTCTGCAGGTCGTCGAGCGCTTTCAGCCGGTTGCCCTGCTCCATCTGCCACATGCCGTAATAAGACCAGGTGCGCACGTGGTTGGGGTCGGCGGCCAGCGCCTTTTCGTACCAGACCTTGGAATCCTGGTAGTCGCCCATCCTGCGATAGGCGTAGCCGATATAATTGGCGACGTCGGCGTTGTCGTCGTGGCCGAGCGCGTGCATGGCGGCGATGCCGCCGCGGTAGTTGCCGGCGAGGATGATCAGGCGCGCGTCGCGGTAGCCTTGCTGGAATTTCTCCCAGGCCTGTTGCTGCTGCTGTTGCTCGATGGCGTTGTGCTTCTTTTTCTTTTTCTTCTGGCTGCCGTCGTCGGTAGGCTGCGAGGGGGTGTCGGTGCCCATGGCATGCAGCGGTTTCATGCCGACGGCCGTCACCAGCAGGGCGGCGGTGGCCAGCAGCGCGAAGCGGCGGAGCATGCGGGTCAGGGTCATGGCGGGACCTTTCCGATAGGGGACTGCGTTTACGATACGCTAAAAACGCGGGCTTACGGGAAAAACACTTCGTGAGCGGCGCCTAGTCCGGGAGCCGCGAAAAAATTTTGCATAGCGCGGGCCTGTTTTTTCGGGCCGGCGGCGACGGCGCTTGACTTGGGTTCGCGCCGGGGGGAACATTTCATCGTGCTGGTTCCCCGGGTGAAATCCGGGGACGAAAGAGGGAACACGGAAACCGCAAAGCTTTGTGAAAAGTCTTTGCGGCCATCCGTGGCTGCCCCCGCAACTGTAAGCGGCGAGCCTTAAGTCCAAAACGGCCACTGGGAAACTGGGAAGGCCGGATAAAGGCAACGACCCGCGAGCCAGGAAACCTGCCAGCGCGGTCACCCAACCGGTGGACGGGGCGTCCATACGGAGCGGTCTTTCGCAGCGGTGACGTCAATGCCGGTGCGAAGGCCGTGAAAGACCAGTCTTTCTCTTTCACGACATTCGGTGCGCAAGTCTAAGCGTTGTTGCGTGCCGTCATCTGCCCTTCGCCTCGGGCTTGGTTTCACCCGATGCGCCGGCCTTTGTGCCGCGCGCAAACGAAGGAACGTGTTGTCATGGGAACGAAAATTCCGCTGACGGTGACGGCCGTCATGCTTGCCGTCCTGCCCGCCGGCTCGGCCGTCGCGCAAGCCGTCATTGAATTGCCGCCGATCGATGTAAACTATTCGCGCTGGGGCGGCGCCATCACTGGCGCGTCTACGTCAGTCGTCACCGCCGAAGATATCGCGCGTTTGCCGGCCCAATCCCTGCCGGATGTCTTGGCGCAACAGACGGGCGTTCAGATTCAGCATCTGTTCAGCGCGACGAACGGATCGCGCGATACGATCGATCTGCGCGGCTTCGGCGCCTTCGCGGCGTCGAACGTCCTCATCCTGGTGAACGGCCGCCGCTATCAGGATTTCGATTTGCAGGGCTTCGATTTTTCATCAATCCCGCTCAACAGCATCGAGCGCATCGAAATCACCCGCGGAAACAGCGGCGCGGTGCTGTACGGTGATGGCGCCATCGGCGGCGTCGTCAACATCGTGACCAAGGGACGAACGGCCAGGCCGCTGTCAGGCCGTGTCGAGGGATTGACCGGGTCGTTCGGCTATCATGAGGGCCGCGCGGCGGTTACCGGTTCATCGGGGCCGTGGTCGGTTGCCCTGTTCAGCAATGCCATCGATTCAGACGGCTATCGCGTCAACAGCGATCTGCGCCAGCGCAATATCAATGCCAGCATAAATTACGCCGGGTCCCGATGGAGCGGCTATCTCACGGCCGCGGGGGACCGCCAGTATCAAGGCCTGCCGGGTGGCCTCAACAACTTGCCCGGCAACTATCCCTACACGCTCGCCATGCCATGGCAATCGAACACGCCGCTCGACTGGGGCAAGAAGCAGGGAATCAACATCACCGGCGGGTTCACCGCGACGCTGGCGCCGGGCGCGGAGTTGATCGTCGACGGCGGCGTGCGCCGCAAGTTTCAACAGGCGCAGTACTATAGTTATCTTGATCCTTTCACCTTCCTTTACAACCTGTCGGCGGCGGCGCCGATGAACTACGTCGACACCGTCATGACCACGTCGTCGGTGACGCCGCGACTCGACGTCCAGCACCAGTTGTTCGGGGTGCCGAACCGGCTGCTCACCGGCATCGACTTCTACAACACGCAATACAACTCGGACCGGCCGACGGCGCCGGGGCTGGTGCCCGTTCACCGCTACGACATCCAGCAGACGACGACCGCCTTCTACGCGATGAACATGACATCGGTGACGCCGGACACCGACGTTTCGCTGGGCGGACGCCTGCAGCGCAACGCCATCGATGCGCATGATGCCTATAGTCCGGTCAACGATCCCAATGCCGGCTTTTACGCCAACAATCCGGAGACACCCGCGCTGAGCAAAGGCGAGTGGCAATACGCCGCGCATGTTGGCGTGGAGCACCGCTTCAATTCGACGTTCGCGCTGTTCGGCCGTGCTGCCCGCGCGTTTCGCTTGGGCAATGCGGATGAGCGCGTCGGCGCCGGCGGGCCTTTCGTGTTCGCGGTTCCCACGTTCGATCTCAAGACGCAGACCTCCTACGACGTAGAAGGCGGCGTCCGGGTCAATTCCGGGCCGTTCCATCTGGACTCCAGCGTCTATCTGATGCGGCTGAAGAACGAGATCCACTTCCTGCCCGCGCTCGGCATCGACACCAATCTCGATCCGACGCAGCGCTGGGGCTGGGAAACGAGCGCGTCCTATCAGATCAGCAATACCGTGCGCCTGCGCGGCGGCGCCGCCTATACGCGGGCCACGTTCCGGGAAGGCCCTTACGCCGGCAACGACATTCCGCTGGTGTCGCGCTGGTCGGGCAATGCGGGCCTGTCGTGGCAGATCGTGCAGAAATTGCTCGCGCTCGACGTGACCGCGCGGTTGTTCGGTCCGCGCCGCATGGACAACGACCAGCTCAATATACAGCCGCTCATTCCGGGGCAGGCGACGGTCGACGTCAAACTCGGCGGCGAATACGAGCGCTTCTTCTGGTCGGCGTCTGTCCTCAACGTGCTCGACAAGCACTATTTCGACTACGCCATCGCCAGCGGCGGCATCGCGGGCGGGCCGTTCTTTCCGGCCGGCCTGCCGCCGACGATCGGGCTCTACAGCGCCTATCCGCTGGCGGGGCGCACCTTCATGGTGCAGGCGGGCGCGACGTTCTGAGTCACAACGGCGCCCACATCACTGGTTCGAGCTCGAAGCCCGCGCCGTTCTTGACGATGTGGCCGCAGGCCGGGAACGGGAAGTGATAGGCCTCGACCAGCATGCGGTCGGCGGCGGCGCGCTCGAGCATGGCGCGGCGCGCCTTCACCGCCAGCGGCCCATCCATGTCAAAGATCGGCTGCCAGTCGGGATGGCGCACGAACAGATAGGGATTGCGCACGGTGTCGCTCATGACCAGCAGCGACTCCTTGCCGGAATGGACCGAGAAGGCGGTGTGGCCAGGGGTGTGGCCATAGGCGGGAAGTGAGACGATGCCGGGCGCGACTTCGGCGCCGGGCTTGAAGCGATGCACCTCGCCGGCGATGTCGCTGAAGATGCGCCGCGCATTGAGGAAGTAGCGGTGCACAGTGCCGCGGTAGCGGCCCATATTGGCGTCGTCCATCCAGAACGTCCATTCCGGCTCCGGCGCCAGGATCTCCGCATTGGGAAAGACCTTGGCGCCGTCCTTGGTCTTGATGCCGTCGATGTGGTCGGGATGGAAATGCGAGATGACGATGGTGTCGATGGCGCTTGGGCCGACGCCGGCCGCTTTGAGATTGTCGAGCATGACGCCCGCGGTGTCGGCGATCTGGCCGGCGGTGCCGGTGTCGATCAAGACGAGCCTGGACCCGGTATTGACCAGCAGCGCGGTGAAGGTGACCGGCAGCACGCGCGGCGGCAGAAAAGCCGCGGCCAATGCCGCGTTGACCTCGGCGCCGCTGGCGTTGCGCGTGAACTTGTCGTCAATCGGCAGGTACCAGGTGCCGTCATAGAGCGCGGTGAGCTGGTAGTCGCCGAGCTTGCTGCGATAGGCGCCGGGGCCTTGGGCCCGCGCCAAGGGCGCCGCGGCGCACGCTTGCCGAGGCAACGCGGCCGCGCCGGCCAATAATACGCTCGAGGTCAGGAACGAGCGGCGCGACAGGGCTGACATGATTTTTCTCCGCCAGGCGATTGTTCGGCAGCCGCCCCCGATAATGCAACACCGCGCCCTGCGCGGCTATTCATCGCATTCTTTCTTTACGCGCCGCCGTCTAGCCGAACCGGCGGCAGCCGCTATGATCGCGGATAGGGGCGCTGCCTGAGGATGCGGAGCAGGGGGATGCGGTTTCTGCTGTTGCTGGCGTTGCTCGCGGTCGGCGGCTGTTCGTCCGATCTCGGACCGAGCCAGGCGGAGCTCAGAGCGCAGTGGGAGGCGCAGAACGTCTTTCCGCAAACCTACAAGCGGGACTTGCTGGCGTTCCTGCGCACCTATCTCAACGATCCGAGCCATATCCGCGCGGCGGGCGTCTCGCAGCCGCAACTGAAGACCGTCGGCCCGGGCGAGCGCTACGTCGCCTGCGTGCGCTACAACGCGCGCCAAAGCGACGGCAGGTATGCCGGCTCGAAGGCGGGCGCCGCAGTTTATGTTGCGGGCAAGCTCGACCGCTTCCTCGACGGCAAGCAGGCGCAGCCCTATTGCAAGGACGCCACCTACGCGTCGTTTCCCGAACTGGAGCACCTCACGCGCTAGACTCCCGCCGCGCCAATAGACGCGCAGCGGCTGCCGGGCTTGAGGGGCCCGGCGCCAGCAAGGTCAGACAAAGAGGCCGAAAGTAAGCGCGGGCGCCGCGGTCACTTGACCTTGAGGTTCTCCGCGGAAGTCTTTCCGCGATTCTCGACGAGTTCGTACTGAACGACTTGGCCTTCGTTCAATGTGCTGAGGCCGGCACGTTCAACCGCCGAGATGTGCACGAAGACGTCCTTGCCGCCTTCCTGCGGCTGGATGAATCCGTAGCCCTTGGTCGGATTGAACCACTTCACGGTGCCCTGCGGCATGCTAGATCTCCGGGGTAGTACAAAGCGGCACAGTCTTGCACAGTCCGCGACTGCGTCACAAGGTCCCGAACGGGTTGCCGAGCCCGGCTTCGAGGTTATTTTCCCCATGGTCTGGAGCGCAGTTTTCCGGTGCCGGGTGAGGGATTTGAACCCCCGACCAACGGTTTACAAAACCGCTGCTCTACCCCTGAGCTAACCCGGCCAGCCGGTGCTTGCGCGCTGACAGCTATCAGTGTCGCAGCGGCGCTACAAGCCGTTGTGGCCGCGAGGGCACAGCGACGCATCCGGCGGACATGGGGGTGGCGGGGGAAGGGCCGGGCCACTCCGGCGCGCCAGCAGGGTGACGCCGCGATCAGGTGATCGAATTGACCTTTTCCAGCACGTCGATCAGCCAGGCGGCGGCCTGCAGCACCGCCAGCCGCTGCGCCAGCTTCTCCTTGCGGAAGGTGCCGTTGAGCAGGCGCAACGCGCGCCGGTAGCCGGGATGGCGCCGCGAAGCTTCGCCGAACGCGCCGAGGCGGGCGACCAGCGCGGCGCGGCGCGCTTCGAGTTCGTCATAGCGCCGGCGGAAATTGGCGCGCGCGGGCGCTGCAGGCTTAACGGCGGTTGCGGGTGATCGGCGGTGCGGCACGGGGCGATTAACTTTAATGAGGGAGGCGGTGAATGAGCGTGCAAGTCAGCCTGGCGATAGTGCGAGGAAATCCGGCCACTTCAAGGCGCCTGCGGCCAGCTCGCGATTAATGTTACCTTGCGATTGGCGGCGGCAGCGTAAAGCGTTTGTATAAAGTGCGCGCGGATTTCTTTGCGGTTCGCAGATGCGTTGCATGCGCGCACTCATTGCCATCGTGATTTTGTCTTTCGGCGTCGCCGGCGCCACCGGCGCCGGCGCTGCGGGCCTTCGTATCGGCGGTGGACCTCGCGGCCATTACGTCACGCATTATTCCGTCATTGGCGAGCCCGCAACTCCGATCATCGTCTACGACTACGATCCCGGCGTGGTCGTACGCGCCTATTGGCTGCCGCCGTGGCGCGGCCGGCACTATTTCCCCTTCGGCCGCGACAAGGTGGTCAAGAAACACGCCGGCCGGCCGCGGCCAGCGCAGAGCTTCTGGCGTTACTGGTCGAACGACGGAGCGTTTATGTACCAAGCGCCGCCCGCGGCTCGTCGCTCATTCGATGCAGCGCCCGTGCCGCACACGCAAAAACACTCAACGCTTGTGAAGCCGCATGAGAACCAGAAGCTGGTGAAGCCGAACGAGAACAATGATGAGTAGCAAATCCCGCAGCCTCGCGGTCCTCGCCACCGTCGGCGCGGGTTATTGGTGCCGCTGCGAGAGTTATTAGCCTTCAGATTCCGTCGAGTTCGTGGGACGCGGGCGGCGGGCGTAACGGCCCGCCGTTTCGCTTTCTAGGCGTGGCCGCGCATGATCCCGAAAAGCATGTCCTCGACTTGATCGGGGATGGGAACCGGTTTTCGGAAAAGCATGCCCTCGGGCTCGACCCGAGGGATCATGCGCCACTAAGAAGCCGACTGGCGACATAGAGTGCAAGCGCCGCCGCATTCGATACGTTTAGGCTCTTGATCTCGCCCGGCAGATCGATGCGCGCGACGTGATCGCAGCTTTCCTTGGTGAGCTGGCGCAAGCCCTTGCCCTCCGCGCCCAGCACCAGCGCCAGGGGGCTGCGCAACGGCAGCGCGGCGAAATCGGCCTCGCCGCTCGAATCGAGCCCGACCACGAGAAAGCCGCTTGCTTTAAGCGCCGCGAGCGCGCGCGCCAAGTTCTGCACGTTGACCAGCGGCACCCATTCGAGCGCCCCGGAGGCGGCCTTGGCCAGCGCGCCGGTCGCATCCGGGCTGTGGCGTTGCGTGGTCACGATCGCGGTGGCCGCAAAGGCCGCGGCCGAGCGAAAAATCGCCCCGACATTGTGCGGATCGGTGATCCGGTCGAGCACCAGCACCACGCCCTTGGCCGGCAAATCCTCGATTTGCGGCGAGGGCAGAAGATCCGTCTCGAGATAAAGGCCCTGGTGCACGGCATCGGGCAACAGCCGTTCGGCGATCGCGCCGGGCCGCACCACTTCCGGCTTGTGGGTGAAGCCCTCGTCGGCCAATCGCCGCGCGGCGTTCTCGGTGGCGAGCAGCTTGCGCACGCGCCGCGCCGGATTGCGCAGCGCCGCCGTCACCGTGTGCCAGCCATACATGACGATCGGGGCGTCGGCTGCGCCGCGCAGGCTCGCGCGGCGGGCGCGCTCGAAGCGTTTGCGGCGTTCGATTTGCTCGCGGGTTGCGCCCGGTTTGGCGCCGGAACGGGGCCTGGGGGCGGGGGGTCGTGATGCCATCGAAGCGAGCCTTAACCGATCTGCCGCGGGCGGGGTAGCCTCCATTGACTTGCGCGGGATGGCTGCCCATAAAATCCGTAATTCCCGATCAGCCGACGCATGCGGCCGTTTGTCTTTCGAGATCAATGCGGGTCGCGGCGGCTGTTAAGGGAGAGTGTCCCGAGCGGCAAAGGGGGCGGACTGTAAATCCGCTGGCTTACGCCTTCGTAGGTTCGAGTCCTACCTCTCCCACCAGCCTTCGCTTGCTTCGCAAGCTACGGCTCGGCAAGCCAGCCTATGTTCCGCGAAGGTTGCCCGCCGGAGCTTTAGCGAAGGCGGGCGCTGCGAGCCTTTCGCCTCGTCAGTTCAGCTTGGCGAGCACGTCCTGGATCGGGTTTCCCGTCCAGGCGCGCGTGACGAAATTCCGGTGTTTGACGCCGGTGTCCGTCTCAATCAATGCGACGCGTCCGCGCCAGAAATGATCATCAAGCGTCGTGCTGTAGGGCACATTTTGTTCGTCCAACATGCGGGCGAATTCGAGATTATGCCGGCGCGTTGGGCCCGAATAAGCGCTCACAAAAAATCCCGACTTCGACGTTTCAAGCTCGAAAAAAGTGCCTTGATTCTGCAAGACGACAGCGGAATTCCGCTGTGCTATTTCGACGCCAAAAAATGGGCGCTGTATCCTTTCGGCCGCTATCTCGGCCCGATCGAGGTTTTCCCCGGCACCTACCAGGACAAATTGCGGGAACTCTTTCGCAAAGGCAATTTGGGCAAGATCAAATTCGGGTTTGGCTACCGGTGGCGGGCGGGCGAATCGAACCTTTTGCCGGCGGTTAGCGGCGCGGACATGGACACATGGGCCCGTGAGATTGATCGGACGGCGCGGCATGCCCAATTAGCGGCGGTGGTGGCAAAACCGCTCGGAATCCTCTAAATGAGCCCCGCGTTGCGCGGGTGTAGCTCAATGGTAGAGCAACAGCCTTCCAAGCTGATGACGAGGGTTCGATTCCCTTCACCCGCTCCAATGTTTTCAAGCCTTTAGACGTACTCCCGCGCGTTTTGCGTCAACGCGTGCTGTTGTTTTGTGTCAGCGAAATATGAATTCGTTCTGCGACGGCTAATTTCCGCTTCAGTGGCCGCCCGATGGAATACGGTGACGCCTCTGCCATCCCGACGATCAGGCCTCGTCACTCACGAAAATTGCAGATTGCCGCCGCCGTATCGGCATTCCGAAGATGGCGTTCGATGCCCGGCTCGACCTTCACGCCGCCCGCGAATCCGGAGGGCGCCGATTGGAAGACCCGGCCGCGCGCAGTGACGCGGCCCGGTCTTTGACAAGCTTAGGGGTACTTCGTCTTGCACGCGGGATTGTCGCGTCCCGGGACACCGATTTTTCGGAACACGTCCTCGGGAAGGCCGAGCGTCTGGTTCACGTTGGGCACAACCTCAACGACCTTGTTGACCAGGTTGCCGTCCTTGTCCTTGACGACTTCGGTGACAAAGTTGGTGCCGATCGCCTGCCGGTTGTGATCGAGCTTGATCTGGCCGACGGGCGAGTCGAGCACGAGCGAGGACAGGGCCGTGCGGAATTTCTTCTGGCCGCCGCTCAGGTCGCCCTTGACCTTGTCGAGCGCCTGCAGTGCCGCGTCGGTCGCATTGTAATAGCTGACGGCGCAGATCGACGGGCCGGTGAAGCGGTTCTTGAAATAGCCGGTTGCCGGGAAGTCCTTGTAACCCTTCACGAACGCCTGCCATTTCGGGTCTGGATTGGCATCGGCTGCGCCAGTTGCAGCTACGGTCCCGGCCAGTGCTTCTTTGGCCCTGCCTTTCGACGACAGCACGGTCTGATCGATCATAATCGTGCCGCCGATCAGCTTGGCATTGCCGCCGGCCTGCTGATATTGGTTTAGGAAGTTCACAGCGTCGGCGCCGCCGAGACCGAGATAGATGGCGTCGACGTCATCCGGCAATTGCGGGATGAATGAGGAGAAGTCCTTGGTGCCGAGCGGCACCCAGATCCGCTTGGTGATCTCGCCGCCCAGGGGGCAATAGCCGAGCACCAGGCCGGCGACCTGGGTGTAGACGAAGGCATAGTCCTCGCCGATCGTCGCGATCTTCTTGTAATGCTTCACATTGTAGATGTATTGGCCCAATCCCGCCTGCCATTGGGCACCGTCCAGGTTGAAGCGGTAGAAATTGGGCGCCGGATTGACGAAGGTCGTTTCCTGCGCGCCGGAGCAGCCGTTGATGATGGTGACTTGCGGCTGGGTCTTGGCATAATCGTGCAGCGCAATTCCTTCCGCACCCGATAGAGGCGCGATGAGGATTTGCACCTTGTCCTGTTCGACGAGCTTCTTGGCCGCGCGCAAGGCCGAGTCGGGAGTGTCGTCCGACGAACCCCTGATGATCTCAAGGTCCTTGCCGCCCGCTTTGTCGTGATGCTTCGCCAAGGCCATTGCCACGCCGCGCATGCCGTCTTCGCCAAGCGCGGTGTAGGTGCCTTCAAGGGTCGAGAAGACGCCGATCTTGATCTTGCCGGCGGCGTTGGCGGCCGTTCCGGTGCAAACAACCGCCGCAAGTGCAATTGCTAGTGCAACTCTCGTTCGCATGGGGGTTCCCTCCTGTTCGAGCGCCATTGGATGGCGTCCGTTTTGCGGGCCGAATGCGCGTGCGAGCCTCTGCGGGGGTGACTGTCGCTCCGTCCGCGCGGAAATCGTAGCAGTGGGACCCAGTTGTTGCCGTGTCTGCCAGTCTGATTTTCTTTGCGTGCTGCCGGGCGGCGCCGGCTGCGATCGCGTGACGCCGAAAATGCGCCCCCGAGGCACTTGTCAACAGTCCCCAGCGGGCGTTTAATCGATCAAATAAAACAATAACGTACGGGGGAACAAGGCCGACCCGTGCGAGGGGAGGAAGCGTCGATGAGCACTGCTTTGGCAGTCTGTCACGGCGTGTTCGGTCGGGTAACGGTCTATCAGCTTGACCGGCCCATGCGCATGCATGCCCATCGCGAAGGCCATCTTATCTTTTATCTGGCCGGCCCCCCGGGGATAGTCACTATTTCCGGCAAGCGGCATCTCGTTGATCAGGACGCTGGCGTTGCAATTAACCCCTGGCAGCCACACGATTTTAAGCCCCGCCGCGACGGCGTTCCGTCGGTCATTCTCGTTGCCTATATTTGCGACCGTTGGCTCGATCGCGATCAGGAAGGACGCGGCAGTCTGCGCTTCGGCGCCAACCGGATCGACGTCAAAAACCACATCCGTTCCACCGCCTACGGGCTCGCTGACGCCCTCATAACGATGGCGGACTATCGTCTCGTCGACCGTGGATTGAATGCTCTTTTCGACGCATGCTTTGAGGAGTCGTGGAGCCTGCGC
>Ga0307436_1000079_pt1 | contig 37922 bp, 24 predicted proteins | sample SalMarWE160440MG_FD_202513 | JGI IMG/M metagenome (GOLD analysis project Ga0307436, IMG submission 202513) | Salt marsh sediment microbial communities from the Plum Island Ecosystem LTER, Massachusetts, United States - WE1604-40 | ecosystem: Environmental > Aquatic > Marine > Intertidal zone >...
TGCAGCGAGCAGTCGCGCTCACCGAGATGGAGGACGTTGCCGAACCGATCTCCCAGAAGCTGCACCTCGATGTGCCGGGCATTGGGGATGAAGCGCTCCAGATACAGCGTATCGTCGCCGAAGGCCGCGCGCGCTTCGGCCGAGGCCGCGGCAAAAATTTGTTGCATCTCTTTGTAATCGCTTACAATTTTCATTCCCCGGCCACCGCCGCCAGCGGCCGCTTTCATCATCACGGGAAGCCCAATCTGCTCCGCCAATACTGCGGCTTGTTCGTAGGTGTGGACCTTTTCTGAGCCAGGCAGCACGGGAATTCCACACTCGCGCGCCAGCATCCGGGCCTGCAATTTATTTCCCATCAGCCGAATTTGCTCCGCTGACGGCCCGACGAAGGTGATACCTTCGGCTTCGCACGTCTCGGCCAGTTCGGGAGATTCGGCTAAAAAGCCATAGCCGGGGTGAACCGCATCCGCCCCCGTTCCAAGGGCGGCGGCGACAATGGCCTTGTAATTCAGATAGCTTGCACTCGCGCTTGCCGGGCCGATGCAAATGGCGCGGCCCGCCAAGCGAGCCGGCATGCTATCGCGATCAGCGTCAGAAACTGCAAGTACCGTCTCTATGCCGAGTCCCTGACACGCCCGAATGATGCGAACAGCGATTTCCCCACGATTCGCAATTAGGACGCGGGAGATGGTCAACAGTTGAACTCCTCACTCGGCAGGCTGGACCCGAAACATCACTTGGCCGTATTCAATGATCTCGGTATCCTGAACACAGACCTCCGTGATCACGCCTCGGACGTCAGCCCGCACAGCGTTGAACACTTTCATCACCTCGATCAGCGCGACAGTTGTGTCCTCGTTCACCTCGCTGCCGACCGATACGAACGGGACGGATGCAGGATCGGGCTTGGCATAAAACCGCCCCATGATGGGTGCTACGATCACCAGGGTGCCGTCATCTTCGATGGGGGCGGCAGCATCCACCGCTTGTACCGGTTGCGGAGCTGCGACAGACACCGCGGCGGGTGCCACGGGGGACTGTTGCGGCGGCGCGGCGGGCGGCGACGACCCGGCTGGTGCGGTAACCACCGGCATCTCGCCCTTGCCGATCGTCAGCTTCGTGTCACCGAGTTCGAGCTCCAGGAAGTCGAGCGACGATTTATCCAGCGATTCGACCAGCAGAGCGATCTGCCGTACGTCGTCATCGCTCAGCGGATAAAACAGACTGCTCACGCGCCGCCCCCCAACCATGCTGTGGCCAAAATTGAAAATGAGCGCGACGCAACATATTGACCATCGTCCGTCATGATGAAACCACAGAATCGCCTTGCACGATTAGTGAGGCGTTGCTTCGCTGAACGCGAACATAACGTACCCGCGGATGTTTGTTGAGTTCCTTGATCAGGTTCGCCAACGGCAATGTGGCGTGATATCGCCTTGGCGGGCCTGCCGCGCGCATCGCCTTGATTTCCTGGTCGCCTTTCATCACGTAACGCAGCAGAAACTCGTCGTCAGATAGACTCGGCCCGCCGAGCTTCTCGCGAACCTGATGTAACGGCATGTCCAGATTCGGCGGTTCTTTCAGTTCGACGGCGCGCTGCAAGCTCAAGATCCTATCCTTCAAATTCGTGTCCATGCAGGTAAAGCCGGAGTCTTCTCCGTACGCGCCCAGCGCATGAAGGATCACCTCATCGATGATAAGCTTGTATCGCTCTCCCATCGCGACATTGATGGCAGCCTGAGTGACCACGTATTGGGACAACGGCGTGATCATGATCGGGTAACCGAGGTCTTTACGGACCTGCACGGTCTCTTCGAGTACCTCGTCCAAGCGATCCTGGATGCGTAGTTCGGCCAGCTGGTACTTGAGGTTTGAGATCACCCCGCCGGGGACCTGATGGACATATTGCGCGGCGTCGTGTTCCAGCGGAGCGCCAATTGGCAGACCATCCTGTTTCGCAAAAGCGGTCAGCCGTTCGGCGACCGATCGAAGCAAGTCCTCATCGACCGAGACGGAATGTCCGAGAACCCGGGCATTGTGGGCGACGTTGAGCACAGAGGGCTGCGACGGTCCATTGGCCAGCGGTGGGACCGCGGTATGCACCGTGGGAATCCCAAGCTTCATGGCCTCAAGATAGACAAGCTCGGCTTGGCCGGTGGTGCAGTGGGAGTGCACTTCGAGCGGCATGCCGCCGGCGCTCTGCATGATTGCCGGAAGCAGGGTCCGCGCGCGATCCACGGTAAGCAGGCCGCCCTGGTCCTTGAGATAGATTGCGTTCGGTTTGAACGGGAGCAGTTCGCGCGTCTTCTGCGCATAATACTCGTCGGTATGACGCGGCGAAATCGTGTAGGACAGCGCCAGCACGACCTCCAGCCCGAGGTCCCGAAGCATTGGAACGATCCAAGGCAGGGAACGCTTGACCTGATCGAGCGTGTTGCTGGTGACCTGCATCCGGTTCACCACGCCGATCTCAGCCATATGGCGATAGTAAAGCTTGATGACCGAACGCGGGGTCGCCAGCTCGAACGGGAGAATGAATGCGCCGCCGAGTCCGATCTTCGTAGTGTTGGGCATCTTTTTCGCCAACACCCGGGCGAGCTCCCAGTAGTCTTCCTTTAAGTCACGAATGCATTTCTTGATGAAAATGCCGAGGATCGGGACCTCGATTGCCTTGAATCCGGCCCGATCCATGTCCGCGGCAACCGCCTCCATCATGCCCGAGCGCATGCTGAAAGCCCAGAGACTCTGGTGGCCGTCGCGGAAAGTTGTATCAACGAACTGCACGTCCACGGCACGCCTGCTCATATCAACTCGTTAAGTCATTAGCTGCATGCCGTTGATGCTGTCGGGCACTTCCATCTCGCAGCAATCATTGGCCACGCGCAATCGAGCTTCGGTCTTAGCCTGGACGGCATCGGGGTCCAGCCCGCGCGCCACCTCACGCAATATCAGCCCGTCCGGCGTCACGTCGAGCACCGCCATGTCGGTGAAGATGCGCCGGACGCACCGTGGGGCTGTCAGCGGGCAACTCAGCTTATTGACGATTTTTGGTTCGCCCTTGTTGGTCACATGGGTCATGGCCACGAATAAATTGTCGACGCTGAACGCCAGATCCATCGCGCCGCCGACACCCGGCACTTTCGCTCCCGGCACATGCCAGTTTGCCAAGTCGCCTTCAGCGGTCACTTGAATGGCGCCGATCACGGCATGCGTGAGATGGCCGCCTCGGATCATGGTGAAGGATAGCGCGTGGTCGAAGACGCTGCCGCCAGGCAGCAGGGTAACGTATTCCTTTGTCGCATTGACCAGGTCGGGATCTTCGGTACCGGCGGCTGCCGTCGGTCCGACGCCCAGAATGCCGTTCTCGCTGTGAATGAGGACATCCTGCTCGGGAGGCAGGAAGTTCGGCAACAGCGTGGGGATGCCGATACCCAGGTTGACGTAGCTTCCGCGCGGCAAATCGCGGGACACCCGATAGGCGACGCCTTCGCGCGTGAGCGTCATGATGCGCGCTCCTTCTTTCTCGGCGGCTCGAATAGTCGGGGATGCCGCTCGACTTGAACCAAATGGTCGACAAAAATACACGGGGTGTGAATTTCCTCAATCGGGATGCCCCCGATGGGAACAAGATGTTCGACCTCGGCGATCACCACTTTCCCCGCGGTTGCCATGATCGGATTGAAGTTGCGCATGGCCAGTCGATAAGTGAGGTTGCCTAAGGGGTCGGCTTTATACGCCTTGATGAAGGCGAAGTCCGCGGCAAGGGGGAGCTCGAACACATATTCGCGTCCATTGATGACGCGGGTCTCCTTGCCGGCAGCGAGATCGGTTCCGACTGCTGTCGGGGTGTAGAAGCCGCCCAAACCGGCGCCGGCGGCGCGAATGCGCTCGATCAGCGTTCCCTGCGGAATTAGTTCGAGTTCGATCTCGCCCTTGAGATAGCGATCCCGAAAGGCCACGGATCCCGAACTGGAAGGAAATGACGCGATCAATTTACGGACCCGGCCGTCCAGGATTAGGCCACCCAAGCTGAAGTCACCGCCGCCGGCGCCGTTATGGATTACCACTAAATTTTTCGATCCTTGCTGTCTCAGCGCTTCAATCAGTTGTCCGGGAACGCCCGGGTCACCGAACCCGCCGATCATAACAGTGGCGCCATCGAACACTTGTGCCACCGCTTCGCTGCAAGTCGCCACAGTTTTGTCGATCACGTTGTCACCATCGTTTGTACGTCGGAGCGAGGCATTATCGATTTTCGCAAAGATGCCACAGCGGCGTTAAGTCTGACGGCTCGCTCTTATCTGCTTTGGCATGGTCCTAAAATGTTGCAGAGTCGATAAGCCACCCGGCACACGCCAATGTGCAGCACGTAACCCCCTGCGGCTGACGCGGGTGGTCGATCGCGGTCAGCACAACGGTTGCGTGCGTCGTGCCTGTTATGAAGTCGTTGGTTGGGCGTTGGGTTCGAGGCTTCATTCCCGCTGTACGCAATACGCATTTTTTTTCTGCCGATGTATACCGCGACGCGTCACCGGAATAAAGTGATTTTGATACATGAATACCTTTACTTGCCGACACGATGAGTGTTAATTTTCTTGCGCTGGCTCAGGCTGTTTTGCTCAGGTTATTGCCCCGGACATGATGGACGTGCCCGTGCGGGGGAGCCTGAATGTCGTTCGACATGCGGCAAAAAGCATCTGAGCGCGCAAAGACGTTTCGATGCACGAGTAAAATGAAATGTCCTGGCAAGGCGTTGGCAAGCGATTATGAGATGGCCGATGATGAGTGGCAACACGCATCGCCTCTGATGCCCGATTGACGGGGCCGGCTCAGGGCTATTGGGGAGGAGATCGCCTGTGAAAACGACTTCGAAATTGGCATTCTTGGCGACGGCATTGTTCGTCGCGAGTTCAATGCTTGGGCAACCGGCTTCGGCTCAGTCGATGGTACTGATCGGCAATGCGACGGCCCATGATACCCAGGCCGAGGCGAACGACAAATTCGCCGAACTGATCACGAAGTATTCAAACGGTCGCCTGAAAGCGTCTGCGCGCCACGGTCAGTCGCTGGGAACCAACAAACAAATGATCGCGGCGCTGCAAGCCGGATCGGTGCACGGAATGATCTTGCCGTCCGGGTTTGTGTCCTCCGCGGTGCCGCAGCTCTCACTGTTTGACATGGCATTCCTGCTGCCACCCGCTCCGGCCGACATCACGGCCTTTGCCAAGCAGAGCAAGGCGGCGGTCAAAATGAAGGAACTCGCAGAGAAAAAGGGCATTCATGTCATCGGTTTCCACGGCATCGGCCCCCAGGATCTGCTGACGACCTTTCCGGTGAAAAGCTTGGCTGATCTCCGTGGAAAGAAACTGCGGATCATTCCGTCGCCGCCGCGGGTAGGCGCTTATAAGGATTGGGGCGTCGTTGCCCGACCGATGGAATTCGGCGAAGTGTACACCTCGCTGCAAACGGGCGCGATCGAGGGTTTGGCGGATCCACCCGACATCCTCTATAAGATGAAGCTCTACGAGGTGACCAAGTATTTTACCATCACTAACCAATTCGCATTCATGTCGAACGTCATCGTCAGCAAGCGCTGGTTCGATGCGTTGCCCAAGGACCTCCAGGATGCAGTGACCAGGGCCGGGAAAGACACCATTGCATGGGCCGATGTCGCCTATACCAAATCGCAGAAGACCAGTTTGGCTGCACTGCGGAAGAAAATCACGGTGACCGATATGCCGCCGGCCGAATTGCAAAAGATGAAGGACGCAGCGCAGAAGGGCGTCTGGGTGCGAATGGCGAACGACCCGCGGATGGGTCCAATGGTGAAGCTGCTCAAAGAGGACCTCGCCCGCTTCACCAAGAAATAGATTGGGCCCGTTGCGGGGATGACGACAAAACGCTTGGGTCTAGGGCTCATCGGAGCCCTGGACCGTCTCGTCCACAAGATGACGCGGGTGGCCGATCAGCTGTCGGCGCTCGTTTGTGCGATTCTTATCGTTGTGACCGCGGCAGCCATGCTCATCTACCAGTTGGGCATTGCTATCGTCGGGCTCGACGACATTCTACGCATGCTGTTGATCTGGCTTATTTATCTTGGAGCCGTATCGCTGTGCCTCGATGGCGATCATATTTCCATGGACGCCGTCTATCATCTTCTGCCTGCAAGAGTGCGCAGAGTGTTTGATCTGGTGACGGCACTGATCGGCTTTGGCCTGTGCGCTTTCGTCACCAAGATCGGGTTGGACAGTCTGCGGCAGGACATCGCCTACCAGATGCTGCTGCCCAGCGGCTATTTGCCTTCTTGGCCGCAGTCATTGGCCGTCCCCTTGTGCTTTGCACTGATGACGGTGGCTTATCTCAGCTATCTGCTTTCCGTCATTAGCGGCCGCCGTCATCGCGAACTCAGCGAGGCAGAAAAAATGGCCGAGGGATTGTAGCGGGGTGTTGACAACGATCGCCCTTGGAGGCTTCGCGCTTCTGATCTTGGGGCTCCCTCTGTGGATGATCTTCTTGCTCATGGCCATCACCGCCATGATCGCGCAGGGAGTCTCCATGGAGGTCGTGGTCCAGGGTCTCAGCGGCAGCGTCGATAATTTGGTGCTGCTGGCGGTCCCGGGCTTTATCTTTGCCGGTGCAGTGATGGGTCAAGGGGGCATGGCCGCCCGCCTGATCAACTGGATTTCGGCATTGGTCGGCCGGGTGCCCGGCGGGATGTCCGTGACAGCGGTGGCTGCTGCCGAGTTGTTCGGCTCGATTTCCGGCTCCAGCTCGGCCACCGTGGCAGCCCTGGGCAAGCTCCTCCACCAGGCGCTGATGAAAAACAGATACGATGAGCACTTTACGTTGGGGCTCATTACCTCGTCCGGCGCGATCGCCATCATCATCCCGCCCAGCATCACCATGATCCTGTTTTCGGTGATGTCGGATGCATCGGTGGGAAGGCTATTTCTGGCGGGTGTTCTACCAGGCCTGCTCGTGGGACTGTGCGTAATAACCTACTGCTTATGGTACGCGATTAAGCACAAGATCACTTCAGGCCGCAGGTGGGATCTGGGTGAGATCATACGCACCTCCCGCGAGGTGATTTGGACGCTGGGCTCACCCGCGGTGATCTTCATCGGCATCTACGGAGGCTTCACGACCCCGACCGAAGCCGCAATGGCGGTGTCGGTGTATGCCGTATTTGTCAGCATGTTCGTCTACCGCGAGCTCACGTGGCGACAGGTTTGGTTGATCACCCACGAAACCGCCCGGCTTACGGCCAAAGTATTCATCATCGTGGCTGCATCCAGCGTGTTTTCCTGGATTCTCACCGCTGACGAAGTTCCGCAAAAATTGGTTCATGTCATCGATAGCCTGCATTTGACACCGATCATGATGTTGCTGCTGATCAACCTGGTGCTGCTGATCATCGGCATGTTCATGGATCCCAATTCGGCTATCATACTCTTCACGCCACTGCTCTGGCCATTGGCGCGACACGTCGGCGTCGACCTCATTCATTTCGGGATCATTTTCACCGTGAACCTGGCAGTCGGCATGTTTTCACCGCCATTCGGCCTCAACATCTTTGTCAGTTCTAGTATCTTCAAGAAGTCGTCGACTGAAATCGTCAGAGGGTTGCGGCCATTCTTCCTCGTCTACCTGATCGCCCTCGCTATCATCACTTATGTGCCTGCGCTGTCGCTGTACCTGCCCAATCTGTTGATGAAATAAGCGGTTGCCAGTGGCTGCCGCCAGCCCTTTTAAACCGGGCGCAGGACGCTCACTGGAAGATCGCGCAAGAGGGTGGCGAGCCTGAGCGCGTCCAGGCGCCGGCCGGCATCACCGCCGATCAAGGGCTCATAGGCCGCGCCCGGATGCTCGATGACGCCGTCCCAGCCGGCGGGCCATTGGCGGCCGCCTTCCGTCAGCGAGCCGAAATGGCGCCCGACTGCGATGATGAACCGCTGTCGCTTCCAGCTGCGCGCGAAGGCGATGACGTGATCGGCGTGCGGGCCGGCGACCGGCAGCGGTTCATAGGAGCCGCGCTGGAACAGGTCAGCGAAAAGATGGCGCAGGCTTAACAGTTGCCGGGTCAAGACCAGCTTGATGCGGCCGTCATGCCACCGGGCGGCAAGGTCGGGCCAAGTCGCAATAGCTTGCGCCAGTTCGCGCCGACGCAAATCGAAATCGACGGCGCGGCGGTTATCGGGATCGACCAGAGAATAATCCCAGAATTCGGTGCCCTGATAGAAATCCGGCACCCCGGGCAGCAGCGCTTTCAGCGCAAGCTGCGAAAGCCCGTTCAAGGCGCCGAGCAAAGCCGTGCGCGCGGCGAATTCAGCGAACGACGCGAGGAAGCCGGCACACGTCTGCGCATCGAGCAGCTTGCCAACGAATTCCTGCAAGCCAGCTTCGTAGGCCTCGTTCGGATTGGCCCAGCTCGTCTCCTGCTTGGCCTCGCGCGCGGCCTTGAGCGCATAGGCCTGCATCCGTGCGACAAAGGTTTCATCGACCGCGCCCGGCCAGGCGCCGATCAGTGCCTGATAGAGCATGTACTCATGTCCGATCGACGGGCAGCGGTGGCCGCCGGCCTGCTGCACCAGCGGCGCATTCTGCTCGCGCCAGCTTTGCACGGCGGTGTCCCAATCCGCGGCGAGCTCCGACAGCGCCAGAATGCGCGCGCGCGCGTCCTCGCCGCGCTTGGTGTCATGGGTGGCGGTGGCGGTGAGACCGCTGGGCGCGGTGTCGGCGTGGGTCTGTTGCCGCCGGTGGAACTCGTCGAGCGAGAGCGCGGGCGCGGCCGGATCGCCGCCGACCTCGTTGAGCGCCAGCAGGCGGTGGTAGCGGTAAAACGCGGTGTCCTCCATGGCCTTGGCCATCAGCGGGCCGGTGAACTGCTGCAGCTTGAGCGCAAAATTGCGCACGCGCGGCGCGCTGTAGCTGGCGTTCGCCGCGAGGTCGATGGTAAGCGCGGCGCGGACAAAATCGAAAATCTCCGGATCGGGCCCGTGCCAGCGCGCCCGCGCGCGCGCGATGGCATCTTCGAGCGTTTTGCGGTCGCCGGCGGAGGCGCCGGCGGCGGTGACGTATGAGCGGTAGACCGGGAACTCGAGCACGTAGAGCTGCAAAGCCGCACGCAAGCGGTCGATGGTGAAGTCGCGCGTCGAGAAATGTCCGGCGGCGATGCGCGCCAGTGCGCGGCACAGCACTGTGAATTCGCTCGCCAGCATGGAGTCGATCACGCGCAGCTTGGCGGTTTCCAGGATCGCGGGAAACTCGGCACGCTCGGCGGTGAAGCCCCGCCAGGTGCGCTCCAAGCGGTCGAGACCTTTGCCGTCGAGGAGCACGCGCGAGATGACGTTGAGCCACTCGTAGCCGGTGGTGCCGGCGACGGCGGGAAAGCGCGGCATGTCCTCGCCGTCGGCGAGGATCTTCTCGACCACCACGTAGAATGGGCCGCCGCGGCGCGCCCTGCCGCGCATCTTGCCGATGAGCCGGCGCAGCCGGCGGGTGTATTGCGCCGGATCGCGCAAGCCGTCCACGTGGTCGAGCCGCAGGCCCTGCAAATCGCCGGCGGCGATCAGGCGCGCGACCAGCGTATGGATGGCGCGGAAGGTCGCCGGATTTTCCACGCGCAAGCCGGCGAGATCGTTGATGTCGAAGAAACGCCGGTAGTTCACCGCCGAGACCGCGACGCGCCAATAGGCGACGCGGTAATACTGGCGCTCGAGCAGGCGGTGCAAGGCGGTCGTGCCGGCTTCGCTGCCGCTTGCGTAGGCGGCAAGCCCGCGTTCGATCACCGGCGCGGCGCCGGCGATTTCCGCCAGGCGTTGCTTGAGCGCGGGCGCGTCGCGATAGGACGGCGCGCGCGGCCCGCGGTAATCATCCGCCAGCGCGAGCAATGCGCGGCCGGCAGGCTGCCCGGCGGCGTCATCCGCCGCCACAATCGTCCGGATCATTTCGCCGTAGCGCCGCGGATTGATCGGCAGCTTATGATCGGCATACCAGGCCGCGAAGCTGCCCGCCGCCGCGTCATATTTCAGCGCCAGCTCGCCGCTTTGCAGCACCTCGCCATAGGGGCGGGCAAGGATGGGCGCCAGCACGCCGGGATGGCGGCGGTGCGGGATCGCCTCCCAGGCGATGTCGAACGAGGCAGCGTAAGGCGAGCGTTGCCCCCATTCCAGCAGGTCGAGCCACCAGGCGTTGTCGGCATGACCGACGCCCATGTGATTAGGGACGAAATCGAGGATCAGGCCGAGGTCGTTCTGCTTGAGCGCGGCGCTCAGGCGCGCGAAGGCTTCCTCGCCGCCGAGCTCGGGATTGAGCCGGTCGTGATCGACGATGTCGTAGCCGTGGGTGCTGCCGGGGCGCGCCTTGAGGAACGGCGAGGCATAAACATGCGTGATGCCGAGCTGCTTGAGATAGGGCACGAGCGCGGCGGCATCGTCAAAGCCGAACGCCTTGGTGAGCTGCAGCCGGTAGGTGGCAAGCGGAACCGCCGGCGGCATCAGGCGCCTCCGCTTCTATTTCCTGTCATTCCGGGACGGCGCGCAGCGCCGGACCCGGAATCCAGATGCGAACTCTGCGATTGGTTCTGGATTCCGGGTTCGCTCGCTGCACTCGCGCCCCGGAATGACGAATTAGGTTGAACTGCCGCATAGACCGACCACGGCGGCAATGCGTGCGGCGGCGCATCGCCCCAGATCGGCGCGCCCCATGCGATCGCGGGCTTCGGCTTTGCGGCATCCGACAGATTGGCCAGCAGCATCAGGCTCTTGTCGCGGGCCGCCCAGCGCGCCGTGAGCAGACCGGATTCGAAATGGACGTCGCCGGGCGTCACCATCGCCGGGACCAGCGGTGCGATCCATTGCCTGCGGGCGGCCAGCAGCGCACGCGTGAGCGCCAGGCGCGCGGCATGCGCAGGCTTTTTGCGGGCGTCCCAGTCGAGCACGGCAGCGTCGCGCGTCGTGGGCGACAGCGGGTCGGGAATTTCGTCGCCATGCAGCGCATAGGCCTCGGCGAATTCGCGCCGGCGACCATCACGCACGGCTTGCGCGAGCGCGCCGGTAAAATCGCAGAAGAACGGGAACGGCTCGCGCGCCCCCCATTCGTCGCCCATGAACATCAACGGCGGTGCGGGCTGCAGGAACAGCACCGCCAGCGCCGCTGCGAGCGCCTCGGGCTTTGTCAGAACGCTAAGCCGTTCGCCCATGGGGCGGTTGCCGATCTGATCATGGTTCTGCACGAAGTTGACGAAATCCGCGCGCGGCAGCTGCGCACTCGGCTCGCCGCGTTTCTTGCCGCCGCGGAATGCCGAGGGCTCGCCCTGATAGGCGAAGCCTTCCGCCAGCGTGCGCGCGATGCGGGCGCCGGCGTCCTGATAGTCGCGGTAATAGCCGGCGCGCTCGCCCGTCAGCAGCACGTGCCAGGCATGGTGATAGTCGTCGTTCCACTGGGCGCGATAAAAGCCGCCGGCGACCTTCGGCTTAGGGCTGAGGAAGCGCGCCGCATTGTCGTCGTTCTCCAGCACCAGATGGATGTGGCGGCCGCTTTGCTCGGCGAATGCGTTCACCGTTTTCGCCAGCTCGATGAGAATGTGCGGCGCGCCGGCCAAGGGCAGGGCGTGCACGGCGTCGAGCCGCAAGCCATCGAACCGATAATCGCGCAGCCAATGCAGCGCATTCTCGATCGCAAAATCGCGCACCTCGTCCACCCGATAGTCGATGGCCGTGCCCCAGGGCGTTTGCGCGGCAGAGAAGAAAGCGGGCGCAATGCGGTGCAGGTAATTTCCCTCCGGCCCGAAGTGGTTATAGACCACGTCCAGGAACACCATGATCCCGCGCGCGTGCGCGGCGTCGATCAGCGCTTTGAGATCGTGCGGGTACCCGTAGGCGGCGTCGGGCGCGAACAGCAGCACGCCGTCGTAGCCCCAGTTCCAGCAGCCGGGAAATTCCGCCACCGGCATCAATTCGAGCGCGGTGATGCCGGTTTCGGCGAGATGATCGAGGCGCTCGATCATCGCGCGGAAAGTGCCTGCACGCGTGAAGGTCCCGACATGGGCTTCGAGAAAGACCGCGCGCTCCCACGGCAGGCCTTGCCAGTCCGTGGTCTGCCATTGGAAGGCGCCGTGATCGATCACCTCGCTCGGCCCCTGCACATCATCGGGCTGGTATTGCGAGACAGGATCGGGAATGTCGAGCTCGCCGTCGATCCTGAATTTGTAGCGCGTCCCGGGGCCGGCATCCGGCGCATGGGCTTCGAACCATTCGCCGTGCCGGCTCATGGGCAGGCTGTCGTGTGCGTCGAGCAGCAGCTCGGCTTCGCGCAGCCCCGGCGCCCAGAGCCGGAAGGTGACGCCGCGGTCGGACAGCAGCGGGCCAAAACGCGAAGGCGCGCTCACGGCTCGCCCGCAAAGGCCAGCACGCAGCGCACATGGGCGCCCCAATTGGCGCCGGGCGGCAGCGTGAGGGTGTGCTCCTGCGCGTCCGAGGTGTCGAGCACGCAATGCCAGCGGGTGACGCCGGGCCAGTCCGGAAAGGTGATCTCGACCGGCGTGTCGGCACCGTTGAGCACGATGAACAGCGGCTTGCCGTCGTCGCGCGGCGACGCCAGCATGTAGGACAAGAAACGTGCGTGCGGAAGATTCCAGTCGGCTTCCGCCATTTCGGTGCCGTGCGGCGTCAGCCATTTCACGTCATAGCTGCCGTCCGGCTTCTGGCCGTCCAGCCAGTGGCGTGGCCTGAGCTGGGCAAACTCCCGGCGCAGCTTGGTCAATTTGCCGATCAGCGCGCTGAGATCGTCTTCGCTGCCAGCCTTCGACCAGTCGACCCAGCCGATCTCGTTGTCTTGGCAATAGACATTGTTGTTGCCGCCCTGGCTGTTGCCGACCTCGTCGCCCGCCAGCAGCAGCGGCACGCCTTGCGCGAGAAACAGGCAGGCGAGCTGGTTGCGCTTGAGCCGGCGGCGCATGGCAATGGTGGCGGTATTGTCGGTTGCGCCTTCCGTGCCGCAATTGAGGCTCAGGTTATCGTCCGAGCCGTCGCGATTGTCCTCGCCGTTGGCCTGATTGTGCTTGCGCGAGAAGCTCACCAGGTCGGTCAAAGTGAAGCCGTCGTGCACGGTGACGTGATTAATGCTGCTGCGCGGGCTACGGCCGTCGTGCTGGAACTGCTCGGCGGAGGCGGTCATGCAGTGGGCGAGGTCGCCCACGATGTTCTCGTCGCCGCGCCAGAAGCGCCGCAAAGTCTGGCGATAGACGTCGTTCCATTCCGACCAGCCGATGGGAAAGGCGCCAACCTGATAGCCGCCATCGCCAAGATCCCAGGGCTCGGCGATCAGCTTGACGTTGCAGAGCACCGGGTCCTGGCGGATGGCGGCGAAGAACGGCGCGTTGCGGTCGAACCCCGGGTGACGCCCCAGCGTGGTGGCGAGGTCGAAGCGGAAGCCGTCGACGTGATAGGCCTGGACCCACAGCCGCAGCGAGTCCATGACCATCTGCAGTACGCGCGGATGCATGAGCTTGAGCGCGTTGCCGGTGCCGGTGAAATTTTCATAGTAGCGCGGCTGGTCCGGCAGCAGCCAGTAATACGAGGCGTTGTCGATGCCGCGGTAGCACAGCGTGGGGCCGAGATGATTGCCCTCGGCTGTGTGGTTGTAGACGACGTCGAGAATGACCTCGATGCCCGCGTCATGCAGCGCGGCGACGGCCGATCGAAACGCGTCGCTGGGGTTTATGCCTGCGTAGCGCGCCTCGGGTGCGAAGAAACTGAGCGTGTTGTAACCCCAATAGTTGCGCAGGCCGCGGTCGACCAGATAGCGGTCGTCGAGGAAGCTGTGAACCGGCAATAGCTCAATCGTGGTGACGCCGAGCTTGCGCAGGTGGTCGATCACGCCGGGTTCGGTCAGGCCGCGGAACGTGCCGCGCGTCGCGCCCGGGATGTCGTCGCGCAGTTGCGTCAAGCCTTTGACGTGAGCCTCGTAGATGACGGTGTCTTCCCACGCCACTTTCGGTGCGCGCTCATGCCTCCAGGTATGGGCGGTATCGAGCACGACGGACTTATACATAGCGCGCGCATTGTCGCGCCGGTCGAAGGACAGATCCTCCTGCTTGGCGCCGGTGCGATAGCCGAAATGCGCGTCGGTCCATTGGAAGGCGCCGGCGAGATGTTTGCTGTAGGGATCGATCAGCAGCTTGTGCGGATTGAAGCGGTGCCCGGCCTCGGGGGCGTAAGCGCCGTGCACGCGATAGCCGTAAAGCTGACCGGGCGTGACGTGCGAGAGATAAACGTGCCAGACGTCGTCGCTGCGCTCAGGCACGGCGATGCGCTCGATCTCGCGCCGGCCGGCGCGGTCGAACAGGCAGAGCTCGACCTTGCTGGCGTTGGCGGAGAACAGGGCAAAGTTGGTCCCACGCCCATCCCAGTTGGCGCCCAAGGGATACGGCGAGCCGGCCGAGACGTGCCCGTTAGACCTCAGGAACGAGGTAGATGGCAGCAAGCGGTGGGACAACAAGGCGAAGCTCCGGGCTGTCATGGGCCGCGTGTGTGGACACTACTCCGGCGTTTCCGGCATTGCTGCCGCCGTAGATTGCGGCATCGGAATTCAACACTTCGCGCCAGTTCCCTGCGAACGGGACGCGCACGCGATAATCGCGCAAGATCTCCGGCGTGAAATTGACGACCACGACGCAGCGCTCGGTCTCGCCGCGCCCCTTGCGCAGCCAGGCATAGGTTGAGTGCGAGGCATCGTCGGCCACCAGCCATTCGAAGCCATTGGCGTCGCAATCGAGCGCGTGCAGCGCGGGGGTATCGCGATAGAGACGGTTGAGATCGCGCACCAGCTTCTGCACGCCGGCATGCTCGGCTTTCTCCGTCAAGTGCCAGGGCAGACCAATGTCGTGATTCCATTCACTATCCTGGGCGAATTCCGATCCCATGAACAGCAGCTTCTTGCCGGGATGGCCGAACATGAAGCCGTAATAGGCGCGCAAATTCGCGAAGCGCTGCCAGGGATCGCCGGGCATGCGGCCGAGGATCGAGCGTTTGCCGTGCACGACCTCATCGTGCGACAGCGGCAGAATGAAATTCTCCGAGAAAGCGTAATGCAGCCCGAACAGGATGTTGCCGTGATGGTAGCGGCGGTAGATCGGGTCCTTGGAAATGTATTCCAAGGTGTCGTGCATCCAGCCCATGTTCCATTTGTAGCCGAAGCCGAGGCCGCCCCACTCGACCGGCCGCGACACCATCGGCCAGGCGGTCGATTCCTCGGCCGCGGTGGTGGCGTGCGGATAGTCCTTGAACACCTCGGTGTTGGTGCGGCGCAGGAACGCGATGGCGTCGATGTTCTCGCGCCCGCCGAACCTGTTCGGCACCCAGGCATCGGCCGGCCGGCTGTAGTCGAGATAGAGCATCGAGGCCACGGCATCGACGCGCAAGCCATCGGCCCCGTAGCGGTCGAGCCAGAACAGCGCGTTCGACAGCAGGAAGTTTGTGACTTCCACGCGGCCATAGTTGTAGATCATCGTGCCCCAGTCGAGGTGGCGGCCCTGGCGCGGGTCGGCGTGCTCATAGAGCGCGGTGCCGTCGAATTGCGCCAGCCCGTGCGGGTCGTCGGGGAAGTGTCCCGGCACCCAGTCGAGCAGCACGCCGACACCGGCCTTGTGGAAGGCGTCGACCAGCAGCGCGAATTCTTCCGGCGTGCCGAAACGGCTGGTGGGCGCGAACAGGCCGGTGGGCTGGTAGCCCCAGGAGCCGTCGAAGGGATGCTCCATCACGGGCAGAAATTCGACATGGGTGAAACCCATGTCGGCGCAATAGGCCGGCAGCTGCTCGGCCAATTCGCGGTAGCTGAGCCAATATTGCCCGTGCTCGCCCTTTTTGCGCCATGAGCCGAGATGGACTTCGTAGATCGACATCGGCTGATCGAGCGCGTTGATATTGTCGCGCGTGTGCGAAGGATGCGTGAGTTTTTCATAATCGACCACGATCGAGGCGGTGGCCGGCCGCATCTCGGTGCTGAAAGCGATGGGATCGGACTTGAGCGGCAGCAATTCGCCGGTGCGGGTCACGATCTCGTATTTGTATTTGTCGTCGGCGCGCGCACCCGGCACGAAAATTTCCCAGTAGCCGTTGCCGCGCACGCGCATGGCGTGCCGGCGGCCGTCCCAGAAATTGAAATCGCCGACCACGCTCACCCGTTGCGCGTTGGGCGCCCAAACCACGAAGCCGGTGCCGGCCACGCCGTCCAGCGTCACCGGATGGGCGCCGAGCTTCTCATACAGCCGCAGATGACTGCCCTCGCCGAGCAAATAGAGGTCGTAGTCGGTCAGCAGCGGTGGGAACCGATAGGGGTCTTCCAGCTCGACTTCGTTGTCGCCGAACTGGGCGCGCAGCCGGTAGCGCTTGGGGCTGTCGAGCGGTCCGGCGAACAGCCCGGCCGGGTCGATGCGCTCAAGCTCGCGCTCGCCGTTTTCGCCGACGGCGACCACGCGCCGCGCATCGGGCAGGAACACGCGCACCACGGTTTCGTCGTTCTCGGTGTGCGGCCCGAGATAGCGGAAGGGATCGGCATTGCGGCCGGCGATGATCTCGCGGGCGGCGGGAGTGAGCGCGCTCATGACCCGATGACCCCGCGCTCTTGCAGCATGCGCAACGTCGCCTCCAGCGGGATGTGCGCCCAGGCGGGACGGTTGGTGAGTTCGTATTCAATTTCGTAGAACACCTTTTCGAGCAGGAACCGGTCGAGCAGCGCGTGAGCTTGAGCTTCATCGGCCGGCCACAGGCGGTTGCCGCCGATGGTCTCGCGATAGCTCTGCCAATAGGCATCGCTCAAGCCGGCGACCCAGCCGCGCAGCTTTTGGGCTACGGCTGCGCGTTCCTCGGCGCCGAGATCGGGCGCGCGGTCGAGCGCCGCGTAGGCTGCATAGTCGATCGAACGCAGGAAGCCCGCCACGTCGCGCGCCGGCGGCGCCTTGGCGCGCCGCTCTTGCAGCGTGCGGCGCGGCTCGCCCTCGAAGTCGAGAATGTAGGCGTCGTCCTTGGCGATCAGCACCTGACCGAGATGGAAGTCGCCGTGATGGCGGATCTTCAAGCCGTCGTAATGGGCGTTCCAGCTCGACTCGATATGCCGGACGATGGCGTCGTGATGGTCGAGCAAGCTTTGCGCGATTTGCGGCGCCGGGTCGGCGAGCTCGACGCGATGGTGGCGGAGCAAGTTGAACACGGTGCGCGCGCGCGCGAGGCTGGCGTCGGTCCAACGCGCCACGTCGTCGGCGGTGATCGGCTCCGGCTCGAAACCCGGCGTGTCGCCGCCGCCGGCGAAGGCAAGATGCATCTCGGCGGTGCGGCGCCCGATCTGCCGGATGCGTTGCACCATCGAGGCGGTTTCCAGCGTCTCGGCGATCGATTCGGCGACCGTCGTGAGGCGATGCTCCTCGACCAGCCGGTCGAGCCCGTTGGCCGTCACGCTCCAGGCGTCGCCCTGATTCTCGATGAATTGGTGCACCACCGCGAGCGCCGAGCGGCTTTCGCCCTCCTTGAGCTCGACCGAGCCGAGCAGCAGCGGCGCGTTCTGGAAATGGGCCACGTCAGCAAGAAAGCGGCCGACCTCGATCTCCGGATGCACGCCGGCGGTGATCCGGCGCAGCACCTTGACCACGAATTTATTGTCGACGATCACGCTCGTATTGGACTGCTCGCGCGAGATCGCCGCGATGTTTTTGATCTCCGGCAGCGGATTGGCGGTGAAGCCGGCGGTCGGGCGGAATTCGATCTGGTTCGTGTCTGCGACGGTTTCACCGGCATGGATCTTGGCGAGCACGGCCGAAATGAATTCCGGCTCGGTGGTGGCGTCGAGAAGAACGCCCTCGCGCGCGCCGCGGCGCACCGCGGCCAGCACGCTCGCCGGCCCCTTGTCGATTTCGGTGTAGCGCGTCCAGCGGATGGTCAGCGGCACGAAATAGCGGCTTACGCTGGAAGCGCTGGTCACCGCGACGATGGTGGCGAGGAAGCGATCGTTGCCGTGGTCGAGCGGCACCGCAACCGCGCAGGTGGTTGTGATATGGCGCGAGACCTTGTCGGCGAACCAGCGGCGGTCGGGAATGAAGCCGGGCAGCACATCGAGCTCAAGCGTGCGCTTGGTCCAGCCCGACAGCAGGCTTTCCAGGCCATGTCCGAGCACCAGCGTGGTGATCTCGCGCGGCAGCACTTTCTCCGGCTCGTGTCCGGGCTCTTGCTCGAGGCGGAACCAGAAAAAGCCGTAAGGTGGCAGCGTGATCAGATAGGGCAATTCGCCGATGCGCGGAAAGCGCGTGCGGCCCAGCATTTCCTGCGGGATGCGGCCTTTCCACGGGCTCATGTCGAGCTCGACCGCCTGCGCCGAGCGCGAGATGTTGGCGACGCAGAGGATCGCTTCCTCGCCGAGCTGGCGCACATAGGCCAGCACCGCCCGGTTGGCCGGCCGGACGAAGGTGAGCGTGCCGCGCCCGAACACCTTGGTCGACTTGCGCACGCCGATCAGCCGCTTCATCCAGCTCAGCAGCGAGGACAGCGAGCGCGCCTGCGCCTCCACGTTGACGGCGGAATAGCCGTAGACCGGGTCCATGATGGGCGGCAGATAAAGCTGCGCCGGATCGGCGCGCGAAAATCCGCCGTTGCGGTCGGGTGTCCACTGCATCGGGGTGCGCACGCCGTTGCGGTCGCCGAGATAGATATTGTCGCCCATGCCGATCTCGTCGCCGTAATAGATGATCGGCGTGCCGGGCATGGACATTAGGATCGAGTTCATCAGCTCGATTTTGCGCCGGTCGTTGTCCATCAGCGGCGCCAGCCGCCGTCTGATGCCGAGATTGACGCGCGCGCGCGGGTCGGACGCGTAGGTCGACCACAGATAGTCGCGCTCGGCGTCGGTCACCATTTCCAGCGTCAGTTCGTCGTGATTGCGCAGAAACATCGCCCATTGGCAATTGGGCGGAATTTCCGGGGTCTGGCGCATGATGTCGGCGATGGGGAAGCGGTCCTCCTGGGCGATGGCCATGTAGATGCGCGGCATCAGCGGAAAGTGATAGGCCATGTGGCATTCGTCGCCGTTGCCGAAATAGGCCTGCACGTCTTCCGGCCATTGATTGGCTTCGGCGAGCAGAACCTTGCCGGGGGCATAGGCGTCGAGCTCGGCGCGTAGCCGCTTGAGCACCGCATGGGTTTCCGGAAGATTCTCGTTATTGGTGCCTTCGCGCTCGCATAGATAGGGCACGGCGTCGAGCCGGAACCCGTCCACCCCGGTGTCGAGCCAGCGCTTCATCACCTGCAGCACCGCGCGCACCACGCGCGGATTGTCGAAGTTGAGGTCGGGCTGGTGCGAGAAGAAGCGGTGCCAGTAATAGGCGCCGGCTTCCGGGTCCCAGGCCCAGTTCGACTTCTCGGTATCGGTGAAGATGATGCGGGTGCCCTGATATTTCTGGTCGGTGTCGCTCCAGACGTACCAGTTGCGCGCGCTCGACCCCCGCGCGCTGCGTTTGGCGCGCTTGAACCAGGGATGCTGGTCAGAGGTGTGGTTGACCACCAGCTCGGTGATCACCCGCAGGTCGCGCCGCCTGGCTTCGTGCATGAAGCGGCGGAAGTCACGCATGGTTCCGAACGCGGGATTGACGTCGCCGTAGTCGGAGATGTCGTAGCCGTCGTCGCGGCCCGGGCTCGGATAGAACGGCAGCAGCCATAGCGTGGTGACGCCGAGATCGCGCAGATAGTCGAGACGTTGGGTCAGACCTACGAAATCGCCGACACCGTCGTCGTTGCTGTCCTGGAAAGTCTTGACGTGCAGCTGATAGATGATGGCGTCCTTGAACCACAGACCGTCATCGGTGGCTGTCTGCGCGCTGTCGCTGTCCACGGTGGGCAAGATGTTCATCGTGCCACTCTATACATGACAGCTAAACAGCAAAGCGGGATCGTCGGTCGGATCGATGCGCAGGCGCCGGCCGTTCCATTCGAGCAGATGGCGCTCGCCGGTCTTCAGATCCTCGATGGTGCGGACGGGGCGCCGGGCGTCCTCCGGGCCGATCTCGATGTCGCCGAAATGCAGCCAGAATTCGTGGCGGTTGCCTGAAAGCGAAATCGCGACCGCGATCGCGTTGCTGCCGTCGGCGCTCTCCTTGATGAAGCCGATGACGTTGTCGTCATCGACCTGTAGGAAGCGCAGGTTGGTGGTTTGCAGCAGTGCGGGGTTGGCGCGGCGTATGGCATTCATTCGGCCGATATAGTCCTTGATGTTGCCGGGCTTGTCCCAGTCGCGCGTCTTGATCTGGTATTTTTCGGAATCGATATATTCTTCCCGTCCCGGGATCGGTTCGTGCTCGATCAGCTCGAAGCCGTTATAGATGCCGTAGTTCGACGACAATGTGGCGGCAAGCGCAAAGCGCGCCTTGAACAGCCACGGCTCGCCCGCCTGCAATTGGATCGGCAGGATGTCCGGCGTCGTCACGAAGAAGTTGGGGCGGAAATAATCGCGCTCGGGGTGGCCGGTGATCTCGCTGAGATAGGCTTGCAGCTCCTCCTTCTCGGTGCGCCAGGTGAAATAGGTGTAGGACTGCGAGAAGCCAAGCTTGGCGAGCGCCTTCATGATCTTCGGCCGGGTGAAGGCTTCCGACAGGAACAGCACGTCCGGGTGGCGCGCCCGCACCTCGCGAATGAGCCACTCCCAGAACGGGAACGGCTTGGTGTGCGGATTGTCGACGCGGAAAATGCGCACGCCCTGCTCGACCCAGAACAGGATGACACCGCGCAGCGCCTCCCACAGCGCGATGCGGTCCGGGCAGGTGAAGTCCGGATTGACGATATCTTCGTATTTCTTCGGCGGATTCTCGGCATGGCGGATCGAGCCGTCCGGCCGGGTGCGAAACCATTCCGGATGCTGCTTCAGCCACGGGTGATCGGGCGAGCACTGCACCGCGAAATCGAGTGCGATTTCCATATTGTGCGTGTGCGCCGCAGCGACCAGCCGGCGGAAATCGGCGAGCGTGCCGAGCTCGGGGTTGACCGCGTCGTGGCCGCCCTGCTCGTTGCCGATAGCGTAGAAGCTGCCGGGATCGCCGGGCTTGGGATAAAGCGTGTTGTTCGCGCCTTTGCGGTTGGTGTGGCCGATCGGATGGATCGGCGTCAGATAGATCACGTCGAAGCCGAGCGCGGCGATCTCCGGCAGCCGCGCGATGCAATCGTCGAAAGTACCGTGCTTTCCGGGCACTTTGCCCTGGCTGCGCGGCACCATCTCGTACCAGGCCCCGGCGCGCGCGCGTTCGCGGTCGGCAGCGAGCGGAACGATAGGACTGCGGGTGAGGTCGGCGCGGTTGTCGGTTTTCTCCATCGCGGCCGCCAGCGCGTCGTCAAGCAGCACGGTGAATTTTTCGGCGGAGGCGAATTTGCGCGCCGCAGCTTCCACCACGCGGCGCGCTTCGCGCGCGCTCGGCATCAACTCGGTCAGCAGCTCGTGGCCCTCGCGCGCCTCCAAAGAAATGTCCTGGCCGGCCTCCTGCTTGAGGCGGAATTCCTTGCGCCAGGTCGCGAACTGATCGGTCCAGGCCTCGATCGCGAACAGATAGAGGCCGGGCTCCGGCGGCGTGAAGCGTCCGTGCCAGCGGTCGTTGCTGTGCAGTTGCATGGGTTCGCGCCGCCAATCGGCGCCGTCTTCCGGCCGCCACAGCAAGGCGGCGGCGATGACGTCATGGCCTTCGCGAAAAATATCGGCCCATACGTCGACTGCTTCGCCGGCAATGCGCTTGACCGGATAGCGGCCGCACTCGACGCAAGGGTAAATCTCTTCGATGCGAAAGCGCGGACCCGTCGGATCGGTAGGGGCGATTTCCCATGCGTCGGCGATTGAATGTGGCTCCATGCCTTGAGGGGGCCCCTCCGCTCCGGGCTGCTTCATTTCTCGATCTCGGGCGTTAACTCCTTAAAAAGAACCACAAATGCACTTTAAGAAGAACTACTAAAAAAGCCCAAAGTTCCTCATGGTTTACCGGACCTTCGCGGCCTCGCGTCGGCCGCCGCAATAAAGAGCACGTAATGGACGATCTGGCGGCAACCGCGCGGCTTTGGGGCATAGAGCCGGAATATTATGACGGCTTCGGCCGGCGGCACACCGCCAGCCGAGAGACCTTGACGCGGCTGATCGCCGCAATTTCGGCAGGGCGCGAACGGCCGAACCATCTCGCTGCGGCGACCAGCCCACTGCAGCGCGCCTTTCAAGGCGACGGCCGCCGGCTGTGGGGGCTGGCGGTGCAGCTTTACGCACTGCGCTCGCGCCGCAACTGGGGGCACGGCGATTTCACCGATCTGTCACGCCTGGTCGCGCTTGCCGCCGCGCGCGGGGCCTCGGCGATCGGATTGAACCCGTTGCACGCGCTGTTTCCCGACCGCGCGGAGGAGGCGAGCCCCTACGCGCCCAACAGCCGGCTGTTTCTCAATCCGCTTTACATCGACGTCGAGGCCATCGCGGAATTTCCCGGCGCTCAGGCCGCCGGGCTGCAAGCAGAGATCGCCGCGCTGCGTGCAACGGACATGGTCGCCTATGCGCGCGTGGCGCGCGCCAAGCTCGCCGCTTTGCATCTCGCGCATGAAGGTTTCCGTAGCGGGGCGAGCGCGCAGCGGCGCGCTGACTTTGCGGTTTATCGGCAGCAGCACAACGATGCACTTTTGCGCTTTGGCTGCTTTGAAGTGTTGCGCCAGCGTTATGCGCCCAAGCCCTGGCCGCAATGGCCGCCACCGTGGCGCCATCCCGATAGCGCCACTCTGGAAGCGTTCCGGCAGGAGCATGAGGTGGACTGCGAATTCCACGAATTCGTGCAATGGGTCGCCGAGCGCCAGCTGGCCGCCTGTCAGGAAGCGGCGCGCCGGCACGGCATGCCGATCGGTCTTTATACCGATCTCGCCGTCGGCATCGACCCGCAAGGTGCCGGCGCCTGGATCCAGCAGGACGTGGTGCTCGCCGACGTGTCGATCGGGGCGCCGCCCGACGAATTCAATCCGGGCGGGCAGAATTGGGGGCTGGCGCCGTTCAATCCGCACGCGCTGCCGGCGCATGATTTCGCGGCCAAGCGGCGGCTGATGGACGTGATCATGCGGCATGCCGGAGCGGTGCGGCTCGATCACGTTCTCGGCCTCAAGCGGATCTTCATGATCCCCCATGGCAGCAGCGCCGCCGACGGCACCTATGTCCGCTTTCCGTTCGAGCCGTTGCTGCGCGTCATCAGCGAAGAGAGCAATCGAACCCGCAGCATCGTCATCGGCGAGGATCTCGGCACGGTGCCGGACAATTTCCGCGGGACGTTGTCGCGCTGGGGCCTGTGGGGCTGCCGGGTGATGCTGTTCGAGCGCGAAGCGGACGGGCAGTTTCGACCGCCCGAGAGCTATCCGGCCGAGGCGCTGGCGACGTTCAATACCCACGACATGGCGAGCTTCCGCGGCTGGCTGGAAGGCCACGACCTGCGCGTCAAGCGGGCGATCGGGCTCGATCCCGGCGAAAGCGACGAGGCGCGCGCAAAATCGCAAGCTGCGCTGCGCGCCGCGCTCGTCCAGTGGGCGCCGTCCTATGCCCCGGACGATATCGCGGCCATCGCGGCGTTCCTGGGCGCCACGCCTTCGCGGCTGGCGGTGATCACGCTCGACGACGTGCTGGGCGTGCGCGATCAGATCAACATGCCCGGCACCGTCGACCAGCACCCGAATTGGCGGCGCAAGCTGCCGCTCGCGCTCGAGGAGCTGGAAACGCATGACGAGCTGAGCCGCGTCGCCGATGCGTTCGCGCAAGCCGGGCGCAGCTTCAAAAACTAAAAAACTCGTATCCCGGATGCGGCGCAGCACGAAGCGTAGCGGAGTGGTGCGCCGCTGATCCGGGGTCCCGGTAGCTTTCCAACCAAGCGGGGTCCCGGGTCTGCAGCGCACCACACCGCACGTCGCGTTTACGCGATGTGCGGCGCTTAATGACATGCCGTAAGTCGGAAACATCCGACTTGCGGTGTGCTGCGCTGCGCCCGGGACACGCTCCTTACCTCACCGGCACGTGCCAGATCTCTTGCGCGTATTCGCGGATGGTGCGGTCGGATGAAAACCAGCCCATGCGCGCGGTGTTGAGGATGCTCATGCGCCACCAGTCCGCCGGCGCTTGCCACAGCCGGTCGATGGCGCGCTGCGCCGCCCAGTAGGCTTCGAAGTCGGCGGCCACCATGAAGCGGTCATAGTCGAGCAACGACTGCATAATGGGCGCGAAGCGGTGCGGCTCGTCGGGCGAGAATTTGCCGGCGCTGAGGCTCTCCACAACCGCCGCCAGCCGCGGCGATGCCTCGACGGCCTCGGCGCCCTTGAATTGCGTCTGTTGGCGCTCCGCCACTTCGGCCGCGGTCATGCCGAAGATACATATATTGTCTTCACCGACGTGTTCGCGGATCTCGATATTGGCGCCGTCCAGGGTGCCGATGGTGAGCGCCCCGTTGAGCGCAAGCTTCATATTGCCGGTGCCGGAGGCTTCCATGCCGGCGGTGGAAATCTGCTCGGACAGATCGGCGGCCGGAATGATCGCTTCGGCGAGACTCACGCTGTAGTTCGGCGCGAACACGACTTTGAGCCGGTCGCCGATCACCGGATCGGCGTTGACCACCTTGGCGACGTCGTTTGCCAGCTTGATGATCAGCTTGGCGCGGTCGTAGCTCGCCGCCGCCTTGCCGGCGAAAATCTTCACCCGCGGCACGTAACGCTCGCGCGGCCGCGCGCGGATCGCCTGATAGAGCGCGACCGCCTCCAGGATGTTCAGCAATTGCCGCTTGTATTCGTGCACCCGCTTGATCTGTACGTCGAACAACGCGCCCGGCGGCACTCGCACGCCGGTGCGCGCATGCAGCAGATCGGCCAGCTTCCATTTATTGGCCGCGCGCGCGTTCTGCCAGCGCGCGACAAAGTTGGCGTCGCCCGCCAGCGGCTCGAGCTCCGCCAGGCAGCTTGGATCGTCGAGCACGCGCTCGCCCAGCGTTTCGACCAGTAGGTCGGTGAGCGCGCTGTTGGCGTCGTAGAGCCAGCGCCGGAAGGTAATGCCGTTGGTCTTGTTGACGATCTGCGTCGGTGCGGTTTCAGCCAAATCATGGAATACCGTCTTGCGCAGCAGATCGGTATGCAGCGCGGAGACGCCGTTGACGCAATGCGATCCGAGAAAAGCGAGATGCGCCATGCGCACGCGCTTGTCGCCGTTCTCCTCCACCAGCGAGACGTTGGCCAGAAATTCCCGATCCTCGCAGCCCGCACGCTCGACCGCCTTCAGGTGGAACCAGTTGATCAGGTAGATGATCTGCAAATGGCGCGGCAGCAGCCGGCCGATCAAGTCCGCCGGCCAGGTCTCCAGCGCTTCCGGCAGCAGCGTGTGGTTGGTGTAGGAGAGTGTCGCCCGCGTGATTTTCCAGGCCTTGGTCCAGGCGATGGCGTGCTCGTCCACCAGGATCCGCATCAGCTCGGCGACCGCGATGGCGGGATGCGTGTCGTTGAGCTGCACGGCGGCATGCTGATCAAGCGTTTCGAGCGTGCCGAATTCATCGAAGTGGCGGCGCGTGAGGTCCTGCAGCGACGCCGAGGTGAAGAAATATTCCTGCCGCAGGCGCAGTTCTTGGCCCGCGGGCGTGGCGTCGTTGGGATAGAGCACGCGCGATATGGTCTCCGAACGCGCGCGCGAGGCGGTCGCGCCGACCAGGTCGCCGCGGTCGAGCGCCGAGAGCTGGATGGGCGAGGACGCGTGCGCCGACCACAGCCGCAGCGCGTTGACATGGCGGCCGCGCCAACCGGTGATCGGTGTGTCGTAGGGCATCGCCAGCACGGTCTGCGCCGGACGCCACACCGCGCGGGCGGTGGCCTCGTCGCCGCCGAGATATTCGACCATGCCGCCGAATCCCACCGCATAGCGCGAACCCGAGCGCGCGAATTCCCACGGATTGCCGCGCGCCAGCCAATCCTCGGGATATTCCTTCTGCCGGCCGTCGTTGATGCGTTGCTCGAACAGCCCGTTCTCGTAGCGGATGCCGTAGCCATAGGCCGGGATGCCGAGCGCCGACAGGCTGTCCATGAAGCAGGCGGCCAGCCGCCCGAGCCCGCCATTGCCGAGCGCGGCGTCCGGCTCGACCATCCGCAACTGGTCGAGATCGACGCCCAGGCTTGCGAGCGCGCGCCGGGCCGGCTCCACCAGCCGCAGATTGCTCAAGGTATCGAGCAGCAGGCGGCCGATCAGAAATTCGATCGACAAATAATAGACCCGCTTCTTCTTCTTGCGCTTGGTCTCTTTGCGCGCATCCATCCAAATGTCGACGAGACGGTCGCGCACCGCCAGCACCGTCGCCTGGTACCAGTCGTAGTCGGCGGCGTTGTCGGCGGTCTTGCCGAGCACGTATGTGAGCTTGGTCTCGATCGCCTCGCGCAGCTTGGCTGCGTCGCTGTGCGGATCGAGCTCGGCCGGCGATGAAGGTCTGACTTTCAGTTGCGCCATGTCGGTGGTCTGCGGCTACTGAAGATGCGGTTGCAAGCCCACGCAGATAAAGCAACACGCCACAATGAACTTTTCATTTTTGCCGCGCATTCGACTAAAAATGAAACCACTGGGTAGGCGGCGCGGCACGCTGATATACGCCACGAATCGCGCGATTAAAACAGCCTATTCGAGGTTGATTACCGCTTTTTCGCGCACCGATCGGCGAATTCCGACCGGGATTAAGCCTTCCCCTTATGAATTGTTCCCGGCCGGCTGGCGCTTGAGCAGGAAGGCCTGCACGCCCTCCTGTACCACCTCGCCGCGCTGATTGAGCACCTGCAACTGCCGCTTCATGACGCCGCGCTCGGGACTGGAGGTCTCGCGCTTCTCCAGCACCTTGATGCGGGCGTGAATGGTGTCGCCGGGCTTCACCGGCTTGGTGAACTTCAAGCTATCGAAGCCGAGAAAGGCGATCAGCGTGTCGTCGTAGAGGTGGAGCTGGAACAGCAGGCCGGCGGCGATGGCATAGACCAGTGGCCCGTGGGCGATGCGGGTGCCGAACTGGGTCTCTCTGCAATATTCCTCGTTGACGTGCAGCGGATTGTAGTCGCCCGACAAGCCGGCGAACATCACGACGTCGGCTTCGGTGACGGTGCGCGCGGGGGATTCGAATTCCGCGCCGATCTCCCATTGCTCCCAATACAGGCCTCTCATGCGCATTACCTTTCCTTATCCGACCGCGCCGCTCTTGCGCAGGCTTGCAATCTCATCCGCTGAAAGCCGCAGCAAGCCGCCGAGCACCGCGTCAGTGTGCTCGCCGAGACGCGGCGCCGGCTTGGAAATGGTGCCCGTCATACCCGACATCTTGATCGGGTTGCCGGGCAGCCGCACCTTGCCGACTTGCGGGTGATCGTATTCGACGATCATCTCGCGTTCCTTGACCGGCGGTTCGGCGAAGGCGCGGTCCAGGTTATTGACCGGCGCGGCCGGAACTTCCGCCGCGTGCAGCCGCTCCAGCCAATCCGCGACCGTGCGGCTGCGGAATATTTCTTCGAGATGCGCCACCAGCGTCGCCCGATTCTGCACACGCGCCGGATTGGTCCGGTAGCGCGCGTCATCGGCCAGCGCCGGCTGGTCGAGCGCCGCGCACAGCTTGCGCCAGAAAATGTCCTGGCGCGTGGCAACGACGAGATAGCCGTCCTTCGCCGCGAAGGCCTGCCACGGCACCGTGTATTCGTGCGCCGACCCGGGGGGCTTGGGCAATTCGCCGCCGGTCAGCCATAAGGTGCCGATATAGCCCATCAGGTTGAGCATGACGTCGAACATCGAAAGATCGATCTTGCTGCCCTTGCCGGTGCGTTCGCGGGTAAACAGCGCGGCCAGGATTGCCTTGCAGGAGAAGATGCCGCCGCTCATGTCGGCGAGCGGAATGCCGACGCGCACCGGCGGCCGGCCCGGCTCGCCGGTGATCGCCATGTGGCCGCTGATCGCCTGGATGATGATGTCGAGCGCAGGATAATCCTTGTACTCGCCTTCCGAGCCGAAGCCGGTGACCGAGCACTGGATGATGCGCGGATTAACGCCTGCGAGCGTGTCGTAATCGATCTTCAGGCGCTCGAGCACGCCCGGGCGGAAATTGTCGATGACGACGTCGGAAACCTTCACCAGGTCGTAAAAGATTTTGGGCCCGTCCTCGCTCTTGAGGTTGAGCACGATGCTCTTCTTGTTGCGGTTGAGCGTCAGGAACAGCGCGCTCAGGCCCTGGTAGGGCGCGACCGAAGGAATGCGGCCGAGATCGCCTTGCGGCGTTTCCACCTTGATCACCTCGGCGCCGAGGTCGGATAGAAATTGGCTGCCGTAGGTGCCGGCGATGATCTGGCCGAGCTCCAGGATTCTGATGCCCTCGAGCGGAAATGACATCTTACAAGCCAAGCCCGCGGGCGATGATGTTGCGCTGGATTTCCGAGGTGCCGCCGCCGATCACGGCCAACCGCGAATCGCGGAAGAAGCGCTGCATCGGATATTCCATACAGTAGCCGTAGCCGCCGAGGATCTGCAGCCCGAGATCGGACACCGCCTTGTAGGTCTCGCCGGTATAGAGCTTGAGCACGGCGGCGTCGGTGCGGCTCGTCTGACCCTGCGCCATCGCCCAGGCAAAGCGGTAGACCAGCATGTGCGAAATATCGAGCATCACCTTCATGTCGGCGAGCTTGTGCGAAATGGCCTGGAAGCTGCCGATCGTCTGGCCGAATTGCTTGCGCTCCTTGGCATAGGCCAGCGCGTAATCGAAGGCGGCGAGCGCCGCGCCGGTGCGCGCGGCGGAAAGACATAGACGCTCGTACCAGAGATAGGAATCGACCGCGGCCCAGCCCTGATCGACTTCGCCCAGCACGGCGGAGGCCGGCACGCGCACGTCGCTGTAGAACACCTGCGTGGTGCCGATGGCGCGGTGGCCGAGCGTTGCGATTTTCTTGACCTCGATGCCGGGCGACTTGGTGTCGACCAGGAAATTGGTGATGCCCTGCTGCTTCTTGGCGCCGGTCGACGTCCGCGTCACCAAGAGGCAGTAGTCGCTGATGTCCATGCCGGAGGTGAACACCTTCTGGCCGTTGATGACGTAGCCGTTGCCGTCTTTGGTCGCGCGCGTGGTGAGCGCGGCGGCGTCGGAGCCGGATTGCGGCTCGCTCAAGCCGAAGCAGAACGAGATTTCGCCGCGCAATATCCTCGGCAGCAACTCGCGTTTCTGCTCCGCCGTGCCGTCCTTCATGACGGCGTAGCCGCCGTAGGTGAGGGTGCGGAACAGCCACATGGCGAGCTCTTCGAAATGCTTGCCCGTCTCCTCCAGCAGGATGGCGAGATCGATGGCCGTGCCGCCGCTGCCGCCGTATTCGACCGGCAGGATCAGGCCGAACCAGCCGTGCTTGGCCAGCGCCTGATAGGCCTCGCGCGGCGGGCGCGCCTCATCGTCGCAAGCCTTGGCATAGGCGGGCGGGCACACGTCGTTGAGCAATTCCCTGACGTGATGGCGCAGCGTTTCCTGGTCGGGCGTGAATGAAAAATCCATGGCGATCACCGTTCTGCGTCGCGCTTGGCGAGGTCGAGCACGCGCTTGGCGCGCTGGAACATGGCGTAATCCACCAGCTTGCCGTCGACCGTGATGGCGGCGCTGCCGGCTTGCTCCGCCGCCTCGAATTCAGTCACCACTTTCCGATAATAGGCAACCTCGCTCTCGGACACCGCATAGGCCCGCCGCACCGGCGCGATCTGCTTGGGATGGATAATCGTGCGGCCGATATAGCCGAGCCGCGCCGACAACCTGGAGTCGGCGATCAGGCCGGCTTCGTCGTTGAGATCGCTGAACACGCCGTCGAGCGGAATGAGCTGGCTGCCGGCGGCGCGGGTGTCGAGCAGCACTTTGGAGCGCGCGTAGAGCAATTCGGTGCCTTCGATCGACCATGCGCAGCCGAGATCGGTTTGCAGATCGCCATCGCGCGCGCTGCCGAAACAGCTGGCGGTCACCCGCGGCGAGGCCTTGATCAGATCGAAGCAGCAATGGACGCCGAGCGCGCTTTCGATCATCAAGACGATCTCGACGCTGCCCGCTTTCATTGCATGCGCGGCCTCGTGGCGCGCGATGGCGGCGGCCGTGCGCTGCACCTCCTCGACCGTTTCCGCCTTGGGCAACATGATGGCGTCGAGGCCCGGACGCACCACCGCCTGCAAGTCATCATCCAGGAATGCGGTCGCCGCGGCATTCACCCGCACCCAGATGGCCGGGCCGCCGGGGCGGCCGGCCGCTTGGTCGATGGTGTTGGCCACCAGCGAACGGGCCGCCGCCTTTTCGGCCAGCGGCACGGAATCTTCCAGGTCCAGGATCACGGCGTCGGCGCCGCTCTCCATGGCCTTGGTCATCACGCGCTCTTTTAGTCCCGGAGCAAACAGAGCCACTCGTGCCGGCTGCAAGGACGCCCCCATGAATAATGACTGCCGGCTCTATCTTACGACCTTGCTCATGCGATCCGGAACAGGCGTGCCGCCAGCCCGCCATTGATCGATTCGGCCTGCTGCTTGGTGAGCCCGGCGTCGGCGACGATGCGCATGGGTTCGGTATCGCCGATCGGGAACGGCATGTCGGAGCCCATCATCAGGCGCTCGGTCCCCATGATCTCGATCACGAATTTCAGCACACGGGCGTCGTGCAGGATGGTGTCGGTAAAAAGGTGCGCCAGCCCTTCCACCGGGTCGCCGATGCCGGGCGTGATGGCGTGGTTACGCCTGAGCCGGCCGAGCACGAAGGGCAGGCCAGCGCCGCCCATGGGCGCGAAGAACTTTGCATTTTTGTATCTGGCCAGATGGCCGGCCGAGATCAGCCGCGCCACCGCCACCGCCGCGTCGGTGATGCGGCCCAGGCCGTTGGCAAGGCCGAAAGCGTTCACGCGCACGTCGCCGGCATCGAAGCTCGGATGGATATGAATGAGCGCGCCGCTCTCGTCGGCCGCCGTCCAGAACGGATCGAGGTCGGCGGTATCGAGCGTCGAGCCGACCCCGCGCGGCAGGGTGCCGATCATGCAGCCTGCAAAGCCCGCCGCCATTGCCGCCTTCAGCACGGCCGCGGCGCGCGCGCCGTCGGCCAGTGGCACGCTGGCGAGCGGCACGAAGCGCGGCTCGGCTTTAGCCGCGGCGAGCAGCGCCTCGTTGGTGAGCCTGCTCCAGGCTTCGGCTTCGGACCCACGCAATTCATAGCCGAACATGTCGACCCAGCCGCCGACCACTTGGCGGTCGATGCCCTGTTTTTGCATCCAGGCGACACGGCCGGCGATGTCGGACAAAGGCTTGGAGACCGGCCGCGTCGGTTTGCCGCCCGCGAAGGAGAAAGCCAGGCTGCCGCCGTCTTCGATCAGGCGCACAGATGGAAAGCGCGCCTGGTCCTTGCGGATCGCCGTGAGCAGCTCCGCCGGCACCAGATGGGCGTGACAGTCAATAATCATTGGCCGGACTTGGCGCGCGCGTCCGCGATCATGTCGCCGAGCTTCGACACTTTGAGCGGCAGGATGTTGTGCGAGATGCCGAGCGGGCGCAGCGCGTCGTTGACCGCATTGGCCATAGCGGCGGGCGCGCCCAGATAGCCGCTCTCGCCGGTGCCCTTCTGGCCGAGCACGGTGAGCGGCGACGGCGTCTCGTGGTCAATGATCTCGACCGCCGGCACTTCGTGCGAGGAGGGCAGCAGATAATCCATGAAGCTTTGCGCGATCAGCTGGCCTTCGTCGTTGTAGGCGAATTCTTCGTAGAGCGCGGCGCCGATGCCGTGGGCGATGCCGCCCATGGTCATGCCGCGCACGATCTTGGGATTGATCTGGGTGCCGCAGTCGTGCCCGACGCGGTAGCGCAGGATGCGCGGCAGGCCCAGATCGGGATCGATGCTGAGCAGGACCAGATGGAATTCGAACGAGAAGCAGGGATACATCTGCACGCGCCCATCCGGCGTCGGCAGCTTGCCGCCGTTCGGCACCTGCATGACATGGCTGGTCGCAAGCCCCGGCTCGAAGCCTTCCGGCATGCGGTGGTAATTGCGGTGGGCGATGGTGACGAGATCGGCCCAGGCGCGCCGGTTTGCAGGATCGTCGCGGTCGTGGACGCTGCCCTTGTCGTAAACGGCGCGATCGAACGGAATGCCGAGATCGTGGGCGGCGATGGTCGTGAGCTTGGCCTTGAGCTTTTGCGCGGCGTGGAAGGCGGCGCCGCCCAGCATGATCGCCATGCGGCTGCCGACCGGCGTACCGCTCGGCAATGACGTTAGCGAATCCGGCCGTGTCACCCGCACCAGTTCGGGATCGAGCTGCAACACCTCGCCGATCACGGTGCCGACCAGCGTCTCGTGGCCCTGGCCCGACGAGGTCGTGTGCATGGTGGCGGTGATGGCGCCGCCACCGTCCACGGCGATGCGGCAGGAGTCCATGAAGGTCGAGGTGGTGATCTTGGGGTTGAGCAGTGCCTCGAAGGTGGCGTTGCCGCCGGAAGGCTCCAGACAGGCCGCGAGGCCGATGCCGGCGAGCTGGCCTTGGGCGCGCAAGGCGTCGCGCTGCTTCTTCAGCGCTTCGTAAGGAGTGTCGGCCAGCACCTTGTCGATGACGGTGTGGTAATCGCCGCTGTCGTATTCCGAGCCGCTCGGGATGGTGTAAGGGAACTCCTCGTGCCGGATCAGGTTGCGCCGGCGCACTTCCAGCGGATCGAGCCCGAGCGCGTGGGCGACCTCGTCCATCATGCGCTCGAGCGCCACGTTGGTCGGGCCCTGGCCGAAGCCGCGCACCGCCTCCTGCGTGGTCTTGTTGGTGACCACGGCGATGGCGCGGTATTGCACGCTCTTTATCTTATAGGGCCCGACGATGGCGCCGATCGGCTTGCCGAGCTGGAACGGCGAGCGGCCGGCATAGGCGCCGACATTCTCTAGCGCGCGCATCTTCATCGCGCGCACGATGCCGTTATTGTCGTAGGCGACCTCGACGTCGAACAGCCGCTCCGGTCCATGGGCGTCGCCGCCGCGCATGTTCTCCAGCCGGTCCTCGATCAGCCGCACCGGGAAACCGAGCCGGCGCGCGAGATAACCGGCCAGCACCGTGTGCTTGATGCCGCGCTTGACGCCGTAGCTGCCGCCGACGTCGACGTCGTGATGCACGCGCACCGACGACAACGGCAGCTTGAGCGCGGCGGCGATCTGGTCGGGATAGCGCGGCATCTGGATCGAGGCCCAGACGTCGAGGATGTCGCGCCACGGGTCCCAGCTTGCCACCACGCCGAAGGTCTCGACCGGCACGGTGGCGCTGCGGCCCCACTTCACCCGCAGCGACAATTTGTGCGGGGCTTCGGCGAAATCCTTGTCGACCTCGCCCCACACGAAGGTCTTGTCGAGCAGCACATTGGAGCCGTGCGCCTCGTGCACCAAGGGGCTTGCCTTTTCGAGCGCCTGTTCGGCGTCGAGCACGAAGGGCAGGGGCTCATAGTCGACATTGATCTCTTCGGCGGCATCTTCGGCTAACGCGCGGGTGTCGGCGACCACCGCGGCGACCCACTCGCCCGAATAACGCGCGACCTCGAAGGCCAGCGGCCGGCGCGGCACGTTCGGCGTGTCCAAGCCGGTCATCAGCGGCAGCGTGGCTTGTGCCAGCTCGGCGCCGTCCAGCACGTAGTGCACGCCCGGCATCTTGAGCGCCGCGCGCTTGTCGATTGATTTGATGCGCGCCGCCGCGTGCGGGCAGGTGATCAGCGCGACGTGGCGCGTCTCCGGCAGGTCGATGTCGGCAACGAACTGCCCCTTGCCGGCGACGAAGCGGCGGTCCTCGCGCACGCGGCGGTTGGCGGCGACGAAGCGGAAATGACTCTCGCTCATGTGCTAGAGCTCCGTCGGCCGGTTGGCGCCGCGCATGCGCTCGGCGGCGAGCGCGATCGCTTCGACGATCTGCGCATAGCCGGTACAGCGGCATATATTGCCGGAGATCGCCTCCACGATCTCATCGCGCGTCGGCTCCGGATTGCCGGCGAGCAGCGCATGCGCGGTGAGGATCATGGCCGGCGTGCAATAGCCGCATTGCATGCCGTGGGTCTCGCAGAAGGCGTCCTGGATCGGCGACAATTCGCCCGGGCCGGGGGTGACGCCTTCGATGGTGGTGATGGCGGAGCCTTCCGCCTGCGGGGCGAACATCAGGCAGGAGCGCACCGCCGCGCCGTCGAGCAGCACGGTGCAGGCGCCGCAGACGCCGTGCTCGCAGCCGGCGTGCGCCCCGGTGAGCTTCAGATGATCGCGTAAGGCGTCGAGCAGGGTGGTGCGCGGCTCCACGTCGAGCGCGTGTTCGGTGCCGTTGACACTGAGCTTAATGCGCACGGGCCTTGCTCCCCAGCGCGTGGGCCTTGGCGTCGGCGATGGCGCGCGCAGCAAGCGCAACGGCGGCGCGGCGGCGGTATTCGGCGGAAGCGTGCAGATCGGCGAGCGGCTCGATGTCGGCGAGCGCGGCGCGCACCGCCTCGGTCACTTTCTTTTCGTCGAGCGCGCCGCCGGTCAACTCCTTCTCGGCGCTTTCCAGCCGCAGCGGCGTCTCGGTCGCCGCGCCGACGCCGATGGCGATGCGTTTTGCTTTGCCGTCGCCGTCAAGCGCGACCTGCACCGCTGCCGAAACAAAAGCGAAGTCGCTGCGCCGTGCATTCACCTCGTGAAATCCGACGCCGATCCTTTCGCCCTGCCAAACCGGAAAGCGCACGGCGGTGAGGCAGGCGCCGACCGGCAATTTGGTCACCATCAGGCCGGCAAAGAAATCGCGCGCCGCCAATTCGCCGTCGGCGCCGCCGGCGCGGTAGGTCATTGTGGCATCGAGCGTGATCGCGATCAGCGCCAGTTCCGCCGCCGGATCGGCATGGGCGAGCGAGCCGCCCACGGTGCCGCGCGCGCGGGTGGCGGCATGGCCGATGCAGGGGATGGCCCGCGCCAGCAGCGGGACGCACTTGGCCACCAGCGCGTCGCGCTCGACTAGGCCTTGCCGCGTGCAGGCGCCGATGGCGACGGCACCCTTGTCCTCGCGCACATAGGATAATGAGGGAATGCGGGCGATATCGACGAGGTGCGTCGGGCGCGCCAGCCGCATCGCCATCATCGGCACCAGCGACTGCCCGCCGGCGATCAGGCGGGCGCCGTCGTCGGCCGCCAGCAGCGCACAGGCTTCGTCGACGTCGGCGGGGCGCGAATAGGAAAACGGTGCTGCTTTCATACGCGCCAACCTGACTTAATAGCCGCCGGATATTGTCGATACGCAGCGATATCGTTAAAGTCCTTGGCACATTATCGCAACCGCAAAAGCGTGAATTTGCCGGAGCCTCGCCGAAGCGTCGCCAACGTGATGGGTGGAGACAGATGCCGCGGACCAAGGGCGCCGACCTCATCACCGAATATCTGGTCGCCAACAAGATCCCCTATGTGTTCGGCATCTGCGGCCACGGCAATGTCGGCATGCTCGATTCGCTCTATGCCGCGCGCGACCGCATCAAGCTCGTCTCGCCGCGCCACGAGCAGGTGGCGGCGCACATGGCGGACGCCTACTTTCGCGTGCGCCACCAGCCGGTGGCGACGCTGACCTCCTGCGGCCCCGGCTCCTGCAACATCGTGATGCCGCTCGCCTGCGCGATCTCGGATTCCTCCGCGCTGCTGGCGATCACCGCCAACGTGCCGACGCAGCAATTCAACCGCAGCCCGTTCCAGGAAATCAACAAGCACTTCCAGGCCGACTTCCCCAACATCATCCGCCCGGTGGTCAAGCGCAGCTTCCAGCCGACGCGCGTCGACATGCTGCCGCTCGCCTTGCGCCAGGCCATGACCACGATGCTGTCGGGCAGGCCCGGGCCGGTGAACCTCGACGTGCCGTTCAACGTGTTTCAGGAGGAAGGCGACGTCAAGCTGCCGCCGCCGGCACCGCCGCTCAATGCACAGCGCAGCGGCGCTTCGCCGGAAGAAATCTCGGCCTGCGTCGATCTGATCCTGAAGGCGCAACGGCCGGTGATTTTCATCGGCCACGGTGTCACGCTGTCGGAAGCGTCAAAGGAGCTCACCGAGTTTGTCCACAAGCTCGGCATCCCGGTGATCTCCTCGCCTAACGGCATGGGCTGCCTCGACATGACCGATCCCTTGTCGCTCGGCTTCATCGGGCGTAACGGGGCCTATCCCGCCAACGAAGCCGGCCGCCGCGCCGATCTGGTGATCGCCAACGGCGCCCGCTTCGACGACCGCTCGGCTTCGTCCTGGCTGCCCGGCTATTCGTGGAATTTTCCGCAGACCAAGTTGATCCACGCCGATATCGATCCGGCCGAGCTCGGCCGCAACTATCCGCCCGACATCGGCGTGCTGGCCGACGCGCGCACGTTCCTGCAACAACTGCTGGCTGAGACCGGGCGGCGCAACGCCAAGCGCGACGCGTTGAAAGCCTGGCATGCCGACATCAAGCGCTGGCAGGCCGAGTGGGAAAAATTCACCCGGCCCAATTTCGACCTGCACGCCTCGCCGATCCGTCCCGAACGCATCGTCGCCGATTGCCAGGCCGTGCTGCCGCCCGACGCCATCCTGTGCTGCGACGTCGGCGTCAGCCACAACTGGTACATGCAGTTCTGGAAGGCGCGCCGCCCGCAGTGCATGATGAACTCGTGGGGCTTCTCCGGCATGGGCTTCGGCGCGTCGGGTGCGCTCGGCGCCAAGCTCGCCGCGCCCGACCGGCCGGTGGTCGCGGTCACCGGCGACGGCTGCTTCTCCATGGTGCCGCACGTACTCTGCACCGCGGTTGAATACGACATCCCGGTGGTGTGGGTGATCTGGAATAATTTCGGCTGGGTGTCGATCCGCGACATTCAATTGGGCATGTTCGGCGGGCGCGAGCTCGGCACCATGTTCCATGAGGGACCGAACCAGAAGCCGTACAATCCCGACTTCGCCCAATGGGCGCGCGCCACCGGCGTGGAAGCGATGACGTTGACCAAGTCGCAGGATTTCAAGGGCGCGCTCGCGCACGCTGTTCAATCTAACAAGCCGTTCCTGCTCGACGTGCATGTGGACGCCGAAGTGCGCCCGCCCTCGACCGGCGCCTGGCAATTGCCGCCGACGCCATACAAGGAGCCGGTGTTCGGGCAGCGGTTTATTCCCGACGCGACGCCGGTGAAATAGCAGTTAAATGCCGCTCATCCCCGCGAAAGCGGGGACCCAGTGCGGCGAATTGAGGCATCTGTTATTCTGGATTCCCGCTGGAGCCTGCTCCCGCGCGGGCGGGGGCGGCAATGAGCGGAGATTGGGGAGACACCCGATGCCACGGCACGCATCTTACATTCCCCACGGCGTGATCCCGGCAGTGCTGCTGCCGTTCGACAGTGATCTCGCCATCGACGAGCCGAACTTCCGCAAGCATCTGCGCGACGTGGCGGCGGTCGAGGGGCTCTCCGCCATCACCATCAACGCGCATTCGACCGAGGTCGCCTCCTGTACCTTCGACGAACAACGGCGCGTGCTCGAGATCGCGCAGGATGAGATCGGCGCCAGGCTGCCGCTGATCAACGGCGTCTGGGCCGACGGCAGCATCGAGGCCGCGCGCCTCGCGCGCATGGCGACGGACGGTGGCGCCTCCGCGCTGCTGGTGTTTCCGCCGGCGCCGTTCACGCTCGGCCAATCGCCGGCCATGGCGCTCGCCCACTTCAAGCGCATCGCCGACGCCACCGACCTGCCGCTGATCGTGTTCCAGTATCCGCTGGCGACCGGGCAGGGCTACCCGAAGGAAACTTTGCTGCGCCTGTGCGAGCAGGTGCCGTCGATCCGCGCCATCAAGGACCGGATCGGCAACGTGCCGCATCACGAATGGCACATCCGCAGGCTGCAAAATTTGCCGCGGCCGGTGAACGTGCTCACCACACACTCAGCCTGGCTGTTC
>Ga0307436_1000080_pt1 | contig 37604 bp, 40 predicted proteins | sample SalMarWE160440MG_FD_202513 | JGI IMG/M metagenome (GOLD analysis project Ga0307436, IMG submission 202513) | Salt marsh sediment microbial communities from the Plum Island Ecosystem LTER, Massachusetts, United States - WE1604-40 | ecosystem: Environmental > Aquatic > Marine > Intertidal zone >...
TGGAGACCTGTTCCCGAGCGCGTATTCTTCGTGACATGTTCTTACGCGAGGAAGGGGCGATGGTTCGCGTGGGCGTCTCAGTCATTGGCCTCGGCATCGCGCTGCTTATCGCGGCGGCGGCGCTTGCGGCCCAACGGGCTGCCTTCATCGATGTCGCTGGGGCGCCGGGCGACGGCGAGCAGGCGCTGGAGCGTGCCCTGTCCCACCGCCTGCTAGGCGATGGCTTCGCCATAAAGTCCATGCCCGCCGCCGACGCCTATGAAATTCAAGGTACCGTTCGGCTGGCGCCAGCCACGCGGGGCAAGGAAAACGTCCGCATCGATTGGACGGTCTTCGGCCCCGAGGGGACGCGGCTCGGCAACGTCACGCAGGTCAAGGAAATCCGCAAAGGCTCGCTCGACCAGCACTGGGGCGCGGCGGCGGATGCGGCCGCTGACGCCGCAGCACATGACATCCTGAAGCTCATGGATAGTCATAAAGCGGTCGGTACGCAGCTGGGAGCCCCTTAAAACGCCGATCGAGCTTCACCATTTATGGACTGCCGTAATGAGCGCGCTCGATAGCCTAAGAATCCCCTGACAGCGCCGCCGGACACCCGGGAGGTGCCTTTATGCTCGGCTTCAATATCTTCGTTCTTGTCTTACTCGTTCTGTTCATCTTGGTCGTTATCGCGGCAGTCAAGATCGTGCCGCAGGGCTACAACTACACGGTCGAGCGCTTCGGCCGGTATACGCGGACGCTCCGACCCGGACTTACCCTGATCATCCCCTTCATCGACCGCATCGGGCGCAAGCTCAACATGATGGAGCAGGTGATCAGCGTGCCTAGCCAAGAGGTCATCACTAAGGACAACGCCATGGTCAGGGTTGATGGCGTCGCCTTCTTCCAAGTGCTCGACGCGGCGCGGGCGAGCTACGAGATCACCAATCTCGAGAGGGCCATCCTCAACCTCACCATGACCAATATCCGCACAGTGATGGGTTCCATGGATCTGGACAAACTCCTTTCCGAGCGCGACGAGATCAATCACCGCCTGCTCAAAGTGGTGGACGATGCGACCGAGAATTGGGGGGTCAAGGTCACGCGTATCGAGATCAAGGACATCGAGCCGCCGCGCGATTTGGTTGATGCCATGGCCCGGCAGATGAAGGCCGAGCGCGATAAGCGCGCGGCGATCCTGGTGGCCGAGGGAGAGCGGCAGTCGGCGATCCTCTCCGCCGAAGGCGCCAAGCAGGCGCAGATCCTCGCGGCGGAGGGCCGGCGTGAAGCCGCCTATCGTGACGCCGAGGCGCGTGAGCGCGAGGCGGCAGCCGAAGCCAAGGCCACCACTGTGGTCAGCGAAGCCATCGGCAAAGGTAGCGTGCAGGCGATCAACTATTTCGTCGCCAACAACTACGTGGGCGCCCTGAAGGCGCTGGCCGAGGCGAAGAACCAGAAGGTGCTGATCCTGCCGCTGGAAGCTTCGTCGGTGATCGGCGCTATCGCCGGCGTCAGCGAGATCGCGCGGGAAGCCTTCGGCAGCGGCGGCGATGCGGCGGCTCAAGCGAGAGACCGAGGGGGTCAGCGCGGGGGCGGCGGGTCCGTTCCCTCTGTGTGACGGAGAAGGCCATGGAAACGATCGCTGAGCTCGGCGCCTGGAGCTGGATGATCGCCGCGGCGATCCTGTTCGTGCTGGAGCTCCTCGCGCCCGGCATCTTCTTCATGTGGTTCGGCGTCGCCGCTTTGGTGACCGGTCTTATTGCGTTCCGCTACGACATCAGCTGGCAGTGGCAGCTCATTTCGTTTTGCGCGCTGTCGCTCGCCTCGGTGCTGCTGGCCAACAAATATCTGCGCAAGCATCCGCTGGAGAGCGAGAGGCCGCTTCTGAACGAGCGGGCCGCGCAACTCATCGGCCAGAGCTTCAATCTCGTCGATCCGATCGTCAACGGGCGCGGCAGCATCCATTCCGGCGATACAATCTGGCGGGTCGAGGGGCCCGAGCTGCCGCAAGGCACGCGCATCAAAGTGGTCGGCGCGGACGGCTCGGTGCTGAAAGTGGAACGGGCCTAGGCAAAGCCCTCGAACCGCGGCCTACGAGATCTCGTGAATGTGATCAATCTCGCTCGGGATCTCGGCGGTGGCATCGTGGTTGGGCCACAGGCCCGTGGCCTGGCGGGTACGGCCCGACCCCGTGACCACGACATCGGCGAAGCCGACCTCCATGAACTTGCCGGCCACCATCTCGTTGGTAGCGAGGCGCTGGACGAAGCCGAGCATGATCCTTGCCTCGTAGCGTTTGCCTTTCTCGACGGTGAAGCGCCTCATGGTGTGTCTCGTGCTACTAGGCTTTAGCGAACCATTGTCTGATCGCGTCACGCCCGCTTTCGTCAAGCAGAAGATGTAACTTGGTGCGACGGAGCAGGAAATCCTCCGCAGTCATGGCGTCCTCGACTACCATCGCATGCTCGAGCTCGGCGCGAGGTACGCCTGCCGTGATCTCCTCAGATGCGGCTGACTCGGCGTCGAGCCGCGCGAACAAGGCGTCAATCTGATCGCCGTAGGTGAATGCCCAGCGCCGGCGCGTGTCCGCGGAGATGCTGCGCGGGCCGTTCTCGGCGCGGGCGAGCAGTTGAGTCCGGCTTAAGCTTCCGCCGTAAAGGGGCACGTCCTTGGTCCAGGGCCCGCTCATTTCCAAGCCGAAGGTGTTGAGCATGGTCAGCACGTCTTCGGCCAAGGCGCGGTGGGTGGTGAGCTTGCCGCCGGAGATGGTGACGAAGCCGCCTGTCCCTTGCGCGCTTATGTCCAGCGAGGGCCCCCGGCTGATGCGGCTCGGCTTTTCCCCCGCGCCGGCGTGGAGTGCGCGCACGCCCGACCAGGTGAAGACAATGTCCCTCTCGGTCATAGGTCTGCGTGGGTTCGTGAAGTACCGATTATAGGCGTGGAGCAGATAGGCTTTCTCCTCGGGCGAGCAATGGGCGTTGCCGGGGTCACCGTCCTGCGGTACGTCGGTGGTGCCGACAATGAGAAAGCGCGCATCGAGCCAAGGAATGACGAACACGATACGTTCGCCCTCGTCTTGCAAAGTATAGGCGTCGAGGTCGACCGGATCCGGCATCGGCAGCACGATGTGGCTGCCGCGCACGAGGCGTAGCTCCTGCGACGGCGGTGACGCCTCGGTCATCGCATCGATCTCGGCCACGAAAGGTCCCGCGGCATTGACGATGAAACGCGCCTCGACCTGACGCGTCACGCCGCGCTCGTCGAGGGTGGCGGCGTAGCCGTTCTCCAGCGCGGTGATGGCTGTGACGGCGCGGCGATTGAGGACGTCGGCGCCGCGGGCGCGGGCATCGAGCGCCACGCTCAGAGTGAGGCGCGCGTCGTCCGTCTGGCAGTCGGGATAATGCATCACGGCGGAGAGGTCGTCTGGGCGCAGCCGCGGGAGCTTCTTGGCCTCTTTGTTCGAGAGCCGGCCAGTCGCGGGCAAGCCGTCGCCGATGGAGAGGAGGTCATAAAGCGCAAGGCCTGCATGGATGAACCATGGGCTCCGCTTCTGCCACCGATAGATGGGCAACAGGAATCTCAGAGGCACGACGAGATGGGGCGCCGTTCTCAAGAGCTCGGCGCGCTCGGCAAGCGACTCGCGCACCAGCCTGACCTCGAGGTGCTCGAGATAGCGTAAGCCGCCATGGATGAGCTTGGACGAGGCTGACGACGTGGCGCTGGCATAGTCGCCCTTCTCGGCGAGCATCACCTTCAGCCCCCGACCGGCGGCGTCGCGGGCGACGGCGGCGCCGTGAATGCCCCCGCCGACGACGAGGATATCGAATATTTCGGCGGTCACGGGCGTTTCGTTCTAGATCTCGGAAGCGGCCTTGTCACAAGGAGGTTGGCGCGGCGCGTTGTCGCCATGTTTACCCACTCTACTATCAATTCGTCCTCTCCAAGGCGGCAAGGAGCCATGGCAGACATCGTCATTGTCAATCCGCGTTTCGACATCTCGTTCTGGGGATTGGAGCATTGCATGCCCCTGTTCGGCAAGCGGGCCAATTTGCCCGTCGCCTGCCTGGGCTTGCTCGCGGCGCTCGTCCCCGATCATCACGACGTGACGCTGGTGGACGAGAACGTCGAGGATATCGATTTCGACCGGCTGGCGCAGGCCGATCTCGTGTGTCTCACAGGCATGAGCATTCAGGGAAGGCGTCTGATCGAGATTCTCGAAAGCGTCAAGGCCCTGGGCGTCATGACCGTGGTCGGTGGTCCGATGGCGACGGTCGAGCCGGAGGCCCTCGACGGGTTGGCCGATGTCCTCTTCGTCGGCGAGGCCGACGAGACGTGGCCCCAGTTCTTGAAGGAGTGGGGGCAGGGCTGCCACAAGAGCCGCTACCAGCAGGCCGACAAATCCGACGTCACGACGCTGCCTCTGCCGCGCATCGATAAGCTCAAGATGGACCGCTACATGTTCGGAAGTCTGCAGATCTCACGCGGATGTCCGTTCACCTGCGAATTCTGCGACATCATCGTCACCTTCGGACGCCGGCCTCGCCTCAAGACGAGTGCGCAGGTGATCGCCGAACTCGAGGCCTTCCAGAAGGCCGGCATGCGGATCGTGTTCGTTGTCGACGATAACCTGATCGGTAACAAGAAAGCTCTTAAGCCGATCCTGCGCGACATCATTGAGTGGCAGCAGGAACGTGCTTACCCGCTCACGCTGTTCACAGAGGCCTCGCTCGATCTGGCCGAGGACGAGGAGCTCATGGAGCTTATGGGGCTCGCCAATTTCCAGAACGTCTTCATTGGCATCGAGACGCCGAACGAGGAGTCGCTGCGCGAAACCAAGAAGCTTCAGAACGTGCGCCCGAATGCCGGGACACTGCTCGATCGCGTGTATCGCATTCAGCAACATGGGTTCGACGTGTGGTGCGGGATGATCGTCGGCTTCGATCACGACGATCCATCGATCTTTGGCGTGATGCCCAAGTTCATCGAAGACGCGCGCATCGCCAACGCCATGATCAACCTGCTGCATGCCATTCCGACGACGCCGCTTTACGATCGTCTGAAGCAGGCAGGCCGGCTGAACGACGACGCAGCGAGTGACCACTATGGCACCAACGTGGTACCGCTCGGCATGTCGCGTGAAGCGCTGCGGGACGGCTTTCTTGGATTAATGCAGACTTGCTACACGGCCGACGCCTATTTCCAGCGCCTGGATGCGCAGTTCATCGACGAGAATTTCAAGTTCACGCTGCATGAGCTTCCCTATTGGTCGCGCCACCGCGCGGCCTGGGCAAAGCGGTCATTTCTCAACTATGTCCGCTATGCTGTCGTCTCCGCGCGGCTGTTGCGCCACGTGCGCGACGAAGGGCTCCGGTCGCGCTACAGGCTCCAGCTTTGGCGGGTCTTGCGCGCGCGATGGCGTGAGCCCCACATCCTATTCGTCTATGCGTTGAAGACCGCGACGCATTATCACTATGCGGCGATCGCCCGGACTTTGGCGGAGGCCGGTCCAGCGGGCGACATGCCCGATGCGGGACGCTCGTTCTCGCGGGTCAAGCGGCGTGTGGCGGTGAAGGCTGCCGCCTAAACGACACCGGCGCGGAGCAGGTCGTGAATGTGCAGAATGCCGACCGGGCAGTCGTTCTCCACGACGAACAGCGCGGTGAAGGGACGCTCGCTTAGATTCATGATCGCCAGCGCCTCGGCGGTCATGGTGTCCGGCGCGACCGTCTTCGGCCCCGTCGTCATGATCTCGCCGGTGCGGCGAGTCAGCAGACCATCGCCCATGTGACGCCGCAGGTCGCCGTCGGTGATGATGCCGACCAGGCGCCCATCATCATCGACCACGCCGAGACAGCCGAAAGCCTTTTCGGTCATGATCACCAAAGCCTCCGCCATCGGCGTATGCAGGGCGGTGATGGGGAGCCTGTCTTCCTTGTGCATCAGGTCGCTTACGAATTTCAGCTTGGCGCCAAGCTGGCCGCCGGGATGCAGTGCCTTGAAGTCGATTGCGGTGAAGCCTTTGCTCTCCAGAAGCGCGATAGCGATGCAGTCGCCGAGGGCAAGCTGCATGACGGTGGAGGTCGTCGGCGCCAGTCCGTGCGGGCAAGCCTCTTTGGCGTGGGGGAGGGCGAGCACGACTTCGGCGGCTTGCGCCAGCGTGGAGTCCGGATTGGAGGTGACTGCGATCAGCGGCACGGCGAAGCGCCGGGAATAAGAGACGATATTGCCGAGCTCCACGGTTTCGCCTGACCAGGAGAAGGCGAGGATCGCATCGTCGCGAGTGATCATGCCGAGGTCGCCGTGGCTCGCCTCGCTCGGATGGACGAAATGGGCCGGCGTGCCGGTGGAGGAGAGGGTGGCGGCGACTTTCAAGCCGACATGACCGCTCTTGCCTATGCCGGTGACGATGACCCTTCCGCTGCAGCCGCGAAGCGTCTCGAGCGCCGCGGCGAAACTATGGCCCAAGTGATTGGCGAGGGCGGCTTGCAAGGCGCTCAAGCCCTCAGTCTCGAGCTGGAGGGTTCGGGTGGCCGAGACCACCGCTTCGCTGCGGTCCTCTGACGGCGAAAGGTCCCGCTTCAGGCCGGCCGGCATGTGTTCGTGCTCCCCCTGGTGACGCCCCGACTTTAGCACGGATTAAGGCAGCGGAAGGTCCAAGTCAGCGCCGTTTCGAAACAGGCCTAAACGCCTCGTTAACCCTCTTGCTCCTAGGCTCGGATCATCAGGGGAACTGGGCCTGGGGGCCCACATTTTGGTGGATTTCTCAGCGTTTTGCCCCGCGTCGATCGAGGTGCGTCCTTGCAGCGTCTCCACACATCCAGCGCAGCGGGCGCTCTCGCTGCCGCTCTCATCGCCGCCGCTTGCGCGCCGGTCGCCGCCCAAGAGGTGACCGGGCCGGCCTTGCGCGGCAGCATCGGTGTGGAGCAACAGCAGGAGGAGCCCCAGCCTCAGCCTCAATCCAGGGCCCAGGCTAAGGCCGAGGCTAAGAAGCAGCGCCAAGAAGCCGGCGGGATCATCGGCGTCGAAGGCGACCTGGCCGGTGCCACCACCATTCCAGGCAATCTCGCCACGGACCAGTCGCTCATCCCGCAGCCCCCGACGCCTCCGCGGCCGCTTGGCGGCTTGGGCGACCAGCCGACCGTATCCCGGCTTCCGGGCATCGGCATTACCGAGCCGAGCGGCGCGCCTTTGACCAAGCCACCGGGAACGGAGGAACTCGCCGGCACCAACCAACCCCTGCCCCCCAAGGGCCATGAGCTCGATCCCTATGTTCCGATCGGCATGAAGCTCGGCAGCTTCCTGCTCTTCAGCGAGGCGGAGATCGGCACGATTCTCACCGATAACGTGCTCGGCACGAAGACCGACACCCATCCGGATCAGGCCTTCGAGTTTTCTCCCAACGTCCGGCTGCAATCGAACTGGAGCCGACACTTCTTCAGCGCGGAATTCGATGCCGATCGGAGCTGGTACAAGGACTTCTCTGTCCAGGATGACAAGACCTATTATGCGAGCCTCAACGGACGCCTCGACGTGACCCACCGCACGCATGCCAAGCTGCAACTCGGGAAATCGGAAACCCAGGAAGGCCGGAACTCGATCAGTCTGACCGACATCGCTGGCACGCAGACCAACGTTCAAGAACAGCACATCACCGCCGGCGCGGACCATACGTTCAACCGGCTGAGCATCGAGGCTGAAGGAAGGGCTTCCACTTACAATTACAGCGACTTCGGTAGCCCCTTCGATCCGACGGTGCAGTCGGGCGTGCCGACAGTGGACATCAGGGACTATAACGAGGACGAGCTGAGATTGCGGGGCACCTACGAGTTCGATCCGCGCGTCGCGCCCTTCGTCGAAGGCACGCTTATTCGCGACAAGTACAAGCAACCCGTCGACATCTATGGTCTACACCGAGACTCGTCCGGCTACACCATCCAGTCCGGGCTCAAGCTCTCCCTCGCCAACCAACTGTCGGGCGAAATCGCTGTCGGTTGGGGGCAGCAGCAATCGGTGGACGGCAAGGTGGCGCCGATCCAGGGCATGCTGCTCAACGCCGATCTCATCTGGCTGCCGTCGCCGCTCACCATGATGGAGTTCATCGCCCGCTCGGAGGTCAGCACCTCGACGCTCACGGATTCGCTCGGCGCGATCGACCGCTTCTACCAGCTCTCCCTGCAGCATGCCTTCTGGAACTACCTCGTGGTCGGGGGCTTCGTGTCCTACGAAATCGCCGACTATGCGGGGAGTCCCCAAGTCGATCAGCGGGTGAAGGAAGGGGCGAATGCCGAGTACTACTTCAACCCGACCTGGTCCATCTACGCCCGGTACGAGCACACCGATTTCTTCTCCACCGACTCGGCGAGCGACTTTCTGGAGAACGAGGTCAGGATCGGCATGCGCATTCGGCACTGAAGGTGAAAAGAGGGCGCCGGCTGGGGTCAGTCGGAGTTCAGGGGCTATTAGGAAGACAATGTCATTGGCGTTCGCGGCAGTGTTCAATGTACGTGGTGATATGCTCCGGCGGGTGACTCGATTTGGCATCGGGGTGTTGGTGGCAGTGCCGATTGTCTTTTGATGCTTGTCGGTGAGGCGCAGGATCAAGGGCGTGAGCCCCACGTACCAAGTGCCGTCCGGCTCGCTACCATGATCAAGGCGACGCTGATCGCGTTCAATGATGCCAACAAGACGGAGAACTACACTGTCTTGCGTGGGCTCGCCTCGCCGAGCTTTCGCGAAGCCAATACGCGGCCTTGAGATACTCGGCAAGGCTCGGCCCGGCAGGCTCGCGCCGCTTGTCGAGATCGAGCGCTCGCACGGCGTTCGCGGCGACCCGTTCAAGCTGGATCAGATCGTCGATTGGGGCGGAGCTTGTGCCAGCCAGATGCTCAAGACGCCGCTCTTCGCAAGGGCGGTCAGCGAATTGCTCCGCATCGATGGCTTCTTCCCGACCCGGCCCGAGCAGGTCAATTTCACGCTCGCGTTCGAAATCGGGGACGGCAAGTGGCAGCTCTCTGCGCTGGGCGTCCATGCCACGCCGCCTCAACACGCGACGGCTGCGCTGGAGACAAGCGACGCGAAGCTGCCGGCTACGACAGGCAGCATTGCCGTCACGACTCAGCCCAAGCGCTAACCAGGCTCAGCCGAGCTCAGATCAGCTTCTTGATCTCGTCGATAACGTCATCGCGCAGATCCGGCCGCTTGAGGGCATAGGCGATATTGGCAGCGAGGAAGCCCGGCTTCGAGCCGCAGTCGAAGGCGCGGCCCTCATATTCCACGGCATAGAAGGGCTGCTTCTTGAGCAAAGCCAGCATGGAATCGGTGACCTGAATCTCGCCACCGGTGCCCTTCTCCTGCGCCGACAGGACATCGAAGACCTCGGGCTGCAGGATATAGCGCCCGAGAATGGTGAGGTTGGAGGGCTCGGTGCCTGGCGCTGGCTTCTCCACCATGCCGGTGATGGGAAAGACGTTGCCGTCAGCCTCGCCGACGGCGACCACGCCGTAATTCTTGACCTGATCGTCGGGCACGGGCTCCACGGCGACGATATTACCCCCGCGCGCGTTGTAAACGTCGAGCAACTGGGCGAGGCAGCCCTTGCCGGGCGTCTGTACCAGCACATCGGGAAGAACCAGCGCGAAGGGCTCGTTGCCGATGATGTCCCGTGCACACCACACGGCGTGGCCGAGGCCGAGCGGCTCCTGCTGACGGACGAAGCTTGCGCATCCGGCTTCAGGCAAGTCGCGCAAGAGAGCTTCCAACTCGGCGGTCTTGCCACGCGCGGCAAGTGTCTGTTCGAGCTCGGGCTGCCTGTCGAAATGATCCTCGATAATGCCTTTGTTGCGACCGGTGACGAAGACGAAATGTTCGATGCCGGCCTCGCGCGCCTCGTCGACGACGTGCTGGATCAGCGGCCGGTCGACCACGGTCAGCATCTCTTTGGGCATGGCCTTGGTGGCTGGTAGGAAGCGGGTGCCGAGCCCCGCCACGGGGAACACGGCCTTGCGGACGCGAGCGGGCATTCAGTCCTCATTAGGCTTAGTGATTGGCAAGGGAAGGCGTATCCACCCAAAGCTTAGAAGCCCCTTTAACCTGTTTCCGATACCACGGAAGTAAATGCAAGACGTCGAAACCTCGAGGGTGGTTCCATGAGCGCTCTGGTCACGGGCGGCGCCGGATTCATCGGCAGCCATATGGCGCTCGAATTGCTCGACGCAGGCGAGGACGTCGTCGTCCTCGATAACCTGTCCACCGGATTCCGCTGGGCCGTGCCCGACGGCGCCGAGTTCGTCGAGGGAGATGTTGGCAACCAGGACCTAGTGCGCAGGCTGATTCAGCGCAAGGCGATCGACGCGATCTTCCATTTTGCCGGCTCCATCGTGGTGCCGGAATCGGTCGCCGACCCGCTCGGCTACTATCTCAACAACACCTGTAAGTCGCGGTCGCTGATCGCCTGCGCGGTGGAGACCAAGGTCCCGAATTTCATCTTCTCCTCGACCGCGGCGGTCTATGGCATGCCGAAGATCAACCCTGTCACCGAGGACGCCACGCTCGAGCCGATCTCGCCTTACGGCAACTCGAAGTTGATGACCGAGACCATGTTGCGCGATACGGCGAAGGCCCGTCCCTTGCGCTTCGTGGCGTTGCGCTATTTCAACGTGGCCGGCGCCGATCCGAAGGGCCGGAGCGGGCAATCGAGCGCGAAGGCGACGCATCTCGTCAAGGTAGCGGCGGAGACGGCGCTCGGCATGCGTCCCTGTCTCGAAGTATATGGCACGGACTACGAGACGCCGGACGGCACCTGCATCCGCGACTACATCCATGTCAGCGATCTGGTGCGCGCCCACCTCGACGCGCTGCACTATCTGCGCGCGGGTGGCGAGAGCATCGTCCTGAACTGCGGCTACGGCAAAGGCTTCTCTGTGCTTGATGTGGTTGCGGCGGTGAAGCGGGCGTCAGGGAAGGATTTCCCCGTGCACATGGCCGACCGCCGGCCAGGCGATCCAGCCGCACTCGTGGCGGGTGCCGACCGTATCCGCGAGGTGCTCGGCTGGGTGCCGAAGCGCAACAATCTCGACACCATCGTGGAGGACGCGCTTTCCTGGGAAAAGCGCCTCCAGGAGTAACCGCGCGGCGTCCTGAGTTCTCCGTTTTCGCCTTTTCAGCGTCAAAACCGCTCGCCACAATCAGCGTCCGAGCATCGAATCGCCTGGATTGATGGAGGGCGTATGCGAAAATTTGCGCTATGGCAGGCCGGTCTGGCTTTGAGCCTTGCGATGCAGTGGCTCGTGCCGTCTGCCGCGCACGCCGCCGCCGACGTGGCGGCCTACAAGAAGGCCGTCGAGGCGCACTTCGAGGCGTGGCTCCAGGAGTTGTGGCCCGAGGCAGAAGCGGCGGGCGTGTCGCGCAAGACCTTCGAGAGCCAACTGAGGAACGTCAAGCTCGATTGGTCGTTGCCGCAACTCGTGCCGCCGGATCCGGCGGCGCCCGGTGGTCCGGCGCTGCCCACAAGCCTCAAGCCGAAGCCGCGTCACCAGGCGGAGTTCGATATTCCGGAGAAGTATTTCAGCAGCCGAAGCCTGAACGCGTTGGCGAACGGCGGCCGCGCCCGCTATAAGCAGCTGGCACCGACCTTGGCAGCGATCCAAAAGCAATATGGCGTACCGGCGAGCATCATCGTGGCCATCTGGGGCCGCGAGACCGGTTTCGGGACGGCGGCGCTTCCCTATGATGCGCTTACGGCCATCGCAACACAGGCCTTCATGGGACGCCGGCCCGAGGAATTCCGCCCGCAGCTCATCGGGGCGCTCAAGATCATCCAGTCTGGGCACGCCACGCGCGCGGAGATGAAAAGCTCCTGGGCCGGTGCCATGGGAGAGACGCAGTTCCTGCCTGGAGACTTCGAGAACTATGCCGTCGATTTCGACGGCGATGGAAGGCGCGATATCTGGAACTCGGTGCCGGACGCGCTCGCCTCGGCCGGCAATTCGCTGCATAGCCAAGGGTGGGACGGCCATCAGCCTTGGGCCTATGAGGTTGATCTGCCGAAAGGTTTCGACTGTACGCTTCAAGGACCGGACATGGCGCGGCCGATCAGCGAATGGATCAAGCTCGGCGTGACGCGGGTGCGGGGACGTCCATTCCCGAAAGCGCGGCTCAACGATTCAGCGTTTCTCGTGTTGCCGGCTGGGATGGAAGGGCCCGCTTTCCTCGCCACCAACAACTTCTCGGTGTTGAAGCTTTACAACAACTCTGACGTCTACGCGATCTTCGTCGGTCACGTGGCCGATATGATCGCCTACAATTCGCCCGTCAATTTCGTGGGGGACTGGAAGCCGGTGGAGCGATTCTCCCGGGACCGCATCCTCCGGTTTCAAAAGGTGCTGGTGGCGCAAGGCCACGACGTCGGCAAGGTCGATGGCCTCGTCGGCTTCAAGACCCGCCAGACGATCGGCCAGGAGGAGAAAAGGCTTGGGCTGCCGCTCACCTGCTATCCCTCGAGCGCCCTGGTGGACCACGTGCTCAAAGCCGCCCAGAACTGACCAAAATTTATTTTGGCGAGGTTGACCCTGCCTAGGTTTCGCCAGGGCCGGTTGCTAAATTCGCGTCCTATGCGAATCGAAAACTACTCTAAGGCCTTGATCTTGGGGGCCCCGGCGCTCGCGCTCGTTCTCGCGCTGCCGGAGCCGGCGCGCGCGGATAAGTTCCACGATTGCGTGGCGCGGTTCTGGCCGGCGGCCAAGCGGGCAGGGGTCAGCCGCGCCACGTTCGAAAAGGCGACCAAAGACATCACCTTCGACCCGGAGGTCATCGAGGCCGCCAATTACCAGCCGGAATATAAGAAGCCTGTCGGCGAATATGTCGACCGCGCCGTGTCGCCCAAGCGGATCGCGACCGGCAAGCAGAAACTCATCGAGTACAAGCCGCTGCTCGACAAGCTCGAGGCCAAATACGGCGTCGACCGGCACATTCTCATTGCCATTTGGGGCGTGGAGTCCAATTACGGCACCCAGCCCGGCGACAAGAACGTCATCCAGTCGCTGGCGACGCTCGCCTGCTCGGGCACGAAGGCCCAGTTCGCGCGGTCGCAGTTCGTACCGGCACTGAAGATCCTGCAACACGGCGACGTCTCGTTCGAGGCGATGAACGGCTCTTGGGCCGGGGCTATGGGCCACACGCAATTCATTCCCACGACCTATGCGGCCTATGCCGTGGACCAAGACGGTGACGGGCGTCGCGACATCTGGGGCACGGTCCCCGATGCGCTCGCCTCGACGGCGAGCTATCTCAAGAAGTCGAATTGGCATCCTGGCGAGACCTGGGGCTACGAGGTCCGGTTGCCGAAGGGGCTCAATACGAGCCACATCAGTCAGAGCGCGCTGAGGACGCTCGCCCAGTGGCAGAAGATCGGCATCATCCGGGTTAATGGACTCGCGTTTCCACGGCCCGGTGACAAGGCTCAGTTGTTCATTCCGGAGGGCCCTAAAGGGCCGTCCTTCCTGGTGCTCAACAACTTCCGGTCGATTCTCCGCTACAACCAGGCGAAGTCCTACGCCCTTGCGGTCGGCCACCTGGCCGACCGGCTCGCGGGCTATGGCCCATTCGTCCAGCCTTGGCCTACCGATGAGCGGCATCTTTCGCTCGAGCAGCGGACCGAGCTGCAACAGCACTTGATTGATATGGGGTATCTGGACGGTGAGGCGGACGGAGTGATCGGCCCGGCGACTCTCGATGGTGTCAGAGCCTATCAGCGCGCCAAGGGCTTGCCGGTCGACGGCTATCCCTCGCTGACCATTCTGAAGATGGTGCGCGCCGAGGCGCCGCCGCCAGCGCCGCCAGTGCCGCCGGCGCCCCAGGCGCCGGTCGCCGAATCCGTGGGGTCTGTGAACCAAGCCGCACCTCCAGTGAGCACGTCGATTCAGGTGGGGCCTGAAACAACGGCAGTGCCGAAAAGCGCGCCCGACCCGAATTAGTGGTATAGGAGTGGGCTTCGTTGACGATCTGCCGACGGAAGACCCTAAGAGGCTAAAATTGGCGATGTCTCGTTTTGCGTCCGGTTTCCGCTCAGACCTTAGCCCGCAGGGCTTGTGCGCGAGAATGACCGTTCTCGCCGGTGCCCTCGTGGCGCTTCTGACGATGTGTTTCGCGTATCAGCCTGCCATGGCGCAAAGCCCGGCGCCGGCCCACCGCAGCTACATCACCCCGTTTCCGAACGGCGACCGCTACCGCATCGTCGTGCTCGGCGATTCCATGGGCGAAGGGCTGTGGGGCGGTCTTTACCGGGCCTTAGAGGACGATTCGACCTTGGAGGTAATTCAGCGTGCCAACGGATCGACCGGCTTGGCGCGCCCCGACCGCTACAATTGGGACGCCGAGCTCAACAAGATCCTGAAAGACGGCACCTATCAAATCGCCGTGGTGATGTTTGGTGGCGATGACATGCAGCCGATCCGCAAAGGCAAGGACGTATTCAAGTTCGGCACCGAGGAGTGGCGGCAGGCCTATGGCGCGCGGGTCGAGAAATTCATCAGGAAGCTGCGGGAAGCCAATATTGCCACCTACTGGGTCGGGCTTCCGGTCATGCGCAGTCCGGGTCAGACCAGCGATGCGGAAAAGCTCAACGACGTGTTCCGTGAGAAGGCCTTCGTCAACGGCGCCAAGTATGTCGATACGTGGGACGGCTTCCTTGATGATTCTGGACGGTATAGCGCCTACGGTCCCGACATGTCCGGGCAAGTGAAGCGCCTGCGCGCGAACGACGGTGTTCATCTCACCATGCGCGGTAATGTGAAGCTTGCCAATTTCGTGGAAAAGGAGCTGCGCAAGGATTTGAAGCAGGCCAAAGCCGAGCGGAACATCCCGCTTGCGGGCAACGAGCAAGAGCAAGAGAGGATCACGAACCGATTTGCAACGGCCGAGCCTGGAGCCCAAAAGTCTACGGCGGCCGAAGGTCCCGGTGAGGCGAAGCCGGACGACGATGCCGCGGAAGGCAACGCCAAAGACGAGATGCACAAGAGCCAGGTTGGCGACGTCAGTGTCGTTCGGCCGACGCTCACCAATACGCCGATCCAAGCGCCTGCGGGCCTGGCGCCGCAACCCATCAACGTCTCCACCACGGAGCCCGAAGTCATCAAGAGCGATCTGCCCGACGGGTATACCGCCGTGGCAACGATCTCGGCCGTCGCCGATCTGTCGCTCGCCTCGTCGAGGCCCAAACTGCCGTTGTCGCAACGGCCCTATTACAAGGTTCTGATCCGAGGCGAGCAGCTCGAGCCCAAGTCGGGCCGGGCAGACGATTTCAGCTGGCCGCCCAGTTAGGCCGGCGGACTTCGCGCTTTCCCAACGCCAGAGGCCTCTAGCGCGGCAGGTCGGTTCTTCCCATCAGGAATTTGTCGATGGCGTGCGCCGCTTGGCGGCCTTCGCGAATGGCCCAGACCACCAGCGATTGGCCGCGGCGCATGTCGCCGGCGGCGAACACCTTGGCGCGCGAGGTCTGATATTCGAGCTCGTTCGCCTTAACATTGCCGCGCGCATCGAGATCGACGCCGAGATCCTTGATCATGCCGTCGTGCACCGGATGTAGGAAGCCCATGGCGAGGAACACCAAGTCCACAGGGATCTGGAACTCGCTGTCGGGGATCGGCTTCATCTGGCTATCGAGGCGGACGCATTCGAGCTGCTCGACTCTGCCGTTGCCGAGGAACCGATTCGTCGCCACGCTGAAATCGCGGGTCGCGCCTTCCGCTTGGCTCGACGAGGTGCGGAGCTTGAGCGGCCAATGGGGCCAGGTGAGCGCCTTGTTCTCCTTCTCCGGTGGCTGCGGCATGATCTCGAGCTGAGTCACCGAGGTGGCGCCTTGGCGGAAGGCAGTGCCGATGCAGTCGGAGCCCGTGTCGCCGCCGCCAATGACGACGACCTGCTTGCCCTCGGCCAGGATCGGCTCAACGTCGCCTTGAGGCTCGCCGGACACGCGGCAGTTCTGCTGGGGCAGGTACTTCATGGCAAAATGGATTCCGGCGAGCTCACGCCCCGGCACGGCGAGGTCGCGCGGCTGCTCCGAGCCGCCGGCAAGCAGCACCGCATCGTAGTCGCGCTCGAGTTGCAGAATGCGCACGTCGTGGCCGACATGGACGTTGCAGTGGAAGGTCACGCCCTCGGCTTCCATCTGCGCCACCCGGCGCTCGACGATGTACTTCTCCATCTTGAAGTCGGGAATGCCGTAGCGTAGCAGGCCACCCGGTTGCGCGCTCTTCTCGTAGACATGCACCTCATGGCCGGCGCGGGCGAGTTGCTGCGCGGCAGCCAAGCCCGCCGGGCCCGAGCCGACGATCGCCACGCGCTTCCCGGTCTTCTTCTCCGGCGGCTGCGGCTTGATCCAGCCTTCCTCGAAGCCCCTGTCGGCGACGGCGCATTCGATCGACTTGATGGTGACGGGCTCGTCTATGATGTTGAGCGTGCAGGCGGCCTCGCACGGCGCCGGGCAGATGCGGCCGGTCACTTCCGGGAAGTTGTTGGTCGAATGCAGGTTGCGGAGCGCCTCGTCCCAGTCGTCACGATAAACGAGATCGTTCCAGTCCGGGATCTGGTTGTTCACCGGGCAGCCGGTGTGGCAATAGGGAATGCCGCAATCCATGCAGCGGGCGGCTTGGCGTGTGAGCTCACCTTCGCTTGGCGGAATGACGAACTCCTGGAAATGGCGCACGCGGTCGGAGGCCGGCTCGTAAGCCCGCTCTTGGCGCTCGATTTCCAAAAAGCCCGTGATCTTGCCCACGTTCTTCGCCCTAACTCATCTCAAGTGCCGGGGCGAGGAATAGCCACGCCCCCTTTGCTCTCGTCAAGCGTACCGCACCTTTGCGTGGCAGGACCACAGCCTGGCACGCAAAGCCGGGACAGGGCCGCTTCCCTGCCGGATTATTTGCCGTTGCCGCGCAGGCCGATCTCGATCTCGCCGAGGCCGGTCTTATCGGCGACCTGCTGGCGCGCTATCTCCTCCAAGGCGCGGCGGTACTCGACCGGCATCACCTTGACGAATTTCGGGAGATACGCCGCCCAATTGTCGAGGATCTCCCGCGCCCGCGCCGAGCCCGTGTAGTGGAGGTGGTTCTCGATCAGTTGGTGGAGTCGCTCCTCATCGAAGCGGGTCATATCGGACAGATTGACAAGGCCGTGGCTTTCGAGATCGCCGCCCTGATGCGCCCGCCGCTCCATGACCTGGTTCTCGCTGGGTACCGGCTCGAGATCGACCATGGCGAGGTTGCATCGGCGCTCGAAGTCGCCGTTCTCGTCGAGCACGTAAGCGATGCCGCCGGACATGCCGGCCGCGAAGTTGCGCCCCGTGGGCCCGATCACCGCAACGACGCCGCCGGTCATGTACTCGCAGCCATGGTCGCCGGTGCCCTCGACCACGGCGATAGCGCCCGAGTTGCGCACGCCGAAGCGCTCGCCGCCGACGCCGCGGAAATAACACTCGCCGGCGATGGCGCCGTAAAGCACCGTGTTGCCGACGATGATGGACTTCTCCGGCACGATGCCGGACTCCTCGGGCGGGCGGACGATGATGCGGCCGCCGGAAAGCCCTTTGCCGACATAGTCGTTGGCTTCGCCCACGAGATCGAGAGTGACGCCGTGGGCAAGCCAGGCGCCGAAGCTCTGGCCTGCCGAGCCCTTGAAGCGTACCCAGATGCTGTCCTCAGGAAGCCCAGCATGGCCGTAGCGCTTGGCGATCTCGCCGGACAGCATGGCGCCGGTCGAGCGGTCGACATTCTTGATCGGCAGGTCGAGCTTGACCGGCTTCTTTTCCTCGATGGCCTCGCGGCAGAGCTCGATGAGCTTGTTGTCGAGCACCTTGTCGAGGCCATGATCCTGGCGCTCGGAGTTGTAGATGGCGACCTCGGGGCCGACCTCGGCCTTGTGGAACAGCTTGGTGAAGTCGAGACCACGCGCCTTCCAATGGTCGATGGCCTTCTCCTTATTGAGCACCTCGGTGTGGCCGATCATCTCGGCGAAGGTGCGGAAGCCGAGCGCCGCCATGTACTCGCGCACCTCCTCGGCCACGTAGAAGAAGTAGTTGATGACGTGCTCTGGCTTGCCTTGGAAGCGCGCGCGTAAGACGGGATCTTGGGTAGCGATGCCGACCGGGCAGGTGTTCAGGTGGCACTTCCGCATCATGATGCAGCCGGCGGCGATCAAGGGCGCGGTGGAGAAGCCGAACTCGTCGGCCCCGAGCAAAGCGCCGACCACGACGTCACGGCCCGTGCGCACGCCGCCGTCGACCTGGACAGCGATGCGGCCGCGCAAGCGGTTCAGTACCAGCGTCTGCTGAGTCTCGGCGAGGCCGATCTCCCAGGGGCTACCAGCATGTTTGATGGAGGTCAGCGGCGAGGCACCGGTGCCGCCCTCGAAGCCGGAAATGGTGACATGATCGGCCATGGCCTTGGCCACACCCGCGGCCACTGTACCGACGCCGACCTCGGAGACGAGTTTCACCGAGACATCGCCCGCCGGGTTGACGTTCTTCAGGTCGAAGATCAGCTGCTTCAGATCCTCGATCGAATAGATGTCGTGGTGCGGCGGCGGCGAGATGAGCCCGACGCCTGGGGTGGAGTGGCGCACCTTGGCGATGGTGGCGTCGACCTTGTGGCCGGGCAGCTGGCCGCCTTCGCCGGGCTTGGCGCCTTGTGCCATCTTGATCTGCATCATGTCGGAGTTGACGAGGTACTCCGTGGTCACGCCGAAGCGGCCAGAGGCCACCTGCTTGATGGCCGAGCGCATGGAATCGCCGTTCGGTAGCGGCTTGAAGCGGTCGACCTCCTCGCCGCCTTCGCCGGTGTTCGAGCGGCCGCCGATGCGGTTCATGGCGATGGCAAGCGTAGTATGCGCCTCGCGGCTGATCGAGCCGAAGGACATGGCACCGGTGGCAAAGCGTTTGACGATCTCGGACGCCGGCTCGACCTCGTCGAGCGGAATCGGGTCACGGCCGATCTCGTCTGCGTTCTTGATGCGGAACATGCCGCGCATGGTGAGAAGCTGCGCGGACTGCTCGTTAACGGCTTGGGCAAAGGCGCGATATTTCTCCGGCAGCTCGCCGCGCACGGCATGCTGGAGATTGGCGACCACCTCGGGACGCCAGGTATGCGTCTCGCCGCGTATGCGGAAAGCGTACTCGCCGCCGACTTCGAGCGCGGTCTTCAGCACAGGCACATCGTTGAAGGCGAGCCGATGCCGCTCGACGGTCTCGCGCGCGATCTCGTCCAGCCCGACGCCCTCGACCTGGGTGTTGGTGCCGGTGAAGTACTTGGCGATGAAGTCCGACCTGAGCCCCACGGCGTCGAAAATCTGCGCGCCGCAATAGGACTGATAGGTGGAGATGCCCATCTTGGACATCACCTTGAAGATGCCCTTGTCGATCGCCTTCATGTAACGCTTGATGGCTTTCTCGGCCGTCAGCTCCTCGTCGATCTCCGGAAGGATGGCCCCAATGGTCTCGAAGGCGAGATAAGGGTTGATGGCCTCGGCGCCGTAGCCTGCAAGCGTGCAGAACTGATTGACCTCGCAAGCCTCACCGGTCTCGACCACGAGGCCGACGGAGGTCCGCAAGCCATTGCGGATCAAATGATGATGCACGGCGCTGGTGGCGAGCAGCGACGGGATCGGGACGCGGTCGGGGCCGGTTGCCCGGTCCGAGAGGATGATGATGTTCTCGCCTGCGCGTACCGCCTCCTCGGCGTCGCGGCAGAGCTTGTCGAGCGACCGTTCCATGCCGGCGGCGCCCTTCTCGACTGGATAGGTGATGTCGAGAGTGACGGTGCGGAACTGATTGTCGGCCACCTCGCCGATGGCGCGGATGCGCTCCAGGTTCTCGTTGGTGAGGATTGGATGCGCGGCCTCCAGCCGCTTCTGCTTGGAGGTGCCTTCGAGATCGAGCAGGTTCGGCCGCGGACCGATAAAGGTCACGAGCGACATGACGAGCTCCTCGCGGATCGGATCGATCGGCGGGTTCGTCACTTGGGCGAAGTTCTGCTTGAAATAGGTGTGCAGCAGCTTCGGCCGGTCGGAGAGCGCTGAGATCGGCGTGTCCGTGCCCATGGAGCCGATCGCCTCCTGGCCCGTCTGGGCCATGGGGATGATCAGGAACTTGACGCTCTCCTGGGTGTAGCCGAAGGCCTGCTGGCGATCGAGCAGGCTGACATTCGTGCCTGATGCGTGGACAGGACCGCCCGGCAGCTCATGCACGCGGATTTGCGTCTGGTCGAGCCATTGCTGATAGGGATGCGCGCCGGCGAGCTCGGCCTTGATCTCCTCATCGGAGACGATGCAGCCCTTCTCCAGGTCGATGAGCAGCATCTTGCCGGGCTGAAGTCGCCACTTCTCGACGATCTTCTCCTCGGGGAAGGGCAGCACGCCGGTCTCCGACGCCATGACCACGAGGCCCTCGTCGGTGACGAAATAGCGCGCAGGCCGCAGACCGTTACGGTCCAGCGTGGCGCCGATCTGGCGGCCGTCGGTGAAGGCCATGGCGGCGGGGCCGTCCCACGGTTCCATGAGGCAGGCGTGATACTCGTAGAAGGCGCGGCGTTGGGCATCCATCAGCGGGTTGCCGGCCCAGGCTTCGGGGATCAGCATCATTGCCGCATGGGCGAGGCTATACCCGCCTTGCACCAGGAACTCGAGCGCGTTGTCGAAACAAGCCGTGTCCGACTGACCTTCGTAGGAGATCGGCCACAGCTTCTCGATGTCCTTGCCGAACAGCGGCGACGACACGCTCGCCTGGCGCGCCGCCATCCAGTTGACGTTGCCGCGCAGCGTGTTGATCTCGCCATTGTGAGCGACCATCCGGTAAGGGTGGGCGAGCTTCCACGATGGGAAGGTGTTGGTCGAGAAGCGCTGATGCACGAGCGCGAGCGCTGAGGCGAATTTCGGGTGATGCAGGTCTTGGTAATAGGCGCCGAGCTGGTAGGCGAGGAACATGCCTTTGTAGACCAGCGTGCGGCAGGACAGCGACACGGTGTAGAAGCCGATGTCGCGGCCGCCGGTCTCGCCGTTGATCGTGCTGGAGATGGCCTTCCGCAGGAGATAGAGCCGGCGCTCGAACTCCGTCTCGTCCTCGATATCGGGCCCGCGGCCGATGAAGACCTGACGATGGGTGGGCTCGGTCTCGATCACGGTCGGTGATAGGCAGGCGTTGTCGGTCGGCACCATGCGCCAGCCGAGAAGCCGCAAGCCTTCAGCCTCGACCACGCGTTCCACCACGGACTCGCAATAGATGCGCTGCGCCTGATTGGCGGGCATGAACATATGCCCGACCGCGTAGTGCCCGGGCCCGGGCAGCTTGATGTTCAGCGGCGGGCAGACCTCCTCGAAAAAGGCGTGAGGGATCTGAACCAGGATTCCGGCGCCGTCGCCGTCGCGTGGGTCGGCGCCCGCCGCGCCGCGATGGGTGAGGTTCTCCAGGATCTGCAGGCCCTGCTCGATGATCGTGTGGCTCTTGCGACCCTTGAGGTCGGCAAGAAAGCCGACGCCGCACGCATCGTGCTCATTGGCCGGATCATAGAGTCCTTGCGCCGCCGGCAGGCCACTCGGCGCCAGCTTCACAGATCCGGGTATGAGCGCACGGCGTGCCATCGTGTTTCGTGGACCTCGGGGCCACGCCCAGCGAGAGCGGGGCCTGTTAGAGTTTGGCCAGGGGCCGGCCTCTCCACCAGCATAAAGCCTATGGCTGTCGCGAAGAACCGGGCCACTCAACGGCTAGCGCCCCCCTCTGCGCTAGCGATGCGGGATCGAGGACCTGATCTTGCCTCTCTAGGAGAAGCCCTTTTCGCCCCCGCGCCGCAGCCTCCAGTACAAAGGTCAGCAAGCCTGTCCTATTTGTCCCCAAAATGCCAGATTTCCAATGGGTGCACAAGCGGGATTCGGCACTCTCTCTCTCCCAGAAACGCTGATTCCGGTCACTTGGTTCTGGCGGAGGCGTGATTTGAACGTGAGCGCAAGGGCTGGCCTACTTGCACGCGCAGTTAAGCATGCCGGTGCGGCGCACGTTCCGGCGGAGGTTTGACCTAACTCAGGAGCTGACATGAACGACCAAACCAAAAAACTGACCGGCCTCGCGGTGGCATCCTCCTTTGCCGCGGCGCTCGGCATCGTGGCCTCGAGCCAGGCTGCGTTCGCCGCGGATCAGGAGAAGTGCTACGGCGTGGCCAAGGCCGGCGAGAACGATTGCAAGGCCGGGGAAGGCACGACCTGCGCCGGGACGTCGAAGATCGACTATCAGGGCAATTCCTGGAAGCTGGTGCCTAAGGGTATGTGCGTGACCATGGAACTGCCGGGCGACCGCAAAGGCAGCCTTGAGCCGCTCGAGCGCGATCTGCCTCCTGCCTAGGCTGATGACTCGCGCTTCAGATCATCACAGCCCGATCCCGCCACGCGCCGGGGTCGGGCTGAAGCCTCAGCACTATCGCGACGTCCTTGATGGTGCGCCCGATATCGGCTGGTTCGAGGTCCACGCCGAGAACTACATGGGCGCGGGCGGGCCGCCGCATGCCTACCTCACGGCGGTGCGTGAACAATATCCGCTTTCAATCCACGGCGTAGGGCTTTCGATCGGCGGCAGCGGTCCTCTCGACAAAGACCATCTCGGCCGCTTGCGGGCGCTCATCGAGCGCTATCAACCGGCGCTGTTCTCCGAGCACCTGGCGTGGTCGAGCCACGAAACGGTCTATCTCAACGATCTCCTGCCGCTGCCTTACACCGATGAGACGCTTGAGCTTGTGTGCACCCATATCGACGAGGCGCAGGAGGCGCTGCAGCGGCAAATGCTGCTCGAGAACCCTTCGACCTATGTGGCGTTCGCCGAGACTTCCATGAGCGAGGGCGAATTCTTGCGTGGAGTGGTGCAGCGGACGGGTTGCGGGCTTCTGCTCGATGTCAACAACGTGTTCGTCCAGGCCATCAATCACGGCTTCGACGCGGCCGCCTATATCGACGGCTTTCCGGCCGAGCATGTGGGCGAGATCCATCTCGGTGGCCATGACGAAGATGCTGACGACAATGGCGCTGCCCTTCTCATCGACGATCATGGGCGTGAGGTGGGGGACCCTGTCTGGGCGCTTTACGCGCGCGCGCTCGCCCGCACCGGACCAAAACCGACCCTGATCGAGTGGGACAACGACGTGCCCGACTGGCCGACGCTGTTCGCCGAGGCAAAACGGGCCGATGCGGTCATCGCCGACACCTGCAATCGCGTGGCAGCGTGATGGCGACGCCGGACCTTCAAGGCGCATTTGCTCGCGCCGTTCTGGACGCGAGCGCGGCCGTGCCGGGGCCGCTGGTGCGCAACGCCTGCGGGACCCCGTCACGGCGCTTTGGCATCTACCGCAACAATGTCTATGTGAGTCTCATCGACGCGCTGGCCAACCGCTTTCCTTTTGCGGCGCGGCTGGTAGGCGATGAATTCTTTCGCGCCATGGCGCGGGTCTACGTGGAGATCGACCTGCCGCGCTCGCCGGTGTTGCTCTTCTATGGCGAAGGCTTTGCCGATTTCGTTGCGGATTTTCCGCCTGCCGCGCCGGTCCCATATCTCGCCGACGTCATGCGGCTCGAATGGGCGTGGCACGCGGCCTATCACGCGGCAGATGCGGAACCGCTGCCGCTCGCGGTACTGCGCGAGGCGGCATGGGGCGCATCAGAGGTGAGACTCGCGCTTCATCCCTCGCTCCGCGTGGTGCGTTCGCCCTATCCCATAATCACAATCTGGGAGCTTGGCACGCGGAACGGTGAGGACGAGCCCGCGCGGCTTCCGGCCGACGGCGAGGATGCGCTCGTGATGCGGCCAAAGCTCGACGTCGAAGTGCGCCGTCTCCCAGAAGGCGGGGCGACATTCGTGCTTGCACTGAAAGAGGGGGCGAGCCTGCAAGAGGCAGCGGCGCGCGCGATAGACGACGCGCCGGCGTTCGATCTTGCGGCCAATCTTGCGGGGCTCGTGGGAAGCGCCGCCGTCGTGGCGGTGCGCGAGAACCTTAATGAAACCTTTCCCCAATAGATGAAACTCGTTAAGGCGCGCGTAAGTTGTGAGGCGTACGCTTTCCCTTAGCCGCCGATGAAGTTCTGCGTACGAGCGGCACTCCTGGCAGGTTGTTCTCTCCCATAGCACCTGCGAACCGAGAAGGGCGCCCCCCATGGCGGAGGACGCCCTTCTTGCTAGCGCGAAATTCTCAGAGTCGGACGGCGCTCTTACGCAGCCTTGCTGTCGATGACCTTCGGCTTGTCGGCGTCCGTCTTGGTGGAGATCTCGATGGTGCGGGGCTTCATGGCCTCCGGCAGCTCGCGCACGAGATCCACATGCAGCAAGCCGTTCTCCAGGCTCGCGCCCTTCACCACGACATAGTCGGCAAGCTGGAAGCGCCGCTCGAAGCTGCGCGCCGCGATGCCGCGATGCAGGAAGGTGGAGTTCTCCTGTTCGGCGCACTTCTCGCCGCGAATGGTCAGGGTGTTTTCCTTCACCTCGATGTCGAGGTCGCTGTCGCTGAAACCGGCAACGGCCATGCTGATGCGGTAGGTGTTCTCGGAAACTCGCTCGATATTGTAGGGCGGGTAGCTCGGCGCCTCGTTCTCGAACGAGCCCAGTCTGTCGAGAAGCGAACCGAGCTGGTCGAAACCAATAGTGGAGCGATAAAGGGGGGAGAGATCAAAGTGTCTCATGCACATCCTCCATGAGAAGCGATATGGTTCAGTGCCCACTCTTTGCGGCGAAGCCGGGCAAGAAGACGCAAACCGCAAGGCCTTGCGCGTTTCCGCATATGGGTGCGCCTCGCGGGGGCTTCAAGGGGCTGGCGATCCGAATATGCGCAGTAAATCAGCACATTGGCGAAAGCCGAACAGCAGCTGGATGTTATCCCGCCGACGTGCGGCAATGTTGTGGCCATGGCACGGGTCGCTGGTATAAGAGTTCGCGCCGGTGCGCGTCCGCACTGGGGCTAGGGGCTGCTCACACACATGGATCTCGTATCGACACCGAAGAACCCGATTCCGCTTGGGGCGTCCTCGGGCTATCTCGATATCCGCAACGGCGTCCGGGTGCGCTACGCAAGCTGGCAGTCGGCCTTGCACGAGCGGCGCGGCACCGTGTGTGTCTTCCCAGGCCGCAACGAGTTTATAGAGAAGTATTTCGAGGTGGTCGGTGAGCTGCGCCGCAGGGGATTTGCCGTCGCAGTGCTCGATTGGCGGGGCCAAGGGGGCTCGAGCCGGCTGACGCGGAGCCCAATGAGAGGCCATGTCCGCAGCTTCGACGACTACGAGGAAGATCTCGCTCACTTCATGAAAGGCGTGGTGTTGCCGGATTGCCCGGCACCCTATTTCGCCCTCGCCCATTCGATGGCGGCAACGGTGCTGTTCCGTGCGGCGACAAAGCGGGGCTCATGGTTCAGCCGCATGGTCATGACGGCGCCGATGATCGAGGTCTTGGGCCTGCCAATGCCTCAGGAGGTCGGCCGGCAGCTTGCCAGTGCGCTCACGCTGTTGGGTTTCGGCAAGCAGGCCGCGTCGAACAACCAGAAATACCAGATGAGCGAGGAGTTCGAGGGGAACCCGCTCACCTCGGACCGGGAACGCTACTACCGCAATCTTGGTGTGCTGCACGCCGCGCCCGGGCTCGCCGTCGGGCCGCCCACAATTGGCTGGCTCAACGCGGCCTTCACGGCCATGGCTGACCTCAAAGGCGAGAAGTTCGCGCCGCGGGTCCGCATCCCGTCGCTGATGGTCGCGGCAGGCGATGACCAGATCGTGTCGAGCAAGGCGATCGAAGACTTTGCCTCGCGGCTCCGCGCCGGCTCGCAAATCGTGCTTAGAGGCGCGCGCCACGAGATCCTGCAAGAGCGGGATTCGATCCGCGAGCAATTTTGGGCAGCCTTCGACGCCTTCGTGTCGGGCGTCGCTCTGAGCAAGGCAAGCTAGCGCGACAGGATTTCGAGGGCGACCGCGTGAAGGCGGGGGTCACCTGCGGCGAGAATGCGGCCGCCCTCGTGCGGATCGCCGCCTTCCCAGGTGCTGACCACGCCTCCGGCGCGCTCGATGATGGGGATCAGCGGCAGAATGTCGAACGGCTTGAGGCCGGTCTCGACCACGAGGTCGATATGGCCGAGCGCGAGCAGGCAGTAATTATAGCAGTCGCCGCCGAAGCGCCGGAGACGCGCCGCGCGGCTCAAGTGCTCGTAGGGTTCGCTGTCGCGTCCTTCGAACATGTCAGGCGTGGTCGAGGCGACGACAGCCTCGCCGAGGGACTGGCAAGGGCGGGTCCGCATGATCTGCTCTTCGCCGCCATGGCGGAAGAAGGAATCCCGCTCGCCGCTCCAAAAGCGTTCCTTCGTGTAGGGCTGATCCATCAAGCCGAGCAGCGGCACGCCGCCTTCAGTGAGCCCGATCAGCGTGCCCCACAGAGGCTGGCCCAGGATGAAGGCGCGGGTGCCGTCGATCGGGTCGATGATCCAGCAGTGCTTTGCATCTGTGTCTGAATTGCCGAACTCCTCGCCGATGATGCCATGGGTGGGATAGGCCTCGGCAAGGGCCTGCCTGATCGCCATCTCCGCCTCGCGGTCAGCCGCAGTGACCGGATCGAAGGAATCGCCTCCTTTATGGTCAACGGCCGTGAGTGACCGGAAATGCGGCAATATGACCGCGCCGGCCTTGTCGGCCATGGCGTGGGCCGTCTCTATATAGGCTTGGAAATCAGATTGTTCTCGTCTGGGCACGGGACAAGGCTTGGCGGCGTTTGACCTTGAGAGTCAAGGGTTCTTGGGCTGAAGGCCCGGGATTACGTGACACTTCGGCACCAGTGTCTCGGGAATGTCGCAGACCGGGCCGGGCAATCTTGATTTTTGTGCGCCGCAATGACATATTGTTGCAACGCGGCATGGCTCTCCAGGTCGTGCCGCTGCCCTCCTTGGGCGTTTCCTCCCTAGACTTGGGCCGTTCGTTCAATCGAACGGCCCTTTTTTTGGAATTCGATCTCTCGGCTACTCGGCTGCGGCGCGGGGGATGGCGAGCCCGGGGATGCCCGGTACCAGCGCGCGCACCATGGTCTCGAGACTGGCGCGGAGCCGATCGAAGCCAGCCGACTTCTCGAAGCTCGTCTCATTCATATAGAGAGAGCGATTGATCTCGATCTGCAGCACGTGCTGCGCCTTATGCGGGCGCCCGTAGTGCTCGGTGATGTAGCCACCGGCATAAGGCTTGTTCAGCGCGACGGCATAGCCCAGCGCTTCGAGGCTGCTCGCCGCAAGTCGTGTCAGCTCGCCGCTGCACGAGGTGCCGAAGCGGTCGCCAAGGACGAAGTCCGGCCGGCCCGTGCCCTTTTCGGCAACCGGGCTCGACGGCATCGAGTGGCAGTCGATCAGCACGGCAAGACCAAATTCCCGTTTTGCTTCAAGGAGGAGGCCCGCGAGCGTCTCATGGTAAGGGGTATAGAGCCGGTTGATGCGCTCCAGAGCTGCCTCGACGGAGAGGGGCTCCCGGTAGATCTCGTCGGACTCCGAGACGATACGGGCGATGGTGCCGAGCCCGCCGACGACCCGCACCGATTGCGTATTGGCGTAGTGGGGCAGGCCGTCGCGGAACAGGACGGGATCGAGCTCGTAAGGTTCCCGGTTCACGTCGAGATAGGCGCGGGGGAAATGGGCATGCAGGAGCGGCGCACCGAGATCGGTGACGAAGCCGAACAACTCCTCGACGAAAGCATCCTCCGAACGCCTGAGCGTATGCGCATCGAGCCGCGATGCGGCGAGGAAGGTACTGGGGTAGATCCGGCCGCTATGGGGTGAGTTGAAGACGAGGGGAACTTTGAGTTCCCCTGGCTGGGCCACGGAAAAGGGTGGCCTGAGCTCCGTCTCGATCGCCTCGGCCTCGCTTCGGCTCATGGACAATCCTTGGTTTTCTGCCCTGCCGCGCCCGCCAGCCTGGAATCGCACCTCTGTAAACTCTGCCAACGAGAGTTGAACCTGTCTAGGCGTGTTCTGTCTTGTGCGTGGCCCAAATAGACGCAATGATTTGGGGTTCGGTAAGGGGGGCGGCCTGCCTGCCATTAACGTCTGGGGCAAGCGGTCGTTTACCAAGTTCGTGTACGCCCTAGAAGGGCGAGAGTTGAGGGGGATGAGGGAATGGAGGCGAACGATCCGCGGGCGCGCAGTGTTCAGCGTATTCTGCTTGCCGAGGACGACGACGATATGCGCCGCTTCTTGGTCAAGGCGCTCGAGAAGGCCGGCTACGACGTGGTGTCGTTCGGCAACGGGCTCGAGGCCTATGAGCGGCTGAAAGAAGAGCCCTTCATGCTCCTCCTCACCGACATCGTGATGCCGGAGATGGACGGCATCGAGCTCGCCCGCAAAGCATCCGAACTCGATCCCGATCTCAAGATCATGTTCATCACCGGTTTCGCCGCCGTGGCGCTCAACCCAGACAACAACGCACCAAAGGACGCCAAGATCCTGTCGAAGCCGTTCCACCTGCGCGACCTGGTGGACGAGGTCGAGCGCATGCTCGCGGCGTAAGCGCGGCACGCAAAACGGCGGGTTGCCTTGGCCCCGCGCCACCCGATATAGAAGGTCGCCTTGCGGACCCAAGGCAGCGGGCGGTTAGCTCAGCGGTAGAGCACTACGTTGACATCGTAGGGGTCACTGGTTCGATCCCAGTACCGCCCACCATCTTTTCTAAGAATCCCAGTTAGGCGGCGCGAGGTGTAGCGGCGCGAGAGCCATTGGAAAGCGACACGGCACGCCGGGGCTCGGCGCTCTGGGCTTTGGCGACTCCGCTCGTCGGCCTCAGCTCAACATGGATCGGCTTTACGCTGTAACGCACGTGGGAGCCTGCGCTTGCACGGGCGTTGAGCCGGTCACGCTCCAAGTGCGCCTCTGCCTCAGTCTTGAAACAGAGGAGCCTGCTGTTCCGCACGATAGGGTTCGTTGCGGCCCCGAAGACGCTCTTGGCGCTGCGATGGGCCAAGACCACAAAGACAGTGTCAGTCTGCATTGGACACCCCCGTCTCTGGCGATGCACCGGACCAAACGCGCGGGCGCCGCGATCGGTTCCACGGGGGCGCTGGGTTTGGTCAGAGGTCGACGAGGACCTTGAAGCCGCCATAGATCATGCGCTTGGCGTCGAGGCGCGGATGCTTCATCACCTTGGCGTTGACGCGGTCGCGGTGGGCCCGGGATTTGTAGACGATCCAGGAGAAGGCGACCGTCTCGCCCGGCTTGAGCTTCACGGCTTGCGGAAACGAGGTGGCCTTGCCCTTCTTGACGTCGTCGGCGATGCCTTCACGGAACTCGAGCGCGCCGTATTCCTTCCAGATCTTGCCGGCTTTACGTGCCATGCGGCGATAGGCATCGATCTTCCTCTTCGGCACCGGCACGACAAATCCATCGACATAGGCCATGGGGGCGCTTCCTCTCTATGAGGCGTAGATCGCGAAGATGAACAGGGCCGAGGCCGCGAGAGAGGCAATCGTCCGTATCGTATTCCAAGCGGTCCAGGTCGTCAGATACGCACTCCATAGACTGGCGCCTTCCGGACTTTCGGGGGTCACCGCCTTGAGCTGATTGTTGAGGGGCACGTTGAAGATGATGGTCACGAGCAGGCTGCCGGCGATGTAGAGCAGGGCGCTGGCGAGGAGATAGGCGCTTGCAGGCGACGACCGGTCGGCGAGAGCGATGATCGCCAAAGCGAGAGAAACGAGGCCCGTCCCAAAAAAGACGGAGAAGAAGGTTGGTTTCAAGACCGCAACATTGATGGACTGCATGGCCGCGATGCCCTTGGGCGCCGGAAGGCGCCCAAGGGCTGTCATGACGAATGTCGAGAAGGCGAAGAAAATCCCGGCGACAAGTCCTGCACCGAGGGCGCCCAAGAGCGTCAGTATGAAAAGTAGCACGCCCATTAGGCCGCGCTACTTGCCTGTGCTTGCTGGGGCTTCTCGCAATTGATCATCCACGGCGTGCCGAAGCGGTCCTTGAGCATGGCGAATTTCTGCGCCCAGAACGTTTCGCCGATGGGCATCATCACTGTGCCGCCTTCGGCAAGCGCGTTGTAGACGCGCTCGGCTTCGGCGGGCTCCTTGATATTGAGCGTGACGGAAAAGCCTTGTGGCTTCTCGAACCGGTCCGCGGGTGCATCCGATGCCATCAGCACTTCGTCGCCGATCGCCAAGCGGGCATGGGCGACGAGGTCGCGGACTTCCGGCGATGCTGGCTGATCCGACGGCATGTCGGCAAATGTCATCATCGCCAGGATCTTGCCGCCGAGGACCTTGGCATAAAATTCCATGGCTTCCCGGCACGTACCTTCGAAATTCAAATACGGATTAAGGTTCATTCTACGCTCCTCTCACTTTGGCTTCTGTCGGGGAATCTTTGAGACGCTAGGCCTGGGCAAGATAGGCTTCGAGCCGATCGAGGGTTCCGGTCCAACCGCCTTGCATGGATTCGTGGCCGGCGACGAAGACGTCGCGCTCGGCCTGCGTGGCCTCGTAGGGTTCCCATCGCACGGTGACAGTGGTCTTGCCATCTTCTTCGGCGAAGGTGACGGTGGTGAGAAGCTGGAGTGGCCAACCCTCGTGCAACGGGTGCCGGGTCAGTCCTGCGGTCTCATCGGAGAACGAGCTGATGTAGACGAGACGCTTCTCGGGCACGACCTCGCGATAGACGAACCGACCCCACATGTTCTGGCCCTGCGGCGAGCTCAGCAGATAATGGAATATGCCGCCGGGCCTGAGGTCGAGCGTCTTGATCGCGGCCTTGAAGCCCTTCGGTCCCCACCATTGGGCCATCGGCTCGGGCTCGGTCCACCCCTTCCACACGCGTTCCAGAGGAGCCTTGAAGGTGCGCGAGATAATGAACGCCTGTGGGGTACTCATACGACTTCTCCCTCGAAGGCGCGTTTGAGCGCCGCGATGTCGAACTTCTTCATTTGCAGGAACGCCTTGGTGACCCGTTGCGATGCCGCGTGGTCGTTGCCGGTCAGCATGTCGAAGAGGGCGTCCGGCACGACTTGCCAAGAGAGCCCGAATTTGTCCTTGAGCCAGCCGCAAGGGCCTTCCTGGCCGCCGTCCGCGGTGAGCCTGTCCCAGTAGTAGTCGACCTCTTTCTGGTCGGCGCAGTGAATTTGGAACGAGATCGCCTCGTCGAACTTGAACTGGGGTCCGCCGTTGAGCGCGGCGAATTTCTGTCCATCGAGCTCGAACTCCACGGCCATCACCGAGCCTGCCGGCTTGCCGTGAATCTCGAAGCCCTCCTCGTTGAAATGGCTGACCTTGCCGATGCGGCTGTTGCCGAAGATGGCGCAATAGAACTTCGCGGCGTCCTCGGCCTCGGTGTCGAACCACAGGCAAGGCGTGATCTTTTGCTTAGCGATTGTCATGGACGGCTCTCCCTCCCAGTTACGCGAGATAGCGTTCGAGCTTGTCGAGGCAGCCGGTCCAGCCGACGGCGTGGCGGTCGCGGGCGGGCTCGTCGAAGAACTGCTCGTGGATGAGGGTGAGGATCGAGCCTGTGCCGTCCGGCTTAATGAGGACAGTCACGAACGACTCGCGCTCGGGCATGGTGCGCCAGGCCCAGGTGAAGGCGAGCTTCTCGTTGGGCACGACCTCACGGTAGATGCCGCCGACATTGTGCTCCTCGCCGTCCTCGGTGTGGAAGGTCACGGCGTAGCGGCCGCCGACGCGCACGTCGGCCTCCGCGTGTTTCACCGGCCCGGTGTCGGGGCCGAACCATTTCACGATTTTTTCGGGGTCGGTCCATGCGGCGTAGACTTTCTCCGGTCCTGCATTGAGACGACGTTTGAGGGTGAGGCTTGGCTTGGTTGCTGCGAGACTTGCTTGGGCGGGCATGGGTCGTCCTCCACAAAGGCGGCCAGCTGGTCGAGCCGCTCGGTCCAAAAGCGCTGGTAGTGATTGAGCCAATCCATGGCCTGCTCCATGGGTTCGGCGGTCAACCGGCAGGTGACGGTGCGGCCTTTCTTGGTGCGGGTGATGAGCCCGGCGCCGGACAGCACGTCGAGATGCTTCATGATCGCTGGCAGGGAAATGGGAAAAGGCTCCGCCAGCTCGCTGACCGTCATGGCTTTGCGTTCCTCGAGGTGAGCAAGCAGAGCCCGCCGCGTCGGATCGGCCAGGGCGGCAAAAGTGCGGTCGAGGGTGATGTCCTGATACTTAACCATTAGGTTAAGTATAGGATTGGCTCCCTGCGGTGTCAATCGGGATCATATGGCGCTGGTTCCCGCTCCCGGCTTTCCGCGGGGGTCGGCAAGTTGACAGGAGAGGCGCCCCTTTCTATGGTCCGGCCAACTTCGCGGGCGGCCTTTGCCAAAGGCCGCCCTGCCGCGTTTTTCAGCCGAATGGATGGCTTGCTATGAAGATCAAGAATTCGCTGAGGGCCTTGCGCAAGCGCCATCGGAACAACCGCGTAGTGCGTCGCCGCGGGCGCCTCTACGTCATCAACAAGACCAACCGGCGCTTCAAGGCGCGCCAGGGCTAGTCTTGTCCTGGCTTTCCCGCCGAATTGCTTTGACGCAAGCCGCGCGGGCCCCGTAGGCTTCCTTTCATGATCAAGGTGACAAGCTGGGCGAGCCTTCCGCTCGTGTGCCTGCTGACGTCGATAGCCGGTCTTGCCGTACCGGCGCCGGCGCGCGCAGCCCCGCCGATACTTCTCGCCCAAGCGTTTCTCAACGATCTGGGGAACGATCCCGACGACGGCGGCACCGCCAGTCCAGACGAGCCAAGTTTCGATGCGCCGAAAGCGAATCCGCCAGGATCCGAGGACGAGATGCTCGGGGCCGAGCCGCTGCTCAAGCCGGACATGAAATCGGGTGCGGATCCCTCCGCGCCGCCGCAATCGGCACAAGACAGCAAGGGCAACAAGCTTGACCTTCAGCCCGGCGATCAGTCCGGCGATGTTGCGCCTACAGAGCCGGTTGACCACTCGAAAATGCTGGCCGAGCTCTACGAGAAACTTGGCGAGGCAAAGAACGCGACCGCGGCCGAGCCGATCACCAAGGCCATCGAGAATCTGTGGACGGAGTCAGGCAGCGACACCATCGACCTCCTGATGAGCCGGGCAGCCCAGTTCGCCAATAAGGAAGATGCCGACCTGTCGCTCGCCATTCTCGACGCGGTCGTGGACATCGCGCCGCAGGACGCGGAGGCGTGGTACTTGCGGGCGAAGGTGCACATCATCAAAGGCCAGCCCGAGCGCGCCATCGCCGATTTCCGGCGGGCGCTCAGCATCGATCCCAAGCACTACAGAGCGATCAAAGATCTCGGCCTCGTGCTGGAGGAGATCGGCGCCAAGAAAGAGGCGCTGGAAGCCTATCGCAAGGCGCTTAAGGTCAATCCGTTCCTGGACGATGCCCGGCAAGGCGTCGAGGCGCTCAAACGCGAAGTCGAAGGCCAGGACATCTAGCGCAGCTGCCTTAGCTCTTCCGAAGACGATGCTACTCGTCGTCCGCAGTGGGATCGACGGAAGCGATGCGCAGCATGTTGGTTGCGCCGGACTTCCCTAGAGGGATGCCGGCCGAGATGATGACCTGCTGGCCGGGAAGCGCGAAGCCCTCCTGGTAGGCGATGCGGCAGGCCTTCGCCACCATGTCGTCGATGTTGCGCGGATCGTCGGTCAGCACGCAATGGAGTCCCCACACGATGGCGAGCTTGCGGCCCGTAGCTGGGATCGGCGTTAAGGCCAGGATCGGCTGCTGGGGCCGCTCGCGCGCGGCGCGCAAACTCGTCGCGCCGGACGCCGTGTAGCAGACGATGGCCGAAAGGTTCAGGGTCTCGGCCACAGTGCGGGCTGCGGCCGAGATGGCATCGGCGCCGGTTGCTTGCGGGTCGATGCGCTGGGCGTGGATGATGGCCGCATAAAGAGGATCGCGCTCCACCTCGATGGCGACGCGGTCCATGGTGGCGACGGCCTCCACCGGATATTTGCCGACTGCGGATTCCGCCGACAGCATGACAGCGTCGGCGCCTTCGAACACGGCGGTGGCGACGTCCGACACCTCGGCCCGGGTCGGCACCGGCGTATAGATCATCGATTCCAGCATCTGGGTAGCGACCACAACGGGCTTGCCGGCGTTGCGCGCGGCGCGGCTGATCTGCTTCTGGAGGCCGGGAACTTTCTCGACCGGCATCTCCACACCGAGATCGCCGCGGGCGACCATGATGCCGTCGGCGAGGTCGATGATGTCCTTGAGATGATTGACGGCGGACGGCTTCTCGATCTTGGCCATGATGGACGCGCGCCCGCGGGAGAGCTTGCGGGCATCGGCAATGTCTTCGGGACGCTGCACGAAGGACAACGCAATCCAAGACACGCCCAAGGACATGGCGCACTCGATATCCCCGCAGTCCTTGTCCGTCAGCGCGCCAAAGGGGAGCACGGTATCAGGCAGGCTGATGCCCTTGCGGCTGCCGAGCAGGCCGCTCGTCAGCACCTCGGCATCGATCCTGACGTCGCTCGCCTCGACGATGCGCAGCTTGAGCTTGCCGTCGTCAAGGAGGAGCGTGTGGCCTTGCTCTACGGCCTCGAAGATCTCGGGATGGGGGAGTTGCACGCGACCCAAACCGCCAATCGCCTCGCGGCGGACAAAGCTCAAAATGTCGCCTTGGGTCAGCCGGATCGAGCCGGAGTCGATCTTGCCGACTCGCAGCTTCGGGCCCTGCAAGTCGACCAGAATGCCAATTGGCCGGGAGAATTCGGATTCGAGCTTGCGGACGATGCCGTGGATTTCACGCAAGCCATCGTGCGTCGCGTGGCTCATGTTGACGCGGAACACGTCGGCGCCCGCCTCGAACAGGCGCCGCATCGTCTCTTCGTTGGTGGAGGCAGGTCCGAGCGTGGCGACGATCTTGACCCGGCGATTTCGCCTCATTGGGACTTTGCTTCGGCGTCCGGATCGGTGAGACGAACGGTCCAGTCCCGCTCTTCGCCCGTATCGACCTCGAAGAACCCTGTGCGCTTGTAGCCGCGCTTTTCGCAATCCTTGGTGTCGCGGATGGTGAAGGCCTTGTCCTCAGTGCACATGAAGAGGTTGCCGGCCCACTCGCCCCCGCGATCGTAGTCGATGGCATGGATGTAGTAGTAACGGCCGATCAAGACGCCTTTGAGCAGAGTTTCGCAAGTATGGGAGGCGATGTTCCACCATCCCTCGCTCGCCCAGCCTTCGGTGTCCTTGTAACCGATCGCGACGCCGACACGGCTTGCCGTGGTGTTGCAGAGCTTGAGATCGGCATGGGCGGGAGTGACCCCGAGCAGGCCCACGAAGCCGGTCACCAGGAGCGCGCAGAGCCCCCAGCGATCGCGGATTTCTGCCGATTTGCGGGTCGCGTTCGAAACAAGCATCAGACTCTCAAAACTGGAAACCGCGGTTAACAAACTGCGAAAAGGTACCATTGAATTGGTTGCATTTCTCTGACCGGCCCTGGCCAATTATAAGGCCTGTTGGGCCCTAGCAAAAACACGGCGAAAAATAGTGAGTAAATGCGTCGCAACCTGGGCTTTTTTCGACGTTTCGGTGTTGCCGCGGCCAAGGTCGCGGGGCAGTTAAAGGGGGCGAGGATCGCTCGCAGGGAGTTGAGACTGGACACATTTGTACAAGATGATTTGGGCGAAAAGCCATACCGGACCATCGAAGGGGACGCGAGCCTCGGGCTCCTTATCCTCTGCGACCACGCCGAAAACCGCATTCCGCAAGCCTATGGGGCGCTAGGGCTCAAACCGGAGGACCTGCATCGGCACATCGCCTACGACCTTGGGGCAGAAGGCGTGGCCTCGGGACTTGCCGAGTCGCTCGGCGCGCCGGCCGTCTTGAGCCGCTTCTCCCGGCTTCTGATCGACCCGAACCGCGGCCTCGACGACCCGACGCTCATCATGCAGATCTCCGACGGGCTCGTGGTGCCCGGTAACGTGGGCTTGAGCGCCGTTCAGATCAACGACCGTATGGCGAGGTTCTATCGGCCCTATCACGAGGCCATCGACCAGGCGATCGAGGCCGGGATCGCCGCCGGCAAGTCGCCCGTACTTCTGTCGGTGCACAGCTTCACCCAGGCCTGGAAGGGCGTGGCCCGGCCGTGGGCTTCGGGGATCCTGTGGGATAAGGATCCGCGCTTTGCGCTCCCGCTTCTCGAAGGCTTGCGGACCATTCCCGACGTCGAGGTTGGCGATAACGTGCCGTATTCGGGCCAGCTCAAAGGTGACACGCTCTACCGGCACGGGACCTTGCGCGGTCTTGCGCACGCGCTGGTCGAGGTGCGCCAGAATCTGATCCTTTCCGCCGAGGGGCAATGGGAATGGGCGCACCATCTCGCCAGTGTCGTCGGCGAGGTGCTCCGCTCCGCCCCCGGGCTGCACGAGATCGAGCATTTCGGCTCCAACACCGGCCTTTGTTGCGGGCCTGCGAAAGGATACGCACGTGGATGAGACGACGAGGACCGAGCTCGAGGCCGCAGCCTTCCGCCGGCTGATCGAGCATTTACGCGAGCGCACGGACGTGCAGAACATTGACCTGATGGAACTCGCCGGCTTCTGCCGGAACTGCCTCGCGACGTGGTATCTCGAAGCGGCGGATGAGCGCGGCGTTCCGCTCAGCAAGGACGAGGCGAAGGAGATCGTCTACGGCATGCCGTATGAGGAATGGAAGGCGAAGTACCAGACCGAGCGGTCGTGACGTGCCTCTGCGCGCCCAGAAAGTATCATTAAAATCAGCAGCTTAAGCCTTTCCCGCGTCACGTCCTCGGTGCACCCACGAGGAGGCTTTGGATAAGCGGGATAAGCGCCTCGCCTGCCTTGCTGGGATCAGCGATCGGGACCAAGCTCGCTTTCATTGAATCATCACAAACGCCTCGAGGGGTCCCAACGTGCAGCTTCAGACATCAGCCCAAGATCAGCTTCGTGCCTTCGTGTCTCGTATCGAGCGGCTGGAGGAGGAGAAGGCGGCGCTCGCCGCAGACTTGCGCGAGGTCTATGCCGAGGCCAAGGGCAACGGCTTCGACGTCAAGGCCCTGCGCAAAGTCGTCAGCCTGCGCAAGCTGGACGAGAACAAGCGGCGCGAGGAAGAGGCGGTCCTCACGACCTACCTCCATGCGTTGGGCATGGATGCGGCGGAATCGGAGGCAGCATAGCCCTTGAGCGAGACCTCGGCATCGTTCGATATTCTCGACATTGCCTTGAGGCTCGGGGCCGCCGTCGTTGTCGGCATGGTGATCGGTCTCAACCGCGATCTCGCCAACCAGCCCATCGGCGTGCGCACGCTCGGCCTTGTGTCTCTGGGCGCCGCCATCGTCGCCATCTCGACGGTGCACTTCCGGGGTCTGGCCGACCATCCCGACGCGCTCAGCCGCGTGGTGCAAGGGGTGATCCAAGGCATCATGGCGGGGATCGGCTTCATCGGGGCGGGCGTGATTCTGCGTGACACCGAGGCGCGGACCGTGAAGGGTTGACCACCGCAGCGACGGTCTGGGTGACCGCCGCACTCGGCATCGCCTGCGGGCTTGCCGCATGGCAGATCGTCGGCATCTCGCTCGCCTTGCCGTGTTTCTGCTTGTCGGGGTGGCTAGGCTCGAAGAGATCTACTCGAAAGAGGAGTAGGCAAGCTGTCCGGGTTTA
>Ga0307436_1000081_pt1 | contig 37577 bp, 36 predicted proteins | sample SalMarWE160440MG_FD_202513 | JGI IMG/M metagenome (GOLD analysis project Ga0307436, IMG submission 202513) | Salt marsh sediment microbial communities from the Plum Island Ecosystem LTER, Massachusetts, United States - WE1604-40 | ecosystem: Environmental > Aquatic > Marine > Intertidal zone >...
GCCGCAGATAGGCGTTGAGCGCCGGCACCGGCTGGATCGAAGGATCCTGGCCGAGCTGGATCACCATGCGGAAATTATAGGAGCGCTCGCCCTCTTCGTCGTCGACGGTCAATTCGCCGGCATCGTCTTCGCCGACAAAAATTTCAGCGGAATCCGCCGTCTTCGGCACCACGCGAATTTGCGTATTGCCGAACAGCTTCTTCAGATAGGCATCGAGCCGCTTTATCTCCTGGACGTCCACCGGGCTGCTCCTTATTCGTGGGCAGCGCCTCCTTGCCCGATTGCGCGCGCGAGCGCAAGCCGCGCCGTACGCATATAAACGGCCCTTAGCCGTCGAGCATGATGCCGTAGAGCATCTGGTCCATGGCGCGCGAAGGTTCCGGGCAGCCGGCCTCACCGACCACTTTGGCCGGCACGCCCGCCACCGTGACATTATTCGGTACCGGTTTGATGACAACCGAGCCGGCGGCGATGCGCGCGCATTGGCCGACCTCGATATTGCCGAGGATCTTGGCGCCGGCGCCGATCATCACGCCGCGGCGGATTTTCGGATGGCGGTCCTCGTGCTCCTTACCGGTGCCGCCGAGCGTGACGCCGTGCAGAATGGAGACGTCATCGTCGATCACCGCGGTCTCGCCCACCACCAGGCCGGTGGCGTGGTCGAGGAAGATGCCGCGGCCGATACGCGCGGCCGGATTGATGTCGCACTGGAATACCGCCGAGGCGCGGCTTTGCAGGTAGAGCGCGAAATCCTTGCGGCCTTTGCCGGCGAGCCAATGCGCCAGGCGATGCGTTTGGATGGCGTGGAAGCCTTTGTAATAGAGCACCGGTTCGATGAAGCGCAGCGTCGCCGGATCGCGGTCGACGGTGGCGACGATGTCGGCGCGGAACGCTTCGCCGAGCGCCGGCTCGTTTTCAATCGCCTCGCTATAGGCCTGGCGGATCATGTCGCCGGACACGTCGGCATGCTCGAGCCGCTGGCTGACCCGGTGGATGATGGCCGCCTCCAACGAGTCGTGATGCAGGATATTCTCGTAGATGAAGGTGGCGAGCTCGGGCTCGCGGCGTATGATCTCCTCCGCCTCCTCGCGGATGCGCGCCCAGACCGGATCGACCTTGTCGAGGGCCTTTACGGGCCGTGTTTGATAGTGGGCCATGGCTTTTAAGCCTCCCGGCGCCTCTCAACGCCAAACCCCTCGCCTATTATGTAGCACATAACGCCCGCGGCTACGAGGCACCATGCAGGCGGCGCATGGCCGCCCGGTGGCGATCATCATGGGCGTTGGTTAAGAAAGTCGAGCACCCCTGATTTGAACGCTTTGTCGCCAACGCTGAGCATATGGTCGCGGTCCGGAATAGCGAGCGCGCGGGCGCCCGGAATGAGCGCGGCCAGTGCCGGCGCAGAACCCGCCACCGAGTCCTTGCTTCCGACCGCCACCAGCACCGGCGCCTTGATTGCCGCCACCTGTTCGCGGCTTAAGACCTGGCGCGAGCCGCGCATGCAGGCGGCGAGCGCCTTCAGATCCGATTGGGTCTGCTCGGCGAAATTACGGAACATGCGCCCGGTCGGATCGGTGACGTCGGCGAGCGAGGGCGCTTCCAGTGCCGCGGCGATGTTCTCCGGCAGGCCGACGCCTTCCACCAGCCGAATGCCGAGCCCGCCGAGAATGACCGAGCGCACCCGCGCCGGATGGTTGACGGCGAGAAAGGCGGCGATGCGCGCGCCCATGGAATAGCCCATCACGTCGGCGCGTTCGATCTTCAGACGATCCATGAGCGCGCGCACGTCCTCCGCCATGGTGGCGCTGTGGTAGGCGGCAGGATCGTAGAGCTTGCTGGAAGCCCCGTGCCCGCGATTATCGAGTGCGATGACGCGGTAGCCGGCGCCCGTCAGCGTCTCCACCCAGCCGGGATCGACCCAATTTGTTTCCTTGTTAGAGGCAAATCCGTGCACCAGCACGATCGGCTCGCCTTCGCCGGTATCGAAATAGGCGATTTCCACGTCGCCATGTTTGAAGCTCGGCATTATCCAAAGCCTCTCCTTGTCATGGCCGGGCTTCTCCCGGCCATCCACGCCTTTTGTTTACCGGATGCCCCAAGATGTGGATGCCCGGCACAAGGCCAGGCATGACGCCGAAATAATCTTCATCGCGGAAAGCCGCAATGGCTCAGGTCCTGCGATACCAGGGCGCCAGCCAGTGGCGAAAGCGGATCATGCCGGCGCGCACGCCGACGGCGAAGACGCCCAAGCACACCACATAGACCAGCGAGGCGTTCTCGTTGAGCTCGTTCGACTTGGTGAACACCGACATGCCCATGCCCGGCACGCTCGCCAGCACCTCCACTGCGATGGCATTGGTGATGCCGCGCGCAAAGCCCAGCTCGATGCCGGCCACGATATGCGGCATGGCGGAGGGCAGCGCGATGCCGAACCAGACATTATGCGTGCGCGCGCCGAACATCTTGCCGACGTCGAGATAATCCTTGGAGATGGCGCGGGTGCCGTCGGCGGTGGTCACCGCCACCGGCAGGAAAACCGAGATGATGACGATCACCAGCCGCGCCGCCGGCTGATAGCCCACCCAGATGATCACGATCGGCACCAGCGCGATCAGCGGCAGCGCATAGAGCGCGCGAATGTAGGTCGACAGGAACCAGTTGAGCTCGCGCACCCGCCCCATGGCAACGCCGATGAGGATGCCGGCGGCCGAACCGATGGCGACGCCTTCCAGGATCGAGCCGAGCGTGACGACGACATCGCCCCAGAATTCCTCGCTTGCCAAGGTCTCCGGGATCGCCATGACGATGCCGCTCGGGCGCGCCACGAAGCTCGGCAGTTGCGTGCTGACCACCACCTGCCACACCACCAGGATCGCGACCCCGGCGACAACCGGCGCCACGCGCTCGCGCGTGAGCCAGCGCGGCCATGCGCCGGCGCGGGAGCCCGTTTCTATCCGACTGCCGAGTGCCGCCATCGCACCAGATACCGTTCGATGAGCTCGCCGATGCCGACCAGCACCACCGCGATGGCGGCGACGAACACGGTGATCGCCAGCACCCAGGCCGAATCGACGATGGTGGTGCCTTCCAGCATGACCGCGGCGACGCCATCGGGATTGAGGAAGAATTCCGCCACCAGCGTGCCGACCATCGACAGCGCGATGGCGCCGCTCCTTGCGATGGCGAACGACGCGCAGCCTCGTGCGTTCGGTCGCGCTCTTGAGCGAAGCCACGAGCGCGCGCAGCCTGATCAGCGCGCCGACGAAATTTCAGACGCGCGCACCGCCGGCCATACGCGCGGGCTCGTCGGCTGAGTCCTCGGCTGCAATGCCCGCGCAACCGCGGCTTGGGGATAACCCTAACGCGCCGCGCCGGTGTGACCTAAAAACTCTTGCGATTCGGCCCGCGCTCCCTCCGCGCTGTCAGCACGATTTACGAACGGTGACAGATTGCGGCCGCCCCGTTATGGTGGCCCCGAAAATCGCCGCCGCGCGCGGCTAGACCCCCGAGGATTTGCCATGGCTGAGCACGTCATCCCCCATTTCCACAACAATCCGGGCGTGCCGGTGATCGAGATCGGTGCCAAGGAATTCATGTGCGTGGGCGCAACGCCCCCCTACGATCATCCGCACGTGTTCCTCGACATGGGCGACGAGAACGAGATCGTCTGCCCCTATTGCTCGACGCTCTACCGCTTCGATCCGGGGCTCGATCCGCACGCGGCCCGGCCGGAAGAATGCGCGCTGCCGCTCACCGCCATCGCCTGATCAACGCCGGAATCCGATAGTGGCGGCCCCGCGTCACGTCATCGTCGCCGGCGCCGGCATTGCCGGGCTGACCGCCGCGCTGGCGCTGGCGCGCGCAGGCATGCGCGTCACCGTGCTTGAGCAGGCCGAACGACTGACAGAAACCGGCGCCGGCATGCAGCTGTCGCCCAACGCCACCCGCGTGCTGATCGCGCTCGGCCTGCGCGAGCAGCTCAAGGCCTCGGTGATGACGCCGCAGGCGATCCGCGTCATGGCCGGCGGCTCGGGCCGCGAGATCGTGCGCATTCCGCTCGGCGGCCAGATCGAGCGCCGCCATGGCGCGCCGTACTGGACGATCCACCGCGGCGACCTGCAATCGGCGCTGGCCGCTGCGGCAGGCGCCGCGCAGGACGTCACGCTCAAGCTTAGCACGCGCGTTACGGATTTCGCCGGTCACGTCAAAGGCATCACCGTGCTGGCCCGCACCGCCGGCGAGATCACCGACGAGCGCGGCTTGGCGCTGATCGGCGCCGATGGGCTGTGGTCAACGATCGCTTCGCGGCTGCGCGCGCAGCGCCGCCCACGCTTTGCGCACCGCACGGCCTGGCGCGCGCTGGTGCCGGCAGACAGCGTAGCGGCGGAATTCCGCGCGCCCGTCGTGCATCTGTGGCTCGGGCTCGACGCCCATCTGGTGCATTACCCGGTCAGAGGCGGCCGCCTCATCAACATCGTCGGCATCGTGGCCGACGAATGGAGCAAGAGCGGCTGGTCGGCGGCCGGCGAGCGCGACGAGATTCTGCGCCATTTCGCACGCTGGTCCTGGGCGGAGAAGGCGCGCACGCTGATTGCGCTGCCGGAGCAATGGCTGAAGTGGGCGCTGTACGATCGCAAGACGCCATTCGGCCGCGCGGCGGGCCCGGTCACGCTGATCGGGGACGCCGCCCACCCGATGCTGCCGTTCCTTGCGCAAGGCGCCGCCATGGCGATCGAGGATGCCGCGGTGCTCGCCGACATGCTGGGACGTTATCGCGATGACCCCGCCGACGCGCTGCGCGGCTATGAAGGCGCCCGCTGGCACCGCACCGCGCGCGCGCAGCAGGCCGCGCGCAAGCAGGGCCGCATCTATGGGCTGGCCGGGCCGGAAGCGCTGGTGCGCAATCTCGGCATGCGCCTGATGGGCGGAGAAAGGCTGCGCGAACGCTACGATTGGCTTTATAGTTGGCGCCCGCCCGAACTCACTTGGCCCAGTGCATGATCCCGAAAAGTGGGAAGCGGTTTTCGGAAAAGATCATGCACAAAAACATTAGAACCCGCGCATGATGTTTCCCACCACCGTCGCCGGTAGTTTGCCGAAACCGTCGTGGCTCGCCGAGCCGAACAAGCTGTGGCCGCAATGGCGGCTGGCGGGCGAGGATCTCGCGCAAGGCAAACTCGACGCCACCCTGCTCGCCATCAAGCTGCAGGAAGACGCCGGCATCGACATCGTCTGCGACGGCGAGATGTCGCGCCAGCATTTCGTGCACGGCTTTCTGGAATTCGTCGACGGCATCGATTTCGCCAACAAGGTCGAGATGGGCATCCGCGCCGATCGCTACAAGGCGATGGTGCCGGTGGTGCGCGGTGAACTGCGCCTGAAAGGCCGCGTACATGCGGCCGAGTCCCGCCACGCCCGCGCTCACACCAAACGGCAATTGAAGATCACGTTGCCGGGCCCGATGACGATCTCCGACACCATCGCCGACCGTCACTACGGCGACAAGGTGAAAATGGCTTTTGCCTTCGCCGAGCTGTTGAACCAGGAAGCACGCGCGCTCGAGAAAGACGGCGTCGACGTCATCCAGTTCGACGAACCGGCCTTCAACGTGTTCATGGACGAAGTCACTCAATGGGGCGTCGCGGCGCTGGAGCGCGCCATCGACGGCCTCAAATGCACGACCACCGTGCACATCTGCTACGGCTACGGCATCAAGGCCAATATCGACTGGAAGAATTCGCTCGGCGGCGAGTGGCGGCAATACGAGAAGATTTTTCCCGCGCTCGCCGGGAGCAAGATCGGCCAGGTTTCGCTCGAATGCATCAATTCGCGCGTGCCGATGCAGCTGATGGCGCTGCTTGAGGGCAAGGACGTGCTGGTCGGCGTCATCGACGTTGCCAGCGACGAGATCGAGACGCCGGAGCGGGTGGCGCAGGTGATCGGCGAGGCGGCGAAATTCGTGCCGAAGGAGCGCATCGTCGCCTGCACCAATTGCGGCATGGCGCCGATGCGGCGCGACATCGCCGAGGCCAAGCTGATGGCGCTGGGCGCCGGCGCCGCGCTGGCAAGGCAGAAATTGGGCTAGACCTCTTCCGCTCGTCCCCGCGCAAGCGGGGACCCAGTTCTTACAGAGCAAAATGCCCTGGATGCCCGCTTTCGCGGGCATGAGCGAATGGTGTGTCGCGCTTGATCTTGATCAACGCCGCCCTTGCGCGCCCGGCTAGCTTGCCCCGCGAAAGATGGTTTGCAAGGAGCACGTCATGTCCCTCAATGTCGGAACTTTCGACCGCGTCGCGCGCATCATCATCGGGCTGGCGCTGATCGCGTTTGCGCTCGGGCTTATCGCCCCCGGCACCGGCTGGAACTGGGTCGGCTGGATCGGCGTGGTGCCGATCGCCACCGCGCTGTTCGGCTTCTGCCCGGCCTACAGGCTGTTCGGAATGTCGACGCGCTAAACGGAGCGTTAGCGCCCGGCGCGACCCATCACGTCCATCAATTCGGCGACTTTGCGCCGCTGGTCGGCCTTGTCGCCGCTGCTAATGGCGTGGGCCACGCAGTGCGCCACATGGTCGCGCAGGATTTCCTCCTCGGCCCGGCGCAGCGCCGCGCGCACCGCCGCGATTTGCGTGACGATATCGATGCAATAGCGGTCGTCCTCGACCATGCGGGCCAAGCCCCGCACCTGGCCTTCGATGCGGTTGAGCCGCTTGAGCGTTGCGGTCTTGCTGTTCTTAACCATGGCTGCTATATACCCCTGGGGGGTATAGAAGGCAAGGGACCATGAGCGCGGCCGCCGAGCACCATCATCATCACCATGACGCCCCCGCCGCCGGCGCCGCCGCCGATCCGGTCTGCGGCATGAGCGTCGACCTGGCCACGGCCAAGCACAAGGCCGAGCACAAAGGCGAGACCTACTATTTCTGCTCTGCCGGCTGCCGCAGCAAATTCACCGCCGACCCCGAAAAATATCTGCACCACCATGCTGTCCCGGCCGCGGCCGGCGCCACCGATCCGGTCTGCGGCATGAGCGTCGACCCGGCGACCGCCAAGCACAAGGCCGAGCATGCGGGCGAGAGCTACTACTTCTGCTCTGCCGGCTGCCGCAGCAAATTCGTCGCCGACCCCGAAAAATATCTGCACCACCATGCTGCCCCGGCCGCGGCCGGCGCCACCGATCCGGTCTGCGGCATGAGCGTCGACCCGGCCACGGCCAAGCACAAGGCCGAGCACAAAGGCGAGAGCTACTACTTCTGCTCTGCCGGCTGCCGCAGCAAATTCACCGCCGATCCCAACAAGTACCTCAAGCCGCGCGCGCCGGAACCTGTGGTCGAAGGCGCCATCTACACCTGCCCGATGCATCCGGAAATCCGCCAGGTCGGCCCCGGCTCCTGCCCGATCTGCGGCATGGCGCTGGAGCCGGAAATCGCCACCGCTGAAACCGGCCCGAACCCCGAACTCATCGACATGACGCGCCGGTTCTGGATCGGCCTCGTGCTCACGCTACCGGTGTTCACGCTGGAAATGAGCGGGCATTTCGGCGCTCATTGGGTCGCGCCCGCATTTTCAAGTTACATCCAGTTCGCCTTCGCCACCCCGGTGGTGCTGTGGGCGGGCTGGCCGTTCTTCGTGCGCGGCTATCAGTCGCTGCTCACGCGCAATCTCAACATGTTCACGTTGATCGCCATGGGCGTGGGCGTCGCCTATGTCTACAGCCTGGTCGCCACTTTCGCGCCCGGCATCTTCCCGCCCGCTTTCCGCGGCAGCGCCGGCGCGCCGGCGGTCTATTTCGAGGCCGCCGCCGTGATCACCGTGCTGGTGCTGATCGGCCAGGTGCTGGAGCTGCGCGCGCGCGAGGCGACCTCCGGCGCCATCAAGGCGCTGCTCGATCTGGCGCCCAAGACCGCGCGCCGCGTCAAGGATGACGGCAGCGACGAAGAAGTTTCGCTCGACGCCGTGCAGGCTGGCGACAAATTGCGCGTGCGCCCCGGCGACAAGGTGCCGGTCGACGGCACCGTGCTGGAAGGCCGCTCGGCGCTCGATGAATCCATGGTCACCGGCGAATCCATGCCGGTCACCAAGGAGAAGGATTCGCGCGTGATCGGCGGCACGCTCAACCGCAGCGGCAGTTTCGTGATGCGTGCTGAAAAGGTCGGCCGCGACACACTTTTGTCCCAGATCGTCCAGATGGTGGCGCAGGCACAGCGCAGCCGCGCGCCGATCCAACGCCTCGCCGACCAAGTCGCCGGCTGGTTCGTGCCAACGGTGATCGCGGTGGCGCTCATCGCCTTCGCCGCCTGGGCAACGTTCGGGCCGGAGCCGCGCTTCGCCTACGGACTGGTGGCGGCGGTGAGCGTGCTGATCATCGCCTGCCCCTGCGCACTGGGGCTGGCGACGCCGATGTCGATCATGGTCGGCGTCGGCCGCGGCGCGCACGCCGGCGTGCTGATCAAGAATGCCGAGGCGCTGGAGCGCATGGAAAAGATCGATACCCTCGTCGTTGACAAGACCGGCACCCTCACCGAAGGCAAGCCCAAGGTGGTCGCGGTCGTCGCCCTGCCCGGTTTCGATGAGGCGCAAGTGCTGAAGCTCGCGGCCAGCGTCGAGCGCGGCAGCGGGCATCCGCTCGCCGCAGCCATCGTCGCCGCCGCGCAGGAGCGCAAGCTCGAACTGGCGCCGGTGCGCGGCTTCGACGCGCCTGCCGGCAAGGGCGTCATCGGCATGGTGGAAAAACAGCGGCTGGCGCTCGGCACCGCGTCGTTCCTCAAAGAACTCAATATCGACACCGCGTCGCTTGCTGCCGACGCCGAGCGCCTGCGTGCCGACGGCGCCACCGCCGTTTTCCTCGCCGTCAACGGCAAGCCGGCAGGCTGCATCGCCATCGCCGATCCGGTCAAAGCCAGCACGCCGGAGGCGTTGGCCGCGCTTGCCGCTGACGGCATCCGCGTCGTCATGCTCACCGGCGACAATCGCACCACCGCGCTTGCCGTCGCCAAACGCCTCGGCATCGCAGAAGTCGAAGCCGAGGTGCTGCCCGACCAGAAGAGCGCGGTGGTGGAGAAATTGCGCCGCGAGGGCCGCGTCGTCGCCATGGCCGGCGACGGCGTCAACGACGCGCCCGCGCTCGCCGCCGCCGAAGTCGGCATCGCCATGGGCACCGGCACCGACGTCGCCATCGAAAGCGCCGGCGTCACCCTGCTGCATGGCGACCTCACCGGCATTGTCAAGGCACGCGCGCTGTCGAAATCGGTCATGCACAATATCCGGCAGAACCTGTTCTTCGCCTTCATCTACAACTCGGCCGGCGTGCCGATCGCGGCCGGCGTGCTTTATCCGGTCTTCGGGCTCTTGCTCTCGCCGGTCATCGCCGCCGCGGCCATGGCCATGTCCTCGGTCAGCGTGGTCGGCAATGCCTTGCGGCTGCGCCGGGTGAGGCTGTAGCGGGGATGCCGCATTGTGCTCGTTCGGCCGGGTGAATTGCGCATCGAGCGAACCGCGATGGTCGAAGTCTTGATAGGCTTGCAATTGATTTTACTTGATTTCCTTTGTGGCGATTGACCGCGGACAAATCAAATGCAATCTTTAAGCGTGGCGTAACAGTGGACGCGTGTTATGAAACGTTTCCTATTTCCTTTGGCAGCGCTGTTTATCGCGAGCGCGCCGCTAGCCGCGCAGGCAAGCACCGCGGTAAGCCAAAATGTGCTGTATGAGTTCTCGTTCGGTGGTACTGGTGATCCATTAGCTGGGTGCTCGATCTGCACTGCGATCTCTAATCCGTCGGCGACCCAGGTTGGCGGTCCAGACTGGACTTTCACGCTTGCGGCGCCCGCATCACTCTTTGTGCTGGATAACTTTCTGGCCGGAGATCGATTCGAGCTCTTCGACAACTTGTCGTCGATCGGCACGACATCGGCACCGACGCAGGGCTCAGATTGCGGTAGCGATTGGGGCTGCGCCCTTGCAGATCCCACTTTCTCGCGCGGCGGCTTCCTTCTCGCGGCAGGCGCCCACTCCATTACCGGTGAAGTGCTCGATAGTCCGTTTGGAGGTGGTGCAGCTACCTTCATCATCAACCCGGCCATCATCACCTCGGCGGTTCCTCTTCCCGGCACGCTCATCCTGCTGACGTCGGCGCTCGGCCTGCTGGGCGGCGCCGGGGCCCGCGCTCGCGCGAAGCGGAGGGCTTGACCCGGCAGCTTTTCCGGATCGCCGCGCGCTGCAGATGGCCGCACGGCAACGCAACACGAGAGGCGCGGCGCAGAGATGCAGCCGCGCCTTTCATTTCATCTGATCGGATCGTGACCTCCGGGTGTTCCTGCACTACGCAGCATCGGAGCTGCTCTCGCCGGTCATCGCCGCCGCGGCCATGGCGATGTCGTCGGTGAGCGTGGTCGGCAACGCCTTGCGGCTGCGCCACATCAAACTATGATTCTGAAACGAGCACGAGCGTCTCAATGAATGATCCCCTCCCCGACACTCCCCCTTTCAGGAGGAGGGAGATCCGCGCCGCACGCTCTTTCCTCCCCTTGAAAGGGGGAAGAATAAGGTGGGGGTCATCGGCCGCTCTGCTTGCGTTGCCATTAGTGGTCTCGCTTTGTAGCGCAGCGCAGGCTGCCGAATGGCGTGTACAACGCGTCGATGCGCCGGCGCGCGTCACCGGCATCGAGACCGTCAACGGCCAGGTGCGGGCCTATATCGGCGGGCTGTGGTATGTCGTCGCGCGGATCGACAAAAAAGTGTCGGTCATTTTCAAAGACGATCTGCCCTGGCCCAAGCTGCCGAACGGTGCGCTGCCCGACGGCCACCTCGCCACCGGCGTCCACGACATCGCCCGCGCCTGGCTGGCCGAGCCGACCGACCGCTACGACCACGGCATTCTCGGCGACAAGATCGAAGCCGGCAGCCTGGTGATCGAGACGCGCGACGGCAAGCAACATAGTGTGCGGCTCAAAAACGACGCCGTGTTCGAGGATCTTCAACCGCGCATCGCCGATCTTAACGGCGACGGGCATGATGAAATCGTCGTGGTGAAATCCTATCTCAAGCGCGGCTCCGCGCTTGCCGTGATCGGCAAGCGCCGCGGCAAGTACCAGATCGTCGCCGAGACGCCGCCGCTCGGCGGCCCGTACCGCTGGCTCGATCCGGCCGGCATTGCCGATTTCACCGGCGACGGCAAGACCGATATCGCGCTGGTGCGCCAGCCGCATGTGATCGGCGCGCTTGAGCTATGGCGCTGGCGCGACCGCCGTCTGCACAAACTGGCGGAGATCAACGACGCCACCAATCACATCGCCGGCACGCGCGCAATCGACATGAGCGCCGTGGCCGATTTCGACGGCGACAGCATCGCCGACATCGCCGTGCCCTCGTTCGACCGCAGCCGCTTGCGCATCGTGTCGTTCGCACCGCACGCGCGCGAGATCGCAAACATCAAGCTGCCGGCCAAGGCGGTCACCAATCTCGGCCTCATCAAGGGGAAAACGGCGCCGGCGGTCGCGCTCGGCTTGGCGGACGGTTCGCTGGTGCTGATCGAGCACGCGCCTTAAGAGGGCGGGCGCCTTCAGCGGATCGCGCGGCTGCTCGCGGCGGTGACGCCGGGTTCCTCGCCCGGCACGAATTTGCATTTCTTGTCGGCCGCCGTTTGCCGCATATCCTCCATCTCGCCGCGCAACTGGAGATATTCCGGCCGGTAGGCGACGGCACTCACCACCTGCCCGCCCGAGCCGGTGCCGGCCTGCGCCATCAGCCCTGCCAGCTCATGCTGACGCTTCAGATTCGTCGTGGCCTGCTGCGCCAGCTGCGGGCAGTTGAACAGCGTGTATTTGCCGGGCGCCACCAGCATGCGGGCGGTCGTGTCGTCGTTGCCGGCGCAGGCGGCAAGCATCAGCGCCGCCAGCGCGGCGGCGAGCATATGTGCATGGAATTGAAATCTCGCCGGCATCGCTTTTGAATTTCTCGCCCACGGATCAGACCGACCAAGCCGCGACATTGTGACGGCATTGCGCCGAGTGCAGGCACACCTCGTCGAAATCGTCCGCCTTCGCCTATGGCTTCGGCGGACAGCCTTCATTTTCATTTGGCTCGCCAGCCGAAGCCGCGTAACGGCGAAGGCCGGTGCGGACGGCCGGACTCGAGCCGGCAGGGGATTACTCGCAAGGGATTTTAAGATTCGTGGCCGCATTTACCAACATCTAGGAATGCCGTGTTTCTGGCATTTCTTGGGTCCCGTACGATCGACAATTTGCGGCCTTTAGCGCTATTTCCCTCCACTTTAGCTGACCCACTTTTTCGGCACAAAATATTCGAGATATTTCACACTGGACTGCTCTTGTGCGAGGGGTGAGTCAATGTTTCGAAGGCATGTGCCGCCTAACGCTCCCACGCAGCACACATAGATCCAACCTTCCGTAAAATCAAACAAGTGCGTGTTAAAAAGCGATCCCATAATGATTTGAATAACAAACACTAGCCCAAACCAAGCGGTTGCTCCGGGGCGCGCAAACAACAGGAGGTGAGCGAGCCACATGCTGCACAAAATTACGGTACCGACTAGCCCGAGTTGGATGGCAACAGCGAAGATCTGATTGTGCGGATTGGATGTAACGACTGCAGAAATGCCGGTCTTGCCCACCGCGGCTTGTTTGAACAGCGGTCGTATTGATCCAGTTCCGTGCCCCAACAAAGGAGCGGCCGCGATGAACGCGATGGATTTCTTCCAAAATTCGAGTCGATATCCCGTGGATGTAAACACGGTGTCCGAACGATAAGTTTGCATTTCTGATTCTGTCTTATTGATGCGCGTACGCAAATAACTTGACGTATTCCAAGCAATCAACGCAAAAATGCCCAAGGTCGCCACGCCGAACAGTAGCCCCTTCCATCCGTACAGCCTCACGCTGAAAGCAACGGTCAACGCTGCAATTCCTACCAATTCAGTACGTGACGTTACTACAAATAGCATGAGCCCTATGAACGCGAACGCGACTATGGATCCCGCAATAGATAATCGGCACGCCCCTGCCTTCCATGCATCAATCGAAAGATAAAAGAGACAGAATGCGGAGATCGCAAACTCTGCACTCTGCGTGACGTAGTTCTTTATAGGAACGCCGGGGCCCCACGATTGCCACCATTGGAGCGCTGGCCACAACGCTGTTATTATTGATAAGATTAGCAGCACGATGCACGATGCAATGAAGCTCATCACCGCCTGCATTCCAACGTTCGACTGGCGAAAATAGGCAAGAACTACCGGAATGAATAACAACTTTTGAAACTGTCGCAGGCCGTCAAAACTTTCCTTCCAGCTCGCATCAGCCCACAGCATACCAAGAGCTGCCCAAAGGACCAGCAATATTGGAAGTCCACCGGCCGGCGTTAAGAGCTCCCTTCGCAACTCGGCGAATTTAAATGTCGGCAAATACGCAACGAGCCAGATCGTCAAAAAGATGCTTGTTGCCGACGTTGACCATGGAAGCGATATCGCAACGGCAATGGCCAAATAGTCAGTGGCGCGGCGAGATTTTATATTATCGAGTAATCGGCTTACCATGATCATATTAGGCCAAGGCCAAAATCCAAAACACGGATCAGGATCATAAGGGATTCCGTGCCTAAATTGGCCACCAATCCCAACGAACCTGCTACGCCTTCGCGTGTTGCTGGACTGTCGCCAACCCTTGTTCGAGCAACTTGAATTTGAATTCTGGAAAGGATCGGTGAATGGCAGTGACGTCGAAACTGCGATAAGTGATCTGATTTTGCCGCGGCGTACAGGCGATCTCAATCGGCTCGGAAAACAAGGCGGCGACCATCTTTGCGAGGTCCGCGTAGGCAATCGAATATCCGGTGGCGAGATTGAGGAGGCCGGTGCTGCGATGCGCGATGACTCTGTCGATCAACGCAACGACATCACCGATGAAGATGTGATCGCGTGTCTCCTCACCTTTGCCAAAAAGTGTGATGCGTTTGTCTTTGTGGGCGGCGCGGCGAAATCGATTGGGGCCGTAAGAGTTGTGGGTATCGCCCACGCCATAGATCAAGGTCGGCCGCAGCACCGCTACCGGCGCCTTCGCCGCCTGTTTTAGCATGATCTCTCGCGATAAGTGCATGGCGCTATAAAGGTCGGTCGACTCGGCGCAGCTGTCTTCGCTGATCAGCCCCGCGCGGAACGGATAGACGGCGTCTGAGCTGACATAAACCAGATGCCCAACCGAGCTGCGCTCAAGAGCCTCAGCAACCGCCGCCCCCATCCTTTCATTGGCGAGCAACGGCGCAATCCCGCGCCCCTTGTCCGGTGTCAAAGCGGCGAGAAACACGAGCGTGTCATCCGGCCGGAGCAGAAACGTCAGCCGATCGACTGCGTCGTCCGCAGCAAGGTCTACTTCCTTGCGGCTCAACGCGAGTGTTGAGGTTCCCTTCTCCCTTAAATACGCGACTAACTCGCGGCCGATAAATCCGTTCGATCCGAGCACAACTACGCGGGACGGCTGCTGAGGCTCGGCATGTCGATGTGTCAACATGATCGGCCCTTTCTTTTAGGCCTCATAACGCGAAATCTCGGCCCAGCACATGATGCTCCAGACCGGCGGCCGCACAAGCTGCCGGTTCCAAGCACCGGAACGGATCGATCACCAGCTTGCCGCGCAATCGACGGGCAATCTGCGATGGTTGCAGAGACTTGAATTGCGGCCATGGCGTCATGATCGCCAAGGCATCGGCGCCGTCGCAGGCGTCAATTGCGTTTGCTGCGCTGGTCAGATGTGGATGCCAAGCGGACTGCGGCGTCACCACCGGATCGTAGACTACGACCTTGAACGGCGATAGCGCCTGGAGCAGGGACAATGCCGGTGAGTTCTTGGTCGACTGAGTATTCTCTTTGTAGGCGAGCCCGAGAATCGCAAGCTGCGGTTCCTCCGTCATAGCGAGCACTCTGGCATGCAGCATCCGCAGCACCCAGTCGCGTCGATACCGACTGTTGGCCTGCCAAGCCCGCACTACGCCGACATCGGTTCCGTTCGCGTCACCCAGTTGCACGACTGTCGCCAAGTCGCGCTCCAGATTTCCACCGGCAATGCCGAGACCGGGCGAAAGATAGGCGTGTTGACCGATTCGCTGGTCGAGCCGCAGCGCGGGTACGATTTCGGACCAGTCGGCTCCAATGCTCTCACAAAGCTCGGCAAGCGTATTCGCGGTAGATACCGTGGCGACAAGGCAGCAATTGATGGCGATCTTGGCAAGTTCGGCGCTTTCAAATCGCATGGGCAGGATTGGGCATTCGAAGGCGGCAAGATAGCGTGCAAACGCAGTGGGCAGCGGCTGCGTCGGCTCGGAACAGCCGATGATGAAGCGTTCCGATCGCGTTGCGCGCTCAACAGCGCGGCCGAAGATCAGTGTCTCCACTTGATAGAACAATGACTGCCGGCCACCGCTGCACCGCGCACGGGTGTAGCCCGGCGGCACCTGGCTGAGTATCACGATAATTGAATCGTTGCGCGCATGCGCAAAGGTGAGGAGCAGCAGCTCATCGAGCACGCTGAGATCGCTGCTGCCGTCGTCATTGGTTGGCACGTCGGGAGCCACGTAGATGACGTCGCATTCGGCAAGCCGCACCGGATCGCTGGAGAAGCCGATCCGCTCCCGATGGACGCGCAGGAGCGCGTCGAGATCGGGCTCGACCACCGGCAGGCGGCCGGTCTGCAGCGCTGCGGCCAAGTCATCCTCCGGAGTGAAGCCCAGCGTCGCGAAACCCTTACTCGCCGCCGCGACGGCGGAGCAGATGCCGAGGTGAGTCATGCCCACGTAGCCGATCCGCGGGAGCGTGCTCATTGGGAGGCGATCTCGAGCGCCTGCGCCGACAGCCGACCTATGACGCGCCGGAGCCACACGTCGTTATTGAGATCGGCAGGCGCGCCGTTGGCGCAAAGCTGCTTGAAATGCCTGTATTCGTGCGCCCATGTCGGATCATCCTGCACCAGAGTGATGGCCTCCTCTGGCGGCCGACCGCTGGGCAGCACGCGCTTGCGATGGGTGAACGTGCTCGGCCCCCATTTGCAGAGCGATTCGATATGTGCGCTGCCGGCCTCGGCGAAGAGGTCGCAGGTAAAATGATTGCGCCACGATAACAGCGTCATTTCGAGCTCGAGCTTTGGCTGCGTATGCTGCGAACCGATCACCACATGATCGGGCGCGCGATTCTCGAAGCAGTCAGCGGAAACAATGGCTAAATCCTCGCCGATATCGCCGAACCAGAACCGCACGGTATCGAGCAGATGCGAACCGAGATCGGGAAGTACGCCCGCGCCCTGGTCCCGCCAGTCGGAATTGCGCACCAGTCGCGCAGTCCCGTTGCCGTAGAACATGCGGCAGCGATAAATCCTGCCAAGCGCGCCGGATGCGATGAGATCCCGCATGCGTATGAAGTGGGGCTCGAAGCGATGATTGTATGCGGTATAGCAGACCGCGCGGTGCTGCCTCGCTAGGACGGCCAGGTCGAGAATTTCTTGCTCGTGCGCTGCATGCAGCGGTTTCTCCACAAGGACATGCTTGCCGTGGCCGAGCAGATAGGTGAGTAGCGCGATCTTGGGCGCATCGGGCGTGCAGACAAGTGCGCCATCATAGCGATCGAGCGGCACTTCGGCGATATCGCGCCATTCGGCCTCCGGAGCAACTGGATCAACCATACCGACACCGTCCGCGCCTGCATTGAGCAGGCGTTTGCGACCCTGAACCCCGTAGCCAACGACGATCACCCGCATGCCGGTTTCAAACCCCACAAACGCAACCGACAACTCAAGCATCGTCAGTCGGATGCCTACTCTGGACTCTTGTCGACGTGAACGCCGCCTCACAGTCGCGCTAGGCGTAATTCACCAATCGCTCGAACCGGTCGAGTTTGCCGATGACGTCCTTTGGCCCCACCGGGATATTGCCCTCGTGCTCGCATTCAACAGCAGCCGCGAGCGAGCCCAAAATCGAGGCAATGACGGCACTGCCTGTCGCGAATAGCGCGAGCGTCGCATAGGCCAAAAGCGCGTCACCGGAGCCTACGGGGTCCACGATTCGCTCGGCAAAGCTGTCGAGCGAGAAGAACGACCTCACGTCGACATCACTCTTGGGAATGTTGCGGAAGGTCATCAGGCCCCGCTCGCCGAGCTTGAGGATCAGCGTCTTGCAGCCGGCTTGCCGATAAAGCTCGAGCCCAAGCGGGCGGACCACCGAATCCTGGTCACCCAGCGCAAAACGTGCCTCCCGCTCATTGGGCGTGATTAGGTCGAAGCCCTGAAAGTCGAGGATATTGCCCCAGCGGCTGGCCACTTGACTGTCGGCGACGCGGAATATGCCCTTAGGAATGACTTTGGTCAGCGCCGGAATGGTGTCACGGTTGAAGATGCCGTGGCGAAAGTCGCTGAAGATTACTATGTCAGCCGGTGTTTCGGCGATCTGTTCGGTCGTGGTAGTCAACGTCCGATCGGAGATTGCGCGGTTGTCCAAGGTGTCGACCTTGAGCAGGTTGTAGCCGCCCGCGATGATAGCGTTCTTGTTGGTAGTTGGTCGGGTTTGATCGATGATCGGCAGACACTTGACGCCAGCCGTCGCCAGATCATCGAGCACGAACTGGCCGAGCGCGTCGGCGCCGAGCACGGTTGAAAACGACACCTCCGCGCCAACTGCCTTGAGATGCTTGGCAACGATTCCCGCACCGCCGACGAAATCGCTCTTGCTCTCGAAACGGACGCTCATGGTCGGCGTCTTGGTCATCCCGCCGATCAGCGTGGTGCGCGTGTAGCTATCGACAATTGTATCGCCAACCACGTGGACGCGAATATCCCGCAGCTTCTCGAACACTTCACGCAAGTGATCGATCGTCAATCCCTCGGCGTCGAGCAGCGCCATCATCTTCTCAGTCGCGATGGCGGGCGGCTCCAGCTCGATGAGATGGGAGGACGAATACACAATGTCGCCGGGCGTGAAGATTAGCTCGCCGCCGTAGGATTCAACCGCTGCCTTCTCCTCTGCAGTGCGGTGATCAAGGCCGTTCTTGGTGTATTCGTAGCCTTTGGCGAAGTAATCGGGCTGGATGATGCCGATGTTTCCCAATGGCTTGGCGTCGGTATCGATAACCACGAAGTCGACCATTTCCAGCGCGGCGAGGTTGATCGCTCTGAGTTCCTGCGGAACGAAGGGGCGAAAATCGGCTTTGACGATATGGGCGTCGCTGGTGAGACTTGCGATCAGAATATCACCCTTGCTCTTAGCATAGAGCAGGTGACGGACGTGACCAGGATGCACGATATCGAACGTGCCATGGCACATGATCACTTTGGCCGTACGCGGCCGCGGGCCGACGGCGGCTGCAATCTCCGCCGCGGTCTTGATCTTGCGGTTTACGATGCGCTTGCTGGCGTCGTCCATCATCTCAGGAACCTTGCGGCGACAGTGCCCGGAACCAGCCCTCGCTGGCCTTGGCGATCGATGCGGGATCCCATAACGGGGCATCCTGCCAGTACGCGATGTCGGCCACGACGCGGGCGACGCCCTCTTCAAAGCTCACTTTCGGCGCCCAACCGAGATCGCGGCGGATCTTGCCGATGTCGGCCCAGGTGCAGTCGGGCTCGCCCGGGCGCTTGGCGATGTACACCACCGGCCCGTCCAGCAGTTCAACAAGCCGATTCACTGACTGCGGATTACCAGCGCCGAGATTCCACACTTCGCCGCGCTTGTCAGTCTCCGTCGCCCTGAGGAACGCCGCCGCGGCGTCGGTTACGTAGAGGAAATCGCGGCTCTGAGTGCCGTCACCGACCACGGTGAACGGCTTGCCGGCGAGTTTCTGCTTGAGGAAGACGCCGAACACCGCGCCGTAGGCACCCGAGGTGCGCGAGCGCGTGCCGTAGGCGTTGAAGATGCGGATCGAATTGACCGGCAGTTTGTAGACGCGATGCCAATGAAACGCCGCCTGCTCGCCCTGATACTTGCTAAGAGCGTAAGGGTACTGGGGATCGATTGGATAATCCTCACGTGTCGGCGTGGCGGCGAGGCCGTAGCAGGAGGACGAGGCCGCGTAGACGAACTTCTTCACCCTGGCGTAGCGGGCGCATTCCAACATTTGCACGGTGCCGTGCACGTTTGCAGACATGTAGTCGAGGGGCCGCTCAATTGAGGGCACGATGTCTCCGATGCCGGCGAAATGGATGACGCAGTCGACGCCGGAGAACAGTGGCGCTCCCGCCGCCTGATCGCGGATATCTTCTGTTATCAGTTCGAAACGCGGATTGTTGCGGTGATGGGCGACATTGGCCTCGCGCCCGCCGACAAGGTTATCGATCACCCGGACGTCATAGTCGTGCTCCAGCAACAAGTCGACCATGTGGCTGCCGATAAAGCCGGCCCCGCCCGTCACAATCGCTGTCCTGCGCCGCCGTCCGCTCATTTGGCACCCAGCTTCTTCATCGTGCGAACGTTGTAGTACCAGTCGTCACCAAAACTGTCGGGCAGCAAATAGTTACGGAACGCCCGCGCCAGATCGCGCACGGCGTCCTCAATCGACCGCCTCGGAACAAAGCCCAGCGTGCGCTTGATCTTGTCGGAGTTGACATGATAGGAGCGCATGTCGTTGGTCGACGTCGTTACGATATCAACCTCGCCCCTCCCCGGCATCTCCTCCTCGATCACCCTTTTGACGATCTGCGCAATTTCCATGATCGATTGGTTCTGGAAGCCGATATTGAAGGTCTCGCCGTGGATCTTCTCGTGCGGCGCCTTTAGCATCAATAGGTAGGCATCGACCATATCTTCGATGTGCAGATTCGGACGCTTTTGCTCGCCACCGAAAACCGTGATCGTGCCTTTATTGACTGCGTGATTTGTCAATATGTTTACGGATAGGTCGAGTCGCGTTCGGGGGCTATAGCCGCAGAGCGTCGCCGGCCGAATGGTCACGGCGGTGAAGTCGTCCGATTTGTGCTTCCACAGCGCGGGCTCGCACAGCCCTTTGAATTTGTTGTACAGCGTTAAAGGGACAAGGGGATGATCCTCGGTAACGTCGGGTGCATCGCTGACGCCATAGACTGAGCTCGACGAGCAATACACGAACCGCTTCACGCCAGCGTTTTTCGCCGCGACTACCACATGCTCAAAGCAGTCGTAGTTGATCGTTTTCGAAAGCGACTCATCGAGCTCGAAGCTCGCGTCGTTGGAAATGCAAGCGAGATGCAGTACCGCGTCATGCCCCTGCACCGCCTCCGCAAATTTGCCAATGTCGCGGATGTCACCCTTGACGACGGTCAGGTTTGGATCGTTGGGCAGTCGGCAACCGAAATAGAGGGCGTCGTAGACCGTGACCCGATGACCGTTTGCCAGTAGCCGGGGCGTGAGCACATGGCCGACATAGCCGGCACCGCCGGTCACCAGAACTCTTTCGAGCAACACGACCTCCAGCCTCTACGCAATAGAAAACACGTAATCGCCTCCGCCGCCATTGCGATCATAACGCTCTTCTGGCGCGCAACACTTTGCCCACTTCAGGCGCGTCGATCCAAAAGCCAGCCGCTTGCGCATCGTTGTAAAACATCTTGACCGTTTCGAGAGAATAGCGGGTCTGGTCTTTGCCGATCAGCGATAACTTCTTGAGCAGATCGTTAGTCACAGCAATGATGCCGCAACCGACTTGATCCGCCTGAAAGATGTTCAATATTTCGCGCGGGCTCGCCCACAGCAATTCGGCGCGTGGCCGTGCCCGCAAGATCGCCGCGGCTTCGGCCATTAGCGGCACCGGGTCGATACCCGAATCGGCGATGCGGCCTGCGAAGACGGATACGATCGCAGGCACATCGGGGCTGAGCACCTCGGCGATGCGGCGGACCTGATCGAGAGTAAAGACGGCGGTGACATTCACGGTTACGCCGTGGTGCGCGAGCCGGCTCACAAGCGGACCGCTGAACTCGCCCCTGGTATTGGTCACTGGAATTTTGACGTTGACGTTACGGCCCCAAGACGCGATCTCCAAAGCCTGCCACTCCATCTCGTCAAATTCATCGGCCAACACTTCGAAAGAAACCGGTCGATCGGGAATCGCAGCCAAAACGTTTCTGGCAAAGTCGTAATAATCGGTGACGCCAGCAGCCTTCATCAGCGTCGGATTGGTGGTAAAGCCCTTGATCAGAGGATTGGCGCACATCGCCTTCATCCCCTGCAGGTCTGCTCCATCGGCAAAGATTTTCACCTTCAACGCTGCAAGATCAGTCATTGGTTTCCCCAATCCATTCGCGCAGTTATATACAGAACCGCCTCAGCGAGCGACCTGACGATCACGTCCGGATTTTGTGGACGTTGCTCGGCAAACGCGTAGTCGATGAACACGGTACGGCATCCGGCCGCATGGCCTGCTCCGACATCACGCCAACGATCTCCAATCATCCAGCTGCGAGAAAGATCAATGCCGTATTTTTCCGCCGCAGCTATTAGCATTCCCGGCTTCGGTTTGCGGCAGGAACAACTGTCCGCGTCAGTATGATAACAAACCATTATGTCATCGACTTCCAGTTCGGCCCGGAGTTTCGCATGCATCAACTCGACCACCTCGCGCCGCTGCTGGCGAGCACCAACATCGGGTTGATTGGTCACCACAATCGCCATATAGCCGGCGCTATGAAACGCTGCGATAGCGTTCGCAGCGCCCGTCGAAATTACAAAATCATCGATGGATTGGGGAGCGAAAGGACGGTTGTTACGCACAACATTGTCGCTTATTACCCCGTCCCGGTCGAGAAAAACTGTCGATTTCATCGCATCTTCCAAAGTTCGCGGTACAAATGCCTGCCAAAATACTACCAGGGGCTGGCTACTGATTCGCGCAATTGTCTACTCTAGTGGCGGCCTGTAACAGGGCTTGCCAAGTCACTATACTAAATTAAACCAGAGGTGGTGTACGCCTTTGGTGATGAATAGAATCTCATGTCGCACAGCGCCAACTACCTAGCTGAAGTATCCCGGATTGCGAAGGATCTGCCGGCAAGCGCCATCGAATCGCTCTGTGAAGAGCTAGTTGCCCTGCGTGAGCGGGGCGGCCGGTTGTTCATTCTTGGGGTCGGCGGCAGCGCCGCCAACAGCGGACACGCCGTCAATGACTTCCGTAAACTCTGCGGCATCGAAGCCTATGCGCCGACCGACAATGTGTCGGAACTCACCGCTCGCACCAATGACGAAGGCTGGCAGAGTGTTTTCGCCGAATGGCTGAAGGTCAGTCGGGTCGGAGACCGAGATGCCATCTTCGTGCTGTCTGTCGGTGGCGGCGACCTAGCGCGGAACGTCAGTCCCAACCTGGTCAAGGCGGTGCAGGAAGCCAAGGCGCGCGGTGCCAGGATTCTAGGCATCGTCGGCCGCGACGGCGGCTATACCAAGCAAGCCGGCGACGCGGTCGTTGTGGTGCCGACCGTCGCCGATGCCCGGGTCACCCCGCACGCCGAGGCGTTTCAGGCGGTGATCTGGCATTGTCTGGTGTCACATCCGCGGCTGCAGGAGAACGCGACGAAGTGGTAAGTTTCAGTCTGAGTGAAGCAACGCAGTGAGAGGCCTCAACTCAGTGCTGAGCAATCTAAGACGCTTCTGGTCCAGAACTTCGCCACCCACGCAGGAGCCCCTCCTAGGCAAGAAAGCTATCATTTGGGAGACCGGTGACTACTTGCCGGCTCTGATGACGAAGCTTCGAGAGCTCGACTGGGAGATCCAGGGCATTGTCCGAGAATCGCCGCCCGAAGCTGCCATCGGCGACGTCGCCGTTCTCCGTCCATCCGAATTGAGTTCCACGATTACGCCCGACGCCGTCGTGATACCGGGCGACGCGACACCGGAATCGGCATCGACATTTCTTGATTTGCTGTCTGAGTTTCGAACGCATTATGGGTTGCCGAACAGGATCATTCATCCGGCCGCCTTCGCCGAAATGCACCTTTACAGGCGCCCTCGCTTTCTCGTGACCGGACTACCAGGCTCCGGCAACATGATTGCCCAGACGCTCTATCTGGAGATGATTAAGGGCCGTCAGGCGCCCGCATTTAGTTCTCTCGATCAGGGGCTGATCGGCCTCGCCTCAGCTTATTACTGGTCATTGCACAATCTGTTGAGATCGGGCCTTGAACAGCATGGAGCAGTCCTTTGGCACGTCTCGCCTTGGGAAACGGCCTATGGTGCTATGGTCACAGGCCCCGCTAGTGGCATTGGGGCTTGGCACATCTCGGGTCTCCCATTGCGCAGCCATATATGGTCCGTGGATCTGTCGTTCAGCCATGAAGCGCCTACGAATCAAACCATCACCTATTTCACGCGAAATGGCTTCAAGATCATCTCACTGGTGCGGCATCCGCTGGATGTTATTGTTTCAAACGCAGCGAAAATCTGCCGTGACATCGGTCTGTATGATCCAGGATTGCTTTTGTCTCATCGGGATTGGTATCGCTCAATGGTCGATGCTGTCGCATCGCACCTCGACTCCATCCTTGAGCACCAAGGGAGGCTGCAAGTCTTCCGCTATGAAGACCTCCTTACCGACCCGGTCGAGTATTTGAGCAAAGTGCAAGAAGTGCTCGGCGTTGAGGTTGACCCTGTACAAATGCAAAGCATCTGGGCTCAGTTCGGCCTGAAGCCGTTGCCGACGGCTCTGGGACGCCACTTCTGGAAGCCCGGAGAGGGCAAATGGCGCACCTACATGAACCCAATGCAGAAAGACATCTTGTCGCGTAGTCGGTTGCCTGAACTCGCAAGAGCCCTGGGCTATACCTTCGATCAAATGAATGGCGACTATGAAGCGCAGGCACAATGGAAAAATCTAACGGCCTTGGAAACATGCAGACTCGCTTATTGCGATTGCTTTTATTCCCACTTCCTACCTAAATCGAGAGCGATTAATCATCCCGATTTGCGGGTATTCACCGATGAAAAACGAGGTCTGGTTGTATACGGCGTTGATACGAGAGAACTAGAACTTTCGTCCTTCTATGAGAATTTCGTAGCCTCGCAACTAACCCAAAATTTGATCGCTGCTGCGCACATAGCCGATCGGCCTCAAGCACCCCGCTGGAAACAATTCAGCGTGCTGACTGGAGCATTGTAGATGCTCGAGGGCAACCGACACACTTGTCAGCCGCATCAGGCGATCTCTCGGCGCATCGTTTGATGTCCAGCAAACGAGGCCATTGAGACAGGACGCGCAGTGCAATGAGAATCCTAGCCTTCTATTCCGTTTGGGGAGCAGAATACATTGATCGTTTCCTCAACTATGCTTTGCCCACTCAACTCACTCAGGGAAATCTCTTCGCGCTTCCTTCAGGGAGTGCGGTAAAGATTGCAACGCGCGAATCGGATGTCGATCGATTTTTGAATTCTGAAGCAATCACACTTTGTAAGACAATGCTCGATGTCGAAATAATTGCATTTCCAGACAGCACCTTTCAAAAGAAGGGCGATGACAAATATGGAATCATCCAGCGACTCCAAAATCACGCTCTCACAATATCGAGAGATTTCGATGCAATTATCTTCGGCTACGCTGACGCTCTCTGGTCGGAGGGAAGCTATCGAAATGCATTGAGCCGACTCGCCGCCGGTTATGACGTGATTCTATGCGTCGGCTTGAATGTAATTGAAGGTCAAGTGATCGACCACATCGACAAACGTTTTAGTGCCCTGCCGATTAGCGAGCGAGCAATCGCACCACGGGACTTTGCAGGGATGGTCTATGACAACCTCCATATTACCGCGCGATCCCATTTTTGGGATCATCAATACATGAATAGCTACCCATCTTTCGTGCTCTGGGATGTTAAAGGCAGGGGCATTCTCGTGCGGGCATTCCATCTTCATCCCGTTATAATACGTGTACAACATGGTGACCCATTATTCTTCAGCCCATTCGACGTTACGCTTGATGAGGCTCTCGTACCCCGACTAATTCAAAGGGGTGCCGTTCCTTACATTAGCAACTCTAGCGACGAGATGTTTGTATGCGGGCTAGTCGGCAACGTCTTCGAGGAGCATCTATATCATTATCCATTGAGGCCTCCCAATATTGCCGATGTTGTTGTTTTTGGTGAACGAAGTGCGAGTTTGCATCATCGCCACTTCTTTGAAGAGCCGATTCGAGTTGTCTTCTCGGGCGACGATGATGAGGCTTGGCAGGCGGCGGAGAAGCATGCTGATCGCGTCTGCGCGGCCGTCGTTCGGCGATTGTACCTGCCTGATGACGTTATAAAATGGGAGACTCCGATTGCTTACGCCGCAAGAGCAGAACGTCGGACACGCGTTGTGCGGCCACACCGCAGCGCACAAATATTAACTTGGCGTTATATCAAGACGGCGGATCCATCTTACCTAAAAACCGTGGCGCTCTATTACTTTGACCGCAAGGGTGCAACGGTCATGGCAGCACTTGGTATTGGACGACTTTGGCCGAGCCTTCGCCGCAGGTTGCGAGCGGCTCTAAGGCTGGCGTGGCGAACAAAACGCTCAACAACTTTTGGAACAATGGAGGATGGTGCGACGCGTCGAAAGATACAAATGCTTGAATTCGTAATGATCAACACGAATCTCTGGCAGATGATTATGGTGACCTTCCACCTTGCAATAATTTCCCTTCGTCCCAAAAGGCACCTTTTTTGACATGCTTGCGGGTATACAGAGACTATTGGGTTCGATCGCGTTAGCCGCGTTAACTGCTATCTTTTGCGGCGTTGCCATGCTGGCAGTGGTGGAAACCTATTCGCGTTTTTTTCTTTACCAACCCGGGGATGCAGAACGCTATTCCGTTAAGCGCGACTTCCTAAGCTTTTATACCAATTTCGTTTCACACACGGGCCAGATGATAGGCCCCCAGCACTTCCGTGGAGTTATTCCTTCGGAAGGCCGCCAATATCCCGGTGGCTTTGACATCCACGTTAATAAGTTCGGCTTTTTCACGGAGTTTCCGGTAGATGCTTTCCCTCTGAAGGCCTCCAATGAATACAGAATTGTACTGATCGGGGCGAGCGGCGCTCAAGGTCATGGCGCCCGCACGAATGCTGATATGTTCTATTCATTGATTGAGCAACAACTGAACGATCTCTTGTCGCCACAGACAAAGATTCGCGTCATAAACTTGGCGCAACCAGGGGACATGGCTAGACAAAGTCTTGAAATTCTGCGCGGCTTTGCGCACCCATTGGATCCGGATATGATCCTAGCGTATAGCGGTCACCCGGACATCACCGAACCAATGGAGTCCGGCATTTTCATGTCGAGTTCTATCCCGTCAGGAATTCAAGACGAGAACCGATCTTACCCTTGGTATCTCGAATGGCTAGTACGGCTATTCCCTCGAACGATGCTTAGACATGGCGTAGGACCGAAATTGAGAGGCGCGTTCGACGAAAACCGATTTAGACTTAGAGATGCATATCACTTTCTGCCGCAGATTGACCTCGGACTTGAAAACCAGAACAGCTCCAACAAAACGGACCCCAAGGGATTTTATTACGACCATGTTGTCTCAAATATCGTGAATTCATTCAAAGCGATGAAACGCGAATTCTGCGGATTGCCGATCGTCATCGTTCGCGGCATCACGGGGCCACCGGATCAAACCAACACCGAATTAGAAAAGCGCTATCATTTGACCGGAAAGCTCAATGGGCGATTTCTGGATGAGTGGTGGCGCCTGGCCAAAGCTCAACTCACTGGATACATAAACGGACAGTGGTACTTTCTCGACGCCGAGCAGGACATCTGGAGCCGCTACGATCCAAAGATCCAGAAGTTGTCGTGGCTGGACGGCACGAAGATTCCCATCACTGGGACAACCTTCAATTCACATCTCGATAACCTCGGTCAGCGGCTTTTTGCCCAGTGGCTCGTTCCGAAGCTTGAGCTGATCATTCGCAAGACCATCGCAGAGCGGCCTCCGGATCGCTGTGAGGCCTATTTTCGGTCGCACTGATGGCTGCTAGCGTGCACCGCGAGGGGCTACAGCCGTGAACCGCGTTGCGTCGCTTGACTTTCTCCGTGGTGCCGCGGCTCTCGCTGTCGCCGTGCCTCATTTTTTTTCTACCACGCTGTCAGTCCAACACTGTTTGAGGCCATTTCCAGCCTGGGGGTCGAAATCTTCTTCGTGCTGAGTGGCTACGTGTTAGCGCCGCAGATTCTGATGTGCATTGAAGAAAAGCGCTGGCGCAATCTCGGTATCTTTCTAATGCGTCGATGGATGCGCACGATTCCGCCGTATGTGGTCGCTTTGATCTGCGCCTCAGTGCTCCTTGGCGAACTCGGTTCGGCAGACTTCTTTCGCTATCTTTTCTACGTACAGAATCTATGTGAACAGGCGAACCATGACGACTATTTTTCTATCGCCTGGAGTCTGTCCGTCGAGGAATGGTTCTACCTTGTTTTCCCAGCAATTATTTTCGTAATTTCGATCCTACTTGCGCGGCGCGACATCGGCACGACATTTACGGCGGCAGTACTATTCATCGCCACGATCACTGTCGTCCGTACTTTGTACGGCCCCCTCGACGATTGGGGTGCAGGACTCCGTCGAGTCGTGATCTTTCGAATTGACTCCATCGCCTACGGATTTTTGCTCTATGTGACCATCCATCGCGCGCGCCGCAATATTTTGGGGCAGCTTCCCATGCTTGCGGTCTTTGCTAGCTTGCTGTTGAGCATCGCCTTGGCGCTGTGGCTTACGCTCGAAATCGATCATACGGGCTCGGCCGCGGCCAAGCACATTTTGCCGTTCATGGCGGTTCTGCTTGGCGCAACTGCGATCATGCTCGCCGTGAAGGTGGAGCACCGCTTCCAACTGCACCCACGACTATCCAATTGCGGCCTCTTTCTCGGTCGCGTCTCCTATTCAATCTATCTTTTCCATATTATCTTTGTCATGGTGCTCGCTGCTGCTTTGGCGTCGGCGCCTTTGATGCTGCAATTTGCGCTCTACCTCTTTGTCATGCTGGTATTCAGCACTTTATTCTTCGCAGGATTCGAGCGGCCTATTCTTCGGGCCAGGCCCAGGTATATGAAGCGTAAGGAGACCTTTGATCAGTTGCTTCAGGAAGCATAACGATGAACGATGTGCCGAAGGCAAAATCAAGGCAGCGCAAAGCGGCATGGCTAATACCGGTAGCCGTAGTCGTAATCCTTATAGGCGCCGCTTTAATAATATCGAGCCTCACGGATGTCAGCCCTTTCACATACAGGCGCTTCTAGAGGAAACGCAATTTCATACGTGCAGAGGCCGTGCGATCATCGCGTCACTGATCGAGCGAGAAGAATTTCCTTGATAAATTTCGCCTTCCGCCCCTAATGAAGCCGATGCTCGTCCGACCGTCCAACAATGAACTTAGGACCCGAACCACCGGGCTCCTGACCCCGCTTGCCAACTGCCGCCTCTGGACGACGCTCGGCTGGCTCGACATCGTGCAGACCTACCGGCGCACTTCGCTCGGGCCCTGGTGGATCACCGCCAATCTGGCGATCTTCGTCATCGCCATGACCTTCGTCTACGGTGCCCTGTTCGGCATCCCGACCAAGGAATATTCGGCCTATCTGCTGGGCGGCATGATCGCCTGGTACTGGATTTCCGCCCTGTTCGCGGAAGTCGGCAACACCTTCCTGAACTACACCTATTTCATCAAGAGCACCTCGGTCGACAAGGCGCAGCTGGTGTGGGCGACGGTGTTCAAGGTATTCCTGACCTTCGCGCACCACCTTGTCCTCGTCGTCGTCTATATCGTGGTGGGGGTCATCCCGCTAACCCTCTACACGCTCGCGATCGTGCCGGCCGTCGCCCTGCTCTTCCTGCTGTCGATCCCGGTGACGGCCGTCGCGGCGATCCTGTTCGCGCGCTATCGCGACCTGCAGCGTTTCGTCGGCAGCGCCATGATCATCGTGATGATGATCACACCGATCTTCTGGCAGGCCAGCATGATGAAGGGCTGGCGCCGCGCCTTTGTCGACGTCAATCCGGTGCACTATCTCGTCGAGCTCATTCGCCAGCCGCTGCTCGGCCAGCCGCTCGACCTGACGACCGCCGCGGCCGTTCTCGTCCTCACTGTGCTCGCCTGGATCGGCGGTAGCCTGTTCTTCCGGCGCTATCAGCGCTATGTCGTGTTCTGGGTATAGGCCGCGATGGACGACTGCCGCATCCATATCGACAACGTGCATCTGAGCATTCCGGTGTTCGGCCCCGGCCAGCAGCGGCTGTTTCGCTCGCCGTTCCGGCGCACATCGGTCGGCGGCAATGTCGGCGTGCGCAACGGCAAGGTCTATGTCGACGCGCTGCGCGGCGTGTCGTTCGAGATCGGCCGTGGCGAGAGCCTGGCCCTTATCGGCCACAACGGCGCCGGCAAGTCGACGCTGTTGCGGGTGATCGCCGGCATTCTCCCGCCAACCATCGGGCAAGCGCAGGTCGCCGGCTCGCTCGGCTGCCTGTTCGAGATCGGCGGCGGCATGAGCGCGGATCTGACCGGCTTCGAGTGCATCAAATACTGGTGCCTGATCAACGACGTTCCGCGCGACGGCTGGCCGAACGTGATGCGCGACGTGAGCGAGTTCACCGATCTCGACTCCTACCTGAACCTGCCGATCCGCACCTATTCCGACGGCATGCGGGCGCGGCTGTTCGCCGCACTGGCGACGGCCTGGAAGCGCGACATCCTGCTGATCGACGAGGGCATCGGCGCCGGCGACCAGGCGTTCCAGGAGAAGTTCAGGCGCCGGCTCGAGCAATTCCTCGAACATGCCGGACTCTTGGTGATCGCCTCGCATAGCGCCGAACTGCTACGCAAATACTGCACCCGCGGCCTGGTGCTGGTGCACGGCGAGGTGCGCATGATCGGCAGCCTGGACGACGCGCTGTCATCCTACGCCCACGGCGGCGGCGGGTAGACAGAAACTCGTCTTTCACGGCAAGATTGAATTCTCACCAGCGGAGAAGGCATGCACGCATCAAGAGGAGAAGTTGGCTCGCTTGCCGCACCGCAAGGCAGCAAAGGCATGCCGGCTATGACGGGCGTCGCGGCCGAGGCGTCGGGCTGCGCCGTCTGCGGCGCGCCGTCGATCGATATCATCGACACTTTCGCCGCCTTGCCGCGCGCGACGTCGGATTGCCGGCCGTTCCCGCCCGGTGGTCGGCTCGGCATTTGCCGCTTTTGCCATGCCGTCCAGAAGCCCGCCGACGCGCACTGGCTGGCCGATGCCGCCGCGATCTATGCTTGCTACGACATCTTCCGGCAGGCCGCCGACGGCGCCGAGCAGCGGGTGTTCGATCAGGGGTCGGGCACCTCGCTGCGCCGGAGCGACATGGTGCTGCAGCGGCTGCAGTCGATTCACCCTTTCGCCGCCACGGGACGCGCGCTGGATGTCGGATGCGGCAACGGGCCGACCTTGCGGGCGCTGGCGGCACTGGCGCCGGGCTGGCGGCTGTCCGGCCACGATATTTCCGACGCCAATGCCGCGCGGCTAGCCGCGATCCCGAGCTTCGAGCGGCTTTATACCGGCGCTACCGCCGACATTGACGGTCCGTTCGATCTCATCACCCTGTTCCACTCACTGGAGCATCTGCCTTCCCCGGTCGCCGGGCTGGCGGCGCTGCGCGGCAAGCTCGCGCCCGGCGGCCTGCTGCTGGTCGAGGTGCCGAACCTGGACGCGAACATCTACGACCTCGTCGTCGCCGATCACCGCAGCCATTTCGGCCCGCGAACGTTGGCGGCCGCGGCGCGGCAAGCAGGATGGCCGCACGTGGCGGTGTTCGACGATTGGGCTTTCAAGGAGCTGACATTGCTCGCGGCCGACAAGCCGATCGCAGTTGAGCCGCCGGCCGCCGCGGTCGAACCGTTGCGGCGCGCCGATCTGCAGCGGCAAGTCGACTGGCTGGCGACAGTGGTCGAGGCGGCGACCCGCGTCGCCGCGACCACAGCAACCTTCGGCCTGTTCGGTACTGCGATCGCGGCGACCTGGTTGTTCGGCCCCCTGGCCGACCGAGTCGCTTTCTTCGTCGACGAGGACCCCGCCCGCATCGGTCAGCAGCACGAAGGGCGGCCGATCCTGGCCCCCGCCGAGGTGCCCGCCGGCGCCGCGGTCTTCATTCCATTGGTTCCGGTCATTGCCGAACACCTGGCCAGCCGCCTGCGCGCGTTCGGGATCGATGCCCAGGTGCCGCCGAGGCTCCCGATCTGAGGCTGCGGTGCGCATGGAGAGCGGTTTCGTCTCAGTCATCCTGCCGAATCGCAATCACGCGCAATACCTTGCGCAGGCACTTGCCGCTCTCCGCGCCCAGACTTGGCGCGCTTTCGAGGTCATCGTCGTCGACGACGCCTCCACCGACGAGAGCCGCGCGTTGGTGGCGCGTTTGGTGGTCGACGACCCGCGCATCAGATTGCTGCAGCTCGAGTCCCACGTCGGCATCAACGCCGCCATTGCACAGGGCCTGGCACAAGCACGCGGCGAGTTTCTCTATTGCGCGGCGGCGGACGATTGGGTCGCGCCGGCGTTTTTCGAGCGTTCGGTCGCCGTATTGCGTTCCCATCCCGCGTCCGCGCTGTGCTTTTCCGACCCGATGGAGAACCGCGGGCAGCCGCAGGCATTCCCGCTTTTTCTAAGCCGCACGCCGCGCGCCTATACGCCGGACGAGATGGTTTCCGAAATAAGGCGCAACTATTTTCACATTTCGTCCAATACCGTTCTTTATCGTCGCGAGTTGTTCGAAAAAGCCGGTGGATTTCGCGCCGATCTGCATTGGCTGTCCGACTGGTTCGTCAACAACCTGCTCGCCCTGCGCTACGGCGCCAGTTATCTGCCCGAGGCTTTGACCTGCCTGATGGTGCGCGACGAATCCTACTCAGCGACGAACCTGCGCCGCCGCGCGGCACAGCATGATCTGTTGTTGCACGTTATCGATCTTCTGGACGAGCCGAAATTCGCGGACGTGCGGGGACGTTTTCAAAACGCGGCCTTGCTGCCGGAATACAAGCTGCGTGACCTCGCCTGGCTCATGGCCTCCTCGGCGCATCGTGACTATCTCACTACGCCGCTCGTTCGGCGCATCATTGGTCGAGGCCTCTGGAGCTGTCTGCGTCCGCTCGCACCGCACGGGCTCAGACAGCGGCTGCGGCGGCTGTCGAGCTTACGCACTTAGCTGCCGAGCAATTGACGCGGACAGCGTGGCCTGAACAGCGGGCTTCCCTCTTGACCCGGTGATCCAGTCTGTTAGCTGTTTCAAGGTTTCGAATTGGCCGAAGCACCATGCAAGAAATCAATCTCCTCGCCAAATTGCCACGCAGAAAGAGGAACGTAGTGGCGCGCGCAAATGCTAAGACTGAGGAACATATTCGGCTGTCGCGCGAGTACGGTTTCCACTATTTCGACGGCCCACGCGAATACGGCTATGGCGGGTATCGCTATGACGGCCGCTGGGTGCCGATCGCAGAGGACATGATCGTGCATTTCGACCTCAAGCCGGGCGACCGTGTACTCGACGTCGGTTGCGCCAAGGGTTTCCTGGTCAAAGATTTCATGAAGGCTTGCCCGGGGCTCGAGGCGTTCGGGCTGGACATTTCCCGTTATGCGCTGATGCATTGCGAGCCCGAGGTGGTGGGTCGTCTGCATCTCGGCAACGCCGTCGATCTTCCCTTCCCCGACAACAGCTTCAAGGCCGCCATCGCAATTAACACGGTGCACAACCTGGAGCGTGATCAATGCATGGTGGCGCTCAAGGAGTTGCAGCGCGTGTCCGGCGGTCGCGCATTTGTGCAGGTTGACTCCTACCGCACCCCGGAGCAGAAGGCGCTGTTCGAGGAGTGGGTGCTGACCGCCTATTATCACGACTATCCCGAAGGCTGGATAAAGACCTTCCAGGAGGCCGGTTACACCGGCGACTATTATTGGACCATTGTCGAGTGACGAGCCGCGGCCAGAACAACGATGAACCGCAGCGGCGATAAATTCGATCCGGACGCGGCCCGCGCGCGCTGCAAGGCCTACCGCCGACGAATCCTCGAAGTCTCTCAACAGGTACCCGCGCTGCATATCGGCGGTGCCTTGTCCTCGGTCGAACTGGTCGACTGCATCTACAATGAACTGATGCGCCCGGGGTCGGGCAGCAATTCGCCCGATACCTTCGTGCTTTCGAAGGGCCATGGCTGCATGATTCAGTACGTGGTGCTGGAAAGCCTCGGCGTCCTCGACCACAGTGACCTCGAGAATTTCTCCACCGCGCGCGGCCAACTTGGCGTGCACCCCGACTACGGAAATCCCGGGATCGAGGCTTCGACCGGGGCGCTCGGCCACGGCCTATCCATGGTGGTCGGCATGGCGCTCGCCAATCGAATCAACCGCGTCGACGGTGTCATCTACACCGTGCTCAGCGACGGCGAGGTGCAAGAGGGGTCGACCTGGGAAGCGACGCTGATGGCGTCCTCGCTCCGCCTCGGCAACGTGGTCGCTTTCATCGACTATAATCAAATGGTGAGCATCGGCCCGATCGTGGGCCTTCATCCGCATTTCTATCCATTGGTTGAGAAATTTCGCGCTTTCGGCTGGGAGTGCGTCGAAATCGACGGCCACGACACCGGCAAGATCCGGGCGACGGTGCTTGGGCGCCAGGGAACTAAACCGCTGATGGTTGTCGCCCGTACCGTCAAGGGCAAGGGCGTGAGCTATATGGAGAACGTGCCGATGTGGCACTACCGCTCGCCCAACAAGGACGAGTACGCAAAGGCCCTGCAGGAGCTAGGGTAGCCGGCGTGCGCAACACCTTTTCCGAGACGCTCTACAAAGAAGCCTGCAGCAATCCCAAGATCTGCATCGTCGTGGCGGATATTTCGCCAGCCGGCAGCATGGCCAAGTTCGGCACCCAGTTCCCAGACCGCTTCGTCAACGTCGGCGTTGCCGAGCAGAGCATGATCGGAATCTGCGCCGGGCTGGCGCTTAAGGGCTGCCAGCCGTTCGCCTATACGATCGCGACCTTCTCACTCTATCGCCCGTTCGAGATGGTGCGCGACGATCTGTGCTATCAGAACCTGCCGGTGACCGTTGTGGGCATGGGCGCCGGCGTGATCTACGCCTCGCTCGGCGGCACGCATCACTCGCAGGAGGATATCACCATCGCCGGCGCCATCCCGAACATGCAGATCATCGCACCCTGTGATCCGCTGGAATGCATCGAGGCGACGCGGTGGTGCGCCCGCCAGCGCGTCGGGCCGGTCTATCTGCGCATTGGCAAGTCCGGCGAGCCGACCCTGACCACGGGCGCCGAGCCCTGGGAATTCGGGAAGATCCGTTACCTGCGCCGCGGCGAGGACGTTTGCATCCTGACCTATGGCGTCATCGCCAAAATGGCAGTCGAGGTCGCCGACGCGCTACGGGCGCTGGGCAAGTCGGTCTCGCTCGCCAGCGCGCACACGGTCAAGCCGCTCGACCGAGCGGGGATCGTCGAAGCGCTGAAACGGCACAAGCAGGTTATCGTGATCGAGGAAACAGCACCGCTGGGCGGCCTGGGTGCCCAGACCAAGCAACTCGCCTGGGACTGCGGCGCGCATTGCCAGCTTCACACCTTCTCGCTTCGGGATGCGTTCGTCGACAATAACGGGACTTGGGAAGACTTGCTCGATGCCCATGGTCTGTCAGTGCCGAAAATTCTAGCCGCCATCGCATGAGCACGGCCATGCACGTCCGCTACTCGCCCCTCGCTCAGCAATTCGCCGAAGTCGACGCCGTGTTCGACGAGCTGCGGGCACTGGTCGCCAGCGGCGATTTTACGCTCGGCAAGCCGGTGCACGAATTCGAGGAGATGTTCGCCGCGGCCATTGGCGTCAAGCACGCCATCGGCGTCGGCTCGGGTACCGACGCAATCAAAATTCCGCTGCGGGCGCTTGGCATCGGGTCGGGCGACGAGGTGATCACCGCGGCTAACACCTTCTACGCGACCGTCGGCGCCATCGCTGAGGTCGGGGCCCGGCCAGTCTTCGTCGACTGCGACGACACTTTCGGCATTGACGTTGACCAGCTCGAAGCCGCGATCACCCCGCGCACTAAAGCGATCGTCCCGGTGCACCTCACGGGCGACGTTGCCGAAATGCCGCGCATAATGGAGATTGCGGAGCGTCACGAGCTGCCGGTTGTAGAGGACGGCTGCCAAAGTCTCATGGGTGAATACCGCGGCCGCCGGGTCGGCACCTGGGGCGCCGCCACCGCCTTCTCCATGCATCCGTTGAAGATCATCAACGTCTGGGGCGACGCCGGCATCGTTGTTACCAACGACGATGCCATGAACGCCAAGCTGCGCCTGCTGCGCAATCACGGCCTGCGCAATCGCGACGAAATGGAGATCCTGGGCTACAATTCGCGCCTCGATTCCCTGCAGGCCGTGGTCGGCAAGTGGATGGTGCGCCAGCTGTCCGACATCGTCGCCGGCCGGATCGCTGCTGCCGCCTATTACGATGCGGAGTTCAAGACTATTCCACAGATTCGAATTCCGCCGCGGCGCGGCTACACCAAGAACGTTCACCTGCTCTACATCCTGTTTGCGCCGGAGCGCGACGCGCTGCTGGCCCACTGCGTCGCCATGGGCATCGAGGCCAAGATCCATTACCCCATCCCGCTCCACCTGCAGGAGGCACTGCGATACCTTGGCTACCAGGCGGGCGACTTCCCCGTTGCCGAGCGTCATTGCCGCGAGGGCATCAGCTTTCCGGTCGATCAGCATCTCAGCCGCGCCGAACAGGACTACGTGATCGAAGCCGTCAGAGACTTCTACGCCGGAAAACGCTGATGACCGAATTCAAAGTTCCCTTCATCGACCTGCAGCAGCGCTACCAGGACGAGAAGCAAGAGCTGCTGGCCTGCGTCGACCGTGTCCTGTCCAAAGGTCATCTGGTGATGACCGAGGAGGTCGGCGAATTCGAAAAGCGCATCACTGACTATACCGGCGCCAAGTATTGCGTCAGCTGCGGCAACGGGACTGACGCTCTGATGCTGGGGATGTGGGCGCTCGGCATGGGCAAGGGCGACGAGGTGATCACCACGCCGATTTCGTTCATCGCGTCTACCGGCTCCATCGCGCATATTGGCGCCACTCCGGTCTACGCCGACGTGCGCGACGATCAGAACATCGACCCCGCAGAGATTGAAAAAAAGATCACGCCACGCACCAAGGCGATCATGCCAGTGCATTGGTCGGGGCGCATCGCCGACATGGACCCGATCATGGCAATCGCGCGCAAGCACAATCTAGCGGTCATCGAGGACGCGGCGCAGACCATGGGCGCCTTTTACAAAGGGCGCCACGGCGGCACCTTCGGTCACATCGGTACCTTCTCGGCACATCCGCTGAAGAACCTAAACGCGATTGGTGACGGCGGCTTCCTAGTCACCAACGACGAGGAAATAGCCAGCAAGGTCCGGCTCTACCGGAATCACGGCCTGAAGGATCGCGACACCTGCCTGTTCTACGGGGTCAATTCGCGGCTCGACTCGCTCAATGCCGAAATCCTCATCTACCGACTGACACGTCTAGAGGCAGTGGTCGAGCGCAGACGCCACAACGTCGATCTCTACCGCAAAATTATCCGAGCCAAGGAAGTGTTCATTCCCGAGGACAAGGACTACGAGAAGAACGCCTATGTGATGATGATCACGCAGGCGGACCGGCGCGACGAGCTGCAGGCGTTCCTCCTCAAACGCGGCGTCCAGTCGCTCGTCTATTACGGCACGCCGCTGCACCTGCATCCCGCGGCCAAGCGGTTCGGCTTCAAGCGCGGCGATTTTCCCAAAGCTGAGCATCAGGCGGATCGCGTGCTCGCCCTGCCGCATCATCAGCAGTTGTCGGAGGACCAGATCGCCTTTGCCGCCGACGCGGTCAACGTATTCTACGGCGCCTGAGGCCCAGCCATGGCCGCTGCCGTCCTGGTGATTGGCCCGCATGCCCTCGATGAGGTCCTGGGCTGCGGCGGCACCATGGCGGGACACGCCGACGCCGGGAACCCGGTGCAGACGCTGGTGCTGTGCGGCGACGGCACAGGTCTCGATGCCAAGCGGCGGACGGCGGCGGCCGAGGCGGCCTCCATTCTCGGCAGCGAGCCGCCGCGCTTCGCTGGCTTCCCGGAGAACCGCAGCGACACGGTGCCGCTCGGGCGGATTGTCGAGGTCATCGAGCGGACCGTCGCCGAGTTGCGCCCCGCGACTGTCTATGTCAGCCACGGCGGCAATCTGAATGTCGACCACCAGACCGCCTTCCGCGCCGCTGCCACGGCGCTGCGGCCGATGCCGGGCAATCCGGTGACCTGCTTCTATGCCTATGAGATTGCATCGAGCACGGACTGGGCGCCGCCTGGTTTTGGCGAGGTTTTCCAGCCGAACCACTTTGTCGAGATCACGGCGATGATGGAGCGCAAGCGCCAGGCGCTGCAGGCTTACGCCTTCGATATGCGAGTCGCGCCCCATGCGCGCTCGATCGCCGCCGTTGAGAACCTAGCGCGCATTCGCGGCGCCACAGTTGGTATGGTGGCGGCGGAAGCTTTTGTCACGTTGCGTCAATTACGACGTGGCAGCTCGCAATGACA
>Ga0307436_1000082_pt1 | contig 37526 bp, 29 predicted proteins | sample SalMarWE160440MG_FD_202513 | JGI IMG/M metagenome (GOLD analysis project Ga0307436, IMG submission 202513) | Salt marsh sediment microbial communities from the Plum Island Ecosystem LTER, Massachusetts, United States - WE1604-40 | ecosystem: Environmental > Aquatic > Marine > Intertidal zone >...
AGCGGAATACCTCGGCCAGGCCCTGCAACAGCAGCGTCGCGCCGGCGACCGGAATCAATGTCTTGAGCGGAAAGATCGGGATATCGCTGGGGCTGTAGACGCTCACCTCTTGGTAGAGCCACGACTCGCCGGCGTAGCGATATCCCGCCAGCGTGAGCGCGAAAACCCCCGGAAAAAAGAACAGGACGTAGAGCACCAGGTCGATGGCGGCCTGGGTGCGCACCGGCCATAGCCGATAGATCACGTCGCCGCGCACATGGGCATTGCGCGACAGCGTATAGGCGCCCGCCATGACGAACAGCGCCCCGTACATGTTGTAGGACATGTCGTAGGCCCAGATCGTAGGATCGCGCAGCACATAGCGCACAAACACTTCGTAGCTGGTGCCGAAAGTCATGATCAGGATGAACCAGCCGAAGGCCTTCCCGATCGCAGTGCTGACGCGATCGACAACCGAAATATAGGCGAGCATGGTGGATTATCCGTGTCCCGCGTCAGGCAAAACAGGTGGGGACGGCGGACTGACGCCGTCCCCCTATCATGCCCGGGCTTGCGCCCCGGAGATGAGCACGTCGGCTCAGAAGCCGAGCGGCTGAGCTTTGCCGTAGTAGTGATCGTAGGCCAGTTTGGTGTCGTGTGCGTTCAGGATCTGGTAGTAAGCGACGTTCTTCGCCCACGCCTTCTGGTTTTCGGAGATCGTCTTGAACCACTCCTCCTTGTCGTATTGCGCGACCACCTTGTCCCAGGCGGCGAGCTCAGCCTTCAGGATCGACTCGGACGTGCGGTGCACTTTCACGCCATCCTTGTGGATCAGCGCCTGCAGATCCTCAGGATAATTCGCGTAGGCCATCCATAGATTGGTCGAGGACGCCGCTGCAACGGAGTGGGTCAGAATCGCCTGCTGCTCCTTGGGCAGCGACTCGAACTTGGTCTTGTTGAACTCGATCTCCAGGCACTCCGACGGCTGGTGATACGAGCTCAACATATAGTACTTGGCCACGTCGGCGGCGCCGAAGCGGCGGTCCGCGGTCGGGTTGTTGTACTCGAACGCCTCGATGACGCCCTTCTGCATGGCCGGCATGATCTCGCCGCCGGGAAGCGCCGTCACCTTCAGGCCCATCGCCTGCATGACGTTGGTGGCCAGACCGACGGTGCGGTATTTCAGGTTCTTGAGGTCGGCCGGAGTCTTCGGCTGGAACTTAAACCAGCCCAGCGGCTGGGTCGGCATCGGCATCAGGAACCAACCGACGATGTTGAGCTTGAGCACCTGTTGGGTCAGTTTCTTATAAAGCTCCTGGCCCGGGCCCCAGGCCCATGCGAGAAACTGGTGCGCGTCCCAGCCGTAGCACGGGCCGGTGCCGAACAGCGACGCCGCCCGGTTCTTCCCATACCAGTACGCCGGAACCAGGTGACCGCCGTCGAGCACGCCCTTGCTCACGGCGTCCTGCACCTCGAACGCCTTCACTACGGCGCCGGCGTTGAGATAGTCGATCTTCAGGCGTCCGCCGCCCATGCTGTTGACGGTCTCGACATATTGATGGGCGTAGTCGTTGAAGATGTCGCCCGCGCCCCAGGAACCCTGCATCTTCAGGGTTACGGTCTGGGCCCGCGAGACCTGCGGCATCGCGATCGTCGCCGCACCAGCGACGGCGGCGCCGCCCAGGAATTTGCGGCGGGTCGCAACTGTAGACAGCTTTTCTTTAGCCATTTCTCTTACCTCCCTTGGATCGTTCTTCAGATGAACAATTATTGCCAGGTCTTAAATTCCAGACCCGAATTTTTTGCCCGGATCAGGCAACCCTTGGTCCATAATCGTACGGGGTGTGGCGACCGGACGCAACATTGGGCGGCGAATTTAGCGCCCCCGGGTTTGACGCCCTTTTTATACGCGAATCCGTGCAAAATAGAACCGAAACATGCGCCCTTAGCCATTAGTCGATACCCGCGGCGCGTACCGCCCTGTTTTTCATCCCAATAGGAGCCTGCTCCCGTGAAAGGCATATTCTCGACGCTCGCCACCGTATGGCGAATTGCCAGCCCCTATTTCCGCTCCGAGGACCGCGGGCCCGGCTTCGTGCTGCTGGCGGCGGTGATCGCCATCGAATTGTCGATCGTCGGCATCACCGTTTTGATCAACGAGTGGAATAACCGCTTCTATAACGCTTTGCAGGACCGGAACTGGGACGCCTTCGTCTATCAGCTCGGATATTTTTGCGTACTGGCAACCGCCTTCATCCTGCTCGCCGTTTATCAGCTCTATCTCAATCAATGGCTGCAGATCCGCTGGCGGCGCTGGCTGACCGCAACCTATCTCGATCACTGGCTCGAAGGCGCCAACCACTACCGCATGCAGCTTCTGGGCGACGCCGCCGACAACCCGGACCAGCGTATCTCTGAGGACATCCGCCAGTTCATCGAGCTCACGCTCAATATCGGGCTGCAACTGCTCAACTCCTGCGTCACGCTTTTTTCCTTCATGATCATCCTGTGGTCGCTGTCGGCGGCGGCACCGCTGCATCTGTTCGGCGCGGCGTTCAATATTCCGGGCTATCTGTTGTGGGCCGCGATGATCTATGCCGTCATCGGCACCGCGCTGACCCATCTGATCGGCCGTGCGCTGATCGCGCTGAACTTCCAGCAGCAGCGCTACGAGGCCGATTTCCGCTTCAACCTGGTGCGCGTGCGCGAGAATTCCGAGCAGATCGCCCTGCTCGAAGGCGAGCCCGCCGAGCGCGACCGCCTGCTGGTGCGCTTCGGCAACGTGGTAGCTAATTGGTACGCGATCATGATCCGGCAAAAGAAGCTCACGTTCTTCACGGCCGGCTATGCGCAGGCCTCGGTGGTGTTCCCGTTCATCATGGTGAGCCCGGCCTATTTCGCCAGCGTGATCCAGCTCGGCGGATTGATGCAGACCGCCAATGCATTCGGCCAGGTGCAGGGCGCGCTGTCGGTATTCGTGAACATCTACCGGAGTCTCGCGGAGTGGCGCGCGGTGATCGAGCGGCTGTCCGGTTTCGATCAATCGGTGGCGGCCGCGCGCGCGGTCGCGGTGGCGCCGCCGGTGATCGCGCTTGAGCCCAGCGAGGCTGCCGCCGTCACGCTTCATGATCTCGCCGTTCGGCTGCCGAACGGCGTGCCGCTGCTCAATGCCAGCGACATCTCGATCAAACTAGGTGAGCGGGTGCTGGTCAGCGGCCCCTCCGGCGCCGGCAAGTCCACGCTGTTCCGCGCGCTGGCCGGCGTCTGGCCGTTCGGAGCAGGCACAATTCAGGTGCCGAAGGGCGCCCGCGTAATGATCCTGCCGCAGCGGCCCTATTTCCCGATCGCGCCTTTGGCCGCCGCGGTCGTCTATCCGGCGGCGCCCGGAAGCTTCGATGCCGCGCAGGTCGCCGCGCTGATCGCGGCGGTCGGCTTGCCGGACTTGGCCGCCCGCATCGAGGAGGAAGCCCACTGGAACCGGATGCTGTCGCCCGGAGAGCAGCAACGGCTCGGCATCGCGCGCGCGATCCTGCAGGCGCCCGATTATCTGTTCCTGGACGAGGCCACCGCCTCGCTCGATGAGGAGGCCGAGGCCGCGCTCTACCATCTGCTGGAGCGTCGGCTTGCCGCCGCCACCATCGTGTCGATCGGCCACCGCGCGACGCTCGCTGCCTTCCACCGCCGCCGCCTGGCATTGGCCCGCGAAGGCGACCGCTACTGGCTGCGCGAGGGCAGCCTGGCGCCCGCCGGTTAGTTACGATCGACCGGCGTTCTGTTGCGAGCTTTCCGCAAAAACAAAAAGGGCGGCGGCTCGGAAAAGCCGCCGCCCAAGGGCAGGTTTACAGCTAGCCTAGTGGCCGACCGCCACCGAGGTGTCGAACTTAAGCGAGGCGACAAAGCGGTCGTCACACCAGCCGTTCGATCCATTCGGGATGCCAACGAGCAGGAAGCTGGCGCAGTCCGTCACGCTCTGGTCGGTGCCGTGGTAGCGCAAATCGAGCGTCAAGCTCTTGTAGGTGAAAGCGATACCCACGTTCCAGTAGGTGTAGCTCGGATTGACTGGCGCTATGCCATCTAGCGCGGCTGTGAGAAGGAAACCGCTGTCGGCGATATCCCAGTAGCCCAGTTCGCCCGAGATCTTGGTCTCGATGTCGCGCCACTTCGGGAACGCGTAGGCCGCGACGCCCGAGTAATAAACCGCCGTCGGCTTGCCGACGGTCAGACCGAGGCCGGTGAACGCTTTGCTGTAGTGCAGCAGGTCCGGGGTGTAGAAGACGTTGCCGCCGATGCTAAAGCCGTTACCGAAGTCGTAGCCGACCTTGCCGTAGATTTCGTAGAAATCGCTGGAGTTGGTAGCGCCGTTGAAGGTTTCGCTCGGGTAATAATAATAGACCGCGCCGAGATCGAGCGAGAGCGGGCCCCACGATTTACGCCAGCCGCCATAAATGTCGATTTCCGCAGATGGGTCTGTGAAAAAATAGGCAGTCGGCCAGCTGATGGCGAGGCCCGCGATACCGGCATAGAAAGTGCCAATCGGTGTGGTGAGATCAGGCTCGAAATAAGCGCCACCGGACGGCGCCTTATTGGATTGCGAAATGCCGCGGAAGAGATAGTCCGACATGACCACGCCGCCGACGGCGATGTCCAACATATACGGCGGCGGCGGCGGCGCAGCTTTAGGTGCCTTAACCGCCATGTCCGCCGCGAACGCAGGTGCCGCACTCGCCGCTACGGCGAGCGCCGCTACCACCGACAAAACAACTTTCTTCATCTGACCCTGCCCCTTTTCGGTTCGATCGACTTAGAACCAGCCGATACAAATTTTCGCGTCACCCTTGCATACAGAAATCCGGCAAAACGGCTGCGATCGCCCCCGCATGCACCGGACGCGCATAGGAGCAAAATCTACACTCTTGATGACGCGTTGCGGCAAGGCGAAAACGGCGGCAGTTGCTGCCTTTTTAGGCGATTCAAGCCTTCGGCAATAAATAGCGACACGGTGTTGCGCCGATGTCACAATTTTCGTGGAAAAAGAATATTCCGCCGGCGAACGGCGAAAGTTTTCGGGGCGGAATTCGACGTTTTCCACACAGGGCCGTCCACCTTACGCTGGGCAGTTTGTGTGCAAACGAACGCCCGCCGGCGATTCCCGGCGGGCGCATGAGAAACGCGAAGGGTCGGGCCAAAACCCTCGGGCGTCAGGCGGCCGCCTTCTTGCGGTTGGCGGCGAGCATCTCGTCGACCAGCGCGACAGTGGCGTCGACCACCGGGTGGCTCATGCCCTTCTGCCTGGCGATGAGCTGCACCAGCTTGTCGGCGCGCTCGATATTGGGCGCGCCGTTATAGAGCGCGCGCGCGGCCGAGGCCGGACGCGTCAGGCTTTCTGCCGCTGCCGCATATTTCTCGAACGGCACCAGGTCTCCCGGCTTGGCACCGAGCTTGACGCAGAGGTCGAACACGAAATTGTAGACCGAGCGCGACTCTTCCAGATTGGCATGCACCGCTTCCTTGGCGGTGCGCATGCCCTCCTTGGTGATGCAGCGGTAATTGCCGGCCAGCAACATCGCCCATTTGGCCAGCGGCACGAAGATCGAGTCATAGATCTTCAGCTTCACGGGCAATTCGATCTTGCCTTCCGGCGCCTCGAAGCGCGCGGCTTCCACGTCCTTCTCGAGCTGACGCAGGATCGCGGTGTTCTTCTCGTCGTCGAATTTCGCACATTTGAAGTTCGTCGGCAGGGTCACCAGCAGCTCATTGGCTTTTCCGTCCGGTGGACGAATCGCCTGCGGGTCCGGGCTGTTGAGCGTGATCAATCTGGGATCGAACGAATCCCATACCGTCGGATCGGTATAAGCGGGCTTCAGGACTTCGTAATCGAGGCCGGGAATGCGCTTCACATAAGGCAGCGGCGGCATGTTCATGATCGACATGCACGGCACATGCGACTTGCCGACTGCATCGAGCAGTTCGCGCACGCCGGGCGAGCGATATTGCGGCTCCTGCATGCAGAGGCCGATGAGGTCGTAATCCTTCGGATTGACGCCGGTCGCGGGGCCGGCCGTCACCTTGCCGGGCAGCTTGCGCGATTCCAGCAGGACCGGATCCTGTCGGCCGCGCACCGGCAGGCGAACCTTAAAGCCTTCCGCATTGATCAGATCGGCTTCCGCCGGCAGGCAGACGAGATGGATCGAGTGGCCGCCGAACAGCAATTTGGAAGCGAGCAGCGATCCATAAGACGCGCCCATGAGTAGGATTTTGTACGCGGGCATAGGCAATTACTCCCTCTCAACTGTGGTGACGTTTCGCGCTGTTGAAATCCGAGAGAGTTCCGGCATCGGCCATTCCCCTCGTGGCCCGCATGCTATGCGGCTGGGCACAGCGATGCAATCGGGGCGCGCGCGCGCAATTATATGCAATATTTTGATTATGTTTTGCGCTGCGTCAGACGATCAATTCATAGGCCGGCGTGGTGAGGAACGGCACGAATTCCGCCGAGAGCGACAGGTCGCGGAACAATTTAATGGCATCGGGAAAGCGTCCGCGCGCGTAACGGGCGGCGCCCACCTCGCGCTTGACCACCTGCATCTCTTCGCGCAGCGCGCGCTCGAAGAATTCGCGGGTCGCCTTCACGCCGCCCTCAAGCTCGGCGCCGTATTTGATCCATTGCCAGATTTGCGCGCGCGAAATCTCAGCGGTAGCGGCGTCTTCCATCAGATTGTAGATCGGCACCGCGCCGCGCCCGCCCAGCCAGGCCTCGATATATTGCACGCCGACCCGGATATTGAGGCGGAAGCCGGCTTCGGTCTTGCTGCCTTCGTGGATTTTCAAGAGATCGTCGCGCAGCACGTTGACATGCAGACGCACGCGACTGACCTGGTTGGGCTGCGGCATCATGCGGTCGAACACTTCCTTGGCCACCGGCACGAGGTCGGGATGCGCCACCCAGGTGCCGTCGTAGCCGTCACGCACCTCGCGCTCCTTGTCGGCGCGTACCTTGGCGAAGGCCGCGGCATTGGCCTCCGGATCGTTCTTGATCGGGATCTGCGCCGCCATGCCGCCCATGGCAAAGGCGCCGCGGCGATGGCAGGCGCGCACCAGCAGAGCGGCATAGGCGCCGAGGAAGGCCTCGCCCATCACCACCTGCGAGCGGTCGGGCAGGACGAAGCGCGGGTCGTTGCTCTTGGCGAAGGTCTTGATGAAGGAGAAGATGTAGTCCCAGCGCCCGGCGTTCATGCCAGCGATGTGCTCGCGCAGCTCCCAGAGAATTTCATCCATCTCGAAGGCGGCCGGCAAGGTCTCGATCAGCACGGTGGCCTTGATGCAGCGCGCCGGCAGACCGAGCTGCTCCTGCGCGAACAGGAAGACGTCGTTCCACAGCCGCGCTTCGCGGGCGTTCTCGAGCTTGGGCAGATAGAAATAGGGACCGGTGCCTTGCGCCAGCAGCGCCCTGGCGTTGTGAAAGATGTAAAGCCCGAAGTCGAAAAGCGCGCCCGCGATCGGCTCGCCGTCGACGGTCAAATGTGCTTCCGGCAGATGCCAGCCGCGCGGGCGCACGATCAGCGCCGCGGGGTTGGCGCGAACCGCGTAGCGCTTCTTGGTGCGCGCGTCGGTGAAATCGATCTTTCCGGTCCAGCGGTCCTTCAGATTGATCTGGCCCTCGAGATTGTTCGCCCAGGTCGGCGAATTGGCGTCCTCGAAATCGGCCATGTAGTGGGTGGCGCCGGAATTGAGCGCGTTGACGATCATCTTGCGGTCGACCGGGCCGGTGATCTCCACACGGCGGTCGGTGAGGTCGGGCGGGATCGGCGCCACCCGCCAGGAATCGTCGTCGCGGATGTGCCTGGTTTCGGTCGGAAAGTCCGGCAGCTCGCCGGCGTCGAAGCGTTTCTGCCGGTCGGCGCGCGCGGCCAACAGCTCGCGGCGCTTGCCGTCGAAGCGGCGATGCAGCTCGGCCAGGAAGGCGAGCGCGTCCGCGTTCAGAATTTCCGCATAGCGCGGGCCCATGCGGCCGCGCACAATGACGCCGGCGACCGCGGTGGTCGCGGTCGGCCTGCGGCCGGCCTTGGCCTTTGCTTTCGTCCTAGGCGCGGCAGCACGCCTGGCGCTGGCATCCGTCCGCCGGGCCGCCGCCTTGCGGCGCGCCCGGCGGGGTTTGGAGACCTTGCGTTTGGTCTTGCGGGCGCCCGCCTTGCCGGCGAGGGTCCTCCGTTTCTTTTTCGGTCTACTGACCTTCATTCGTCCGTCCGCCGAATAGGCCGCCGAACGTGCCGCCGAAGGGTGACGGCGCCGGCTCGGGCGCCGGTGCCATGGGCGCCGGCGCAGGCTGCGGTGCCGGCGGGGGCGGCGCGCGCCTCTTCGCCGCCTTCCTCTTTTTCGTTTTCTTGGCCGCTTTGCGGGCCGCCTTCTTCATCCCCCGCTTCTTTTTCTTGCGCGCCGGGGCAGCGCGCTTCGCTTTCGATTTCTTTGTCTTCGCCTTCTTCCGCTTCTTTGATTTCGCCATGATCATCCTCCCGATCGGTTCAACCAAAACTCGCCAACACATTCGCTACGGCATCTTGCCGCAGCCTGTTTGCCCTACTCCGCCGCCACAGCGGCGGGCTCAAGGCCCGCCTTTTCTCGCAGCACCTCCGGCATCGGCCCGCCGGTCGCCCAATCGATCAGCTCGACGGTATGGACGACCGGAATGGCGGTACCCAAGGCAATCTGTGTGAGGCAGCCGATATTGCCGGCCGCGATCACATCCGGCTCGAGCCGTTCGATATTCGCAACCTTGCGGTCGCGTAACCGCTCCGCCAATGCCGGTTGCAGAATGTTATAGGTGCCGGCCGAGCCGCAACACAAATGCCCTTCCGGCACATCTTTGACGATGAAACCGCAATTGGAAAGTAGTTCTTTCGGCTCGCGTGTGACTTTCAGCCCATGCTGGAGCGAGCAGGCAGCGTGATAGGCGACGCTAAGTCCTTGCGACGCCACCCCCGCCTGCAGCGTGAGCGTGGCCAGATATTCGCTGACGTCCTTGGCCAGCTTGGAAACCACCGCCGCCTTCGCCGCATAGGCCGCATCCGTGCGCAGCATGAACCCGTAATCCTTGATGGTTATCCCGCAACCGGAGACGGTGGTGAGGATGGCGTCGAGCCCGCCGGCTTCGATCTCGCGGGTCCAGGCGTCGATATTGTTGCGCGCCTGGGTCAGCGCTTGGGCCTCGTACCCCATATGATGGACCAGCGAGCCGCAGCAGGCTTCCCCTTGCGCCACCACCACCTCGACGCCGTGACGGGTGAGCAGGCGAATGGCAGCCTCGTCGGTTGACGGCGCCAGCACCGGGTTGATGCAGCCGGACAGCAGCGCCACCCGGCCGCGGCGGTGCCCTTGCGCGGCATAGACCTTGCCAGTGCGCTCGGTGGGCGGCGCCGGCTTGCGGTGCGGGGTGAGCGTCAGCATGGCGGCCATTCGCCGCAGGCCGAGGACGCGCAGGATGGGCGCCAGCGGCCTTGCGACCAGCCCGCCCACCACCGCCAGCCGGAATAGACCGGGGTCGGTAAGCACGCGCGCCAGCAGGCGGCGGATGGCACGGTCGGCTAATGGGCGCTTGTAGGTCTTCTCGATGTGCTCGCGGGCGTGATCCACAAGATGCAGGTAATAAACGCCCGACGGACAGGTCGTCATGCAGGCCATGCAGGTCAGACAGCGATCGATATGCTTGACCACGTCGCGGGTTGCCGGCCTGCCCTGCTCGAGCATTTCCTTGATCAGGTAGATGCGCCCGCGCGGGCTGTCGAGCTCGTCGCCGAGCAGCACATAGGTCGGGCAGGTGGCGGTGCAGAAACCGCAATGCACGCAGGCGCGCAGAATCTGTTCCGATTCCGCGATCTGCGGATCGGCCAATTGGGCAAGGGTGAAATTGGTTTGCACTGGTTACACCCCCGCCCACATGCGGCCGGGATTGAGCACGCCTTTGGGATCGAAGCTCTCCTTCACCCGCTTGCTCAGCGCCGCCAAGCCGGGCGGCTTGGGCGCGAACACGTCGAGCGCGGCGCGCAACGCGGCCGGCGCGCGCACGAGCGTGGCATGGCCGCCGATTTCGGCGACGGCGCCGCGCACGGCGGCGGCGTCGGGCCCCTCGGCGAACGGCATCGCCACCCAGATCAGGCCGCCGGCCCAGTCGTAGAACATCTGCGCCGCCGGCGTGATCGCCGCCAATAGCTCGTGGCCGCGCGCAGGCGCGGTGGAGATGCGCCAGAGCGGCCGCTCGCGCGCGGCGGCACCCGTGAACGGGCTGACCTGCCGGACGCTGCGCCACAGTGCGCGCGATGGTTGCGCATCGAGAATCGCGACCGGCCCGAACGGCCTCATGAGGGCGGCCAGCGTTTCTTTGCGGTGGGCGACCGAGGGCGCGAATCCTTCCAGTCGCAGCGCGGTGGTCGCTTCCGCCTTCGGCAGTCCGTCGAACCAGGAGGCGACATGATCGGGCAGATGGGCGGCGCCGGACACGTCGAAGGGTGAGCCCATGGCGGCGGCCATCGCCGCGCAGGCGCGCACATCGTCGAGCCCCTGGATCAGCACACTTGCTTCCGTTTCGGCCTTCGGCAGAACTTTCACCGTAATATCGGTCATCGCGGCCAGCGTGCCCCAGGAGCCGGCGAACAGCTTGCACAGGTCGTAGCCGGTGACGTTCTTGACCACGCGGCCGCCGGACTTGATGGTGTCGCCGCGGCCGGTGACCGCCGTGACGCCGAGGAAGTGATCGCGCGCGGCCCCCGCCTTCACCCGGCGCGGACCGGACAGGTTGGCGGCGATCACACCGCCGATCGTGCCCTGCCCGGCTTCGCCGCCGAGCAGCGGCCCATAGTCGATCGGCTCGAAGCCGAGCTGCTGGTTGTTCTGGTCGAGCAGCGCCTCGATCTCGGCAAGCGGCGTGCCGGCTTTGGCCGACAGCACCAGTTCCGCCGGCTCGTAGAGCGTGACGCCGGTGATGCCGGAAAGATCGAGCGTGAGATCGGTCTGGCTCGGCCGGCCGATGGCGCGCTTGGAGCCCTGACCGACGATCTCCAAAGGCTTCTCTTCGCCGAGCGCCCAGCGCACGACTTCCTCGACTTCCTTGGCGTCGCGGGGTTTCAACACATCAGTCATGGCCGAGGGTCTTCATTCCGCGGCAGCGGCGCGTTCGCCGGCAAAGGCCGGCATGATGTCGCGCGCGAAGCGGCGCAGTTGGTCGATGCCGCCGGCGATGGTGAGCAGCACGTAGGTGACGCCGGCCGCTTGCAAGGCTTCCAACATTTCAATGATCTCGTCGGGCGTGCCGTAGAGCGCGTTCTCTTCCGTGGCGCCAGCCTTGTCGGCATAGGCGAGCACGTGCGAGCCGCCCTTGGCCCCGGGCGTGCGCGCACTGGCGATGGTGCGTTGGGTGTATTCGGCCTGGCGCTTGAGCGCGGCGGCCTTGTCGGCGGCGTCCTTGGCGACATAGAGCTGGCGCGCGACCGTCACCTGCATGGGATCGAAGCTCAAGCCTTTCGCCGCGCGCGCGGCCTTGTAGATGCCGATGCGTTCGCGCAGCGTTTCCGGAGACGCGTACTGGTCGAGAATGAGATTGAAGCCGCGCTCGCCGGCGCGCGCGATCGAATGCGGATTGCCGGCGGCGACCCAGAACGGCGGATGCGGGCTTTGCGCCGGCGGCGGCTCCACCACCACGTCCTCGAAATGCCAGAAGCGTCCCTTGTGCGAGAAGCGTTCGCGCGTCGTGAAGGCGCGGGTAATGACGTCGAGCGCTTCCTCGAAGCGCGCCTCGGCTTCGTCCGGCGGAACTTGAAAACCCTTGAACTCGCTGTGCCGATAACCCTTGCCGATGCCGAAATCGAACCGGCCGCCGGAGAGCAGATCGAGCGTGGCGGCCTGCTCGGCCAGCAGCAGCGGATTGTGCCAGGGCAGCACCATCACCGCGGTGCCGAGCCGCAGCGTCCTGGTGCGCATGGCCAGCGCCATCAGCAGCATCAGCGTGGCGGAAACCTGGTTCCAGCCGCTGAAATGATGCTCGACCGAGAAGCTCGAATGGTAACCGAGCGCCTCGGCTTCCACGTTGAAATCGAGATAGTCGAAGAAGCCCCGGCCGGTCTCCGGGCCATGCCCCGGGGCGTCGGCTTTGGGAGAGCAGAACAGACCAAAACGCATTAGTTTTCTCGTTTGAGCATGGTCTTGTCCGAAAACCGCTGCACACTTTTCGGGAACATGCGCTAGAACCGCGGAATGTCGGGGAACGGCAGCTTGCCGCCGGAAATGTGCATGCGGCCGAGCTCGGCGCAACGGTGCAGCGTCGGGAACATCTTGCCGGGATTGAGCAGGCTCTTGGCGTCGAAGGCGCATTTCACCCGCTGCTGCTGGTCGAGGTCGGTTTCGCTAAACATCGCCGGCATCAGGTCGCGTTTCTCCACACCGACGCCGTGCTCGCCGGTCAACACGCCGCCGACTTCGACGCAGAGCTTGAGGATGTCGGCGCCGAACTGCTCGGCGCGGTCGAGCTCGCCCTCTTTGTTGGCGTCATAGAGGATGAGCGGATGCAGATTGCCGTCGCCGGCATGGAACACGTTGGCGCAGCGCAATCCGTATTTCTGCGACATTTCGCGGATGCGGTTGAGCACCAGCGGCAGTTGGCCGCGCGGGATGGTGCCGTCCATGCAGTAATAGTCAGGCGAAATGCGGCCGACCGCCGGGAAGGCCGCCTTGCGGCCGGCCCAGAACAGCAGCCGCTCCTCCTCCGAGGTCGAGACCTGGCACGACAGCGCGCGGCAGTCGCGCGCGATTTTTTCGATGCGCTCGATCAGATAGTCGACTTCCGATCCCGGCCCGTCGACCTCCACGATCAGCAGCGCCTCGCAATCGAGCGGATAGCCGGCGTGGACGAATTCCTCGGCGGCGCGGATGGCCGGACCGTCCATCATCTCCATGCCGCCCGGAATGATGCCGGCGCCGATGATCGACGAGACGCATTGGCCGGCATCCTCGGATGTGGGAAAGCCGATCAGCGCGGCGCGCGCGGTCTCCGGCCTGCGCAGGATGCGCACGGTCACCTCGGTGACCACGCCGAGCAGGCCCTCCGAGCCGGTAATCAGACCGAGCAGGTCGTAGCCGGCGCTGTCCAGATGCTTGCCGCCAACGCGCAGCACTTCGCCGGTCATCAGCACGATCTCGCAGCCGAGCACGTTGTTGGTGGTCATGCCGTATTTCAGGCAATGCACGCCGCCGGCATTCTCCGAGATGTTGCCGCCGATGGTGCAGGCGATCTGCGAGGACGGATCGGGCGCGTAATAGAAGCCGCGATCGGCGACCGCGTTGGAGACCGCGAGGTTGGTCACGCCCGGCTCCACCACCGCGATCCGGTTGTCGAAGTCGATCTCGCGGATGCGGTTGAACTTGGCCATGCCGAGCAGCACGCCGTCGGCCAGCGGCAGCGCGCCGCCGGAAAGCGAAGTGCCGGCCCCGCGCGGCACCACCTTGATGCCCTCGTCGTAGCAATACCGCAGCACCTGGGAAACCTGCTCGGTAGTTTCCGGCAGAACCACCACCATGGGCAGCTGGCGGTAGGCGGTCAGCCCGTCGCTCTCATAGGGCCGCATTTCGCGCTCGCCGGCGATCACCCCCTCGCCCGGCACGATCTGGCGCAGGGCGGCGACGATGCGCGCGCGCCGCGCCACCACCGCGCCGTCCACCTCCGGCATCCGCACCGACATGACAACTCCCGGGCTCGTGGGCCCTACGATATCAGCCATTTGACGGCTGACACATAGGGCTGGCAAAACCTTCCCAAAACCGGGCTGGGTCTATCGGCCACAGGTCGGCGACGAAAACGCCGCCGAGGGAGGAACGACCGTGAAAGCAACATGGACGATTGTCATGTGGGCGGCGGTAGCAGCTGCGCCGGCGGCACACGCCCAGGATGCGGCCATGGGCGCGCAGGTTTTCAGGAAGTGCCTGCCCTGCCATGCCGTCGGCCCGGGCGCCAAGAACAAGGTGGGCCCGGAGCTCAATGGCCTCGACGGCCGCCATTCCGGCAGCGCCCCGGGCTACAGCTATTCGGCGGCCAACAAGAATTCCGGCATCGTCTGGAACGAGGAGACGTTCGAGGAATACATCAAGGATCCGCGCGGCAAGGTCCCGGGCACCAAGATGATCCCTCCCGGCGTCAAGAACGAAAAAGACATCGATAACCTGTGGGCCTATCTCAAGCAGTTCGGCCCCGATGGCAGCAAGAAGTAACCGGCGGGCGAAGGGAAACGCCGGTTAATCGAGGGAATCGCGGGACGCGGCGGTCTTTTGACCTCGGTCAAGGCGCAAGCAAGAGCGGCCGGCATAGTTCCACAGCGGCGAGCGGCTCGGTCAGGAGATGAACCATCATGATCAAGGATATTGTCGTCAATCTCGGGCTGGGCGAGCAAAACCCGGCCGGCAATTTCGCCATCTCGATCGCGGAAGCGTTCGGTGCGCACCTGCTCGGCGTTGCCTTCGCCTATGAGCCGGTGATCCCCGGCTCGGTCATGGGCGGGATTCCCCCGGAGTTCCTCGAAACGCAGCGTGCCGAGTCGGAAAAGAGCGCGCGCAGCGCCATCGCCCGCTTCGAGCAGGCGGCCAAGCGTGCGGGTATCTCGTTTGAAACGCGCGTGCTGAGCGCCAGCGTTTCCGGCGCCTCCGACCTGCTTGGCCGCATCGGCCGGCGCTTCGACATCGTCGTGCTTGGCCAGCCCACGCGCGACAAGCCGATGCCCGAGGAGGTGATCGACGAAGGCGTGTTGTTCGAATGCGGGCGGCCGGTAATCTTCGTGCCGTTCATCCAGAAGGCGGGTTTGAAACTCGACCGCGTTATGCTGTGCTGGGACGGCGGCCGCACCGCCACCCGCGCGATCGCCGACAGCATGCCGTTCCTCGAGAAGGCCAAGCAGGTGGAGGTCGTCGTGGTCGGCAGCAAGCCGCCCAAGAGCGATGAGATTTCCGGCGCCGACATCGGCCAGCATCTCGCCCGCCATGGCCTGAAGGTCGACGTCAAGCGCATCACCTCGCCCGACATCGACGTGCCCTCCACCATCTTGTCCTACGCGGCCGACTCATCCACCGACTTGATCGTGATGGGCGGCTACGGCCATTCGCGCCTGCGCGAATTCGTGCTCGGCGGCGCTACCCGCGGGCTGCTGGAATCGATGACGGTGCCGGTACTGATGTCGCATTAAGGAAAGGACATTGCAGGAGCGCCAGATCGTCTTGCGCGATGGAACGTCGGTGCTGTTCCGGGCGCTCAAGCCGGAGGACGCCGCGCTCTATCCCAATTTTCTCAAGGAAGTGACGGCGGACGATCTGCGTCTACGCTTCTTCGCGGTCATGCGCGCGGTGAGCCACGAGCTGATCGACAAGCTCATCCATTACGACCCCGCCCATGCCATGGCCTTCATCGCCATCGAGGAGCAAAGCGGCCGCATGCTCGGCGTGGTACGGCTGCACGACGATCCCAACGGCAAGGACGCGGAATTCGCGATCCTGGTGCGCTCGCGGCTGAAAGGGCATGGGCTCGGCTGGCTGATGATGAAGCACATGATCGCTTACGCGAAGACAAAGGGCTTGAAGACCGTGCGCGGCCAGGTGCTGGCGGAGAATTCCACCATGCTCACCATGTGCGCCGAGCTCGGCTTTCACATCGCCGACGATCCGGGCGAGCGCGGCGTCAAGCAGGTAACGCTGTCGCTCGACGAGGTGCCGGCGGAAGCCACGCAGTGAGGTCCGTGTCCTGGGGCGCAGCGCAGCATGAGCTAAGCGAATGGTGCGCTGCAGACGCGGGACCCAGCTCAGCGAACAAAGCTGGGCCCCGGATCAGCGGCGCACCATTTCGTGCTGCGCCGCATCCGGGGCACGCAAGCTCTCAGGCAACGCGCATTGCGCCACCAGACCGCGGGCGCGCGCATCGATCACGCCGAGCGCGCGCAGTGCCAGCAGCGTCGCCGTCTGCACGGCCGTGCGTTGAGCGGCAGCATCGCCGTCGTGTGACGGCGCCAGCGGCCCGATCAAGCCTTCCAGCAGCGCTCCGATCATGGCAGGCGCGGCGACGCTTGCGTCCTGCTCGGGCAGATGGCCGCCCGCGATGGCCGCCTTGATGCGCGCCTCCAGTTCGCCGGCGAGCGACTGGCGGAAATCGATGCGCAGCGCGTCGATCTGCGGCTCGACCGGCTCGCCGGTCACCGCCCAGGTCAGCCGCCGCGCATAGAGCGCGCGGGCGGCGAAGGTGGCAATACAAGCGGCCAATGCCGACAGCGGCCCGGGCGCGGCGTCGGCGGCAACCTGCATGGCGGCGAGCTCACGGGCGGCGACCGCCGCAACCAGCTCGGCGATGAGATCGGTCTTGGACGGGAAGTAGCGATAGACGGTGCCGGCGGCGATGCCGGCGCGCGCGGCGACCGCGGCGATCTGCACCGCGCCCATGCCACCCTCGGCGGCGATGCTGGTGGCCGCGGTGAGGATCGCCTGCTCGCGCTCGGCGAGATGGCGAACCACGTTCTCGGTGCGGCGATAGGGCATGCCAACGAGTGAACGATGATTCACGGCAAGGAGGCAAGCGGCGTAAATCTTCCGCCGCTCGTCCCCGCGAAAGCGGCGACCCGGAACTTATCGAATGGAAAGACGGGATGCCCGCTTACGCGGGCATGAGCGGGCATGATCCGAGTGGCTTAAGACGTCAGCCCTGATGCGTCCCGGACTTGCCGCCGCCGCCGGCCAGCGCCTTTTCGCGGATGCTGGAAAGAGTCGTGCCCGGCGTGAGCGCCTCCGGATCGATTTTGAGATGGATGATCGCCGGCTTGCCGGATATCCGCGCGGCGGCAAAAGCCGCGGAAAAATCTGCGGTTTGCTCGACCTTGACGCCGAAGCCGCCGAACGCCTTGGCGTAGGCAACGAAGTCCGGGTTTTTGAGCTGGGTCGCGATCACGCGGCCCGGATACTCGCGCTCCTGGTGCATGCGGATGGTGCCGTAGAGGCCGTTGTCGGAGATCACCACGATCACCGGCAATTCATATTGCACGGCGGTGGCAAAATCCTGGCCCGTCATCAGGAAGTCGCCGTCGCCGGCGACGCAAACCACCATGCGCTTCGGATGGAGCGTCTGCATCCCCAAGGCGGCCGGGAAACCGTAGCCCATCGAGCCAGCGGTGGGACCGACGAGGCCGCCAAATTTGCGCACACGATAGAAGCGATGCACCCAGCCGGAGAAATTGCCGGCGCCGAGGGTGACGATCGCTTCCGCAGGCAGGTTGTCGCGCAGCCAGACCATGATCTCGCCGAGATTGACGCCGCCCGGCTGCGGCGTCGCTTTTTCCGACCAGGCGAGATAGTCGGCATGGGCGGCGTCGCTCTCGCCGCGCCAGGCGATCTCGTCGGGCGGTTGCAGGCTTTCCAGCGCCGAGCAGAAAGCGGTCGGCGTGGCGTTGATGCCGAGCGCCGGATGATAGACGCGGCCGAGCTCGTCAGCATCGGGATGCACATGCACCAGCGTCATCTGCGGCTCGGGTATGTCGATCAGCGTGTAGCTTTGCGACGGCATTTCGCTGAGGCGGCTGCCGATCAGCAGCACGAGATCGGCGCCCTTGATGCGCGCCAGCAGCTTCGGGTTCGGCCCGATGCCGAGATCGCCGGCGTAGCAAGGGTGCAGCGCGTCGAACAAGTGCCCGCGCCGAAAGGTGGTGGCGACCGGCAGCGCGAAGCGCTCGGCAAACCGCATCAGCGCGGCGGTGGCTTGCTCCGACCAGCGGCTGCCGCCGACGAGCGCAACCGGGCGCCTGGCCGCCCACAAGAGCTTTTGCAGCCGGCTCATGTCGCTCAAGCCCGGCCAGCACTCCACCGGCTCGAAGGCTTTGGCGTCGGGCACCAGCGCGCGCTCGCTCAGCATGTCCTCCGGCAGCGCGATCACCACTGGACCGGGACGGCCCTGGCAGGCGGTATGGAATGCGCGCGCCACCACCTCCGGGATGCGTTCGGGGTCGTCGATTTCGGTCGCCCACTTGGCCATGGCGCCGAACACGGCGCGGTAGTCGAGCTCCTGGAAGGCCTCGCGCTCGCGCATCCGCCGCGCCACCTGCCCGACGAACACGATCATGGGTGAGGAATCCTGGCGTGCGATATGGATGCCGGCGGACGCATTGGTGGCGCCCGGCCCGCGGGTGACGAAGCAGATGCCGGGACGGCCGGTCGCCTTGCCGACCGCCTCGGCCATGATCGCGGCCGTGCTCTCGTGCCGGCAGACGGTGAGCGCGATCTCGCGGCCGTAGAACGCGTCGAGCGCGGCAAGATAGCTTTCGCCCGGCACGCAGGTGACGTGGCGCACCCCGTGGATCGCCAGTTGGTCGACCAGAATTTCGCCGCCGGTCCGCGTGCCGTCATTGCCGCGCATGAGTTGTCCTCGTTTTCTCTTCCAATATATCGCATCTTCGTCATGGCCGGGCTTGTCCCGGCCGTCCACGCCTTCTTTGCCCGAAAGACATGGATGCCCGGCACAAGGCCGGGCATGACGGCGGAGAGATTCAGCGGTGAGGTTTCGGCACCGACAGTGGCGGCGCGAACGGCGCCGGCACCATCAGGCTGGTATGCTGTTCGGCGATGTTGCCGGCTTTGGCGTTCTCGGCCAGGAAATGCTTCCAATCCGGATCCTTCATCATCGCGCCGCGCTTGGCCTCGCGGTCGCCGGCGCTTTCGTAGACCCAGGCGTGCACCTGCGTGTTGAGCTGGCCGCTTTCCGCGACCAGATAGCACAGCGGGTCGCCGATATAGCGCAACTGCACGGGATAGCCGAGCTTGCCATAGAGGTCGAGTTGCGCGGGCATGCGTCCCGGCAGGATTCGATAGGTCCGAAGATCGATGATCACTTTAGCTGCTCCCTTGCTTGGCCGCTGACCACGGCTTGAGCTGCGCACTCTTCCCGGCCAGGCCACGGGCGGTCAATAGACTTGGTGGGCCTAGTCGGACTCAGAAGCGTGGCGAGCAATCCTGCGTTCCGAGCGCTGTTCGGCCGGCTTCGTGGAATGGGCGAGATTGGTGGCGCTATTGACCAGCGCCAGATGTGAAAAGGCCTGCGGAAAATTCCCGATCAGCCGGTTGGCGTAGGGATCGTATTCTTCGCTGAGCAGCCCGACATCATTGCGCAGCGCCAACAGCCGCTCGAATAGCCGCAGGGCGTCATCGCGGCGGCCGAGCATGAGGTACGCATCGACCAGCCAGAAGCTGCAGGCCAGGAACGCGCCTTCGCCAGCCGGCAGGCCGTCTTCGGCGTGATCAGTGTTGTAGCGGCGAACCAGCCCGTCGGTGACGAGCGTGCGTTCGACCGCCGCGACGGTGCCGCGAATGCGCGGGTCCTCGGGCGGCAGGAATCCGATCGCCGGCAGCAGCAGCAGGCTGGCGTCGAGCTGCTTGGAGCCGTAGGAGCGCACGAAGCTGCCGAGCGAGGTGTCGAATCCGAGACGGCAGACATCGGCGTGGATCTCGTCGCGGATTTGTCGCCAACGTTCGACCGGCCCGTCGAGGCCGAAGCGTTCGGCGCTCTTGATGGTGCGGTCGAAGGCAACCCAGGCCATCGCCTTGGAATAAGTGAAATGCAGCCGCTCGCCGCGCACCTCCCAGATGCCGCTGTCCGTGCTCGGCCAGATTTTTTCGAGGTGGGCGATGAATTTCGTTTGCAGTTCCCATCGCGATTCGCTGGCCGCGAGCCTGCCAAGGCGCGCCTGATGCATCGCATCCATCATTTCGCCGAAAACGTCGAGCTGAAGCTGGCCGTGCGCCGCATTGCCGATCCGCACCGGCGCGGAGCCCTCGTAGCCGGAGAGCCAGTCGGCCCGCCATTCGACGAGCCGCCGTTCACCGCCGATCCCGTACATAATCTGCATTTGCCACGGGCTGCCGGCGACTGCTCGCAACAGCCAGTCGCGCCACTTGTTGGCTTCCTCGTAATAGCCGGCATTCATCAGCGCGAGCAGTGTCAGCGTTGCGTCGCGCAGCCAGCAGAAGCGGTAATCCCAATTTCGCTCGCCGCCGATCTGCTCCGGCAGCGAGGTGGTGGCGGCCGCGACCATGCCGCCGGTCGGTTCGTAGGTGAGCGCCTTCAATGTGATCAGCGATCGCGTCACCGCGTCGTTCCAAGGCCCATCGATCTTGCTCTTGGCCGCCCACCGCGTCCAATAGCGCTCGGTCGAGGCCAGCACCTGTTGCGGGTCGATCGGCTTCGGCGTGGGCGCATGCAGCGGCACATAGGTGAGAACGAAGGGCGAGGTTTCCCCGGCACTGACGACGAAGTCGCCGACCGTCTTGAAATTCTCGCCGCGCAAATGCACGTCGGAGCGCACCAGCACCGTGTCGGGCCCGGCAATGCCGCACAGCGTGCGGTCATCGATCCGTGTCACCCACGGCACGGTTGCGCCATAGCCGAAGCGCAGCACCAGCTCGGTATGCATGCTCACCTTGCCGCGCTCGCCGACCACGATGCGCACGAGATGCGAGCCGTCGGTGCGCGGCGGCATGAAATCGATGACCGTCGCCGCGCCGTCGGCGGTCTCGAAGCGGGTTTCCAGGATCAGCGTGTTGGGCCGGTAGCGGCGCGTGACCCGCGTCGCGCCGCCTACCGGCGCGATCTGCCAGCGGCCGTGCTCGGGGCTTCCGAGTAGAGCCGCGAAGCAGGCATCGGAATCGAACCGCGGCCAGCACAGCCAGTCGATCGAGCCGTCGCGGCCGACCAGCGCCGCGGTGCTCAAATCGCCGATCAGGGCGTAGTCTTCGATGCGGGAGGCCATGGCTTAGCCGTTACGCCTGATCAAGTTCATTGCGTGAAATCCAATACGGTCTTGACGTCGTCGGCGCGCGGCTCGAAAGCCTCGCGCCAGCGATCGAGCGGCACGCGACGGGTGATCAGACGGCCAAGCCAATCCTTGTCGGCCTTGGCCAGCGCCTCGGCGGCGGCGCGGTAGTGGCGGCGGTTGGCGTTGACCGAGCCGAACACCACGTCGTTTTCCAGCACCATGCCGCGGTTGAGTGCGCCGATGTCGAATTGCAGCTTGTGGCCGCCCGACGAGACGCCGGCGAGACAGATGATCCCCTCCGGGGCGTTGCGGCTCATGACGTCGAGCACCACGGAGGCCGCGCCCGTGCATTCGATCACGATGTCCGGTTCGAGATTGCCGAAATCGCCGGCGTGGTAGGTGGCACCAAGATCACGCACGAGCTTGGGCTTGGCGCCGGCCTCGACGCGATCGAGGACGTGTACGTCGTAGCCGCGCTGCTTGGCGAGCAGCGCCGCCAGCAGACCGACCGGGCCGGCGCCGGTGATCAGCGCAACGCGCGGCCGCCAGGCGGCGCTGCGCTGGCCAATGCGCTCGACCTGCTCCCAGGCCTTGGCGACCACGCTGGTCGGCTCCAGCAGGACGCCGAGCTTGTCCAGCGCCGGGTCGAGCTTGATCGCGAAATCGTGTTCGATGCGGAATTGCTCGGAGCCGTAGCCGTTGCGCTGCTTGATGCCGCGCTCGGTGTATTGCCCGTTGCGGCACATGTCCCATTCCCCGGCGGCGCAGGCCGGACAGGGCACCGGATCGGGCCGGCGCACGATGCCGACCACGAGGTCGCCGGGCGAAAAGCCGCTGCCGGCCGGCGCCTGCTCGACGCGGCCAAGCGATTCGTGGCCGATAATGAGGCGCTGCGCTCCCGGCGGCGCCCAGCCATAGTCACCTGAAATAATCTCGCGGTCGGTGCCGCAGATGCCGAGCGCCAGCGCGCGCACCAGGACAGCACCGTCGCTTTCCGGCGGCGGCGGCACCTCTTCGAGCTTGATCGAATTCGGGCGGCCGGGCTCAACTGTAAGCGCGCGCATGCAGCACGACCTCCGAATGTCGCCCCGTCTCGTTGCCAAAATAAGCCGTTCGCGCCGGCCGGATCAACCGGCGGTCATATAACGATAATTCCCCACTCAGGTCGCCGGTTCCACCGAGGCTACCTTGTAGGTGTGCATCTCACCGTCCTCGTTGCGGATCGAGACATATTCACCCAACCGGAACGCATGCGCGCCGAAGCGATAGCCGCTCTCGTCGTCGTCCGATCGCCCAGGATCATAATCGAACATCCAGCGCCCATGCTCGGGGCCGCCGGGCTTGTGCACCAGGAAGCCGATCTCGTCGTCCTGGCCCTGCCAGAACCGGCGCACGCGGCAATGCTCGCGATGCTGACGCCAGAGCGCTTCGTCGATATGGCCCTTGTCGTCCAGCGGGGCAACGAATTCGTAACCATGCCACAACGAGCCCTGCGGAAACTCCTTGGAGCGGGCGAGAGTAAGCCTGATGCGCTTGAAAGTGTGCGGCAGCGTGGTCACGGGTAGCATCTCCAATCGTCGTCGGATGCGGTTATGTGGCACATCATGGCCCTATCCGGCAAACCCGCGTATTGACCTGGATCAGTCCGGTGCGGCATGGCCGGGCCACGATACCTCAGGCCCTGCGGGATTAAAGACGTCATGAGCCCGGCCGAGAGCACACAACAGGCGGTCATGGACTTTCTCGGCAGTCCGGCGACCCACGGCGGCGCTGAGGTCACGCGTATCGATACCCACGCCGCGTCGGTGTTCCTCGCCGGCGACCGGGCGCTGAAAATCAAGCGCGCGGTGCGTTTTCCGTTCCTCGACTATTCCACCTTGGCGAAACGCAAAAGTGCCTGCGAGGCCGAGATCGCGGTCAACCGGGCGTTCGCGCCGGCAATCTACCGCGGCGTGGTGGCGATCACGCGCAGCGCCAGCGGCGGCCTTGCCGTCGGCGGCGACGGCGAGCCGGTGGAATGGGCGGTGGAGATGCGCCGCTTCGACGAAAGCAAGACGCTCGATCACCTGGCCGAGCGCGGCGAGATCGACGAGGCACTGGCCGACGCGCTGGGACGGGCGGTGGCGAAGGCGCATGGGATGGCGCCGGTCGCGGCCAGTTTCGGCTTCGCCGATGAATTGGCCGAGATCATCGCGCAGAACGATGCCGAGCTCGCCGCCGAGCCCGGCCTGTTTGCGCCCGCACAAGTGGCCGCGCTTGGCTTAGGCACACAAGCAGCCTTCGCGCGCCTGCGCCCATTGCTCGAACAACGTCAGCGCGACGGCTTCGTGCGCCGCTGTCACGGCGATCTGCATCTCGGCAACATCGTGCTGCTCGACGGGGAGCCGACTTTGTTCGACGCTATCGAGTTCGATCCCAAGCTCGCCACCGGCGACGTGTTCTACGATCTCGCCTTCCTGTTGATGGACCTGATCGAGCGCGGGCTTGTTCCCGCCGCCAACATCGTGCTCAACCGCTATCTCAACGAGACGCGGCGCCTGCAAGATCTCAACGCGCTGGCGGCGCTGCCGCTGTTCCTGTCGGTGCGCGCGGCGATCCGCGCCAAGGTCACTGCCGCGCGCGCCAAGCTGAGCGGCACCCGCGCGCAGGCCGAACAAAGCGCGCGCGGCTATTTCGCGCTCGCGCAAAATCTATTGGCGCCGCCGCCGGCGCAACTGGTGGCGGTGGGCGGCCTCTCGGGCACCGGCAAGAGCTGGCTGGCGCGCCAGCTGGCGCCGGAACTGAAGCCTGCGCCCGGTGCCGTGGTGTTGCGCAGCGACGTCGAACGCAAGGCCCTGTTCGGCGCGACCGAGACCGCCCGCCTGCCGCAGTCGGCCTATGCGTCCGAAGTCACCGTCAAGGTCTATGGCACGCTCGCGGACAAGGCGCGCCGCGTCATCGCCGCCGGCCATTCGGCGATCGTGGACGCAGTGTTCGCCGACGCCGGCGAGCGCAGGACAATCGCGCGCGCGGCCGGCAGCGCCGCCTTCCACGGCTTGTTCCTCACCGCCGATCTTAACGTCCGTATCGTCCGCGTCGGCGCAAGGGCGGCGGACGCTTCCGACGCCGATGCCGCGGTCGTCCGCCGTCAGGAACAATACGATCTCGGCACCATCGACTGGCAGAAGGTCGATGCCGGCGGCGAGCCGGCCGAGACTCTGCGCCGCGCGCGCGCAGCGCTCGCAATGCAATAAGAGCCATGCGTTGAGAGACGCGCTGCTCCGCCCTTCGCCCCCCTTGGCGCGGCGGTCAAAACCGATGCATAGCTTCTGAGAGCCGCCCTCGCCTGCCTTGCCGGGATTCCTCATGAAAGCCGACGCCATGGCCAAAGGATTTTCCGCGCGTCACCTGGCGGTCGGCCTCGCCGGCTATTGCTGCTTCATCAACCTTTATTCGCCGCAGTCGATCCTGCCTTTGCTCTCGCGCGAATTCGACGCAGGCGCAGCCGAGGTCTCCACCATCATCACGGTCAGCACGCTGGCGGTGGCGCTGACCGCGCCGTTCACCGGCACGGTGGCCGACGTGCTGGGGCGCAAGCGGGTGATCGTGGCGGCGATGTTTGCGCTGGTGGTGCCGACGGTGATGGTGGGACTGGCGACGAGCCTGTCGGCGCTGATCTTCTGGCGCGCGGTGCAGGGGCTGGTGCTGCCGCCGATCTTCGCGGTCACCGTCGCCTATATCGGCGACGAATGGCCGCGCCAGGAAGCGACCACGGCTGCCGGCATCTACTCGTCCGGCTCCAGCATCGGCGGTTTCAGCGGCCGGCTGGTGACCGGCTTCCTCGCCGACCTGGTCGGCTGGCGCTGGGGATTTTTCGCGCTCGCCGGGATCGCCCTCGCCGGCGCGGGCGCGGTCGCATTCCTGCTGCCGAATGAGCGCAAATTCGTGCGCTCGGAAGGCCTGCTCGCTTCCGTTCGGCAGATGCTGGCGCATTTCCGCAACAAGCAATTGCTCGCGACTTTCGCGGTCGGCTTCGGCGTGCTGTTCAATTTCATCTGCACGTTCACCTACATCAGCTTTCATCTTGCCGCTCCGCCCTACAATCTCTCGGCCAGTTGGCTCGGCGCGCTATTCGTGGTCTATCTCGCCGGCTCCGTGCTGACGCCGTGGACTGGCTGGGCGGTCGGCCGCTTCGGGCGGCGGCGCTTCATGGTATGCGTCATCGCGCTGTGGATTGCCGGCGTCGCGCTGACGCTGGCGCCCTCGCTGCCGCTGATCGTGCTGGGGCTGACGATCAGCGCCGCCTGCGGGCTGGTGTGCCAGGCGATCTCCACGGCTTACGTCACCATCACCGCCAAAGCCGGGCGCTCGTCGGCGGTCGGGCTTTACGTCACCAGTTTCTATGTCGGCGGCAGCTTCGGCGCGGCACTGGGCGGCATCACCTGGACGCTGGGCGGCTGGCCGGCCTGCGTCGCCATGGTGGCGACGATGCTCGTGGTCATGGCGGGAATCGTGTTTTTCGCCTGGGCCCGCCGGGTGCCGGCCGCGGCCGCCGCACCGCCGATCGAGCCGCCGTGAGCTTTTCCTGGCGCGTGATCTTGTCCGAATACCGGGTCCCGCCCCAATCAAGTCGGGAGCAGGCTTTTTCGGGATCGCGCGTCCGCGCTGTCGTGCCAGAGCGGCATGTAACCAGCCGCCAGCACAGTGACGATAGACGGCGGCGTGAGCACGTCCAGGTCGATGCCGCGCAGGCGGGCGCGTTTGCTCGCATAACCGGACGCCGTCCAGCGCAGCAGGTGATCCTCGCGGACGGCGAAGGCCGCCCCATCGATGGCGATCATCGCGCCGTCCGGCAGCGCGTCGAGCGCGCGGCGATGGGTGCGCTTGGCGCGGCCAATCAGCCGCTCGGCGTGCAGGACCTTGTCCATTGCCGCGGCGCTCGCGCGTTCTTTTGGGCCGGAGAACAGCGCGGCGAAGCGCATCGCATCCTTGCGCCGGCATTCGAAGCAGGGCCGATGGCCGGCGGCGAAGGCGGTCACCTCATCGAGGAAGAAGAGCTCGCTATAGCCGTCGCCCCAAACCGTGCGATGCCGGTTGTTGAAGTCGAGCTTGCAGCAGATCCACTGCTTCGACGTCCAGCGCCGCGGCCCAAGCGCTCGCTGCGCGTCATGCAAGCGTCCGCCGCGATTGCCCATCAACAGCCCGCGCGCCGGCGTCGCGATGAATTCGCCGAAGGGTGAGACGCGGTTTTGCAGCGGCATGATCAAGCGCTCAAATGCATGGTGGCCGGAACCGGTCCGGCCACCATACTCGGCTCAAGACAACACTGCTAAACCACGGGATGCCGTGACTTGGCGACGATCCGGACGGCGGCGGTCATCGCCGGCATTCTCGCCGCGTCCGCGATCGCAAAACGCCGCAGTGTTTCCGCAGCGGCGACGCCGAACAGCAGCTTCGACGTCAGGCTCACCGCGTACGGCACCATATGCACGAAGGCCGGGCTGATCGCCGGCAGCAACACGAAGAAGTTCATCACCCAGACCGCGGCGAGTACGGCGAGCACGCTCGTATAGCCGCCACTCACGCCGTGTCTAGCTGTCACGACCTGCCACAAACAAGCCACCGCAACGCCGAGCAGCACTGCCAGCGCCATGTGCACGGCCACGCCCATCGCCACCGACGACGCCGGCAGCAAGGCGGTGACGCCGACCGCCGTGGTCACGCCGCGCGCCAGGACCGCCGCATCGCCGCCGGTGAGCGCTGCATAGAGCGAAACCCAGACAATCTCCGCTACCCCACCTGCCGCGCCGGCAAGGATGCCGCGTTTGATCACGTCACGCATGCTCCATTGACCTGTCATCATCGGACTGCTCCTGCCAGGACCGCTAACGTAAAATTCATAGCCCAAATTGGTTGCCGGCCGATTGATCGACGTCAATCGATGTCAAAAGAATCGATTGGCGAGCGCGCGAAGCCAGCGCGGGCACGCAAACGAAAACGCCCGCCATGAAGGCGGGCGTTCGTTTGCCATAACGGAATACCTAGAGCGTGATCCGTTTAGATTGAATCACTTTGCGCCCCTAACATTTTGCATGAGCATGATCTTTTCCGAAAACCGGTTCCCACTTTTCGGGATCATGCTCTAGCCTTGCGGCTGCGGGGCGACCTCGCCCGACGGCGGCTCGGGCCGCGGGCGCGGCTTGCCGGCCGGCGGCACCGCCGAGGAGCGCGGCGTGGCCGGCTCGATCACCGATTCCCGCACCGGCCGCTTGCCGGCGAGCAGGTCGGTGATCTCGTCGCCGGTCAGCGTTTCGAACTCGAGCAGGCCGCGCGCCAGCGTTTCGAGGTCGGCGCGCTTGTCGGTAAGGATTTGCGTCGCTTCCGCATAGCCCGCCTCGACCAGCTTGCGGACCTCGGCGTCGATCGTCTGCGCGGTCGCTTCCGAGATGTTCTGCTGGCGCGACACCTGGTAGCCGAGGAACACCTCATCCTGATTCTCGCCATAGGCCACGGTGCCGAGCTTATCGGACAGGCCCCAGCGCGTGACCATCATGCGGGCGAGCTTGGTCGCCTGCTCGATGTCGGAGGCGGCGCCGCTCGTCACCTTGTCCTTGCCGAACACCATTTCCTCGGCCACGCGCCCGCCCATCATGATGGCGAGGCGCGAGGTCATCTGCTCGCGGCTCATCGACAGCTTGTCGCGCTCGGGCAGTTGCATGACCATGCCGAGCGCGCGGCCGCGCGGAATGATGGTGGCCTTGTGCACCGGGTCGGTGGCCTTGACGTTGAGCGCGGCGATGGCGTGGCCGCCTTCATGATAGGCGGTGAGCATCTTCTCCTCATCGGTCATGACGAGCGACTTGCGCTCGGCGCCCATCATCACCTTGTCTTTGGCGTCCTCAAACTCCGCCTGCGTAACCATGCGCTTGTTGCGGCGCGCCGCCATCAGGGCCGCCTCGTTGACCAGGTTGGCGAGATCGGCGCCGGAGAAGCCAGGGGTGCCGCGCGCGGTGGTCTTGAGGTTGACGTCGGGGGCCAGCGGAACCTTCTTGACGTGAACTTTCAGAATGTTCTCGCGGCCGACCACGTCCGGGTTCGGCACCACCACCTGGCGGTCGAAGCGGCCGGGGCGCAGCAGCGCCGGGTCCAGCACGTCGGGCCGGTTGGTGGCGGCGATCAGGATGATGCCTTCGTTGGCCTCGAAGCCGTCCATCTCGACCAGCAGCTGGTTGAGCGTCTGTTCGCGCTCATCATTGCCGCCGCCGAGGCCGGCACCGCGATGGCGGCCGACCGCGTCGATTTCATCGATGAAGATGATGCAGGGCGCGTTCTTCTTGGCCTGCTCGAACATGTCGCGCACGCGCGAGGCGCCGACGCCGACGAACATCTCGACGAAGTCGGAGCCGGAGATGGTGAAGAACGGCACGTTGGCTTCGCCGGCGACCGCGCGCGCGATCAGCGTCTTGCCGGTGCCGGGCGGCCCGACCAGCAGCACGCCGCGCGGAATGCGTCCGCCCAGGCGCTGGAATTTTCCGGGATCGCGCAGGAACTCGACGATCTCCTGCAAATCCTGCTTGGCTTCATCGACGCCCGCAACATCCTCAAAGGTGACGCGGCCATGCGCTTCCGCCAGCAGTTTCGCGCGTGATTTGCCGAAGCCCATCGCCTTGCCGGCGCCGCCTTGCATCTGGCGCGACAGGAAGATCCACACGCCGATCAGCGCGATGAACGGCAGCCACGATACCAGCAGCGAGACGAACCACGGAACATTGTCCGACGGCGGCCGCGCGGTGATCGAGACGCCCTTGGAATAGAGTTTCTGCACCAGACCCGGATCGCTCGGCGCATAGGTCTGGAAGTTGGTGCCGTTACTGAAGGTGCCGTGGATTTCCGGCCCCTGGATCACCACGTCGCGCACGCGGCCCTGGTCGACCTCGCTGAGCAATTGCGAGAACGAGACCTCTTGCGAATTGGTGCGTTGGCCCGGGTTCTGGAACAGCGTGAACAGCGCCAGCAGCAGCAGGACGATGATCACCCAGAGGGCGAAATTGCGTAAGTTTGCGTTCATGCACAGCCTTTGACCGCCGCGCGCCCGGCGCCGCGGCACTTGTTTTCTATGCTCAGGATTCGTGGCGACTTCACGTCCACCTGTCCCTTGCCAATGTAGGCAGTGCCGGCCTCAAGGAAAAGACCTCGAATCTTAATATTCTAGCGCGTTTTCGGCGTTTTGGCTTTGCCACCTCCGGCCGTGGTTAAGGTTCTACGACGCCGCGGCGGCGCTATTTCCACGACAATTCGGCCCGCGGCGAGCGTCACCAGCGCGCCGGCCAGGCTGCGCCGAAAGCGGGCTTTGCCGGCATTTTGGGCGTCGTCGAGTGCCATTTTCAGCGATTCAAGCTTGGCAAGCTCCACCGGGCCTTCATCGCCCGCCCTGGCCACCGCCCGCCCCAGCAGGCGCAATGCAATCTCGGCCGGCAGTTGTGCAAAGCCGCTGGCGTCGAAGCCGCTCGAACCCGAGCCGGATGGTCGTACCCCCAGGCTCTCCTCAACGCGGTCGACTGCTGCTTCGATCGCCAGGTCCGCCCGCTTGAGCCGCCGCGCCAACAACGCCAAGCGGCGGGCATCGAGTCCCTCCTGCGCGAGCGCCGGCATCAAGCCGCGCAGCCGCGCGCGGGCAAAGCGCAGATCGCGGTTGGACGGATCCTCGGCAAACGGGATTTTGGCGGCGCCCAGGGTGGCGACCAGCCGCGCCTTGGGAACATCGAGCAGGGGCCGCACCAGCCTGAGCTGCCCGTCGCCGGGCAGGATCGCGAACCGGCTCATCGCCGTGAGCCCGGTCATGCCGCTGCCGCGGCTCATGCGGATCAGCACGGTCTCGGCCTGATCGTCGAGCGTATGCGCGGTGAGCACGTGGGCGGCGCCGGCCGCGCGCGCGGCGCCACCGAGCAACCGGTAGCGTGCGTAGCGCGCCGCCTGCTGCAATCCGGTCGCAGGCTTCCGACCAGTCCAACGTAAAGTGCGGTGCGCGAGCCCGAGCTTGCGCGCCAGCCGCGCGACGCTCGCCGCTTCGCGTTTGGATTCCTTGCGCAGGCCGTGATCGACGGTGACCGCAACCAGCTTCGGCGGCGCTTTAAGCGACTGCCGCCAGCGCGCCGCCAGCACCATCAGCGCGACCGAATCCGGCCCGCCGGAAACGGCGAGCAGCAAGGCCGGAAAATGTTCGAGACCCGAGAAAAGCGATTTGGCTTCCGCGAGCGCGATCGGCTTGGCGCTGGGCGTGGGCATGAACTGCCCGATAGCACTTTATCAACCGCTCGTCCCCGTACTCGGGTCCAGAGCCTTCGGCTGGCCCGCGCGCAGGCTCCAGCGGCAAAAGAATTGCGCCCTAGCAGTGCGTGCGCTTCTGCTCCCGCGCGACCCCGCGCTTCACGGCCGAAGAAGCGCGCGGATATTTGCGCCCGACCTCGGCGAAGGTGGCGCAAGCCGCTTCCTTCTGATGCAGTGCTGCAAGCGACTGGCCGAGGCGCAGCAGCGATTCCGGCGCCTTGCCGGAGTGCTCGTATTTGGTCGACACCGCCAGGAACGATTCCGCCGCATCGCGATAGCGTTGCTGCTGGAACTGGCTTTCGCCCAGCCAATATTGCGCCTCCGGCAACAGGCGCTCTTTCGGATATTTGCGCATGAAGTCGCGGAACGCCTGTTCGGCCAGCGCATAGTCCTTGTGCAGCACATAGCCGTAGGCCAACTGGTATTCATCCTTGGGCGAGGCCGACGGCGGCAAAGTCGCGATTTGCGTGCCGACCGCGCTGGTATTGCGCGGCGGCGGCGGCAATTGCGCAGCCTGCGGCTGCCCAGCCGCCGGCTGTGGCGCTGCTTGCGCCGGCACCGGCGCGCCCTCGGGCACCGGCGCGGGCGGCGCCGCGGCGGGCGCATTGCCGGCGAGCGTGGACAGGTCGAGCGGCGCGCCGGCGGCACGCCCGCCCGGCGCTCCGACCGGAGCTTCGTTGGTCATGGTCTGCGGCGGAACCGCCGCCGTCGTCGCATTGCCGAGCGTGCGCGGAACGCCCGGCGCGTTGGGATGCTGCGCGGGATTGAACACGTCGGAGCGTTGCCCCGGCGCGGCGGCAGGCGCGGCATTGCCAGGCGGCACCGCGGCGGGCGCCACCGCCGCACCACCTTTCGCGCCCAGCTGCTGCAGGCGGTATTCGGTATCGTCCTGCATGCGCTTGAGCTGCATTTGCAGCATTTGATTCTGATGCTGCAATTGCTCGATGGTGCCGGTGAGCTGGCGCAGCGCGTTCTCGATGCGGTCGACGCGTGAAGCAAGCCCGTTGTCGTCGGCTTGCGCCACTTGCGGTGCCGGTGGCTGCGCTGCCTGTGGCGGTTGCGCCTCGGGCCGCTGCGGTTGCTGCTGTTGCTGGCGGTTGGGGTTGAACAGATTGTCGAGGAAGCCGCCGGACGAGCTTTCCTGCGCGAGCGCCGTGCCCGGCGCACCCAGCAGCGCCGCGGCGAGGACCGCGGCCGGAAGCGTGTGAGCAAGACGCGAGCGGCGATGGGGACGGATCATCGGCGAATTCGGTGGCAAAGCAGTATGGATAATGGTGATTTCAGCGGTTCCTAGCATAGCCTTTCGAGTACGACCAGAATATGGCCGCGCCGCCCTGGCAAAGGTGCCAGACCGCGCCGCTCACGTCGCGGCAGCGCCGGCCGCGCGCCGCCGGCGCTCGGCCAGCCATTCCTCGAACCGCTGCATCACCACGTAGAACGACGGCACGAACAATATCGCCAGGCAGGTGGACGCCAGCATGCCGGTGAACACCGTCAACCCGATCGAGGCGCGGGCATTGGCGCCGGCGCCGGTCGCAAACACCAGCGGCGTCACGCCGAGGATGAAGGCGAACGACGTCATCACGATCGGCCGGAAGCGGGCGCGCGCGGCTTCGACCGCCGCCTCGACGATGCTCTTGCCGCCCTCACGCAGCTCGCGCGCGAACTCGACGATCAGGATGGCGTTCTTGGCCGACAATGCGATCAGCAGCACGATGCCGATCTGGGTGTAGAGATTGTTGTCGATGTGCAGCGCGCGCAGCGCTGCGACCGGGCCGACCAACGAAATCGGCACCGCCAGGATCACGGCCAGCGGCCGCAGCCAGCTCTCGTATTGTCCGGCCAGCACCAGATAGACCAGCAGCAGCGCCATGGCGAAGACGAAATACATCTGATTGCCGACCAGATTTTCCTGGTACGACATCGCCGACCACAGCGAGGTGACGTGGGGCGGGAAGGTCTTGGCGGCGATCTGGTCCATCAGCGACATGACCTGCCCGCTCGAATAGCCGGCCGCCGGCAGGCCGATCACGGTCGCCGACGGGTAAAGATTGTAGAGGCTGATCAGCGAAGGCCCCACCACCGGCTTGATCGTCACCATGGTGCCGAGTGGAATCATGGCGCCGGCATTGTTGCGCACCGACAGATAGTTGATGTCGTCGATGCGCTGGCGGAAGTCTGCGCCCGCCTGCACGAACACCTGGAAGGTGCGACCGAATTTGGTGAACTGGTTGACGTAGCTTGAGCCAAGATAGCCGGCGAGCGCCTGGAATACCGAGTTGACGTTCACCTGCAGCGAATGCGCCTTCACGCGGTCGAGCTCGATGGAATATTGCGGGGTTTCGGCGCGGAACGAGCTCAGCACCAGACGGATGCTCGATTGCGATGCGGCGTTCTCGACGGTGGTCTGCACCACCCGCGCCAGCTTGACGTAGTCGGCGCTGGCGTCCTGTAAGTTGACCTGCATGGTGAAGCCGGCGGAGAAACCGATGCCCTGGATCGGCGGCGGCGGCAGCACGCGCACATTCGCCTCCTCCACCGCGCCCATCGCATTGTTGAGGCTTTCGAGCATGGGCAGCAGCGCCTGCTTCTTGCCGCGCACCGCCCAGTCCTTGAGGATGATGTAGGCGATGCCGCTGCTGGCCAGCGACGCATTATTGTCGAGTGCCGACACGCCGGCGATGGTGACGACCTCTTTGACGCCCGACGTCTTGCGCGCCAGCGTGCTGACATGGTCGAGCGCACGCTGCGTGCGCACCAGCGAGGCGCCGTCGGGCAGCTGCACGGTCGCCACCATGTAGCCCTGGTCCTCGTAGGGAATGAAGCCGGTCGGGACGCGCGAAAAGCCATAGAGCGTCACGCCGATGATGACGATCGCCAGCAGGGCCATGAGGCCGGCGTGGCCGACGAGACGCCGCATCAGGCCGGCATAGCCGGCCTCCACCTTGAGATAGGCGGCGTCGAAGGCGCGGTATGCAATATTGCGTTTTTCCACCGGCACCGTCGGGCGCAGCCACAGCGCGCATTGCGTCGGTTTCAGCGTGACCGCGTTGATGGCGCTGATCAGCGCGGTGGCGGCGATCACCAGCGCAAATTGGGCGTACATCTGCCCGGTGAGGCCGGGCAGGAACGCCGCCGGCAGAAACACCGCCAGCAGCACGAGCGTGATGCCGATGATCGGCCCGAGCAGCAGCTGCATGGCGGCAATCGACGCCTGCGGGCCGCTCATGCCCTTGTCGATATTGTGGGCGGCGCCCTCCACCACAATGATGGCGTCGTCGACCACGATGCCGATCGCCAGCACGATGGCGAACAGGGTGGCGAAGTTGACGGTGAAGCCAAGCGCGGCCATAGCGGCAAAGGCGCCGATGATGGTAACGGGCACGGTGGTGGCGGGCACCAGCATGGCGCGCCAGTCCTGCAGGAACACCAGGATGACGATCAGCACCAGGATCGAGGCTTCGATCAGCGTCTTGTAGACCTCGTCGATCGAGGCCTTCACGAATACCGTGGTGTCGAAGGGAATGGAATAGCGCAGGCCCTGCGGGAAACTGCCCGCGAGCTGCTTCATGCGGGCGTTGACCTCGGTCGCCACGTCGAGCGCGTTGGCGCCGGGTGCCAGGAACACCGCCAGGCCGGCCGCCGGCTTGTTGTCGAGCTTGAAAATTTGCCCGTAGGTCTGGGCGCCGAGCTCGACCGTGCCGATGTCGCGCACGCGCGTGAGCTCGCCGGTCGTGCCGGTCTTGACCACGATATTGGCGAACTGGGCGGGATCGTCGAGGCGGCCGGCGACGTTCAAGGTATATTGAAAGTCGACGGTATCCGGCCCCGGCGGCGTGCCGATCTGGCCGGCGGTGACCTGCGCGTTCTGCTGCTGCACGGCGCTGATCACGTCCTGCACCACCAGCCCGCGTGCCTTCATCTTGGCCGGATCGAGCCAGATGCGCATGGCGTATTGGCCGGCGCCGAACACGCTGACATTGCCGACGCCGGGCAGCCGCGAGAGCTCATCCTTGAGGCTGATGGTCGCGTAGTTCGACATATAAAGGCTGTCGTAGCGGCCGGCGGGCGAGGACAGCGCGACGATCTGCAGGATCGACGTCGATTTCTTCTGCACCGTCACGCCCTGTGACTGCACTGCGTCGGGCAATCCGGACAGCGCCGACGACACCCGGTTCTGCACCAGCACCTGCGCGAAATTCAGATCGGTGCCGATCTTGAACGTCACCGTCAGCGAATAGGAGCCGTCGTCGGCGGCGTAGGACTGCATGTAGATCATGTCTTCCACGCCGTTGACCTGCTGCTCGATCGGCAGCGCGACGGTGTCGATCACGGTGCGGGCGCTGGCACCGGGATAGCGCGTGGTCACCTGCACGGTCGGCGGCACCACGTCGGGATATTGCGCTACCGGCAATTTCAGCAGCGCGACCGCGCCGATCACCATGATTAGGATCGCGATCACGTTGGCAAGGACGGGCCGCTCTATGAAGAATTTCGACATCATGACCGGCGCCCCTACTTCGCGCCGGGCGACGTCGCCGCGTTCTGCGGTTCCACCTTCTGGCCGGGCACCGCGCGCGAGAGCCCGGAGACGATGACGCGGTCCTCCGGTTTGATGCCCTTCTCGATCACCCGCAGCGTGCCTTCGCGCATGCCGATCTCGACGTTGCGCTGCTCGACCACATTGTCCTTGCCGACCACCAGCAGATAGCGCCCGCTCTGGTCGGTGCCGAGCGCGGCGTCGGGCACCAGCAGCGCGTTGTCCTCTTTGGTCGTCGGCACGCGCACGCGCACGAACATGCCGGGCAGCATCACGCGGTCGGGATTGTCGAGCACGGCGCGGGCGGCGAGCGTGCCGGTCGAGGGATCGACCGTCGGCGAGGAATAGTCGAGATGGCCGACATGCGGATAGCCCTGCTCCGTCTGCAGGCCGACTTCCACCGGCACCTTCTTGAGGTCCTCCGGCGTCAGCCCGCGCTTGCGGATCTCGACTCCGATGCGCAGCACGTCCTGCTCGTTGACCGTGAAATTCACGTAGATCGGATCGGACTGCACGATGGTCGCCAGCACGGTCGGCACGGAGCCGCTGCCGACATAGGCGCCGAGCGAGACCTTGCGGGCGGTGACGATGCCGTCGAACGGCGCGGTCACGCTGGTGTAGCCGTAGTCGAGCTCGGCCTGCTTGGTGTTGGCGACCGCCTGATCGAGGCTGGCTTTGGCGCTGTCGCGCGCGCCCAGCGCGTTGTCGAGCGCGGCTTTCGAAGCCGAGCCGCTCGGCACCAGCGCGGCCTGACGCTGGTAGTCGGCTTCGGCCTTGACCAGCGTCGCCTTGGCGTTGTCCTGCGACGCCTTGGCGGCCTGCAGCTTGAGCTGGTAGGGCTGCTGCTCGATGACGAAAAGCACCGTGCCCTTCTTTACGAAGGCGCCGTCGTCATACTTGATGGCTTGCAGGAAGCCGGCGACGCGCGCCACCAGATCGGCGGTGTTGACCGCGGCCGTATTGCCGGTGGCCTCCAGGTAATGGGTGACCGTTTGCTTGACCGGCTTCGCCACTGTCACCTTCGGCGGCGGCGGCGCCACATAGGTGTTCTGCTCGCCGCAGGCTGCGAGTGTGGCGAGCGTCAGCAGCGCTGCCGCAGTCGTTCGCCGATTTCGTCTGCTCGTCGGCGCACCGCGCATATTCCACTGCCCCGCAGCCGATGGTCGCCGGGCAGCAATGTTTGGGGGGGTCACGCCCCCCGCGTCGCGCCCGGCTCGGCGGCAAAGCTTCCGCGATTTACGCGGATTTGCAAGCGACAAAGGGTTGACAATGGATGGGCGACGGCGCGCAGGCGCCGCCCGACCGTTTCATGGGCGGCGCCTTCGCGCCGGCCTACGAGCTGGCGTTGAGCACCGTCACCGCGCGGCGGTTCTGCGACCAGCAGGAAATGTCGTCGCACAGCGCGACCGGCCGCTCCTTGCCGTAGGAGATGGTGTGCATTCGGCTGGCGGCGACCCCGCGTGAGATCAGATAATCGCGCACCACCTGCGCGCGCCGCGCGCCGAGCGCCAGATTGTATTCGCGCGTGCCGCGTTCGTCGGCGTGACCTTCGATGGTGAACTGGCCGTACTGGTTGTAGGTGTTGAGCCACTGCGCCTGCTTGTCGAGCGTGGCGCGCGACTGCGGCGTGAGCTCGGTCGAGTCGGTCGAGAAGAACACGCGGTCGCCGACATTGACCACAAAGTCCTGCTGGCTGCCGGGCGTCGCCGCGGCCCCCTCGCCCGTCGCGTTCTGCCGGTTGGCGCATGCCGAAATCGTGAGCGCCGCAGCAAGCACCGCCGCGAAGCGGACGCCGCGCGCGATTTGTCTCATATCGATCATTCCGGTGCCTCCATTCGTCACGCACAGACCGGACCTTGGCAGTTTTTGTCTAGCAGGGCGCGAGTTAATTGAACGTTCCATCAACCTTGATGGAACCTTGCGCAAGCTCGTTAAAAGCGCGGCAATCCTGCAAACTTGCGTTGATGGTTAAGAGCTGGTGAAAATAAGGCGTTATCACGACAACAGCGGCGACCAGGCCGGATCCGAGGCGTAGTTGGGCGTCGGCTCCTTCAATTCATTGCGGCCGGTGATGTCGATTGTATACAGGTGCGGACCAACACCGGGATCGCGGAAGAACATGATCACGCGCCCGTTCGGCGCGAAGGTCGGTCCCTCGTTGTGGAACCCTTGCGTCAACACGCGCTCGCCCGAGCCGTCCGGCTTGATGATGCCGATGGAAAACTGCCCGCGCGCCTGCCCGGTGAAGGCGATGTAGTCGCCGCGCGGCGACCAGACCGGCGTCGAGTGGCGGCCTTCGCCGAAGCTGATGCGCTGCGCAGGCCCGCCGGCCGCCGGCATGACGTAGATCTGCGAGGTGCCGCCGCGGTCGCTTTCGAAGCAGATGTAGCGGCCGTCGGGCGAATAGCACGGCGCCGTGTCGATCGCCGGCGTGTCGGTGAGCCGCGTGGTCTGCTTGGAGCGCAGGTCCATCACGAACAGATTGGCGTTGGGACCCTGTTGCAGGCTCATAATCACGCGCTGGCCGTCCGGCGAAAACCTTGGAGCAAAGCTCATGCCGGGAAAATTGCCGACCACCTCGCGCTGGCCGGTCTCGATGTTGAGCAGATAGACGCGCGGCTGGCCCTGGCCATAGGCCATGTAGGTGATTTCCTGCGTCGAGGGATTGAAGCGCGGGGTGAGCACCAGCTCGTCGCCGCGCGTCAGATAGCGCACACCGTAGCCGTCCTGATCCATGAGGGCGAGCCGCTTGATCCGCCGGTCCTTGGGCCCGGTCTCGTCGATGAAAACGATGCGGCTGTCGAAATAGCCCTTCTCGCCGGTGAGCGTCTGGTAGATCGCGTCGGAGATGATGTGCGCGATGCGCCGCCAGTTGTCGGGGGTGGTGAAATACTGCT